>Ga0074044_10000598_pt1 | contig 34708 bp, 32 predicted proteins | sample BogForMeECP23OM1_FD_94443 | JGI IMG/M metagenome (GOLD analysis project Ga0074044, IMG submission 94443) | Bog forest soil microbial communities from Calvert Island, British Columbia, Canada - Bog Forest MetaG ECP23OM1 | ecosystem: Environmental > Terrestrial > Soil > Wetlands ...
GCGATCACGATCGGAACGAACACGCCCGCCACCCGGTCGGCGAGCCTCTGGATTGGCGCCTTCGATCCCTGCGCTTCCGCGACCAGGCGAACGATGCCCGCGAGCAGCGTTGCCTCGCCGACCTCGGTGGCCTCGCAGACGAGCAGCCCTTCCTGGTTGAGGGTGCCGGCGTGCACACGGGCCCCGGGTGCCTTGGCCACCGGACGCGACTCGCCGGTCAGCATGCTCTCGTCGACGCTCGATTGCCCTTCGAGCACGACACCGTCTGCCGGCACCCCGTCTCCGGCTCGAATGAGGACGCGATCGCCGATCACGACATCGGCAAGGGGCACTTCGACCGCGACGCCGTCGCGCATGACGCGCGCCGTCTTCGGTCGCAGCCGCAGCAATCCCTCCAGGGCGGCGGAGGTGCCGGCCCGTGCCCTCGCCTCTAATAGTTTGCCCAGCAGCACCAGCGTGATCACCGCCGCGCCGGCTTCGAAGTACACCTGCTGATGCGGGAGGCGGAAAACGGTCACGACGGTGCTCAGGGCCCACGCCATCGTCGTCCCCAGGGCGATGAGAACGTCCATGTTGGCACCGCCGCCACGCAAGGCATGCCACGCGCCGACATAGAAACGCCGGCCGATCCAGAACTGCACCGGCGTTGCGAGCGCGAACTGCAGCCACCGCGGCAGGAGGTCGGCGTGCCCCTCGCCCTGCCACAGCATCGGCAGCATCGGCACGATCAGCGGCAGGGTCAGCGCGGCCGCGACGACGAGCTCCCGCTTCAGTTGCAGGTAAGCCGCGCGCCGCCGCGCCTCATCTTCCCGCCGCTCGGCCTCGGCATCGCGCTTGACGTGCGCCTGGTAGCCGGCGCGCGCCACCGCGGCAAGCAGCGCTTCCCCGGTCACACGCGCGGGGTCGTAACGCACCGCTGCCGATTCGGTGGCGAAGTTGACGCTGGCTGCCACCCCGGGAATGCGATCGAGCACCTTCTCTATGCGCGCCGCACACGCCGCGCAGGTCATGCCCTCCAGGGCGAGCTCGACCCGAGCCAGCGTGCGATCGGATGCCAAGGCGGCGGGCGCGACCAGGTCCATGCCGCCAGCTTATACCCCCGCCTGGTATGCGTCAACGTACCCGGGGTGGGTATCCTTGGTCAGAACGGCAGCTTGCCGTTGAGCAGGTCGCGGAACATGACCCAGTCGCCGAGCAGGCTGTAGAAAGGGTGGCTGAATGTCGCCGGCCGGTTGCGTTCGAAGAAGAAATGGCCGATCCAGGCCAAGCCGTAGCCGGCGACCGGCGCCGCGGCCAGCCACCACGCATCGCGGGTAATGACCGCCGTGACGATGGCGGCAATCACGACCATCGAGCCGACGAAGTGCAGGCGCCGGCAGACCCGATTCCGGTGCTCCGTCAGGTAAAACGGATAGAACTCGGCGAAGCTGGCGAATTTCACGCGCGCATCGGACACCTCCGCCCCCTCCTTTTGCGTCGCCGCCTGCGCTGGCCTGGCCCGGTCCCCTCCGGCCTATCCTTCCGGCTTGAGTTGCGGGAACAGGATCACGTCCCGAATGGACGGCATGTCGGTGAGCAGCATGACCAGGCGGTCGATGCCGACACCCTCGCCTGCGGCTGGAGGCAGGCCGTATTCGAGTGCCCGGATGTAGTCCGCGTCGTAGTGCATTGCTTCGGCGTCGCCGGCTTCCTTGGCTCTGGCCTGCAGCAGGAAGCGTGCGGCCTGATCCTCCGGATCGTTGAGTTCCGAGAAGCCGTTGGCGATCTCGCGTCCGGTGATGAACAATTCGAAGCGATCGGTCACCAACGGGTCGCGGTCATTGGCCCGAGCGAGCGGCGAGACATCGGTCGGATAGGAGACGATGAACGTCGGCTGCACGAGCTTCTCCTCCGTCGTCGCCTCGAAGAGCTTCAGTTGCAGCACCCCCATCCCGTCGCTGGCGAGGACATCGACACCGAGCCTACCGAGAGCCGCCTTCAGGTATTCGGGCGTGGAGAGCTCGGGGAGCGCGTAGCGGGGGTTGTGCTTGGCGATTGCCTCGGCCATCGTCAGGCGGTCGAAGGGCATATTGAGATCGATCGCCACGTCCTGGTACTCGACGGTCGCGCTGCCGACGACCTTGCGCGCAACCTCGCGCAGCAGTTCCTCGGTAAGATCCATGAGGTAGAGATAATCCTGGTACCCCTCATAGAATTCCAGCATCGTGAATTCGGGGTTGTGCCGTGTCGAGATCCCCTCGTTGCGAAAGTTGCGGTTGATCTCGAACACCTTCTCCAGCCCGCCCACAACGAGTCGCTTCAGATAGAGCTCCGGGGCGATCCTGAGGTAGAGCTCGGTGTCGAGCGCGTTGTGGTGGGTGACGAACGGGCGCGCCGTGGCACCACCCGGAATCGGGTGCATCATCGGCGTCTCGACTTCGAGGTAGCCACGGGCAACGAAGAATTCGCGGATCGCCTGCACGATCCGCGAGCGGGCAACGAACACGCGTCGCGTGTCCGCGCTGGTGATCAGATCAACATAACGCTGGCGGTACTTCTGCTCCTGATTGATCAGGCCGTGAAACTTTTCCGGCAGCGGCCGCAACGCCTTGGCCAGAAGGCGCAGCTCGGAAACGCGAACCGAGAGCTCGCCGGTCCGGGTCTTGAACAGCGTTCCGCGGGCGCCCACGATGTCACCCAGGTCCCAATGCTTGAACGCTTCGTGCGCCTGTGCTCCGACGGTATCGGTGGTGATGTAGAGCTGGATCCGGCCGCTCATGTCCTGCAAGGTCGCGAAGCTTGCCTTGCCCATGACCCGCTTGAGCACCATCCGCCCGGCGACCGCAACCGCGACCGGGTGGGCATCGAGCGCTTCGCCCGGCCTCGGGTCATGCTCCTCGTGCAGGGCCGCCGCGAGCGCATCGCGCCGGAAATCGTTGGGATATGCGCGCCCGTGTTCGCGCAGCGCGCGCAGCTTGGCGCGGCGCTCGGCGATGATCTGGTTCTCATCGCCGGCGGTCGGTTGCGTGTCGCCGGGTTCGCTCACTTCACACTCCCTGCTTCAGACTCGCGGTGATGAAGTCGTCGAGGTCACCGTCGAGGACTGCCTGCGTATTGCCGACCTCGACATTCGTGCGCAGGTCCTTTATCCGCGATTGGTCGAGGACGTAGGAGCGGATCTGGTGGCCCCAGCCAATGTCGGTCTTGGAGTCTTCGAGCTTCTGCTGCTCGGCCTGTCTCTTGCGCAACTCCAACTCGTACAGCCGCGACTTCAGCATGGCCATCGATTCGGCACGGTTGCGGTGCTGCGAGCGGTCGGTCTGGCATTGCACGACGATGCCGGTCGGCAGGTGGGTGATCCGCACCGCGGAGTCGGTCTTGTTGATGTGCTGCCCGCCCGCACCCGAGGCACGGAAGGTGTCGACGCGCAAGTCGGCGGGATTGATCTCGACGGCTATCGTATCGTCGACTTCGGGATATACGAACACGCTGGCAAATGACGTGTGTCGGCGCGCGTTCGAATCGAACGGGCTCTTGCGCACGAGGCGGTGCACGCCCGTCTCGGTGCGCAGATGGCCGTATGCGTAGTCGCCGGTTACTTTGACGCTTGCGCTCTTGATGCCGGCGACTTCACCCTCGGACTGCTCGAGGATCTCGGATTTATAGCCTTTGCGCTCGCAGTAGCGCAGGTACATGCGCAGCAACATGGCCGCCCAGTCCTGCGCCTCAGTCCCGCCGCTTCCGGCCTGGATGTCGATGAAGCACGGGTTGGGATCCATCGGATTGCTGAACATCCGGCGGAACTCCATCGCCCCCACGATGCTCTCCAGGCCGTGCACATCGCTCTGCAGCGCCTGCAGCGTGTCTTCGTCGCCCTCGGTGCGCGCGAGCTCGAACAGCTCGCCTGTATCCTTCAGGTTCTGGTCGAGCCCGGAGAGCGTTCCCACCACGCTCTCGAGCTGTTTTTTCTCTCTGCCAAGCTCCTGAGCCCTCTTCGGGTCGGCCCAGACCTGCGGGTCTTCCAGGTCGCGCGCTACCGCCTTCAGCCGCAGTGATTGCGCGTCGAAGTCAAAGATACCTCCGCAGGTCGGCAGCGCGCTGCTGCAATCCGGCGAGGGTGTTGGCGATCTGATTGATCTGTTCGGCTTCCATTTGCATCGGCTCCGGTCGATGCACATTATACCCTAGCCCGGTACCGCCCACGCCGCGGCCGGGCTGTCGCCGGGCCGCGTTTGCACTGCGCCGGGAATCGCCTATGATAGGCGGGCTCGTCGGTCGCGGCCGCCTGCGCCGGACGTTTCCCGGAGACATCATGCCTCTGCCGTTCACCAACAACAACGAAGCATCGCGTGTCGCTTTCGCCGAAGACGCATCGGCAGCGCGGCCCCACGTGGCGTTTGCGCCTGGCGCCGCATGGTGTGGCCCGGTCGTGCCGGGGGCGCGATGAGCAGCGCACTGCGGCTGCTTGGCGGCATCCTTCTCGCCACGACTGCACTTGCCGCCGGCGCGGACCCTGGCGTCACTGCAACGACGATTCTCATCGGCCAGTCGGCGGCCTTTACGGGCCCCGCTTCCGAGCTGGGTACGGAAATGCGCGCCGGGGCGCTGGCGTACTTTCAGGCGATCAACGCTGCCGGCGGCGTTAACGGCCGCAAGATCGAACTGCGCTCGCTCGACGATGGCTACGAGCCCGATCGCGCCGCGGCCAACACCAAGAAGTTCATCGACGAAGGCGTGTTTCTGCTTTTCGGGTATGTCGGTACGCCGACGTCCAACGCGGCCAAGCCGATCTTCACCGCTGCACGCGTCCCGTTCGTCGGGCCGTTCACCGGGGCGGAATCGTTGCGCAATCCCCTGAATCGGTACATCTTCAATGTTCGAGCAAGCTACTACGACGAGACCGACAAGATCGTGGCCCAGCTCGTCGGCCAGACGCTCGATCGCATCGCCGTGTTCTATCAGAACGACGACTACGGCAAAGCCGGGCTGGCCGGGGTCGAACGCGCGATGCAGAAGCGCAACCTGAAGATCGTTGCGACCGGCACGGTGGAGCGCAACACCGTCGACGTCGCCGCGGCGGTCAAGTCGATCGGCAGCGTCGATCCGCAGGCCGTAGTGATGATCTCTGCGTACAAGTCCTGCGCCGCGTTCATCAAGGCGATGCGCACTGCTGGATACAACCCGCAGTTCATGAACGTGTCCTTCGTCGGCAGCAAGGCCCTGGCGCACGAGGCGGGCGCGGATGGCCGCGGCGTGGGCATATCCCAGGTGGTACCGTTTCCCTGGAACCTGTCGGCACGGGTGGTCAAGGAATACCAGCAGCTGCTGGAGGCCTCAACAGGAAAGCCGGATAATTTCTCCTGGACCAGCCTCGAGGGCTTCATCGCCGCCAAGGTGCTGGTCGAAGGCCTGCGTCGCACGGGTCCGGACCTGACTCGCGAGAGATTCATAACCGCGATGGAACAGATTCGCGACTTCGACGTCGGAGGCTTTCTGGTCAGTTTCTCGCCTACCGATCACAGCGGGTCGAAGTTTGTCGAGCTCACCGTCATCGGCAAGGACGAGCGCTTCCTGCGCTGAAGCTGCGTGCGGATGAATACGCCGCCCGGCTTCGAGCCCGGGCACGCCCTGCCGTCCGAACTTGCGGCGCAGGTACTCTGTTTCGTCTGGCGGGAGGACAAGATCCTCGTTCGCGCCGGCGAATCGCCGGCGCTGCCGCATCTGGCGGACGTCGTCGGGCTTCGATTGGACGGCACGCGGCACTACCTGGGACGCTTCCAGGATGCCGACTGTGTCGCCATCGGCGTGGCCGCTGACACCCCCGAGCCTGCCGGGTGGCAATGGCGCGGGTTGCGCACCCTGTTCATGCAGATCGCCGACCAGCTGCTCGCGCTCGCCGGAAGGGCCTTTCAGGTCGCCGAATGGGACCGCAGTCATCGGTTCTGCGGCCGCTGCGGCACGCCGACGCGGGACAAAGCCGGGGAGCGAGCAAAGCTGTGCCCCGCCTGCGGCCACGTCGCCTATCCACGGGTCTCGCCAGCAATGATGGTTCTGGTCACCCGCGAGCGCGAGTTGCTGCTCGCCCGGGCCAACCGCTTTCCACAAGCCATGTACAGCGCGCTGGCGGGATTCGTCGAGGCGGGCGAGTCAATCGAGGATTGCATCCACCGCGAAGTGCGCGAAGAAGTCGGCGTCGAGGTCGAAGGGCTGCGCTACGTCGCCAGCCAGTCCTGGCCGTTTCCGCACTCGCTGATGATCGCATACACTGCCGAGTACGCAGGCGGCGAGGTGCGTCCCTGCGACGACGAGATCGTCGACGCGCGCTGGTTTGCGCTCGATGCCCTGCCGCAATTGCCAAACCCGGTCAGCATCGCGCGGCACCTCATCGACACGACCGTGGCGCGGCTCTCCGGCGCGACGCCGGCCTGAGCGCGAGGCGCCGCTGACCGGCCCATGCGGCTCCGCGGCTCGGGGCGGGGCTCCTGCTAGAATAGGTGGCCACGGCCGGGTTGGCCGCTGGCGAAGGACCCGTCGATTACCTCGATGACTGCCCACGTTGCTCGTCTCGCCCTGGCTCTGTTCGGTTCAATGCTGCTGTCGGTGGCGGCAGCACAGCAGACGCCCCCACCACCGCCAAGCTCGGCGAACGTCGTTCAGAAGCGAACGCCCGGCCTCTCGCCCGAGTTGGCAGATGCATCGCGCCTGATCGGCGAGGGAGAGTACGCGCCGGCGCTGGCCAAGATCGACTCCGTACTCGCGACCGACGCCAAGAATCCGCAGGCGCGGTTCCTGAAGGGCGTGGTGCAGACTGACCAGGATGAGACCGATGCCGCGATCGCGACCTTTCAAGCCCTCAACGAGGACTATCCGGAGCTGCCCGAGCCCTACAACAACCTGGCGGTCATCTGGGCCAAGAAGGGAGAGTACGACAAGGCGCGCAAGGCCCTGGAAGTTGCGCTCGCCACCCGCCCGGATTACATCATCGCCCGCGAAAACCTGGGCGACATCTACGTCCGGCTTGCCGGCGTCGAATACGATCGCGTCGCGGCGCTCGACAAGAAGAACAAGAGCGCACCGGCCAAGCTGGTGCTGGTCCGCGAGCTTTTCGCCGTAACCCCGACGAATAGCGCGCCCAAGCCCGAGGAAGCCCAGCCTGCCCCGGCGGCAAGCTCGAAGTAGGCAGCCCATACCCGCGCCGACGCCGGAGCGGCCAGATACCCCCGGCTCAAGTCACAACCTAGGAGTTCCACTTATGCTACGCCGTTATCTTCGCATGTTCACCGCCGTCGGCCTCGCTGTCATCGCGGCCGGCGCTCTGGCGGCCAATCCGCAGGTCGACCTGGACACGACTGCCGGAAAGATCAGGATTGAGCTCTATCCCGAAGCCGCCCCGAAGACGGTCGAAAACTTCCTGGCGTACGTCCAGGCCAAGCATTACGACGGCACGCAATTTCACCGCGTCATCAAGGGCTTCATGATCCAGGGCGGAGGCTACACCGCGGACTTCAAGGAAAAGCCGACGAAGTCCCCGGTGCGCAACGAGGCCGAGCAGAGCAGCAAGGCGGGATTGCTCAACGTCCCCGGCTCGGTCGCCATGGCACGCACCTCCGATCCGAATTCGGCCACGGCGCAGTTCTTCATCAACGTCGGGGACAACAAGTTTCTCAATTTCCGCGAGGCGACGCCCCAGGGCTACGGCTATACCGTCTTCGGCAAGGTCGTCGCCGGCATGGACGTCGTCGACAAGATCGCCGGGTCCCCCACGTCGGCCGGCGGCATATTCACCAAAGACGTTCCGACCGAGCGCGTGATCATCAAGTCCGCGACGCTCGTCACCACGCCGTGAGGGAGACGCCGATCATGATCGTGCTGCACACCAACTACGGCAAGATCGGCATCGAGCTCGATGCCGTGCACGCGCCCAAGACCGTCGCCAACTTTCTCGATTACGTGCGCGCGGGACACTTCGACAACACCTTGTTCCATCGCGTCATCGATGGCTTCATGATCCAGGGCGGCGGCTTCACGCCCGATTTCCGCCAGAAGCCGACCCGCCCGCCGATCGAGAACGAAGCCCGCAACGGGCTCAAGAACGAGCGTTACAGCGTTGCCATGGCCCGGACCGGCGACCCGCACTCGGCGACTGCGCAGTTCTTCATCAACGTTGCCGACAACGATTTTCTCAACCATCGCTCGGCCGACGCCAATGGCTGGGGCTACTGCGTGTTCGGCCGCGTCACTGCCGGCACCGACGTCGTCGATCGGATCAAGGGCATGCCGACGGGCAACCGCGGCGCGCATCAGGACGTGCCGAAGCAGGACGTGCTCATCGAGCGGGCCGAAGAGACTCCCTGAGCAATCGCTGTCGCGATGGCGCCGGCGCTGTTCATCTCCGATCTGCACCTCGCGCCGGAACGGCCCGAGCTCGTGGCCGCGTTTCACGCCTTCGTCTCCGGCCGCGCCCGCGGCGCAACGGCCTTGTACGTGCTCGGCGACCTGTTCGACGTCTGGCTTGGTGACGATCAGCTCAGGGAACCGCTTGCCGCGGGCGTCGCGGCCGCGCTCCGCGCGCTCTCCGCGTCGGGAACGCCGGTCTACCTGCAGCGCGGCAACCGCGATTTTCTTCTCGGCGAGCGCTTCGCGCGGGCGGCTGGCGCAACCCTGCTCCCGGACGCGATCGTCCACGACCTGCACGGCAAGCCGACACTGATCATGCACGGCGACCAGCTGTGCACCGACGACGTCGACTACCAGCGACTGCGCGCCTTCTGGCAGAACCCCGCAAACCGTCGCCGCGTGTCGCGATTGCCGTACGCAGTGCGTCGCGCAATCGCCCGGTTGCTGCGCGCCGGCAGCCGGCGATTGACCTCGAGCAAGCCGGAGGAAATCATGGACGTCAACGCCGGCGCCGTGGCCGCGGCAATGAGCGAGCATCACGTCGCGCGGCTGATCCACGGGCACACGCACCGGCCGGCGCGACACGAGCTCAGCATCGACGGCCGCACCTGCGAGCGTTACGTGCTGGCCGACTGGTACAAGGCGGGAAGCTACCTCGAGGTGGGCGCGGACGCCGTCACCCCGCGGCCGATCTGATCGTTCGTCAGGCGAGCGCCTGGGTGAAATCGGCGATCAGGTCTTTGCGGTCCTCGATCCCGACCGAGACGCGGATCAGCGAGTCGGCGATGCCCATGCTCGCGCGCCGTTCCGGCCCCATTTCCCAGTAGATCGTGTGCGCGACGGGGATCGCCAGCGTGCGGTTATCACCCAGGTTCGACGACAGCACGACATTCTGCAGCCGGTCGAGAAAATCGAAGCAGTCCAGAGCCGGATCGAGCTCGAATGCCAGCAGCGCGCCAAAGCCGCTGAACAGCTTCCGTGCCAGGGCATGCTGCGGGTGGCCTGGCAGGCCGGGGTAATAGACGGCGCGAACCCTGCTTTGCGCCGCCAGGAACTCCGCCAGCGCCATGGCGTTCGCACACGCGCGCTCCATGCGCAGGGCGAGGGTTTCGGCGCCGACCGCGAGATGATGTGCCTGCTCCGCGGCCAGCGTTCCGCCCCAGTCGCGCAGTCCTTTCTTGCGCAGCTGCGTGATGCCCCAGAGCTTCGGGTTCGCCGCCTTGTAGCTTGCGTAGAGGTTGGGGAACCCTGTCCAGTCGAAGGCGCCCGTGTCGGTAATGCTTCCGCCGAGCGCGTTGCCGTGGCCGCCGATGTACTTGGTCAGGGCGTTGACCACCAGGCTCGCCTGGACGGACTTCGGCCGGAACAGGTACGGCGAGGTCATCGTGTTGTCGACGACGTAGATCAACCGTCGCGCGGTGCAGAGCTCGCTAATGCGCGCTAGATCGGCGATTTGCGTGCGCGGGTTGGCGATGGTCTCGACGAATACCAGTCTGGTCGCGGGGGTCAGTGCCGCCTCGACCGCGCGCGCATCCGTGGCATCAACGAAGCTGACCTCGATGCCCTGCGTCGCCAGGGTTGCGAACATGCTGTAGGTGTTGCCAAACAGAAACGTGCTGGAGACGATATGATCGCCGGCGCGCAGGAGCGCGATCATGATCGCGCCGATCGCGGCCATGCCGGTGCTGAAGCACACCGTCGCCACGCCGTCCTCCATGCGGGTGATCTTGTCTTCGAGGGCCGTCGCGGTCGGGTTTCCCTGCCTGCCGTACGCGTACCCTTGGGCGCGCCCCTGGAACACGGCCGCCAGGTCGCGTGCACTGCGATAGCCGTAGGCGACCGAAAGGTGGAGCGGTTTGTGCAGCGCCCCATGCTCGATAGGGGCTGCGCGATCCGAATGCAGTACCGCAGTCGTGAAGCCGCGGCTGGGGGACAAGTCGTTCATCATCGTTCCTGCCTACGCCAGATGAAAACGCCCGCGGCATGCCAACAAAAAACCCGTCGGGCCTCCGCCAAACGGGTTTCGTGTGCCCCGCCCGGCATTCCCGGGCTGGAGCGGACCTCGCTTTAGCGGTATTTGATGCGCCCCGCAATCTGAAGCCTCAAATCGGCGCAAGGTGAACTATACCCCGTTGCGCCGACGCGGTCAAAAAAACGCCTATCCGGCGAGGGCTCTCGATTCGAAGATCAGATCGGCTTCCGCGTCCTCTCCCCGCGCCTCGTCGCGTTCCGCCGCCAGATGCGACAGGTAATCGGCCGTGACGTCGCCCGTGACGTAGTAGCCATCGAAGCACGACGCCTCGAATTCCTTCAGGCGCGGATTGACGCCGCGCACCGCGCGTTTCAGGGCCTCGAGGTCCTGGTAGATCAACAGGTCGGCTCCGATCTCCTCGGCAATCTCGCTCTCGGTGCGCCCGGTGGCGATGAGCTCCCGCTGGTTTGGCATGTCGATACCATAGACATTCGGGAAGCGTACCGGCGGGCTTGCCGAGGCGAAGTAAACCTTGCGCGCCCCGGCATCGCGCGCCATCGACACGATCTCGCGGCTGGTGGTGCCGCGCACGATCGAATCGTCGACCAGCAGCACCACCTTGTCCTTGAACTCCACCCCCATCGGGTTGAGCTTCTGGCGCACGCTCTTCTTGCGAATGGCCTGGCCGGGCATGATGAAGGTGCGGCCGATATAGCGGTTCTTGACGAAGCCTTCGCGGTACTTGAGGCCAAGATTGTTGGCCAGTTCGAGCGCCGACGGGCGGCTTGAATCGGGGATCGGAATGACAACGTCGATGTCCTGCGCGGCGGGAATGCCGGCGATCTTGCGCGCGAGCTCGCCCCCCATGTTCAGGCGCGATTCGTATACGGAGGTCCCGTCCATGACCGAATCCGGGCGCGCCAGGTAGACGAACTCGAAGATGCACGGGCACAAACGCGGGTCATCGGCGCATTGCCGCGCATGAAAGCGGCCCGTCTGGTCGATCCAGATCGCCTCGCCGGGGGCGACGTCGCGCAACACCGTGAAGCCGAGCGCCTCGAGCGCCACCGATTCGCTGGCAATCACGTATTCGGTGCCACCCATCGCCTCGTTAACCCCGATGATCAGGGGACGGATGCCGTACGGGTCGCGAAACGCGAGCAACCCGTAGCCGGCGATCATGGCCACGATCGCATACGCGCCACGGCAGCGGCGATGCACTGCGGCCACCGCGGCAAAGATCGCATTGGCGTCGAGCTTGGCGTGGTGCGCGGCGCGCTCGAGCTCGAGCGCGAGAACGTTGAGCAGCACTTCCGAATCCGAATTGGTGTTGACGTGGCGAAAATCGAGCTGGAAGAGTTCGCGCTTCAGCGCCTCGCTGTTGGTGAGGTTGCCGTTGTGCGCGAGCGTGATGCCGAACGGCGAATTGACGTAGAACGGCTGCGATTCCAGATCGGACCAGGCCGAGCCCGCGGTCGGATAGCGGCAATGGCCAATTCCCGCGTTGCCCGACAGCTCGCGCATGTTGCGGGTGCGGAACACGTCGCGCACGTACCCGGCACCCTTGTACATGTGGAATATCGGGCCCTCGCTGGTCACGATCCCGGCCGCGTCCTGGCCGCGATGCTGGAGCAGCAACAGCCCGTCGTACAGGAGCTGATTGACTGGGGTGTGGGTAACTGCCCCTACGATGCCGCACATGGTATCGCTCTAACCCTTTTCTAACGTCCTGTCTTTACGACCGTTTTTGCGGGTTGGCGTTCCCTCGGGCTGTAATCGAGGCGCGCCGCCCACGCCCTCGGCAGCCACGGCCGCAACATCAGGGCGGCCCTGGTCAACGCCGGGCTGGTCAGCGAATTCTGCCACCAATCGGTCTTCGGCGCGGCGGTCATTCCGGCCAGGAGCACGAGGATCACCGCGATCAGCACCCCGCGCGCCACACCGAAGATCGCGCCGAGACTCCGGTCGAGAAAGCCCAGACCCGCTGCCCGCGCGAGCCGTGACAGAAGGTAGCCGACAAGCGCCCCGAGGATCAGCACCCCGACCAGGATCACCGCGAAGGCCACGACGTAACGGGTCGCCGGCGCCTCGCCGAGGTCGGGCAACAGGCCGCCTCCGAACTCTGCGAAGCGCACTGCGGCGACGACCGCGACGACCCACGCGGCAAGGGACACGAAGACGCGCACGAAGCCGCGCGCGAACGCCAGCACGGCCGACAGGCCGACCACGCCGATGACCACGAAATCGAACGCGGTCATCCGACGTGGGTGACCATGCCGTTGAATCCGGCTGCTTTGAGCTTCGCCAATGCCGCGTCGGCGGCTTCGCGCGACACATAGGGGCCGACGCGCACCCGGTGCAACGTCGTCCCCTTGTCCGTGGTCACCGCCTCGGTGTATCCGGGAAAGCCGCTGCGCTTCACGCGGCTGGCAAGCGAATTGGCGCCAAAGTGGTCGGAGAACGCGGCAAGCTGTATCACGTAACCGCTGCCGGTCCCGGTGGCGTCGGCCTTGGCGGTTGCTGCCGCGGGGGCGCGGTCGCTCGCCGGGGCCTCGCGTGCCGAATCGCCCTTGGCAGCTGCCGGCGCGGGGGCGGCGCTGCTCTGCGTCGCCCCGTTCTTGGCATCGTCGGTCGACGATGGCGGCGCCGGCAACGCTGCCGGTGCGCCTGCTGCCGGCGTCGCGCTCGCGCCGGTGTCCTGCTGCGGAGGCGGCGGCTGCCCGGGTGGCGCGGATTGCAATGCCTCGGCAGCGCTCCCGGCGCCGGCCGTGCTTCCCTTCACCTTCGGATCGGGCGCCTTGGCAGAGGAAAGGGGGTTGATGAACTTGCCGCTGTCGACCGGCGGGATCTGGATCGAGACGTCATCGCCCAGGGGCTTGGGCTCGCTCTCGAGGAGCAGCGGCAGCAGCACCGCGGCGGCAAGCGCGAGCACAACCGCGCCGACGAGCCGCCGGCGCGCGCGGCGCCTTAGCTCATCGACTGCTGGTTCGGGCACATCGGGGGGTATTGCCATCGAAGCTCTCAAGCGGCGCGCCCGCCGGCTTGTGCGAGTGCCGCCGCGACGGTCAGGAATGAGCCGAAAACGATAATTCTATCAGCTTCGGCCGCCATTCCTCTCGCCGCCCGATACGCCGCGCCCGGGTCTTCGTAGGCGAGGATCGCATCAGCAGCCACGCCCATCCGCTCGAGGCGCGCGCGCAACAGCGTCGAGGTCGCGCCGCGCGGCGGCGGCAGGGTCGCTACCAACCACCGGTCGACCCGCGGCTTTAATGCGGCGATCACCGCGTCGACATCCTTGTCGGCCATGATGCCGAACACCGCGAGCGTACGGGGGTGAAAGTCCATCGCCGCGAGATTGTCGGAAAGAGCGCGCGCGGCCTCCTCGTTGTGCGCGACGTCGAGCACCGTCACCGGCCGCCCGGGCAGCACCTGGAACCGGCCGGGCAGCTCGATGCCGACCAGCGCCTCGCGCACCGCGCCCATCGACACCGGCAGGCGCTCGCGCAGCGTGTCGAGCGCTGCCAGCGCGGCGGACGCGTTCGCAAGCTGGTAGCTGCCGCGCAGGGCCGGGTACGGGAGGCCGTGGCGGGTTCCACCGGGCCCGAAGTAGCGCCATTGATTTGCCTGCGCAACGTAGCCAAACTCGCCGCCCAGGCGCAGCAGGTGCGCGTCGATCGCACGCGCGTGCTCGATGAGGGCGGCCGGAGGATCGCGGTCGGCGCAGATGGCAGCCCGCCCGGGGCGGAAGATTCCCGCCTTCTCGCGCGCGATGTCCTCCCGCGTCGGTCCGAGGTAGTCGGTATGGTCGATCGCGATCGTGGTCACGATGGCCACGTCGGCGGCGACGATATTGACCGCATCGAGCCGGCCGCCGAGACCTACTTCCAGTACCAGTGCGTCGAGACGCTCGCGCGCAAACAGCCACAGCGCCGCGAGGGTACCGAATTCGAAGTAGGTAAGCGGCGTATCCTGGCGCGCCGCCTCGACCGCGGCGAAGGCGGCGCAGAGCGCGGCGTCGTCGGCATCGACGCCGGCGATGCGCACCCGCTCGTTGTAGCGCGACAGGTGCGGCGAAGTGTAGAGGCCGATGCGATACCCTCCGGCGGAGAGCATGCGTTCGACAAAAGCCGACGTCGAGCCCTTGCCGTTGGTGCCGGTCACCGTGACCACCGCGCACGAAGGCGCGATGGCGAGCCTGTCGTAGACCGAGCTTACGCGCTCGAGACCGAGCGCGATGCGCTTCGGGTGCAGCGTCTCAAGGTAGGCGAGCCACGCGTCGAGGGAAGTCGGATGGCTCATGGCGGGCGGCGCCCGCACGGCGACGCGTCTCAGCCCGTCGGCAGCGGCTGGCGCTGCAGGAGCGCGAGCAGTCGCGGCAACTCGTCGCGGAGCTGGCGGCGGTCGACGATCATGTCGATGGCACCCTTCTCAAGAAGGAATTCGGCGCGCTGGAACCCATCCGGGAGCTTTTCGCGCACCGTCTGTTCGATCACCCGCGGTCCGGCAAACCCGATCAGCGCTCCGGGTTCGGCGATGACGATGTCGCCGATCATCGCGAAGCTTGCCGATACCCCACCCATGGTCGGATCGGTCAGCAGCGTCACGAACGGCAGTTGCGCCTTGGTCAACTCCTGCAGCACCGCAGTCGTCTTGGCCATCTGGAAAAGCGAATGCACGCCTTCCTGCATGCGCGCGCCGCCGCTCGCGGTAATGCAGACGAAGGGCACCTGGTTCTCGTAGGCGACGCGCACCCCGCGCACCAGCCGCTCGCCGACGACCGATCCCATCGAACCGCCCATGAACTCGAACTCGAACACCGCGATCACCAGGGGGACGGACTTGATGCTGCCCTGCATCACCACCAGCGCGTCCGTCTCGCCGGTTTCCTCGAGCGCAAGCACCAGCCGCTCCGGGTACTTCTTGGTATCCTTGAATTTCAGGCTATCGACCGGCACCACCTCGGAGCCGATTTCGTAACGACCTTCCGGGTCGAGCAGCTGCTCGATGCGCTCGCGCGCGCTCACGCGGCCGTGGTGGCCGCACTTCGGGCAGACATTGAGGTTCTTTTCCAGGTCGGTGCGGTAGAGCACCGCCTCGCACGCCGGGCACTTGACCCACAGCCCTTCGGGCATCGACTTCCTGCTGACGCCCGGCGTCGCCTTGATGCGCGGCGGCAGGAGCTTTTGCAGCCAACTCATCGTTTCTCCCCCGGTCCTGATCAGGCCGCTCTCTTGGCGACCTTGTCGAGGGCGACCCTTATCGTCGCCAGCCATGCCGCGGCCCGCTGTGCGGCAGCGTTGGCCGGCCCGCGCTCGATTTCCTCGATGATGCGGCTGCCTATCACGACCGCGTCGGCGTGTGCGGCAATCGCCTGCGCGCTGGCGGCGTCGCGAATGCCGAAGCCGACGCCGACGGGCAACGCGACGTGGCGACGGATCTCCGAGAGCCTGCCGATCACTTCGGCGATGTCGAGATGCCCCGCCCCGGTGACGCCCTTGAGCGAGACGTAGTACACGTATCCGCGCGCCATGCGCCCCACGGCGACGGCCCGGGCCTCGGAGCTGGTCGGCGACAGGAGGAAGATGGGCGCCAGGTCGTTCGCCATCAGCGCCGCGACGAATTCGTCCGCCTCCTCGGGAGGATAGTCGACGGCGATCACCCCGTCGACGCCGGCCTGGTGCGCGCGTCGGGCAAAGCTCGCCGTCCCCATCGCCTCGATCGGATTGGCGTAGCCCATGAGCACGATCGGAGTCACCGCATCCTGCGCGCGGAACCGTTCGACCATGGCAAGGACATCGCTAAGGCTCACGCCTTGCGCCAGCGCCCGCTCCGACGCGCGCTGGATCACCGGCCCATCGGCCATCGGGTCCGAAAACGGAACCCCCAGCTCGATTACGTCGGCGCCGGCGGCGACGAGCGCGTGCAGCAGCTCCACCGTCACCGCGGGCGACGGATCACCCGCGGTAACGTAGGGAACGAGCGCCGTCCGTCCTGCCGTGCGCAGCTTGGCAAAGGTCTTGTCGATACGGCCCGGGGTGGTGCGGCTGGCAGGCATTCAGGCTCGGCGCGCCGGATCGCACTCGCGGCGGCAATAGAATTTGAGGCCCGAGCGCTCGGCGACGGTTGCCATGTCCTTGTCGCCGCGGCCGGAAAGATTGACCAGCAGCAGAGCCGTTCGCGGCAGCGTCGGCGCCAGCTGCGCCGCGTACGCCAGAGCGTGGCTCGATTCGAGAGCGGGAATGATTCCCTCGACGCGGCAACAGGTGTTGAAAGCGGCGAGCGCGTCGTCATCGGTAACCGCGACGTAGCTGGCGCGGCCGCTGTCCTTGAGCCAAGCATGCTCGGGACCGACACCCGGATAATCCAGGCCGGCGGAAACCGAATGCGTGGCCGCAATCTGCCCATCGGCATTCTGTAACAGGTAGGTCCGGTTGCCGTGCAACACACCGGGTCGCCCGGCGGAGAGCGACGCGGCGTGCCGGCCGGTGGCCAGGCCCTCGCCCGCCGCCTCGACACCGACGAGTTTGACCGGCGGATGGCCAAGGTAGGGATAGAAGATCCCCATCGCGTTCGAGCCGCCGCCGACGCAGGCGATGACGACATCCGGCTGCCGGCCGGCGAGCTTCGGCATCTGCACCAGGCATTCACGGCCGATCACGCTCTGGAAATCGCGCACCATCATCGGATACGGATGCGGACCGGCGACCGAGCCGATGATGTAGAACGTGTTCTCGACATGGGTCACCCAATCGCGCATGGCCTCGTTGAGCGCGTCCTTGAGCGTTTTCGACCCGGACTCGACGGGCACGACCTCGGCGCCGAGAAGCTTCATGCGGAAGACGTTCTGCGCCTGCCGCTCGATGTCCTCGGAGCCCATGTAGACGACGCAGTCCATGCCGAAGCGCGCGGCGACCGTGGCTGTCGCCACGCCGTGCTGGCCGGCGCCGGTCTCGGCGATGACGCGCGGCTTGCCCAGGCGACGCGCCAAGAGCGCCTGGCCGATGCAGTTGTTGATCTTGTGCGCGCCGGTGTGATTGAGGTCTTCGCGCTTGAAATAGATCTGCGCCCCCCCAAGCCGTTCCGACCAGCGCCGGGCGTGATAGATCGGGCTGGGCCGGCCGACGTAGTGCTCGAGCTCGTACTCGAATTCGGCGATGAATTCGGGATCGCGACAATAGCGCGCGTACTGCTGGCGCAGATCGTCGAGCGCGTGCATCAACGTCTCGGCGACGAATACCCCGCCGTAGGGTCCGAAGTGACCGCGTTCGTCGGGAAGATTGTAGGAGAAATCACCCATCTGCACTGCGCACCTCGCGGATAAAGGCGACGATCTTGGTCGCACTCTTGACGCCCTTGCGCACGGCACCGTTGGCCTCGGTGATCTCGACGCCGCTCGACACGTCTACGGCCCAGGGATGCAGCTGCCGCACCGCCGCCGCCACATTTTGCGGCGTAAGCCCGCCGGAAAGGATCAAGCGTCGCGTCGTCGGATCGGTCAACTGCGCTGGCAACCGCGCCCAGTCGAATGTCTTCCCGGTACCTCCCGGCAACCCGCCAGGCTGAAACGCGTCGAACAACAAGGCTCGGGCTGAGTCGTAACGCCCAGCGTATTGTAGCAAATCGACCCCCGGGCGGACCGGCACGGCCTTGAGGTAGGGCCGGCCGAAACTGCCGCAAAGCTCGGGGCGCTCATCGCCGTGAAACTGCAGCATATCGAGGGGCACGGCGGCAAGGGCTTCGCGCACGGCCTCCGGCTGCGGATCGACGAACAGCCCGACCACGCTGACAAACGCAGGCAGCGCCGCGACGATCGCCCGCGCCTGCCCGAAGCTTACGCAACGCGGCGTTCCGGACCAGAACACGAGCCCGATCGCATCGGCGCCCGCGCTCGCCGCGGCGATGCCGTCCTCGACCCGCGTGATGCCACAGATCTTGACCCGCGTGCGCATCGACCTGCCTCTTTAGCCTCGCGGAATGCGAACCGGAACGACCGTGGGCGGAAGATTACAGCGCGGCGGGTAATCGACCCCGGTCAGGTACAACCCGGCCGCGGCGAACGTCGGTGCGCCGCGCGTGCGATCGCAGCTTTCCAGCAACGCCCGCATCCAGTCCGGCTCCTGCCGGCCGCTACCGACGCAGACCATGGCGCCGACGATGTTGCGCACCATGTGCTGCAAGTAGGCGTCGGCGTGTAGGTCGAAATGGATCACGTCATCCTCGCGAACAACGTCGAGGCGATCGAGCGTCTTCACCGGCGATTTGGCCTGGCATTCCGCGGCCCGGAACGCGGAGAAATCATGGCGGCCGAGCAGATTCCTGGCGGCGACGCACATCGCTTCGACTGACAGGGGACGATGGTACCAGCCGACCCTGCCGTTGAGCAGTGCGGGGCGCACCGGGCGATCGAGCAGCAGATAGGTGTAATGGCGACCGGTGGCGGCAAAGCGGGCGTGAAATTCAGGTCCGACCGGCAGCGCCCAACGCACGGCCATCGCCTGCGGCAAGTGCGCGTTTGTCCCGCGCACCCATGCGCTGTCGGGGCGCAGTGCGTCGGTGTCGAAATGCACGACCTGCAGCGTGGCGTGCGCCCCGGCATCGGTGCGTCCCGCCGCGATGGCGCTGATCGGCGCTCCGGCGATCTGGCTGAGCGCGCGCTCGAGAGCATCCTGCGCGCCGCGGCCGTCAGCCTGCGACTGCCAGCCATGAAACGACCCGCCGTCGTATTCGAGTCCGAGCGCAATGCGCATGGTGGAAAAAAAGACGGCGGCCTGCCGCCGCCGTCTTCTTTATGCCGTTGGTTCGTTACGCGAGCTTCGACAGCAGCGCCTGTGCCTCGGCCTTCTGCTGGTCGTCACCCTCATGCAGGACTTCCTGCAGGATTTCGCGCGCACCCTCGACGTCGCCCATTTCCTGATACGCCTTGGCCAGATCGAGTTTGGTCGCCGCATCGTGCCACTGGCCGTCGAGTACGGACGGCGTCGGGTCCTCGAACGTCGAGCGCTGCGGATCGAATGCGAGGTCGAGCTTGTCCAGTTCGATGGCTGCGGCCGGCCGCGTCAGTTGCGGGGCCGGTGCGCTTGCGCCAACCGCCGCGAGCGCGGGTTCGGCCACGGGCTTGGGTGCAGCCGGTCTTGCGACCGCCGGGCTCGGAGCCGGCTGCATCGCCGGCCCGGGTCTCGACGGTTCGTCGAGATTGAAGTCGAGGTCGAACTTGGGAATAGACTCCGGCTCGAAGGCGACCGACTCGTGCAGCGGGGCCGCCTTCGCGTCGCTGGCCCTGGCAGACGGCGCGGCGGGAGCCGCAGCGGGCTTCTGCGTGCCTGTGTCGACGCGCGTCGACTTCGCGACTTCCTGCGCGGCACCTGCCAGAATCGCGGCCGGCGTCTTGGTCCCGGCTGCAATCTCCGAGGTGGGCGAGAGCGAAATGTCGTCGTCCAGGGTGAAATCGATGCCCTTTGCCGCCTTCGGCTCGGCAACCCGCTCCGCCGCGATCGGCGCCGGGGGCGGGGCAGCGGCGGCCGGCGCCGGCGTAACCGCCGTGGTCCCCTCGCGGTGCTCGCCTTCGGCTGCCGCAGCGGCCGCAAACGCCGCGGCACCGCCGGCCTCGGCGAACAGCGGATTGTGCGGATCGAGCTGGCGACCGAGCGCCATCGCCTTTTGCCATACCTCGCCCTGTCCGCCCGACACCGAATAGAGCTCGCTGGCAACGGTCTCGAACGCGGATGGCTTGTTATGCTGCGCATGGATTTCGAGCAGCTTGAGATAGATCTCCTGCCGCTGCGGGTCTTTCTTCAAGGCCTCCTTCAGAATTTCCTCGGCCTGGGCGTCGCGGCCGTACGCGAGGTAGACCTCGGCCTCGGCGATCGGATCCACCTCGTCGGTGTCGATGCTTCCCAACCCCTCGCGGCTGAAGTCGCTCGCCAGCGAGTTGTCACCGGTGTTGACGACCCCGCCGCCGGTCGAACCGAATACGGTGTTGGTCTTGATATCCGTGCCCGAGATGATGCTGTCCTCGAACTTGGTGGTCTTGCGTCGCCGCGCGGCAAACAGACCGGCGATCAGCGCGACGATGCCGGCCGCGCCCGCACCGAGCGCCCACGTCGGCGTGTCGTCGTAGAGCTGGTTCAAGAAGGACGTTTCCTGGGCGGCCGGCGCCTTGGCGGCTGGCTTCGGCGCAGCAGCGACCTTCGTCTCCGGCGCCTTGGCCTCGGGGGCCTTGGCCTCTGGCGCGGTCGCCTCCGGCGCCTTCGTTTCCGGGGCCTTGGTTTCCGTGCTGCCGGTCTCCGGCGTCGCCGCTTGCGGGGGAGGCGGGCTCGGCGCAACCGTTGGCGCAGGCGTCTCCGCCGCGGGCGGCGCGGTTACCGCCGGCGGTGGCGTCGCCGGCGCACTGGCAATCTTGGCCGGCTCGCTCTTCGGCGCCTCGGGAGCCTTCGCGCCCTGGTTCGCCTCGGCCTGCTTCTGCAGATCGGCCATCGTCTGGCTTCTGAGCTCGGTCGCCTTCTGCATGTCCTTCAGGGTCGCTTCGAGCTGGGCAATGCGCGAATTTGCCTCGGCCAGGGCTTTGTCCTTCGAGGCGAGCTCTTCGGCGACCGCGGCGCCAGCGACCGCTCCCTTGCCGGCCTCGCGCGAGACGCGCAGCTGATCCTTACCCGGCTGCGCCGGCTGCCCGTTCTCTTCGACGGCCGTGGTGATTTTGCCGGTCGCAGTCTGACCGCTTTCGGTGGCCTCGGTCGTCGGCGCCGCCGCGGCAACGCGCAAGCGATAGGCGCGCCAGTCGGCCGCCTGTACGTGCACCACTTTCGTCGCCTCGCTCGGCGACGTCGCGGCCGCCTCATCGGCGGGCGGGATGGTCAGGATCTGCCCGCTGCGCAGGCGATTCATGTTCTTGCCGTCAAACGCGCTGTCGTTGCTGCGGAACAGCGCGACGAGCATCTGCTCGAGGTTGACGTTGTCCGGCTTGTATTGCTTGGCGATCTTGGACAGCGTATCGCCGTTGCGGACGGTGTAGCTGTTGCCTTCGCCAGCGCTGGGGGGCGCGACCGCCGCTTCGCTGGGGCGGCGCGGAGCCGCGGGCGCAGTCTGGGCCCTGGGGGGGGCGACCGGCTCGACCGCCTGCGTTTCTCCAACGCCTGGAGGATCGAGGAGGAACGTGTAGTCGCGAACGAGCCGGCCCGTGGCCCAGTTGACTTCGACGATCAGGTCGAGAAACGGCTCGTTGACAGGCTGGGTCGTGGTTATCCGGAGATACGGCGGATTGTTCGGTCCCTGCTCCAGCGACACGCGGGCTCGCGACAGCACGTTTGGATAGGCGACGTTGTTGTCGCGATAGACGGACAGATCGGCGAGCTTCGCCGCGAGCGAATCAAGTTCGTCCTTTTGCGCCGCGGTTAGCTCGATGCGCGCCGACAGCGGTTGACCAAGCCCCGAGTCAACCGTCAGTTTGCCCAAGCCCAACGCAAGCGCCGAGACGGGCACTACAACGCCCGCCAGCAGGCCCCAAACGATCAAGGGTTTTGCTCGCATGCCGACCTCAGAATGCTTATTGGCTAAGCTAACTTAACATCATGGAGTTAGCGGTGCAAGCTAAACCTCGGTATTAGCTCGATTTTTCGCCGCAAATATTGCCTTTACGACGGCTCGCCGGGCCTGGCTTGGGGGTGGGCCATGGCCCCAGCGGTGGGTCAGAGCCTCAGAGCAAGCACAAGATGTTGTGGAAAGCAGCAAAGTCTCGAAAAGCCGCTTTCCACTGTTGTAAGCGCGTCGCGCCCGGGGGCGGATGAGGCTCCAGCCTAGCCCCAAGGCATAAAACTGGCCGAAAGGCGCCTTGAGCCGCCGCTCGCCCCTGCGACCGGGCAAAAACCGAAGGCCGACGCCGATGCGCCGCGCCGTCAACGTTGCATCAGGATGCGCAACATGCGGCGCAGGGGTTCGGCCGCGCCCCACAACAGCTGATCGCCCACGGTGAACGCGCCAAGGAATTCCGGCCCCATCGCAAGCTTGCGCAGCCGCCCGATCGGCACCTCCAACGTTCCGGTCACCGCCGCCGGCGTAAGCCGCTTGATGCTCTCCTCGCGCGTATTGGGAACGACCCGAACCCAGGCGTTGCCCTCCGCGAGCACGCGCTCGATCTCGGCGAGCCCGATATCGCGCCGGAGCTTGATCGTCATGGCCTGGCTATGACAGCGCATTGCGCCGATGCGCACGCACAGCGATTCAACCGGTATCGCGTCCGCGTCCGCCCGGCCCAGGATCTTGTTGGTCTCTGCGGTGCCCTTCCATTCTTCCAGGCTCATGCCGTTGCCCAGGTCGCGATCGATCCAGGGGATGAGGCTGCCGGCAAGCGGCACACCGGTATATTCGGTGGGAAACCGCGTATCACGCAGGATGCCGGCGACCTCGCGATCGATGTCGAGTATCGCGGAGTGCGGATCCTCGAGCAGGTGTCGGGCCGCACCGTGCGCTTCGCCCATCTGCTGCAGCAGCTCTCGCATATTCTGCGCGCCGGCACCGGATGCAGCCTGATAGGTCATACAGGTCATCCATTCGATCAGATCGTGACGAAACAACCCGGCGAGCGCCATCATCATCAGGCTCACCGTGCAGTTGCCGCCGATGTAGTTGCGGACGCCGCGGGCCAGGGCCGCGTCGATCACCGGGCGGTTGACCGGATCGAGAACGATGACCGCGTCGTCGTGCATGCGCAGGGTCTTGGCGGCATCGATCCAGTAGCCATTCCAGCCGGCGGCGCGCAGCTTGGGGTAGATTTCAGTCGTGTAATCTCCGCCCTGGCAGGCGATGATGACCTCCTGGGCCTTGAGCGCCGAGACGTCGTGCGCGTCCTTGAGCGCGCCGACCGGCTTGCCGATCGAGGGCCCCTCACCGCCCGCGTTCGAGGCCGAGAAGAACGCCGGCTCGATCAACGCGAAGTCGTTCTCCTGCAGCATGCGCTGCAGCAGCACCGACCCGACCATGCCGCGCGAACCGACGAAGCCCACCCGCATCATGCGCTTTCCCCTGGTGACCATAGGGGATGATTCCCGCTCGACTGCGACGTCTTCACTCATCGGACTCCGTCTCCCTTTTGAGCCTGAGCGCCGGGTGCAGCCGCGCCATCGCACAGGCATCCACGTACTGCCCGTCGCGAAACGCATAGGCGCGACAGGTTCCCTCGATTGCAAACCCGAACTTTCGATACAAGTGCAGAGCCGCCAGGTTGTCCGCGTATACCCATAGTTCGATTCGCTGGTAATTGAGCCAGGCGTCGGCAAGCTCGATCGCGGCCCGCAGCAGCGCGGTGCCGACGCCCCGCCCCTGCCGATCGTCTCGCACCGCCATGCCTATGTTACCCACGTGGCGGCGCCGTGGCGACTTCGACGCCGCGTGCAAGCCCAGGTTGCCAACGACCTCCGCATCGATGGTCGCGACCAGCAGGCAATCGTCGGCCGGGACCTCGGCGAGCCGCCGCCTCCACATCTCGATCGAAGGATACGGCAACTGCAGCGTGCCGGCGATTGCCCGCGGCCCCAGGAACGTCTGGTGGATTGCCGCGGCATCGTCCGGCTCGGCCCGGCGAACGACGATGGGATGGCCGACGGTCATGATTGCCGGGCGAGCGCGGCCAACACCGCATCGCCCATTTCCGCGGTCCCCAGAGAAGGTTCGCCTGGGGCGGCGATGTCCGCGGTCCGCCCTCCCTGGGCGAGCACGCTTCGGACCGCCGCCTCGATCCTGTCGCCCACGTCGGCCCGCGCGAACGTATAGCGGAACATCATCGCCGCGGACAGGATCGTCGCCAGCGGATTGGCCCGGTTCTGGCCAACGATGTCGGGCGCGGAGCCATGGATCGGTTCGTAGAGACCCTTGCCGCGTCCGTCGAGCGAGGCCGACGGCAACAGGCCGATCGACCCTGCCAGCATCGACGCCTCGTCGGACAGGATGTCGCCGAACAGGTTGCCGGTGACGATCACGTCGAATTGGCGCGGATTGCGCAGCAGCTGCATCGCCGCATTGTCGACGTACATGTGCGACAGGGTGACGTCAGAGTACTCAGCCGCAACTTCGATCACTACCTCGCGCCACAGCATCGATGTCTCGAGCACGTTGGCCTTATCCACCGAGCAGAGTTTTCTGCCGCGCTTGCGCGCGACCTCGAAGCCGACGCGCGCGATGCGCCGGACCTCCGATTCGCTGTAGAGCATGGTGTCGAAGCCCTCGGCCTCGCCGGCCGCGTTCGTCCGCCTGCCGCGCGGCGCGCCGAAGTAGACGTCGCCGGTGAGTTCGCGCACGATCATCAGGTCGAGGCCGGCAACCAGCTCGGGCTTGAGCGCGGACGCGGCCGCAACCTCGGTGTAGAGCAGCGCCGGACGCAGATTGGCGAACAGGCCCAGCGCCTTGCGGATCGCCAGGATCCCCTGCTCCGGTCGAAGCTTGCGCGGCAGCATGTCGTAGCGGGGGCCGCCGACCGCACCCAGCAGCACCGCGTCGGCCGCTTGCGCCAGGCGGAGGGTGGCCTCGGGCAGCGGCTGCCCGGCGGCATCGTAGCCGGCGCCCCCGATGGGCGCGGTCTCGGTCTCGATCGGCAGCCCGTCGCGACGCAGCCGCTCGAGCAGCTTGATCGCCTCGGCGAGGATTTCGGGCCCGATGCCGTCGCCGGGCAGAAGGGCGATCTTCACTGCGGCCGCCGCCTCAGGCCAACCACGGGTACTCTGCGAGATGCTTCGCTTCGAACGTGCGTATTTCGTCCGCGTGCTGCAAGCTGAGGCCGATCTCGTCGAGGCCGTTCAGGAGGCAATGCTTGCGAAACGCCTCGACCTCGAACCGAAAAACCGTTGCGCCGTCGACGCTCGACACCGTCTGCCGCTCGAGGTCGATGTCGAGCTTGAACCCGGGAAACGCGGCTGCGTCGTGGAACAGCCGGTCGACCTCGGATTCGGAGAGCACGATGGGCAACAGGCCATTCTTATAGCAGTTGGTGAAGAAAATGTCGGCGTAGGACGGCGCGATCAGGGCGCGAAAACCATAGTCGATCAGCGCCCAGGGCGCATGCTCGCGTGAGCTGCCACAGCCGAAGTTGCGCCGGGCGATGAGTATCTGCGCCCGCTGATAGCGCGGCTGGTTGAGGACGAAATCCGGGTTGAGCGGGCGCTTGGCCGCATCGGCGCCCGGTTCGCCGCGATCGAGGTAGCGCCAGGCGTCGAACAGGTTCGCTCCGAAGCCGGTGCGGGCGACGGACTTCAGGAATTGCTTGGGAATGATGGTGTCGGTGTCGACATTGGCTCGGTCGAGCGGTGCCACCACGCCGGTCAGTGTGCGAAACGGCTGCATGCTCACCTCAACAGGACGCCGCTGCCAGGTCCGACGAAGTCATCACCGGCCCTCATCCAAGTCTGCGCACGTCGACGAAATGCCCGGCGATCGCCGCCGCGGCCGCCATCGTCGGGCTGACCAGGTGCGTGCGACCGCCAGGCCCCTGGCGCCCCTCGAAGTTGCGGTTCGACGTCGACGCGCAGCGTTCGCCGGGTCCCAACCGATCGTCGTTCATGCCCAGACACATCGAGCATCCCGGCTCTCGCCATTCGAACCCGGCAGCAGTGAACACGCGATCGAGCCCTTCGCGCTCGGCTTGCGCCTTCACCGGCCCCGATCCGGGGACCACCATCGCGAGCTTGACGCGGTCTGCCTTGCGGCGGCCGCGAACAACCGCCGCCGCGGCGCGCAAATCCTCGATGCGGGAATTGGTGCACGAACCGATGAACACCTTGTCGATCGCGATGTCGGCGATGGCGGTGTTCGGCGCGAGCCCCATGTAGGAGAGCGCGCGCTCCATGTTCTCGCGCTGGATCGGGTCTTTCTCCTTGTCCGGGTCGGGGACGCGTCCCCCGATCGCGGTCACCATCTCCGGCGAAGTGCCCCAGGTCACCTGGGGCTCGATGCCCGCGGCGTCGAGCACCACCTCGCGATCGAATTTCGCGCCGGAGTCGGAGACGAGGCTGCGCCAGTGCCGTACCGCGCGGTCCCAAAGCTCGCCCTTGGGCGCGAATGGCCGGTTGCGGAGGTAGGCAAGGGTCGTGTCGTCGACCCCGACCATGCCGGCGCGGGCGCCCGCCTCGATCGACATGTTGCACACCGTCATCCGCCCCTCCATCGACAACCCGCGGATGACTGATCCATCGAACTCGATCGCGTGCCCGGTGCCGCCCGCCGTGCCAATCCTGCCGATGATCGCCAGCACCACGTCCTTCGCACCGCAACCGAAGGGTAACGCGCCCTCGACGCGTACCCGCAGAGTCTTCGATTTCTTGGTCAGCAGGCACTGCGTCGCCAGCACGTGCTCGACTTCCGAGGTGCCGATTCCAAATGCCAGGCATGCGAACGCCCCGTGGGTGCTGGTATGCGAGTCACCGCAAACCACGGTCATGCCCGGCAGGGTCGCGCCTTGCTCGGGCCCGACGACATGCACGATCCCCTGGCGCGCATCGCGAAACGGAAAGTAGGCCTTCACCCGGTGCTCTCGCATGTTCGCATCGAGAGCTTCGACCTGCACCCGCGAGGTCGGATCAATGATGCCCAGATCCCAGTGCGTGGTCGGGGTATTGTGGTCGGCGGTGGCAATGATCGAGTCAAGGCGCCATGGCCTGCGCCCTGCAAGCCTGAGGCCCTCGAACGCCTGCGGGCTGGTGACTTCGTGCACCAGATGGCGATCGATGTACAGCAGCGTCGTGCCGTCGGTTTCGGTGCGAACGACGTGGGAGCTCCACAGCTTGTCGTAGAGCGTCATTGCGGGCATGGCGGCAGACCGGTTAATGGCAGTGTGAACCCGAAAAGCTAGCGTTATTTCTGTTGCGGCGCAATAGGGGCTCAAACCGGCTGCAGGCCCCCTGCGCCGCCGGCAAAAAGCCCGGCGCGGGCGGAAATCGGCTATCCGCCCGTCAAGGCGCGGGCGGCGGCCGCGAGCACGCGGTCGGTCGAATCCTGGGCGTAGGGGTCAACCGCCGCGACGCCGCTTGCGCGCAACCACGTGAATTGCCGTTTGGCGAGCTGCCGGGTTGCGGCTATGCCTCGCGCGCGCAAGGTCTGCGCGTCGATTTGTCCGTCAAGGTATTGCCACGCCTGGCGATAGCCGACGCAACGCATCGAGGGCAGCTCCGGAGTCAGAGCGTGGCGGCGGCGCAGCGCCCCCAGCTCGTCGACCAGACCTGCGGCAAGCATCGCGTCGAAGCGCCGCGCGATCGCCTCGTGCAGCCGCTTGCGGTCGGAAGGCACCAGGGCGATGCGCAGGGACGCGCCAAGCGCCGCGGCGCAGTCCGCGCGCCTCCCCTGCAGCGCCGACAGCGGCACTCCGGCAACGCGCCAGACCTCCAGCGCGCGCTGTATGCGCTGCGCGTCGGTCGGCTGCAGCCGTGCCGCAGTCGTCGGGTCGATGCGCGCTAGCTCCGCATGCAGCGCCGGCCAGCCGTCGCGCGCGGCGCGCGCATCGATTTCGGCGCGCACCCGCGGATCCGCCTCGGGCAGCCTCGAAAGACCCTCGCTCAGCGCCCTGAAGTAGAGCATGGTCCCGCCGGCGACGATGGGCACGCGCCCGCGCCGGCGGATGTCCGCGATCGCGCCCTGCGCCTCGCGCGCGAAGCGCGCCGCGGAATAGGTCTCGGTGGGTTCGAGGATATCGACGAGATGATGCGGGATCCGGGCCCGGGTCGCGGCGTCGGGCTTTGCGGTGCCGACGTCCAGGCCGCGATAGATCTGCGCCGAATCGACGCTGACGATCTCCCCGTCCAGGCGCGCGGCGAGGCCGAGGGCCAGCGCGCTCTTGCCGGCCGCAGTCGGCCCCATGAGCAGCAGGGCGGGGATCGCCGCCATCAGCGGCCGCGCAAAAACAGCCGGTCGAGGTCCGGGAGCGTCAGCTGGTACCACGTCGGCCGACCGTGGTTGCATTGCCCGGCGCGCTCGGTCGCCTCCATTTGCCGCAACAGCGCGTTCATTTCCGGTACCGTCAGGCTGCGGTGCGCACGCACCGCGCCATGACACGCCATCGTCGACAGCAGCTCGTCGCGCTGCGCGGTCAGCACGCGGCTGGCGCCATATTCACGCACGTCGGCAAGCACGGCGCGGGCGAGGAGGACCGCATCGGCGTCGCGCAGCAGTGCCGGTATGCCGCGCACGGCGAGCGTTGCCGGGCCCAGCGCGGAGAGCGAAAAACCCAGCGCGCCAAGCACGCCGGAATTCTCCTCGGCGGTGGCGACGTCGAGCGGATCGGCGGCAAACGTCACCGGCACCAGCAGCGGCTGCATCGGCAGGGCACGATCGAGCGCGTTCTTCAACTGCTCGTAGAGGATGCGCTCGTGCGCCGCGTGCATGTCGACGAGCACCAGACCGTCGCGGTTCTGCGCCAGCACGTAGACGCCGTGCAGCTGCGCCAGCGCAAAGCCGAGCGGATGCTCATCGGCGTTGGGAAGATCGGGGCCGCCGGAAGCCGAAACGGCCGGCCGCTCGCCAAACAGGCGCTGGTAGAACGTAGCCGGGTCCTGCGCCGCAAAACCCATCGCCGCCTGCACGGGCGCGCCCGCCGTCGCCGAGCGCGTTGCCATCGCCGGCAGCGGCGGCGGCGTCAAGGCCGCCACCATTCCCAGCCGCTCCGCCGCGGACACCGCCGGCTGCTCGGCGGCGGTGATGGCCAGCGACTTCTCCACGGCATGACGCACGAACTGGTGCACCGCCCCGCTCTCGCGGAACCGCACCTCGATCTTGGTCGGGTGCACGTTGACGTCGACCAGCCGCGGCTCGATGGTCAGCCACAGGGCGTACGCAGGCTGGCGATCGCTATGCAGCACGTCCCGGTAAGCCTCGCGCAGCGCGTGCGCCAGCACACGGTCGCGCACGAAGCGCCCGTTGACGAAAAAGTACTGGGCGTCGCGCGCGAGCGTTGCCGCGGTTGCGTATGCCGTGCGTACCGCCCAGCCCGCGAGCGCAATACCGGGCCCTGCGACGTCGACCACCGCCGCCTGGGCGCCGAAGCTCTCGCCGAGCAGCGCGTCGACACGCGAGCGGCGACCGGCGGCAAGCAGGCGAAAGCGCACCGTGCCGTTGTGGCTGAGGGTAAACGCGGCCTCCGGATGCGAGAGCGCGATGCGCCGGCATACTTCCTCGCAGTGGCCGTACTCGGTAGCCTCGGTGCGCAGGAACTTCCGCCTTGCCGGCGTGTTGAAGTAGAGCTCCTGCACCGCCACCGTGGTGCCAGCCGCGAGCGCGGCCGGCTGCGGCACGCCGACCTCGCCGCCGTCGACCTCCAGCCGCCAGGCGTGGGGCTTGTCGCGCGAGCGCGAGGTCAGGCTCAAGCGCGACACGGCGGCGATCGATGCCAGGGCCTCGCCGCGGAAACCGAGCGTCGCGATCGCCTCCAGGTCGCTCGCCGCGGCAATCTTGGACGTGGCGTGCCGCGCGACGGCGAGCGCGAGATCCTCGCGCTCGATGCCGCTGCCGTCGTCGGCGACGCGAATGAGCTTGATGCCGCCGCCGGCCAGCTCGACATCGATCGTCCGCGCCCCGGCATCGAGACTGTTTTCGAGCAGCTCCTTGAGCGCCGCCGCGGGGCGCTCGACCACTTCGCCGGCGGCGATCTGGTTGATCAGCTGATCGGCGAGCAGCCGTATCCCAGGCATCAGCCGACGAGCCCGTTCGCCCAGCGCGCGTAGACGTCATCGGCCACGCGCGCAAGCGCCGCGAGCCGTCGATCGAGGTCCGAACAGATGTCCTCCCGGCTCTGCGTCGAGGCCGTGGAGCGGGCCGGCAGCTCTGCGGCGCCGGCGCGGCACCAGGTCTCGACCATCGGCCGGGTCATTTCGACATGGCATTGCATGCCGAGGTGCCTGCCGAGGGAAAAGGCCTGATTGATGTTGTGCGCATTGGTGAGAACACGTTCGGCGCCGGCCGGCAGCGCAAACATGTCGTAATGCCACTGGAAAGTGGTGAACGCGTCGCGCTCGCCGAACCAGGCGCCGGCGCCGTCAGCAGCGAGCACCTTCACCTCGCCCCAGCCGATCTCGGGCACCGGGGCGCGGCTGACCGCCGCGCCCAGTGCCCTGGCCAACAGCTGCCCGCCCAGGCAATGGCCGAGCACCGGGACGTCGGCCGCGACTGCGCCGCGCAGCAAGTCGAGCAGGGGCGCGCTCCATGGCAGATCGTCATTGGCGCTCATCGGGCCGCCCATCATCGCGATGCCGGAAAACTCGCGCGGGTCGTTTGGCACCGGCGCGCCCTCGTCGAGCGCATACAAGCGCTGCGGCAGGCGGCGGTCATCGAGCCACTGCGCGAAATGACCGGGGCCTTCGGTGGGGGAGAAGCGGAAGATGGCAACCGGATGCATGCCTTGAGACCTACACGCCCGCGCGGAGCGCCCTTTCTACTCGAGCGGCCGCAGGACCCGCCTCGAAACGCCGCTACATCTGCCTGAAGAGATGGAAAAACTGCCGGGAAATCGGCAACCTTTCGGTGCGACCCTTGAGCAGAAGAAACTGTTTCTCCGCATCCTCGCGCAATACCCCGGAAACCGCGTCGACGTTGACAATTGTACCGCGATGAACCTGCCAGAAGCGGTCGGGATCGAGCTCGGCGAGCAATTCCTTCAATGGCGTTCGGATCAGTGCCTCCGATCCGGCGAGGACGACCCGCGTGTATTTGGTATCGGACTGGAAGTACAGCACGTCGGAGACGGCAATGAGCTTCACCTGGCGCCCGACCGCGGCCTTGACCCACTTGAGACGGCCGCTGGCAGGCGCCATCACGTTCTTGAGGTGGGCCAGCAGTCCCGAGAGGTCCGCCGGCGCACCTTCGAGCTTGCGCTTGACCCGTTCGACGGTGAGCGCAAGCCGGTCGGCTTCGACCGGCTTGAGCAGGTAATCGGCCGCTCCGGCGTCGAAGGCAGCCAGGGCGTACTGATCGTAGGCGGTGATGAACACGATGTGACAACGCGACCCGAGCGCTGCGGCGACCTCGAGGCCGGTCTTGCCCGGCATGCGGATGTCGAGGAAGGCGATGTCGGGACGGCACGCCTCGAATTGCGCCAGCGCCGCCTCGCCATCGGCGACTTCGGCGACGATCTCCAGCGCGGGCCATGTCTCGGCGAGCGCCTCGCGCAAATGCGTGCGCATCAGGGCCTCGTCTTCTGCGATCAGAGCGGTAGGCGGTGCCATCCTTCAGTCGTCGCAACAGACCGTCACGGGCATGGCCGCTGGCAAGTCGAGGCGGGCGATAAAGCCGCGCGGCTCGTTCTCGCCAAGGTAGAGCTCGGCGCGATCGCCGCACAAAAGCCGCAGCCGCTCCCGAATGTTGGCGAGCCCGATCCCCGGTCCCGGGGTGGACGAGAGCCCCGCCCCCGTGTCGGCGACGGTGATCACGACACGGCCGCCTTTACGCGCCGCGGACACCCGAATCTCGCCGCCAGGCGCATGCGGCTCGATGCCGTGCTTGATCGCGTTCTCGACCAGCGTGATCAGCATGCCCGGCGGCAGGCGGAACGAGTCGAGCTCGCGCGCGATCGCGACCGAGAAGGCGAGCCGGGGTCCGAGTCGAACCCGCATGATCGCCAGGTAGGCCTCCACCAGGGCGGCTTCCTGCGAGAGCGTGGTCGATTCCTCGCGCATCGACGGCGTCGCCGCGCGCAGAAAGCAGATGAGATCGCCGATCAGCCGCGCCGCTTCCGGCGCGCGGTGGGCCGCGAGTTGCTGCGCGCTACCCAGCGTGTTGAACAGGAAATGAGGCTCGATCTGCAGTTGCAGCATCCTCAAACGCGATCTGGCGAGCTGGCACGACAGGTCGCTTTCGCGCCGCTCCAGCTCGAGCTTGGTGGCGAGGGCGGCGTATTCGCGATTGCGCAGGTGGGCGATGATGGCGGTGAACAGGGAATAGAGAAACCCGAAAACGAGCGAGGCGATGACGATGTGGCGCACCTGCGGCTTGTCGATCAGCCATTCCAGCGGATTGAGCCCCTTGATGATGGCGCCGATGCCGGCGCCGACGCAGGCGCCGACGAGCGCCAGCAGCGGCGTGAGCAGCATGTAGCGCAGCACCTTGCCGTGAAACTTGCGATAGCCGAACCAGACCGCCAGCACCGACCACAGCAAGAGGAAGACGATGACGTTGATCAGCACCGCGGCCTCGAGGAACGACATGTTCCAGGGCAGCGCCGAGGCGGCCCCCGCCACGGCAAAGTTGACGCCGGCTATGACCACGAGCCACAGCCAGCCGCGATTGCTGTAGAACCAGCGGTCGAACGCCTGCACGTCGCGTCGCTCGATCTCGGAGAGCGAGGAGAGGACCCTCTGCGAAAACGTGCGGTAGTGGAGCCTGAGAGCGGCGATGTGCATGCGGGCGCGCCGGCTGGTGGAGCCTGCGGCTATTTTACGTCGGCCCACCCCGGGGACGCAGGTCGACCGGCGACGAATGGCGGAAAACGGGGGATGAGCCACGACCGCGCAGGACCAATGCCGGCGGCGAGTCACGCCCCGGGGGCGCCCGCTGGCCGCCGCCGTCCGGTCCGTGGCGCTAGAATCGCTGCGCAGGCTTCATCGTGAAGGCGAGCAGCGCGCCGACGAGCATCAGGGCGATGGAGCCGATGAACGGCCAGTCCCAGTTGCCCGTCGTGTCGATGATCCAGCCGCCGACGACCGGGCTGATGATGGCTGCCAGCGCCGACCCGGTGTTCATGATGCCGCTGGCCGTTCCTGAATACCTCGGCGCGATGTCCATGGGGATCGACCACATCGGCCCGATGGTCATCTCGGCAAAGAAGAACCCGGCGGAAAGGCACACGGCCGCCACGGTCACGTCGTGGACGAACAGGATTGGCAGCAGCGAGCAAAGCGCCGCCAGATTGCACGTGACGACCATCAGGCTGCGCGCCTTGGTCAGGCTTCCGGTCCGTCGCAGCAGCCAGTCGGTGGTCTGGCCGCCGAGCCAATCGCCGAGAACCCCGGCGAAGAACACGCCGAAGGCGAACAGGGCGGAACTGGTGATCTTCATCTGATAGTTGTGCAGGAAGTACTGCGGTATCCAGCTCAGGAACAGCCACAGCGTCCAGCCATAACAGAAGTAGACGATGGTCACCGGCACCATGCGCGCGACCAGCGGGCCCCACGGCACTGCCGGCGACTCCTTCACGCCGACGTAAGCGGGCAGTGCCGCGATTTCCTCGGTCGTGATCGCAGCATGATCGCGAGGGTTGTCGCGGAAGTACCACACCCAGGCCAGCGCCCACAGGAAGCTCACCGCACCGAGGATGAAGAACGACGCGCGCCAATTGAGGGCGAGCATCAGCCACGTCACCAGCGGCGGGGTCACGGTGTTGCCGATTCGCGCGAACGCATGCGTGATGCCTTGCGCGAAGCCGCGGCCTCCGGGTGGCGTCCAGTTGGACATCGCCCGCGTGGCGGTGGGGAAGGTCGCGCCCTCTCCTAGGCCGAGCAGAACGCGCGCGACAACCAGCGAGAGCAGCCCACCGGCCAGCCCGCTCAGCACTGTCGCGCCGGCCCAGATGAACGAGCAGATCGTCAGCGTACGCCGCGGGCCGAATCGGTCGCCGACCCAACCGCCGATTATCTGAAACAACAGATAGGGATACGCGAACGCAGAGAAGACAAACCCGACCTGCGTGTTGGAGAGGGCGAATTCCTTGCCGAACTGAATCGCCGCCGTGCTGACGTTGACGCGATCCACGTAGGTGATGAAATACATCGCGCACAGCAATCCGAGCACGCGTGTCGTCGAACGGCTCAACATGGTCTGCCCCTTTTTTGCGCAAAGCGTGTGGGGAGCGGGTCGCGCCCTGTCCACGCGTACCGCTGCGCGCATCCTAGCGACCTGGCCTCGCGGTCGCAAGCGCGCTCGTGCTGCGACGCGGCGTATGATAGCCGGGCATGGTTAGCCGCACCCGCCGCCGCATCGCCCGCCGCGAGGACCTGGACCTGAAGCCCTCCGAGTTCGCGATTCTCAGACGGCTCGACACGCCGCCCAAGATCCAGCTCTTTCTCAACGCGATTCCGGCCAATCACGAGATCGGCGGCGAGACCATTCTCTCCGTGCGGCAGGTGCTGCGCCAGCGCCGCGCCCACTGCATCGAAGCCGCGTTCGTCGCGGCCTGCGCCCAGTGGATTCACGGCGAACCGCCGCTCGTCATGTTCATGGACTGCACTGCGAGCGATTTTCCGCACGTCGTGGCGCTGTTCCGCCGCGGCGCGTGCTGGGGTGCGGTATCGAAGAGCAATGGTGCGCAACTCCGTTACCGCGACCCGATCTATCGCAGCTTGCGCGAGCTGGCAATGTCCTACTTCCACGAATACTTCGACAAGCATGGCCGCAAGACGCTGCGCA
>Ga0074044_10000599_pt1 | contig 34686 bp, 32 predicted proteins | sample BogForMeECP23OM1_FD_94443 | JGI IMG/M metagenome (GOLD analysis project Ga0074044, IMG submission 94443) | Bog forest soil microbial communities from Calvert Island, British Columbia, Canada - Bog Forest MetaG ECP23OM1 | ecosystem: Environmental > Terrestrial > Soil > Wetlands ...
CAAAGGGCAGGAGTCCGATCTCTGGCATCCCACCTCCTGCTCCAGTAGAAAACATCATTGCACTTCGCCTGTCTTCCTCGAAAACCAACTCCCGTGCCGAGCATGTAAACAGAGCCACTTTAAGTGCTCTGTTTTGGAAGTGCGGATTCTACGGGAGTTGCGGGCGCGGTTTTCGTAGGTGCGGATTTTAAACAGGATAGTGGTGGCAGGGTGAGAAACGGGGTGAAAAGTGCGAGGGCGCCTACCCCACCCCCGGGGTATCCGCAAGTTATGAAGTAAATGGATGAAGAGAAATGGTTTGCGGGGATTCCTGCGTGCGCGCAGGCTGGCGACTGTGGAAAAAGAAGGAAGGGCTTGGGCATTGAGACCGCGCGGAAGGGAGAATAGCTGCCTGGAGTTTGACGAAATCATAAAAGAAGGTAGCATAGCTTTGTTTTACTGTCAAGGACTATTATTTAGTGAGTATCATTCGAATGAGGCGGCGGAAGTGGGGTGGATTGAGGGAGTTGGCCGGGGTCAATTGGTTTGATAAATGATAGGCGCGCGGAAAAATCAAAAGCTCCACACGCAAAACCGACGTGTGGGGCACCCCAGTCCATTTCTCCATGGAATGTCAAGGCCCCCGCCTCATGGATTAGAAAGGGACTCCGGGGGGAACAGAGAGACCCACCCTCAAAAAACGAGGGTGGGGCACCCCTTCTATACGACCGCTTCGCAAGTGGCTAGGCTGATGCGGCGCTGGCGCCTTTGAGGAAGGCGAGCAGGTCGGCGTTGATTGTGTCGGCTTCCGTTGTGGGCATGCCGTGCGGGAAATTCTTGTACGTTTTCAGTACGGCGCCCTTCACCAATTTGGCGCTGAGCGGACCGGCGGCGACGTAGGGGACGATCTGGTCGTCTTCGCTGTGCATGACCAGCGTGGGGACCGTGAACTTCTTGAGGTCTTCGGTAAAGTCGGTCTGGGAGAAGGCCACGATGCCGTCATAGTGGGCCTTGGTGCCACCCATCATGCCCTGGCGCCACCAATTTTGAATGATGCCTTGGGATGGTTTTGCGCCGGGGCGGTTGTATCCGTAGAAGGGTCCGGTCGGCAAATCCAAATAAAATTGAGAGCGGTTGGCGGCAAGCGCCTTCTGAAGGCCGTCGAATACTTCTTTCGGTAGGCCGGCAGGATTTGCCGGCGTTTTCACCATGAGTGGTGGGACGGCGCTGATGAGGACAGCCTTGGCGACGCGGCTTTCGCCGTGGCGTCCGATGTAACGTGTGACTTCGCCGCCGCCGGTGGAGTGGCCAACGTGGATGGCGTTCTTCAAATCGAGATGCGCGGTAAGCGCTGCAAGGTCATCGGCGTAGTGATCCATATCGTGGCCTGTGCCGGGTTGGCTGGAGCGTCCGTGGCCTCGGCGGTCATGGGCGATGACGCGATAACCGTGATTTAAGAAGAACAACATCTGGTTGTCCCAATCGTCGGCGGAGAGAGGCCAACCGTGAGAGAAAACAATGGGCTGGCCGGTGCCCCAGTCTTTATAGAAAATTGTGACTCCATCCTTCGTCGTGATCGTAGGCATTGTGATTCTCCTTTTGCGAATTATTCTGTGATGCTGATGTTTCAAAGAATTTGGTGGGCCGGGCGTTTCTAGACCGGTTGCACTAGAGTTGGATGTTTGTTGGAAGGATTCAGATGCGGCTTTTTTCGTTAACCGGCGCGGAGGGAGGTTGCCTAAATCGGAACGGGGAACGTGGAGGAGCGGCTGCGGGAAATTCGATTTGGTATGCTGGGTGGCGGCCCCTCATTTCCTATAAAGGAGATCCCAAAATGAAACTATGCCTAGGTATTGCGGCTGTGTTAGTTGTGCCAGCGTGCAGTTACGCGCAGGCAAAGCCTTGTGAAGAGCTGAAGACGGAAATCGCAGCGAAGCTGGACGCGAAGGGCGTCAAGGGATATTCGCTGGACATCGTGGCGAAGGACGCGGACTCTGGAGACGGAAAAGTCGTGGGTACTTGCGAAGCCGGGTCGAAGAAGATCGTGTATAAGAAAGGCGCGGCTGCAGCGGAAACCCCGACCAAGGCACCGAGCGGGCTCTGAGGCGCGGGGCGGTTGATCGGCTACTTACCCTAGAAAATTAGATCGACAAAGTCAGAAGCTCCACACGTAGACCGGACGTGTGAGCACCGCCCAAAGAAATCCAAAAAAACAGTAGGCTAACGGCGGATGCGGCGCATCCAGTCGCCCCAGCTTAGGCCGATACGGGTCATCAGGACGCCGGCGGCCAGGGCTAGGAGCATGCGCAACGCGAATTGAAGCGGGCTGGTTTCGGTGGGGAGCCAGGCGTAGCGCGCCCAGTGGGATGCGGGTGGAATGAAATATGGCGTGTTGTTGGTGGCGAAAAACCAGTTGCGCGAGGCGGGGGACATTAGGAAATTGGCGAAGGGCCATTGAACGGCGACGAAACTTGCTAGAGATGTTGCGCCGAGGACTGTGGCTTGCGTCCAGCGGCTTAGGCCGGTGATGCGGCGACGGACGAGATCGAACACAATCGCCGGAACGATCAGGAGCAGCGGGAAATCTGGCGGGACTAGGTGCGTGATTTTTTGGTAGACGGGGCCGAGTTTGGGCTCGGCAGGGATTAGCTGCAGAATCCACATGAATGCCAAGTGCATTAGCGTGTAGAAGCCGGTCACGACGGTGGCGGCCCAGCGGTTTTCTGAGGCGCGCGAGGCGGCGGCGAACCAAATGGGTGCGACGAACATGACGACTAAGTAGAATTTGGCGCCGTGCATGAACATGCGGAAGGTGTCTTCTTGCATGATGCCGACGGTCATACCCAGCAAGAACATGAAACAGAAAAAGAGGACGCGCTCGAGACGGGCGCGACACTCGCCCACAGCTCGATTTACCTCGGCGAGAACCATGACGAGCGTGCCAAACCGAATACCGGTCATTCCCAGAGCCAGCAATATGTGAGGCGGACTGAGGATTTTAACGTCGAGGCCATAGGCGTTGTGCCACCAATTGTCGAAGGGGGCGGAGGTGATCATGCCGACGGCACCCCACGCGCAAATGAATGCGCCGAGCGGGCCGCGGAATCCCCAAACGGAAACAGATTGGTCGCGAAGAGGCGAGTCCTTGCGGAAGGTCGTCGAAAGAATGAGATAGCCGCAGCCGAAGCCGGCGAGAATGCCGCAGAGTTGGATGAGGAGATGCGCGGGCGTCCAGAACGTGTCGCGGCCGACGCTTTCGTGCCAGGAAATGTCCCAGACTCCGCCAACGACGCTGCATGCGACGGCGGCGACGTTGCACCAGATGTACCAGGGGATCGAGAGAGTTTTGGCTGACACGCGCTCGGCAGTGCGGGCTTGGAGCGTTGCGGGGAGTTGGAGGGTGCCGGCCATTTGCGTGTGCCCCGGAGAAATTTGTGAATGCTGAATCCGCGCACCGCAAAGCCGCGCCATCACCAGTTTACACTGGAAGGACGGATACGAAAAAGAGTAAAGGCGGCTTGCCAGTGGGTTAGTTGCGCTCACGCAAAGCCTTTGTGGGGCGAGGTGCGATCCGCAGGCGGAGCACAGCCAAGATTCACCGCGCCAAAGCGCGCGATGGGGCGGAGGTGGCTGAGCCACAGGCCGTGCGGATCAGTTGAAGCGGGTGGTTTTCCAAAGTGCGAGGCCGCAAGCTAACAGGAAAATTACCATGGCGCCGGCGAGTGCGAACAGGGCGGTCCAGTTTAGGGCTAGGTTTGGAGCGCGAGCTAGAACGGCTAGCGTGATGAAGATTGCCGTGGCGGCGATCACCAGAAGATAGTCGAGCCACGTTCTGGCGGACTGAGGCGCGGGCTGGCCGCTTGGATCGCTCGCGTCGTTGCCAGAGAGAGCCGCCTGGACGTAGCCGGCATCGACTTTGTAACGCTGGCCTTCGCGATCGGCGGCTTGCTTCCATCGAGCGTGTTCTTTGCCAGTAACACTGGAGAGCGCGATGGCTCCTGCGCCTGCGGCCATCAAGAGAGAGCCGCCGATGACTTGCGTGTAGAGCGACGTGCTGAGGCCGCGCAACTCTCCGAAGACCAGAATCCCCCAGAGCAGGCCCCACAGTTGATTGGTGTTGGAGAGAGGAATGCCGCGGCTGATGCCAATGTATTTTGCGGCGTACTGTTGAAACAAATCGCCGATGACCCAGACGAAGCCGCCGAGCATAAGCCAGAAAAGGACAGGCTTGGCTAGCTCGAGTTGATGAAGAAGAGCGTCGGGGCCACCGCCATAGGCCATGGCGAGAGTCAACATCATGCCAAGTTCGCCGATGGTGAAGAATGCTATGAAAGAAAGCGGATTCATGCCGGTTAAGTAGGCTTTGCGATAGGGGACGTACATGGTGCCCCAGAGAACCCCCGCGGCGAGTGCGGCGAGGATTCCGCGCAGGGGATGTTCGGCCAGGCTTTGCGCGGAGGACGCGAAGGCAAGGAGAGTCGCGCCGGCGAACATTAAGAGCGCGCCGCCGAGAACGGTGAGCCAGCGGAGTTTGCCAGCGTCGCGCAATTCGTTGAAGAGAAGATAACCCCAGAAGATGCCGAGCAGGCTGTTGATGTTCCAGAGCGGGAAGGCAATGCTGAGGCCGATGTCGCGAATTGCAAAAATAGTGAGCGTGTTGGCAACGGCCCAGAGACAACCAGCCAGAACGCCCCAAACGATCAAGTGCGGTGCCTGGCGGATGTCTACACGCATTTGGCCCGTACCACGAATGAGGGCGGGCAAGCTCCAGCGCGCCAGGAAAACGCCAACAACCATCAAAAGCGAAACGACCAAAGGCGAGACGCCCAATTTCACCAGTTTCGTGGGGGCTTCGGCAGCGCCCAGCCAAGCTCCGGCGCCGAAGCCGCAGAGGATGCCGACGAGTTGCAGTTTTCGGAGACGCGCGGACTCGACGGAAGAGGAGAGAATATGTTTGCCGGAGAACTCCATGGGCGTGTTCAACGAATCCAATGGAGCACGACCAGTCCAGCGAGCAAAACGATGGCGGGCACCCAGAAATGAACGTCAGTGAGGATCATGGTCCATACGCCTGCGGAGTTCGGCGCCGCGTTTTCATCAGTCATTAGCTTGCCTTGGGGCGGATCGAGTGAATAAGATGCTATCCGAGCTTCGTGAGTCCATTGCCGCGACACCTTCTTATCATAAATCCGCTGCATGGGAAGAAAAGTCGGCTGGTCGGTTTCATCCTGGACGATGTGGCTCTAAGATTGTGCGCGATTTGAAGGTGTGGGGAGCCGGTAGGGGAAACCCCAATATTGCGGACGACCGCAAGCGCTGCTCGAGCTCGTGTTTTAATCACAAGGCCCGAAACTTTCCTGAACTCTGGAGCGTAGGAATAAGCAAGGAGCAGTGTTGATGAGGCGGCGAGTGCCCCTGCGAGAACCGGTCGGCGTCGCGCTCGAGACGCTGCGCGCGCACAAGATGCGCTCCTTTCTCATGTTATTGGGAATTATCCTGTCTGTGGCCACGTTGATCGTGGTCATCGCACTGATTTCCGGCGTGAATCAATACATCGCCAACAAAGTCGCCAATCTGGGGTCGAATGCATTCACGGTGATGAGGTTTCCGATCATCACGGAGATGGAAGATCTTGTCAAAGCCATGCGCCGGAACAAGCTCGTTACGTGGGATGACTATGAGGCGCTGCGCGATAACCTAAAGCTGCCGCAACGCGTGGGCGCGGAGGTTTGGACCTCGGGAAAGTCTCGCGTGGGTTCGCTCACCATTCAGGACACCAGTATCCGGGGCGTGACGGCGAGTATGGGTGAGATTAGTGCGCAAGAAGTAGCTGACGGCCGATACATCACCGAGGGGGATGAAAACAGCCGGGGGATGGTGGCCATGATCGGTTCTGAATTGGCCCTCAAACTTTTTCCTGGTTTGGACCCAGTCGGACACGAAGTGATGCTAGATAACCGGCCGTTTACCGTTATAGGGGTTGCTAAACCGATCGGCACCGTCCTCGGCCAGTCGCAAGATAACTTCGCGTTTATTCCCGTGGAGACGTATATCAAAATTTACGGGGCGTACGAGGGAATCTGGATCAACGTCCAGGCGCGCGGCGCAGATTGGATGGAGCGAACGCAGGACGAAACGCGTGTGCTCATGCGCGCGCGGCGCCACCTGAAACCCAATGAGACCGACGCGTTCGGAATTCTCGACTCCGCGACGCTGATGCAGCTGTGGAATCAGCTTACGGGGGTAATCGCCATCGCCATGGTTGGAGTGGTTTCGGTTTTTCTGGTGATTGGCGGAGTCGTGATTATGAACGTGATGCTGGCTACGGTCACGGAGCGCACGCGCGAGATCGGCATTCGCAAGGCGCTGGGCGCGAGCCGCCGGGACATTCTTCTGCAGTTTCTGGTGGAGGCGTGTGTGATGTCCGCCATGGGCGGAGCCATAGGAGTGGCGATTGCCTACGGAATCTGCCTGCTAGCAAAAGCCACAACATCCATTCCGATGCACGTGCCGATTTCTGCGGTCATCATTGCGGAACTCATTTCAGCGGCCGTGGGGATTTTCTTCGGTGTTTATCCGGCGCGAAAAGCGGCCATGTTGGAGCCGATCGAAGCGCTGCGGACAGAAATCTAGAGGAGAAGCAGAGCAAGATGCGAATGTCGCTCGGCGAAAACGCTCAGATGGCTCTCACGACGCTGCGAGAGAACAAGATGCGTTCCTTTCTTACTGTTCTTGGCGTGGTGATTGGGATCACCGCGCTACTGTCGGTCGTCGCGGTTTTGATGGGCGTGTACAACGACGTCAACGCTTTTCTGAGCGATTTCGGTTCGGATACCCTCTTCATCTTCAAATTTGATCCCGGCATTCACACTTCCGGGCGCCTCACTCCGGAAGAACGTACACGTAAACCGCTTACACTCGGGGATGCCGAAGCCATCGGCGAGCTTTGCCCAGACGTAAAAGCCGTCTCGGCTGCGATCCTGCCGCGGGTTGTAGAGGGATCGCCCAACGGGCGCCCACTGATGAGCGCTCGGTACAAAAATAAGGAAGTAGCTGGAGTGGACTATCACGGAATCCTGCCTGAGGACGAGGTAGTGTTCAATTCCAAAGCAGAACGAGGAAGGTTTATAAGCGAAGGGGAGAATTTGCATCGCAGGGACGTTGCGCTGATCGGACCGGATTTAGCCAAAGCTTTGTATCCAGATGAAGATCCGCTGGGCAAGCCGATTCTTGTTGACGGCGTGTCTTACGAAGTGATCGGCGTCATGGCGGCACGCAAAGGACAACTGGTGAAAGACCAGGCCGCCGACAAAGCGATTCTTGTTCCTTACCGGACGTACCAGAAACACCGGCCGGGGGATGACGAAAATTTGATTGGCGCCGTCGCTTACCCGGGCCGCATGCCGGAAGCCGAGGACGAGATTCGCGGCGTGTTGCGTCGCCGGCGAAACGTTCCCTACAACAAGCCGGACAATTTCGGCGTTTCGAGCGCGAAGGAAATTGCCGACCAGTTTCGCCAGATCACGGCCTCGGTGGCGCTCCTGATTTCCGTGGTGAGTTCGATCGGGCTGCTGGTGGGCGGCGTCGGCGTGATGAACATCATGCTGATGTCCGTAACGCAGCGCACGCGCGAGATTGGTGTGCGAAAAGCAATCGGGGCGAGGCGGCGCGACGTGATTTGGCAATTTTTGACAGAAGCCATTGTTCTAACGGGGGCTGGAGGAGTCATTGGGGTGCTGCTCGGCCTAGGCATCAGCCTGCTTATCCATCTTTTCGTGCCGAAGCTGCCCTCGGCTGTTCCGCTGTGGGCGATTCTCGTAGCCGTGACGGTATCGATGAGCGTCGGACTGTTTTTCGGGATGTATCCGGCGGTGAAGGCTTCCCGGCTCGATCCAGTCGAGGCTTTGCGTTACGAGTAGTGCGATTCACTCATACCGAAGCGCCTTCATGGGATCATGGCGCGTGGCCCTATAAGCCGGCCAAAAACTTGCGGCCAATGCCACGATAGCAAGAAATACGGCCGCGCCGATTAGACTCAGAGGATCATTCGGTCCCAACCCGTAGAGCAAAGCCCGCGCGCCGCTTGTTGCGGCGAGTGCAAGCGCTAACCCGATACCGACCCCCAGCGCCAGCAGCCCCAAAGTCTGGCGGAGCACAATTCCCGTTACGTCCCTCCGGCTGGCACCCAGCGCCATGCGGATTCCAATTTCATTCCTGCGCATGGCGATAATATAGGAGATCACTCCGTAAAGGCCGATCGTCGCCAGCAGTGCCGCAAGCGCGCCGAAAAAACCCGACAGCATGGCCATCAATCGCTCGCGCACCAGTCCATCCTGGATCTCCGTCTGGTAGAGGTGATACGACACCCTCATCGTTGGATAGAGTTGGCTGAGCTTCTCGCGAACGGCGGAGATCACCGCCGTGGGCGGCGACGAAAACCGGATGAATACGTTCGTAAGATAGCTTTTTTCCGGATACTGCTGCGCGGGAACGAAGGCTTCCGGCGGAATTTCATCACGCAGTCCGCCATACTTCGTATCTTTCACCATTCCGATGATTTCGAATTGGGTCTCCGGGTAATTGGGCTCCGGATTCGTACGCAAAGTTTTGCCGACGGGATTTCCGCCGCCCAGGTACTGCCGGACAAGAGTTTCGTTCACGATAATCACCGGCGGCGATTGCGCGGTGTCGCGAGGCGTAAAGTCGCGCCCGGCAATGATGGGGATTTGCATGGTCCGGAAGTAGCCGGGACTTACCCAGTCGAATTTGGAGCTGCCTTCCGCGCTGCCGCTGCGAACCACCAGGGACCAGGAGGTACCGTCCAGGGGGACATGCGTCGAAGTGGCCGCGGACTCGACCAAGGGAATGGATCGAACTTGTTCCAAAATGTCATGCTTAAAATCCTCGTAGCGGTCAGGCGGGATATCGAGCCGCCCGAAGCTCAAATAAACACGCAGAATACCGCTTTCGCGAAAGCCAGGATCCATGGTTTTCAAGTTCCAGAAGCTCCGCACAAAAAGCACCGCGCCGACCAGCAACACCAGCGAGAACGCAATTTGGGAGACGACGAGAGTCTGCTGGAAGGAAAATTTTTGGCGTCCAGCGGTCATTCCACGCCCGCCTGACTTCAGTACCGCGCCCGGCTGCGTGTGCGAGGAACGAAAAGCAGGGGCAAGCCCGAAGAGCAAGCACGTCGCCAACGCCGTAAGCGCCGTGAAGGACAGGATCCGCCAGTCTATACTGGTGACCAGATAGACCGGGTCACTTTCTGTGCTGAGAAGCTTGACCACAGCGCGGCTGAGGAACGAAGCCAAGCCGGTGCCCAAGATGGAACCGATCACCGCGAGCAACAGGCTTTCCAAAAGCAGTTGTTGCCTAATTCTTCCAACACTGGCCCCGAGCGCCAACCGGACGGCCATTTCTTTCTCTCGCGAGCTGGCCCTCGCGAGCATGAGGTTTGCCAGATTCGCGCATGCAATGAGAAGTACTAACGCCGTGGTTCCAAGAAGCAGCCAGAGGGAAGTGTCGTAAGTCTCGCCGGGCTGGCTCATGCCGCCCTTGCCTGGATAAAGGACCAGCCTGAGATTTTGATAGTTATTCAACAAGGAAGAGCTATAGCCGCTCGGCACGGTGGCCTCGAAAATCCCAGGACTTGCGGCATCCAGTTGCGCCGATCCCTCAGCGAGCGACCTGCCCGGCTTCAGACGCCCCATAACTTCCAGCCAGAACACGTCGCGCCTCACTAGAGTCGTATCTCCGGCTACGAAACTGGGGACCGAGCACGTCGGAAGAGCGATCTCGAATTCCTTGCCGACATCCAGGCCGAAAAAGCTGGGGGGAGTGACTCCAATCACTTGGGTGGGATGGTTATAGATGACGATTCGGCTACCGATCACCGAGTCCGCGCCGCCAAACTCGCTCTGCCAGAGCGAATAGCTAATGACCGCGCCAGAGATTCCGCAGTCAGGCCGGTCATCTTCTGGCGTAAACAGCCGTCCTCGGATGGGGACGACTCCAAGCAAGGGGAACATCTCTCCGCTAACCCAAAGGCCCTGCGCCAGTCTCTCCTGCTCTCTTTCTCCGAGCGAATAAGGAGCGCTGCGCCAGGCGAGAAATCCGGAGAATGCCCCGCGCTGCGTTCGGATTTGTTCCCAGAGCGCTGTGCTGAGGGCCGTGTCCCCCGTTCTTTTGCCAATGCCATTCAATACGCCCTTGATTTGCACTTTGACCAACGTCGCCGGGTCGGCGACGGGAAGGCTTCGCAAACGGACCGCATCCAGCAACTGAAAAATGGCGGTGTTCGCTCCAATGCCGAGCGCCAGTGTGAGGATCGCGGTGGCCGCAAATCCAGGACTCTTGCGCAAAGTGCGCAAGGCGTATAGCAGGTCTTGAACGGCGGTCTGTAGCCAGAGCGGGCCACGGACGTAACGCGCGGGATCCAGCTGACTGTCCGCGGGCGTGTTGTGTTTGCTGGTCGTTTTCTTCAACGGATCATCTCACCAACTCGTCGAGTGGAACGCTGTCCAAACGCGAATCCCGGTTTCAGAGCTCCACTTGGGCGCCCCTCGCTTCTTCAATATCCAGAGGCGTGTATATGAGACCGCACCGGAAAGGCTTCAACGCGCACTCCTGTCTGACTTCTGCCAAGCAGAAATGGGAAGCCCTGTACTGCCTCGTGTGCACGAGAGAATAAATCGATACGTGTAGAAGATGCAACTCGTTTCGGCGAAATTGTTCGATGCCTAACCAGGGCCAGGCTAGAGCTTGTCTGGAAAAAGAAAGACGTTTTTCGCGAGTTCCGACGTGAGTGTTTCTGGGCGGTAGTATTTCTTCAGAATATTGTCATCCCAGCGCAAAAGATCGGCATTGGCGGCGGAGAATTCATCCCAAGTTTGCGGAGAATTTGTCCGGGCAACGCGCTCTCGAATGAGCAGCAGGAATGCCCAGGTGATCGTTTCGTTATAAAGATGGGGCTTGCCGCAAGCCGTGGCAAATCGCGTCAGATCTGATGAGAAACGGCCCAGGGCTTCAAGCGGGGTGAATTTCTGCAGGTACAAGAAAGCCATTTTTACATGCTCTGCGTGATGAAAAGAGCCGTTTGGCAAGGTACAGCTTTCAAATGCTTCCATCCATTCAGTTTCGTTCAAGACCTGCCTCGACTTTTTTGTTTTCCGCATGTTGCATGCTGACGAACACCGCCGCCGCGTAGACCACTAATCCTCCCACTTCAAACTGACCATGCAAGACATGCACAAGCGCGGCCAGGGCAAATATGACGAGCAAAAGATAGCTCCCGATCCGAGAGGTCAATGGCACAAGGAATAAAACCGCGGCGACGATCTCGGCACCCCCAAGAACCGGTCGGATCCACGAGGGCAAGCCTGCCTTGGCGAGGAAATGAGCAGCTGCACTGGAAAAGACAAACTGGCAGGACTCGAACGCGACCACCAAGCCCAGGGTCCAACGCAACAGCGGGATAGAGACTTTCGTGAGGCTCGCGTTCATTTCTTGCGTTTGACCTTTCCGGGCGTGTGATTGGCACGCGATTCCGTGAGCCGGTGGCTCGCGCGTGAATCCAAATCGAGCCCATAGAACTTCTTCAATTCCTTGATGCGCTGGAGGCTCGCCGCGCCGAAAGGGCACTTGCCATCGAAGGCGTGAAGCACGATACCTTCGAGGAGATCTCCGAGGGTCATATCGTGATACTCCGCGAACGCTTTGAGCACTTTCAGGATGCGCTTTTCCATGCGAACGCCGGTCTGCACGCGTTCGACGATGAATTTTCTTTCTTCCGCCATTCTGGCCTCTCTTCTTTGGTACCAATGTACCAAAGTACCAAACATGCGTCAAGCAGCAAGCCATTTACGTTTCCGTCATAAACGGAAAGAGAATTTGCTGGGAAATTGCGCTTTCCACTCCCGGCGATTTCAGCTATAAAACCTAGCGTTCCACCAGCCATCCAGCCGAGTCAGGGGACGCCATGTCTCTCCATAAAAATCTGCGAGTCGGTCTAGTTTTCTCCGCGGCTTTTCTTGCTCATCCACCTGCCGCGTTGCGCGCGCAAGCCACGCATCCTGTGGCGAGCCGGATCGGCGCGATTGACGAGTCTTCCCTCGTCGTTTTGCGCGGCAACCGTCATCCCCTTGCGACACCGGCCAATGATCGTGGAGAAGTCGCCTCCGATCTCCCCATGGATCGCATGTTGCTGGTTCTGGCTCGGGACGCCGCGGCCGAATCCGCGCTACAGAGCCTTCTCGTCAGGCAGCAAGATAAGTCCTCGCCGGACTTCCACGCCTGGCTTTCGCCCGCACAATTCGGTGAGCGATTTGGCGCTTCCCAAGCCGATCGTCAAAAGCTTACAGGCTGGCTCGAGTCTCACGGCTTTCGCGTAAACCACGTGGGGCGGGGGGGCGTGATCATCGAATTCAGCGGCACAGCCGGCCAGGTGAAAGATGCTTTTCACACCTCCATTCACTCCTATGTAGTGAATGGGGAAAAGCACTACGCAAATGCCTCTGATCCGCAAATTCCCGCGGCCCTCGCGTCTATAGTCGCTGGAATAGATACGCTGCACAATTTTCGAAAGAAGCCGACGATTCGTGTCTTAGGCAAAGCCAGCCGCATCGTCAACACCAGCACGTGGCAGCCGGAGTTCACGTTCAACGGCGCGGCTGGGGTCCAACACTATCTTGCGCCTGGCGACTTCGCGACGATCTACAACACCGCCACGCTTTATCAAAATGGAATCAACGGAAGCGGGGAAAGCGTGGCCATCGTGGCGCGAAGCAACATCAATCTCTCGGACGTGCAAATTTTCCGCATCGCCTTCGGACTTCCCGTGAATGACCCACAGATCATTCTGGATGGCCCGGATCCGGGGAATCTTTTGGGAGACGAAGAGACGGAAGCGGATCTGGATGTGGAGTGGTCGGGCGCCATCGCGCCCATGGCCACCATTAAATTTGTGGTCTCCGCCAGCACCAACTCGACCGATGGCGTGGATCTTTCATCTCTCTACATCGTGGACAACAATCTCGCGCCCGTGCTCAGCGCCAGTTTTGGCCAGTGCGAACAAACTCTCGGCCAAACCGAGAACACTTTTTTCAACAATCTCTGGGAGCAGGCCGCCGCGCAAGGCATCACCGCGGTGATTTCGAGCGGCGATAACGGCCCCGCCGGATGCGACAGCGCCGATCAAACAACGCCGGCAACCCAAGGCCTCGCCGTGAACGGCCTGGCTTCCACACCATTCAACGTCGCCGTCGGCGGCACACAATTCAACGAGAATGGCGCGGACAGCACCTACTGGTCGGCGACAAACGCGCCCAACCAATCCTCCGCCCTCGGCTATATTCCCGAAGTCGTTTGGAATGAGAGTTGCGCCGACCCGAACGTATGCGGCGTTGCTTCGCTGTTTGCAAGCAGCGGCGGCGTGAGCACTCTCTACAGCAAGCCATCCTGGCAAGCGGGGCTGGGCGTCCCGAATGATGGCAAGCGCGACCTCCCGGATGTCTCTCTCGATGCCGCCGCCGGCCACGATGGATACTTGTTATGCCAGGACGGCATTTGTACCACCAACGCCAGCGGACAACTGATCAATGCCGAGCTTGTGGGAGGCACTTCCGCCGCCGCCCCCACTTTCGCCGCCATTCTGGCGCTGATCGCGCAGAAAACTAATTCACGTCAAGGTCAGGCGAACTTCGTTCTCTATCCTCTGGCTGCCGCTCAGAACGCAGCGAATTGCAACTCCACCAGCCCTCCGCAATCTCAATGCACTTTCAACGACATCACTGTGGGAAATAACAATGTACCCGGGCAAACGGGCTTTCCTGCCACCGTGGGATACGATTTGGCCACGGGCTGGGGCTCCGTCAACGCCGCCAATCTCGCCGGGAATTGGCAGAACGTAACGTTCCTCTCGACGGTAACCAAACTTCAGCTGTCGTCGACAAACCTGACGCACGGGCAACCCGTGACCGCAACCGCGAGCGTTGCTCCCGCCGTTGGTGCGGGAACGCCTACCGGTGACGTGGCGCTCCTCGCGGGAGGTTCGGCGGGAGTGAATCTCGGCAATCTGAGCAACGGGACAGTTTCCGGCGCTGTCGAAACGCTGCCCGGAGGAACATACTCCGTCACCGCCAGCTACGGCGGAGATGGCAAGTATGGCGCGAGCATCTCCGCGGGCGTCCCCATCACAATCAGTCCTGAGGCCAGCAGCACGGCATTCTCGGCCTTCCTTAGCGGCCAAGCGGTCCCTCTGTCCTCTCAAGTAAGCACAACCTACGGCAACATCCTCGAACTGCAAGTAAGCGTCGCCGGAGCATCGCAGCAGGGAACGCCCACGGGAACGCTTACTTTTTCGGACACGTTCAACGGGAACACCAGCACATTGCTGACTTCCTCCCTCAACAGCCAGGGCAACGCGTTAATCCAGGAAACGCAGCTCGCTCTCGGAACCCATACGCTTAACGTCGGCTACTCCGGCGACGCAAGCTTCTCGGCAAGCGGTGCAGGTCCGATTAGTGTCACCGTGGCCAAGGGGCCGACACAAACGATTCTGTTTATTCCCGCCGGAGCTTTGCCGGATAGTTCCGTCGTGCTCCAAGCCATTGTGCTTCCGAACGGGGCGCTCGAACCTACGGGAACCGTACAGTTTTTCACCGGGAAAACAGCGTTGGGGATTCCCGTTCAAGTGAAGAGTTTGATCGCGACGCTGACGACCACGCAACTGCAGGCTGGGTCGAACAGCATCACCGCGGTTTATTCCGGCGACCCGAACTTCCTTGGTTCTACTTCCGCTGCAGCCACGCTGACAGTGGGAAATCCCGATTTTCAAATCAGCGTCAATCCAGGAAATGTGACCATCTCCGGACCTGGTCCGGGCTCTGCGAATATTCTGCTCACTCCCGGTCCAGGCGTGGGCTTTGTTGGCCCCGTTTCTCTCAGCTGCTCGGCACTCCCCACGGGGTCTACTTGCACTTTCTTGCCTGTGCAGCCGAATCTCAATGGCTCAACCACCTCAACCGTTGCTCTCAGCATCACCAAACCGCCGGTCCAGTCCTCCGCGATGCGCATGGCCCTTCACAGCGGTGCGCAGAGTCTCATGGGTTCACTCGCAGGTGCGACATTAGCTTGCGCCTTTCTTTTGGCATGGCCCAGGAAGAAGCATCCTTGCCGTATCTATGCGCTCTTTCTTCTCGGGAGTCTTCCGTGCGCGATGAGCGGATGCAGCGGCGGCATGGGCGTGTCTACCGCGCCGGGCGGGCCATCCGCAACTTCTTTCGCCGTGACCGTAACAGCCAGCGGAGGCGCCGGAGCGCAAGCCGTCAGCCATTCCGTCACCCTTGCAGTCACGGTTCAATAGCGCGAACTCGACTCCCACAACGCCGCCGTTGATTTTTTGCTCGAGCGATGAAAAGGAAAAGAGCGCCGCACTCCCCTCAGGGGAGGGAACAACGGCGCTCTTGGGGGTTCTGGCTAGTTGGCTTGAGGGTAGTTTGAGGAATTACTGGAGGTGGGCACCCTTTCGCGCGGGTCCGCCGCAAAGCATCGGCGTCGTCTCCGCGCAAATCTTTTCGATTTTCGATTCTTTGCTCATTCAGCTTGTCCAATTCCCAGCTGAGGCTTTGCAATTTAACTTTCGTGAACACTTTTTCTAAGTGCAGGGCGCTTGCCAAACACTCTCGCGGCAAGTTCTATATTCTTCTCGGCTTACAAATATTTGCGAAAAGAATGACTGCGCCAACGCGGGACAGTGTGCCTTAGGGGTACAAAGATTTCGGGGCGAACTAGCCAGATGCAGCCGCCATCTTCGAAGAAAGCAAAAACTGGTTTGCTGAAAGCTGTGCGTCAGGCGGCCGCGCCGCCGCTCTTTTCGCGCGCACGCATTTCATGGCCATCACGTTTCAGATAGCGGTACAGGCTGGTCCGGCCGATTCCCAGTATTTGCGCCGCGCGCAAGCGGTTGCCCTGGCAGAGCTCGAGGACCCGCTGGATGTGCAATTTGCGCACTTCGTCCAGCGAAAGCGGCCGCCAGTCATCACCATCCGGCCTTCGCGGGCCGCGATGCTGCAAGTGTTCGGGCAAGTCCGCGAGATCGATGAAATCCCCCGTAGCCGTAATCGCTGCGGTAGCGATAACGTTCTCCAATTCACGCACGTTTCCCGGCCAGGCATGTTGCAGCAGCACGGTCTGCGCGCGCCGTGTCAGCCCGGAAATGTTCTTCCCGTAGACTTCGTTGTATTTCTTCAAAAAGTAGTGCACCAGCAGCGGAATGTCTTCCAGCCGTTCCGTCAGGGAAGGCACGCGAATTTGAATGGAGCTCAGCCGGTAAAAAAGATCTTCGCGGAAACGCCCCGCCAAAACTTCCGCGCGAAGGTCGCGGTTCGTCGCCGCAATGAGCCGTACATTGACCTGCCGCACTTCCGGCGACCCCACTCGCTGGATCTCCCTGTTTTGAATCACGCGCAGCAGCTTGGCCTGCATCGGCAAGGAGGTTTCGCCTATCTCATCCAGAAAAACAGTCCCGTTGTTCGCGTATTCAAAAAGCCCCTGTCGCGTGTCCGTTGCACCGGTAAACGACCCTCGCACATGCCCGAAAAGCTGGCTCTCGAGCAGCGTGTCCACCATCGCCGAGCAATTGCAGATCGCCAGCTTCTGCTGGCTCACGGGGCTGATGTTATGGATCGCCCGCGCCACCAGCTCTTTCCCCGTCCCGGTCGATCCCACCAGCAGCACATTCGTATAGTGCCGGGCCACCTTCCGCGCGAAATCGAATACTTCGAGCATGACCGGGCTTTTTCCCACGATCCCGTGAAACTCCAGATCCTTTAGCAGTTGTTCTTCGAGCGCACGCACCCGCTTCCGTTGATCGTAGATCGTGGCCACTTCGTCCAAAGTTCTCTTGAGACGTATGCGGTCAATCGGTTTCGGCAGAAAATCCGTGGCGCCCCGCCGGATCGCGTCCAACGCCGACTCCAATGTGTATTCCCCGGTCATGACGATCACGTGAATCCCCGGATCACTCCGCAATGCGCGATCGAGAAACTCGTAACCGCCCATCCCCGGCATGTTTACATCTGCCAAGACCAACCAACACCGGCCCGAACGCACCAGGCCCAAAGCCTCCTCCGGATCGGAGGTGGTTATCGCCGCGTATCCCATCTCATCCATCACTGTGGAAAGCAAATCCAGCTGGGAGTGATCATCATCCAGAATGCATGGCGTCAAAGAGGTCTTCGATGCTGTCAGTTCGACGGTCTTGCTATACGCGTGTGCCACAAACCATCTACTCGCAACGTTTGTGCCATCCCTGCAGCTTTCCTGTATCTCCCGCCGGTCTCAACTATTTCTCCCGCCCGCGCCGCAAAAGCTCCGTCCTTCCAAGAGAATCAATAATTTAGAGACGTTTTCGCTGGCAAATGCTCCAGGGCTCCAGCCAATTCCTTCCGGTCTGGCGCAAATGCGTCTGTCCACCGCATACCGTATTGGGTCACCGTCTCGTTTCGGTGCGGAACTCCACAGTTTCTACACGCGTTCCGACTCCGGGCGCACGCTCGCCAAATCCGCTCGTGCTAAACCGCCGAACACTCTTCTTCTCCCAAGAGAGGAGCCACCATGTTTAGCCGGAATTGCTGCAGTCCTTGTTTTGTTTTCCCTATCCATTGGGCTTCGTAGGCAACGGGATGCGAACGATCCGAATCGTGCGCCTGCAAGAGCCGGACCAGAAGAATGGCCCGCTCGTTCAAACTCCGCTTTAGCGCCACCTGTTTGCCGGACTCCTCATCCCATTCCAGTTCGCACTTCTCCACAAAGAATTTTTCCGCACAATCCCAGCCAGATATCTCCACGGGATATAGAAGTGCAGCGGGAAAGTGGGAGTACCGCAGCATCCAACGCCTCCGCAATTTGGAAAGGCAGGCCAAGAACCATTCTCCTCGCCATGTAACTTAATGAAAAAGAAAAACTTGCTGAAGTGGGTGGGTCCTGATTTCTGTTCGTCCAGGTGACACTTCTCTGCGGAGTGTTCAATTACGGTGCACTAGACACTGCCTGGAATCAGAAGGGCGCGCGCAAAGTCATAAATCGGGCCGTAAATGTAGCGAAACCCCAGCACAGCCACCAGTACTCCCGCCATTGCCAAACTGTTGCCGCGGACCCAGTCGAGATAGCGCTGGGCGGTCTTTTCGCTCATGAAGAGCAGGATCACCATTCCCCCGTCGAGCGGCGTGACGGGAAGCAGATTGAACGTGCCCAGGAGCAAATTCAAGGAGAAGAAGATGAGCAGCGTAATCGCCGCGAAATCGCGCTGGCCTGTAATGGGGTCGGGATGAAACCACCCCGCGGCGGCTCCAACCTGTAGTCCCGCCACTGCGATCAGCATCAGCGTGAAATTTGCCGCTGGTCCAGCCAAAGCCATCCATCCCGACCGCCGGGGGTGCCGCCGTTCCCAGAGCGGGTCGTATGGCGCGCTTGCCCACCCGAACATTGCACCCATGGAAATATAGGAGAGAATTGGAATTACAATCATTCCCCAAGGTTCGCGTTGCATGTGGGGCACGGGATTCAGGGACACCTGGCCGCCCAGCGCCGCCGTTTCATCGCCTCCTATCTTGGCGACAAGCGCGTGCGCCGCTTCGTGACAGGTCGTGGAAAACAGAAACGCGACATACCAGATGAATCCGTAAACGAGACGTTCGGGAGTGATCTCGGGCAAGTAATTTGACCCCTTCGTTTGCTCAGCCCAAGCAGACTAGAGGTTGTTACCCAGCATTGCAAGCCGCGCTCCTTCACCCGAGCCCACGGGAGGAAATGCGCGCGATACGCCGCGTCAGTGGTAAACTCCACGCATGGCAACCAAGACCAGCAAAAAGAAGAAACCGGTCAAAACCAAGAAAGTTCTGAGCCGCAAGCCGGCGCCCAGAAAAAAAACGGCGAAGAAACCCAAGCCGCCAAAGAAAACCGCTCCAAAAAAGAAGAAAGCGCTCAAGAGAAGCAGAGTTCGCGGCAAGAGCGATGGGGCGGACTCTGTTGTCTTCGAGCCGAAGGGTCTTGGTGCCCGCTCGGGTGGCCAGTCTGGCGATCTTCAGGGCCTCTCGAACCGCGAGGGCGCGGATTCGGAGAGCGTGGACGAGCTGCTCGAAGAAGGAAATGCCTTCGAGGCCGAGGTTGTAAAGGGCGTTGAAGACGTCCCTGATGCCGACGAGGGTGAAGTTAGAACACACGAAGTCCCGGAAGACGACGTGCCGGAAGAGTATCTGGACAAAGACCAGTAAGAGCAAGTAAGCCCGCTAGCCATCAAGCAAGGTGAGGCAGAATCGCAACATTAAGCAGAAGAGGCTCATCAGCCGATGAAGATCCACAGAATCACGTTCGCTTTTATAGCCGTCATCTCGTTTTCCGCTGCGGCGCATTCTCGCAACGCCAAATCCTCCGGCTACGTCTCGCCGGAATCCGGCGAAGCTTTCCTCGGCCGCTGGGACTTGACGCTGAAGGCGCCTGACCGCGAGTATCCCTCCTGGCTGGAGCTACGCGAGGAAAACGGACAACTCAGGGCCGAGATGGTCGGCCGCTGGGGAAACGCCCGACCGCTTCCCAGCGTGGAACTCACGAGCGGTCATCTGAAGTTCGTCTCTCCTAAAGAAGAGGAGGACAGCAAAGCCGATTTGGTTTTTGAAGGGACACTGAGCGGAAGGACTCTTTCAGGTACGCTGACCGGTCCTGACGGCAAAACATGGCAATGGACCGGGCGTAGAGCACCGGCGCTTAAAAGAACGAGCCCGCCGGGTTGGGGCTCGGCGGTCCCTCTTTTTAACGGGAAAGATTTGACGGGTTGGCATGAAGACAAGCCCGGCGCATCGCCTGTGTGGAAAGTGGAAAACGGCATCTTGGTCAGGCCCGATCGTGGCCCCGAATTGATCAACAGCTCCAAATTTGAGGATTTCAAACTCCACGTGGAGTTCAACTGCGGTCCCACTTCCAACAGCGGGGTGTATCTCCGTGGCCGTTACGAAGTGCAAATCGAAACCGACTCCGCCACCGATCCCCCGAGCCAGCGCATGGGAGGCGTTTACGGATTCCTTGCTCCTTCGCCCGAGCCCGCGCGCAAACCTGGCGAATGGCAGACCTACGACATCACGCTCATCGGCCGCATGGTCACCGTCGTTCTGAACGGCCAGACCATCATCGACAACAAGGAAATCCCCGGCATTACCGGCGGCGCACTCGACAGCCACGAAGAACTTCCCGGCCCGATCTATCTCCAGGGCAGCGAAAAAGGCCGCGTAATGTTCCGCAACATTGTCCTCACGCCTGCGAGCAAGTGAATTCCCGTACTTAAAGCCGGATTTCGGTGGAGTAAAGGTGAGAGCAAATCAAATTGGCGCAGCATGGTGTCGCAGCCACGGCTCGATTGAAGCTTTGCTCACTTTGCCAGCCTCGTACAGCCCAATGAGCCAGGTGTAGGCTTGCAGGTCATCGAAGAGCAGCCTGTAACCATTTAGCAGAAGAAAAACACCTGTAGCAGTAATCGCCGTCCGCTTGTTTCCATCGAGAAACGGATGATTTTGCGACAAGCTCTCGAAGAGCGCGGCGGCTTCCTCGATAGCATCGGCGTAGTACCCGGTTTCCAGCCTGCCCACAGCCGATTGCAAGGCCCCCGTGTCCCGAAGCCCGTGGATTCCGCCGAACTTGCGCACAACCTCGGCGTTAATCTTGATGATCTCGCTTACAGATAGGTAGCGGCTCACTGGGCCAAGCGGCGAAGGAGCTCAGGGTGTTTATCGACGAACTCATCCAAGGCTGCGCGGAAGGTCATAGCAGGGGCTTGCTCTTTCTTGAGGATGCGGACAAACTCTTCGACCGCTTCCTGCTGCTCGCGGGAGAGCGTGGAAATCAAGTTGAGGAGGTCTTGAGGTGACATAGGATGGCCTCTCCTCCTCTCATTTTAGCGCACAATGGCGGAGCTTGGGGTTTTCTCATTCTTAAATAAATCTAATGGGTTCATTCTCTCCATCTTCCCATTCTCGCTCGCATCCGTAGCCCGGAGCGCAACCCTTGCATGAGCCGCGATTTCGGGGTACATCCTTTTCGAAACATAGTCATTCGCAAAAAGATTCCATGACTGCGCCCATAATTCCAGAGGAGTTCAGATGCCAAGATACATGCGATTAGCCTTCGCGTTTTTTTCCATCGCCGCACCACTTCTAACAAAGCCTCTCGTTGGCCAGGAACGCCCCATCGTTCTGAAAGCTGCTACCGTTCTCGACGGTAAAGGCCAAATCCTGCGCAACACGATTATCGTCGTCGAGGGTGGAAAAATCGCGCGCGTCGGCGGTGAAACGCCTGCAGGCGCAATTACCTACGATCTCACAAGCCTGACCGTCACGCCTGGGTGGATTGACACGCATGCGCACATCTTCTGGCACTTCGATAACGGCCGCCTCGCCGGAAAGGACGAGCCACCCGTCCACGCCATGCTTCACGCCGCCGACAACGCTATCCTCACGCTCAACGCCGGCTTCACCACTATCCAAAGCCCCGGCTCTCCCGAAGACAAGGATTTGCGCGAAGCCATCGCCCGCGGATTCATTCCCGGCCCGCGCATGCTCACGTCGCTCGAACCTCTCGACGAAAAAAGCGGCCCGCCGGAAAAACTGCGCGAACTCGTTCGCGAAAGAAAACAGCAGGGTGCGGACTTCATCAAACTCTTCGCGTCCAAGAGCATTCGCGAAGGCGGCACGCAGACGATGACCGGCGAACAACTTGCAGCTGCATGCGGGGAAGCCAAGGCGCTTGGCCTGCGCACCATCGTTCACGCTCACTCCGCCGAATCCGCCAAGGCCGCCACTCTTGCTGGCTGCACAACTATTGAGCACGGCGCCTATGTTACCGACGACGTCTTCGCGCTCATGGCGCAGCGCGGCACTTACTACGACCCCAACATAGGCCTTGTCCTGCAAAACTATCTCGAAAACAAAGAAAGGTTTCTGGGCATCGGAAACTACAACGAACAGGGCTTCGCCTTCATGGAGAAAGGCATTGCCATCGTGTTGGATACGTTCAAGAAAGCGCTGAAGCACCCAGATCTGAAGATTGTTTACGGCACGGACGCGGTCGCCGGAGCGCACGGACGAAACTACGAGGAATTCGTCGTGCGCGTCCGTGATGGCGGTCAGGATCCGATGGCCGCGATCCTGTCCGCCACCTCAGTCTCGGCCGAGTCCCTGGGTCTCAAAGACAAGATTGGCGCCATCTCTCCAGGAATGGATGCCGACATCATCGCGATGGACGGCGACCCCCTACGCGACGCCACCGCCGCTCGCCGCGTCGTTTTCGTAATGAAGGGCGGCAAGGTTTACGAGAACCTTTCGCCCGGCGCGAAACGCCAGTAGCCCCAGCGACTCAAACGCGCCGCTCACCCCATTCGGCTGAGGACCAGCGGGATTTCTCCCCGAAAATCGATCCTCGCCATGCTGCATGATTCTGAGTGACCGGAAACGCGACGCCGCGTCCCACAACCGGACGGTCTTTTGCTCGCTTCAATCCGGGACTTGCGCAATTACTTGCTTGTTTTCAATAGTATAGCGAACAGCTCGCTTGGCGCTCAGGGTGCGACTCTGCGTTTCGCTATGAGCGCCGCAAGCATCGCCCTAGACGCGTATAAATTGGAATCGGATAAGGCCGAGACCCTGCGTGCATCCAAGCGTAAGGTTTTGGCGGATGCACGCCTCGGGGATGGAGAGGCATTTGCCGAGATGGTCTCGCCGTACGCGCCGGGGCTTTACCGGCGTGCCCTTCGTCTAACCGGCAACGCCGCTGACGCGGAAGACGCCCGCCAGGAAGCACTCCTCAAAGCATTTTCGAGGCTCAGCCAGTTTGCTGGACAGCTAGACGAGGGCAAGGACGACCTCCACGCCTGGGTTTCGCGCATCACGACCAATGCTTCCATCGACTTGATCCGTCAGCGCCGCGAGGGAAAGTACGTCTCGCTGGAAGAACCCGGGATCGCGCCAGAGGAAACCTTCGGCAGCCGGCTTGCCACAAGGACCGACAATCCCGAAGAACGTTACGCGCGCCGGGAGATCCGTATGCTGATCGCCGGCGCCATCGCCCGCCTCGCGCCGGACTTGCGCCAAATCTGTCTGCTGCGCGACGTCTTGCAGTATTCCACGCACGAAGTAGCTGCGCGGCTGGGCATTTCCACGGTAGCTGTAAGACTGAGGCTCTTCCGTGCGCATCGAAGGCTGCGCGATGGTCTGCGCGACAGTACGCGCCAGAAACAGCGGTGTTCAGCCTCGGCGATGGGCTCACTGCGTGCAGCAAATGCCGCGAAGCCAAAGCGCACGGAAGAGTTCCTGCCTATGAATACACAAGCCGAATACGCCTGCGGCGACTAGCCGATTGCGCTCGGCAAATTCTCCGGGCCAAATCCAAATTTCCTGTGTGCAAGATTCCGTGGGCGGCAACGCGTCGCCTTCGGCTACGAGGAAAGCAGGAGCCGCTTTGGGCCGCTTACGAATGGGTTGCCCGGCTCGTAGAAGCGAAACTGCTTTTCGGCAGCGTGGGTAATGCCGATGCGAACCGTAACGCCAACGGGCGACTCCTCCGTTGCAGCGCGTCTGGCGGACTTGGGTGGCACACGCGCACCCAACCATAAAGGCCCGCGTGAAAAAAGATCCAGTCCGTCGAGGGTTCTGTCGATCCGCAGCGCCGCAGCAAGCCGCCCAGGGCCGCGCGTGAGCTCGCGAAGCTCTGTGCTCTTCCGGTGGCGCTGCATAAACTCGATTCCTTCCAGAGGTTCCAGCGCGCGAATCAGCACGCCGCCGCCGACACCAGCCCGTTCGCTCGAAATATTCAACATGAAGTGCATGCCGTAATTGAAATAGACATACACATGGCCATGCCGCAGAAAAAGCGAATGATTTCGCTTCGTTTCGCCGCGAAAATGATGGCCAGCGGGATCGCCCGGCGGATAGCCTTCGGCTTCCACGATCCGTCCACTGAGGCGCCCTTCAGGCAGATCATGGACAATGACCTTGCCGATGACAAATCGGGCCAGCTCCAGCGTATCGGACGGAAGCTCTTTACGAGTGAGGCGGCGAAGTTTGAAAGGCGTCCGAGTCACGGTTTACGACGAACTAAGATCGGGAGGTTCGTTGTTAAACAGACGGGCTAGCTCGGCATGGTCAATCACGACGGCGGGATCCAGCTGAATCGCGTCAAAGTATTTCTTTTGGAACGCGTCGCCCGATTCTGATGGAGTAAACATCTTGCGAGCGAGCGATATGGCTGTCCGAACATCTTCCGGCCTAACGGGATTTTCTCCCGCCAGAGTTTCATCCAGCCGAACGACGAACTCGGAAATGTTGTGCAGCCACCCGAATTGCTGGTGGTCAACAACGAGCCGGAAAAGTTCCCCCACGGAAACTTTGCCGTTGGCGCGTTCGTAATCACGCCGCTCCATATCCAGAAGCGTTTTGTGGACACGCAGCAGCGCGAGACGCAACGCGATCAGCTTCTCGCGGGCGGCCGCATCGTCGTCTTTCCTTGCGAGTGCTCTGGCGTCAGGCGGGTTCATGTTCTGTCCACAACAGTAATTGTCCGACAGAACGCGGCAGAATTCCAAGCGGCAACCCCAAATCAACAGAAAGACCCGGGCACCCTGCGTAGCCGCTAGCTGAAATGTGCCTCATAGGGGCTCGCCAGACGTTCCCTCTTTATCCTTAGCTTTTCTCTGAACCTCTCGGAACTCTCACTCGTGGTATCTCTTCTCTCCCACCGGAAGAGCGATCGGCAGCCGGTTCTGCGGCGGTGGCAAGGGGCAGGTTGCGTACGGCGTGTAAGCGCACGGCGGATTCTCCATCCGGTTCAAATCCAGGACAAGCTCGCCCGGTTTGTCGAGCCCGTGAGTCGGCAGCACCGTGTATAGATATCTGCAAGCCTTGTAGGTAGTAGTCGCGCTGGTGGTGTCGCGAAGTATGAAGAAAAGTTGGGTGGCAGCGGGATCTTCGAGAACAGGCTCCAGCCGGTAGGTCTTGCCCTCCAACGCAAATTCCGCCACTCCTGGAACCGGCTGCGAATACGTCGTCCCTGCCAGAGTCGCGAGCGTCAGAGACTTTGGCGGAGTGTATGGGATCCATTTCGCCTTGACGCGATATTTCGGGTCCGGATCGTACCAATTCAATCCATGGAATCCGACGAGCGTCGGCGACTTCGAGTCTTTCACGCGCAGGCCAATCTTGGCTTCGCGACGGATGACGTACATGTTCAGCGTGCCGATGGTGATATGCGGGGCATTTTTGTCGTTGTCTGCTTCCACGGTCAGAAGCTGAGTTTTTGCCGGAGCATCGGCCACGCGCAAATCCGGAGGGAAGCCACCCGATGGAGGGAGAAGCTTCACGCTGTTCCCCTCAAGATGAAGAATCCCCATGTGCGTCGCGCCGTTCCCCGCAAGACGAATTTTGTTGTCGGCCGCGGTCCCAAAAGAATTGTCGCCGGGCTGCAGCCATTCGAGGCCGGTGAGAGAAAGCCAGCCCGCGGGCTTCAGAAGATCAGCGACGTGCTGCGCGCGCCAGGTCGTAAGTTCGTGTTCCCAGCTCGCATCTTCAGCAACAGCTGGCGCTGCCAGTAGCGCAAAGAAGATCCCAAGCAAACGCAATTTGTGAGAGAGGCGATTAGTATGCATGACAGAAATTATATCGCGGTCGAGGCGCGTGTCGAGGCGTGCATAGATCCGGCCGTGCCCAAAAACACGCGGCGGAAACTCGGTAAGGCAATTGGGAACCCCGATCTTTCTGCTCAGGTTGGACCCCTGATGACTCGTGCTCCGGCACTTACTTCGCGTCGTGGAAGATGATTCCCAAGGTGTAACGCGTGCCGCGAAGCACGCGGCTGACGCCATGCCGCAAGTTAACGCGATAATAGCCTCGAGTCCCTTTCACGGGCCTGTACCGCGTGGTGAAAATGATCGCCTGCCCTTGATTCCCGCGGACCACTTCGGCCTTCGATTGCGCCCGCGGTTGCTGTTCGACCAAAATGAATTCGCCGCCCTCCCAATCGCGCCCTTCCTGTCCCAGCAGCACCACCATCTGCAGAGGAAAACTCACCTCTCCATAAAGATCCTGATGCAGGCAGTTGTAGCCATCCGCTTCATAGTGAAGCATCAGCGGCGTTGGCTTTTTCTGTCCAGCCTTGTGACACATTCTCAAAAAATCGGAATGCGTTGACGGGTATCGCGCGCCGCGTTCGCCAAGCGTTTCCGCCCAGCGATTCGCAATCACCGCCAAATGCGGATAAGCCGCATTACGGAGATTCGCGACCGTCTGCGGCAGTGGATTGTCAAAGTACTTGTAGTCGCCAACTCCAAAACGATATCGCTCCATGAGGATGTGACTGCGAAATCGCTTTTCGTCTTTGTACAGCGCAATCAGCTCCGTGCATTCCGCCGCGGTAAGAATGGGAGCGGTAACAGCGTACCCACGCGCCGAGAGCGAATCTTCCGCAGCCACCCAATCTAAGCTACCGGCTTTTTCTCCAACTCCAATCTCCTCTGCGTTCGATTGTTGCAAAACTGTCATAAAGCGCCTCTTTCACGCAAAGCCCGTTAATTCGATAGCAACAATATATGGCTACGTGAAAATGAAAAGATATCCGCTTCCGACCATGAAATTATTTTCTGCGTAGCAAGCAAACTTTGCCGCATGCGTTGGTCTAACGGCAAGGGACCGGCGCCATCTAATAGAAGGTAGATCAGATCAAATTCCTCAGCGGTTCGGAGCGAGTTTTTCGCGCTCCAGCGCCTGGAGAAAAAAAAGGAGTTGCACATGAAAGCAACGAAACTTTTCACCTTGTTGGCGGGCAGTTCGCTGTTGTTTTCCGCGAGTGTTTTCGCCGGGAACGGCAACAAGAAATCGCTCCATTTCGATACTAACGTCACTGTCGAGGGCAAGTCACTGGCTCCCGGCGACTACAAGGTCGAATGGAGCGGCACTGGCCCGGATGTAAAGGTGAATATACTCAAAGGCAAGGAAACCGTAGCCAGCGTGCCGGCACGAGTTGTCAACGTGCCAGTGCCGAACAAACAAAACGGCTATTCCGCAACAGCCGCCAAAGACGGCAGCCACTCACTCACGACGCTGTTTTTCTCTGGAGATAAATACGATCTGCAGATCGGCGACGCGACGAGTGCAACCACAAGCCAAACGACGGATCCAAAGGGCTCGAACTAACGATTCAGGAATTGTGAATCGGTTCGGAGCCTGAAGATGCGAAAGGGGCCCGGTTAGGGCCCCTGCACATCTCTCAACGAAGACGAAATCAGTTCGAGCAGTCTAGATTTGCGAGCCTGACGCCACAATTTCGTGTGCGCTGTGCCCGTTATCGCCAGCGTGGAATTGCGCGGCCTCCGTCGAACCCGCTAACGCCGTGGTCGACGATGCGCCGCCGGAAACCACCTGCGCGATTTCGTCGAAGTAACCCGTGCCTACGAATCGCTGATGCGTTACGGCGCGGTAGCCGAGCTCTTGCGCGGCGAACTCTTCCTGCTGGAGCTTCGAGTACGCCGTCATGCCAGCCTGCGAATAGCCGCGTGCCAGGTGGAACATCGACATGTTCAGCGCGTGGAATCCGGCCAGCGTGACGAACTGGAATTTGTATCCCATTTTTCCAAGCTCTTGCTGAAAGTTCGCAATCGTCACGTCGTCCAGCTTTTTCTTCCAGTTGAATGACGGCGAACAGTTGTACGCCAGCAACTTGTCAGGGAACTTGGCGTGAATCGCGTCCGCGAATTTCCTTGCCTCGCCAAGATCGGGCGTAGAGGTTTCGCACCACAACATGTCCGCGTAAGGCGAATAGGCGAGGCCGCGTGCGATCGCAGCATCAATCCCGCCACGAAATTGGTAGAACCCTTCCGGCGTACGCTCGCCGTAAATGAACTCCCGGTCGCGCGGATCGGCGTCCGACAACAGCAAGCCCGCCGAGTTGGCGTCTGTACGCGCGATCAAAATCGTCGGCACGCCGCAAACGTCCGCGGCAAGCCGCGCAGCCGTCAGCTTCTCGATGAACTCCCGCGTGGGCACAACCACTTTACCGCCCAAGTGCCCGCATTTTTTCGCGGAAGAAAGCTGGTCTTCAAAGTGAACGCCCGCCGCCCCCGCTTCGATCATGGATTTCATCAACTCATACGCATTCAGCGAACCGCCAAAGCCAGCTTCCGCGTCCGCCACGATCGGCGCGAACCAATACGTTCCGCTTGGTTTTCCTTCGGCCGATTCTATCTGGTCCGCGCGCACCAAGGCTCGGTTCAGACGCTTGACGAGGTTTGGCGCGGAATCGCACGGATACAGACTCTGATCGGGATAAACGTCGCCGGCCGTGTTGCCGTCTGCCGCCACTTGCCAGCCTGATCCGTAAATGGCTTTCAATCCGGCTTGCACCATTTCAATCGCCTGGTTGCCAGTGATCGCGCCCAGCGCGGGAACGTAAGCGTCGCTGTGCATCAAATTCCACAATCGCTCCGCGCCGAGCCGCGCCAGCGTGTACTCAATCTGGATCGTTCCGCGCAGTCGCAGCACGTCATCGTAAGAATAGGGACGCGTGATACCCGACCAGCGGGGGTTTGTATTCCAATCCGCATGCGAGTGTTTTGTCTTCCCGTTAGCCCCGTTCGCTCCGTTCGATGGCATATGTATCTCCTTGCAAAAATTCTCGGCCCTCAGTTCAGGATTCTGCCTAATCAAAAATGAAATGCCGTGCTTGTTAGGCCGGATTAAATTCGCGCCGCCGGATCATTTCCTCACTCAGGTTGCGTGCTTCGCGGAGAGAAGCCGCAACTTGTGGATCCTTTGTATTCGCTGGCTCGCCAAGAAGCCGCTCGAGTTCTTCGTCGAAAAGCCGGCTGATTAGTTCCGGAGTGTGCCGCACAGGTGCGCCGCTATCGTCGAGAATCTCCACGGCGCTCGAATGTTGGAAACGCTGCGCAATCATCAGCCGGTAAATGCGGTCTGTGGCCAGGTCCTCCATATAGCCATCCAGCAGGCTTGCACCTTTTCCGTTCAGTACGCCGTCACGGTAGCGGATGACAGTCCGGATAGCCGCTCGCGTTCCCGAAATCGTTCGTTTGCCGACGCCAAATGGGAGAGGCCGCAAATTCGCATGCGTGTCCGGGTTTGCAGGGCGCGCACCAAGCTGATTCGGCGCCGGGAATTGCGCCACGGCAATCGCATTCTGATCCGGGTGGCCCGTCCACGCGCCATCCATCAACGATGTTGCTTCGTTCTTCTTATCTTCCGCGAGGACTTTCAAAGCCCGCGCATTCAGTTCCGCGTCTTCTCGGCTCGGAAACAGCGCGGTCATTCCGCCAATCGCGAGCATCCCGTGCTTGTGGCAAATCTCCGGCATGAGCTCGCGCAAATTTTGAAAAAACGCGACGTTGTGCGGAATCGTGTTGCGGTCCGGCAAAACCCATTCCGGATTTTCAAGATTAAAGTGGATCAAGCTGGCCATGTAATCCCAGCGGCCAAGATTCAATCCGAGAATGTGCTCGCGAAGATTCCAGGCAAACTCCTCCATTTGATACGCAAGCGGATGCGACTCCACGAGTGCCATACATTTAATCGCGCCCGCCGGAAGACCCTTCGCGCGCGCAATCATCTGGAAAAGATCACGCCACCACAGCGCCTCATCGGCCGATTCGGACTTCGGAATATAAAAACAAAGCGGATGCCGAAGCGCGCTGAAGTCCACCTGATACGCCACCATCGCAACGTCAAACAGGGACGCAGGCAAAAGTTCGCCCTCAAGAATTCCCGCTTGGTGAATGTGCAAACCGCGCGGCCGCGTGAATATCACCGTGTTGCTTGGCGAAATCCCGACAGTTTTTTCGCGCTTTCGGTCGTAATACGTCAGCCGCCCGGCAAGCGCATCGAGAATATTCTCAATACCGCAAATAGTGTGTTCCCAAGTATTCGCATTCGAGTCTTCCAGATCCAGCATCACGCCTGGCGCGCCGGAATTCAGCATCTTCACGACGAGCTCGGCTTCATCGGCGGGTCCCGTCATTTGGTTTCGCTGGTCGGCGCACCACGCGGGAAGCTCGATGCGCCAGGAATTCGTGGTGGCCACGGACGGCGGCAAGTAGTTCGGCAATTTGCCTGCATGCGCCTCGGCGAGAGCACGTTCACGCCGCGCAATCAACGCGCGCTGCCGCAGCGTTAGCGCAGCATGCAGTGGTGCCAGAAACTCGAGAAATCCTGCGGGCAAGCCGCTCGCCAGGTCGAACTCCTCTGGCGCGGCGTTAACGCACACGATGCGATTGGAGAATGGAAGCGGAGCGGTCGCCGGATTCGGTTTCGCGGTGGCAGTCGCCATCTTTTCTAAATCCTCCGAGTGGGCATTCGAGCGGAGTCGGGCCGTGCGTAGAGAAGGGCAATTCAAAGGCCACTGGGCACTCCCGACCATGTTGTAAGTGCTATGCCTTCAAGGAGTTAGGAGGATCATTCGGGAGCTCTAATAGATTGGCAATGCGCTGTGGCCACAAACGATACAAAAGTTCACACCAGGGATGCCCAATTTCCGCCGATTCCGACGCTGGGCGAGATACGGCGCGCCGCGGCGGGGGCAGCTTTTCAACTGTGCCGCCGCATCCTTGAATTATTTGCCGCCGCCCTCGACCTGCAAGTTGTTCTTCACTGAAAATACATTCGGCACGCCGTTGGCGCGGATGTTCGCCATGTTTTTATCCGCGTCGTTGTCTACCATACCTTCCAGTGTGACGTTGCCATTCTTCACGATGATATGAATCGAAGCCACTGAAGCATAGCCGTAGCGCGACAGAGATGGCTCTCCATAGATGGAGCGATAAAGCGCGCGTCGCAACTGATCATCCATTGGAGCGGGAGGAAGAACTTCAATGTTGTTAACGACCGCGCTGACTCCCGCGACACTCTTCACAGCGGCTTCAGCGTCGGACTTGAGTGACGCACGAACGACTTGACCTTCAAGGAGCACTTTGTCGCCGTCCACCCGGTACGAGAGATTGTCGAACACAGAGTAGTACGGCAGCATGACGAGCACATGCCGCACTTCCTTTGTGAGCTCCTGTTGCGACTTGGGCTCGTTCTGGTTCTTGGGTTGATGCAGCCGTGACGCTTGAGCATTGGGCAGGACCGCCAGCTGGGCCGACATAAGCACGGCTACTAACAAGGCCCGGAATTCTTTTCTCATGTTCTTCTCCTCCGATCGGGATAACGCCACTTCTAATGGTTAGATTCAAGGTGCATTAGGTTTGGCGCATACCGATTTGACTGTATGCGGGTGTTAGCATACAAATCGGACCCAGCATCACGGCAAAGGGCTAGCTGCAGGAAAGTCTCCCGGCGAATGGCCGGGATGGCGATTCCCGGAAGGAGCAGAACGGATTGTTGATCATCGGTCATCGCGGGGCTTCGGGGCACGCGCCGGAAAACACGCTGGCCGCATTCAAGAAGGCGGTCGCGTTCGGGGCCACTTTTATCGAGACCGATTTACAGCTCTCGCGCGATGCGCGGTTTGTGGCCATCCATGATGACACCGTCGACCGCACCACCAATGGCCAGGGCAAGGTTCACGACCAAACTCTCGCCGTGCTGCGGCGGCTCGATGCAGGCTCATGGTTCGGAAGCGAGTACGCCGGGGAACGCATTCCGACTCTCGAAGAGATTCTCGAATTTTCGAAGAAAAACGACGTCGTATTTTATTTGGAACTGAAACCCAGCGGCTCCTGGGGCGGGGAGCATGCTTTAATCGGCGCGCTGCGAGAGTCCGGAGAAGTAGCGCGGGTGGTGGTGATTTCCTTTGACCACGGAATTCTAGCGAGTTTGCGCAAGATTGAGCCGACGCTCATGACCGGCGCGCTTTATGACGGGCAAATAGCCGATCCACTGAAATCCGCTTTGGATGTAGGTGCGCGACAGATTGTGGTGCGTGGTGATCTCGTGACGCCGTCGATGATCGAGCAAGCGCGCAAACGCGACTTGCAGGTCGTCTGCTGGACGGTAAATCATCCGGCGCATATCCGGTTGCTGATGGCCGCGGGCGTGGATGGAATCATGAGCGATTACCCGGACCGGTTGATTGCGGCTCAGAAGAAAGACACCTAGGAGTTAGCGGGTGGCCGTCAGGCAATCGTGCAGAGTGGCGAACTGCGAGACGGAGAGCTGTTCCGCGCGCGCATCGAGGCGCAAGCTTTGCGCAGTGAGGGCTTCGCGGACGGTGTCCGGCTTTGCCAGCGATCGCAAGTTGTTGACGAGCGTTTTGCGCTTCTGAGCGAAACACAATTTCACAAAATCCAGAAAGGTTTCCTCGCTGCGAAGCGCCAGGTTTGCCCTTTCGCCTGGAAGACGAAGCGTTACCAGTGCGGAACCAACTTCTGGCGGCGGGCTGAAGGCGCTGCGTGGAATGCGAAGGACCAATTCGGGACGACTGTAAAGTTGCGTGGCGACAGAGAGATAACCGTATTGCTTCGTCTCAGGCTTGGCGGTGAGCCGGAGAGCGACTTCTTCTTGAATCACGATGTGAATTTCATCGATCCAATCAGCGAACGAAAAAAAATGATGAAGAATCGGCGAAGTGATGTAATACGGCAAATTGCCGTAGATGCGGGCGCGCTGTCCAGTAGCGAGAGCAGCGAGATCGGTTTCAAGAACATCTCCTTGGACAACCGTGACGTTCGGAAACTTTTTCGTGAGCCGCTGGAGCCGTCCGAGAAGCAGCCTATCCAACTCGATGGCATAGACCGCTGCGCCGGTGGACGCAAGGTGCTCCGTCATTTCACCGTGACCGGCGCCAACTTCGATCCAGCAGTACGATGGGCCCAGCGCGGGCGAACGAACCGGAGTCGAGTGCGGAGAAACGCCGATGGCCCGCGCGATTTGTTCGCGCCAGCCGGCGTCCGCGAGAAAGTGTTGGCCAAGGCGTTGACGAGCCATGCGCCGAAAGTGTAGCAGGAAGCGTGCCGCGTGGTTCCCGTCGAACGGTTCTGTCTTGACGGCAGGAAGGGCGTCCAGTAGCGTAAAATGAATGTGCACCGCGCGATCGCTGCCGTGAATGCGCCGAAGAAGAGAAGGACGCGAAGAGCGCCCGAGGAATCGAGTGAAGAGAAGCGAGTGAGAATTCTTTTTGCAGCATCGGAAGGGCTGCCGTTCTCCAAGACCGGCGGCCTTGCAGATGTGGTCGAGGCGCTCCCGAAGGCTTTGGTGGCGCAGGGCCACGAAGTGGCTGTCGTACTGCCGCGTTATCGGGGTACGAAGCCCAGCGCCGTGGTGATGCCGAGCCTCACGATTCCCATGGCGAATCGTCTGCGGTTTCCCGCGGTGATGGATGGCACGCAGATTTCCGGGGTTCGCTATTTTTTTGTCGATGACCCGGCGTACTTCGATCGTGACGGCATCTACGGCACCAGCGCCGGAGATTTTCCGGATAATGCCGAGCGGTATAGCGAGTTCTGCCGCGCGGCGATCGAAATCGTGAAGCATGTTTGGCCCGCGGACGTGATTCATTGTCATGATTGGCAGACAGCGCTGGTGCCGGTTCTGCTGCGCACCTCGTACGCTGACGATCCGCCGGTGAAAGACATCCCCGTGGTATTCACGATTCACAATATGGGTTATCACGGACTTTTCGCAAGGGACGTTCTCGATCGCGCGGGCATTCCTCTTGGCGTCTATCATCCGGCCGGTATGGAATTCTACGGCAGCGTGAATTTCCTAAAGGCCGGCCTGGTTTATTCGGATTATCTGACAACCGTCAGCAAGAGGTACGCGCAAGAGATTCAGACGCCGGAGTATGGCTACGGGCTGGATGGTGTGGTGCGAAGCCGCGCCGACCGGCTGGTCGGGATCCTGAACGGCGTCGATTATTCGGCGTGGAGCCCGGACAAAGACAAACTGATCCCCATGAAATATTCCGCGAAAGATATGAGCGGAAAGCAGGTGTGCAAGCAGGCACTGCTGGAATTGTACGGGATCGCGCCGGAGCATTCCGCGCGCCCTGTGATTGGCATCGTGTCGCGATTTGCGGATCAGAAGGGTTTCGATCTGATCGCGGAAAAGGCGTTCGAGCTGATGAAAGAGGATGTTTCGCTGGTCGTATTGGGATCCGGCGAACGCAAGTACGAAGAACTGTTTCAGGCCATGGCAAACACGTTTCCGGGACGAGCCGGCGTGAAAATCGCATATGACAACGAGGTTGCCCATAAGATAGAAGCTGGCGCGGACATGTTTCTCATGCCGTCGCGCTACGAACCTTGCGGCTTGAATCAGATCTATAGCTTGAAGTATGGTACGGTGCCGATTGTGAGAGCTACGGGCGGGCTTGATGATACTGTAGAGCCGTTCGACCTCGAGCACGGTACCGGAACGGGCTTCAAGTTCGCCGAATACTCCGGAGCAGCGATGATGCATGCGATTCGGCAAGCTTTGCATCATTGCACCGACGAGCGCATCTGGAGACGCATCCAATTGAACGGTATGGCAAAGGATTTTTCATGGAAGGGACCGGCGGCGGAGTATGCGAAAGTGTACGAAGCCGCGCTAGCCCTTCGAGGCGCTGGGCAGGCGGCACGAAACCAAATGTCTGTTACAACATCTAATTAACGTGACGAAGGAGAGAAAAACAGCGGCCTCGCGGCAAGCTGTTGAGGACAAACAACATGGCTGACAATACCCAAGCAGG
>Ga0074044_10000600_pt1 | contig 34644 bp, 28 predicted proteins | sample BogForMeECP23OM1_FD_94443 | JGI IMG/M metagenome (GOLD analysis project Ga0074044, IMG submission 94443) | Bog forest soil microbial communities from Calvert Island, British Columbia, Canada - Bog Forest MetaG ECP23OM1 | ecosystem: Environmental > Terrestrial > Soil > Wetlands ...
AAACTTTGAACTCACTCCTGGATCCGCATCCTTAGTTTGCCCAACATTACACCTCATGGTGTAATGTTGGGCATGGATCAACTGACAAACGTGTTGAAGGCCATTTCGCACCCCACGAGGCGAGCGATTATTGGGCAGCTCGCAATCGGGCCCGCTCGATTTCTGGATGTCGCAAAGCCGCACGACACGGCTTTAAACGCAGTGACGAAGCACCTCAAAATGCTTGAAAGGGCAGGACTCATTGAACGCCAAAAGCTGGGTCGTGAGGTTCTTATCTCCTTTCGAGGCGAACCACTTCGGGAGGTAGCCGGATGGGTGCATGAGTACGAGCGCTTCTGGAACGAACGTCTCGATCAGTTTGAGAAGCATTTCAAACAAAAAAGGAAGAAGGAGAAGAAGAGATGAATGAATCAAGGAAGACCATTGAAGTTAAGGTTGAACGAACAATCGCGGCTTCTCCGGGCGAAGTGTTCGATGCGTGGCTGGATCCAAAGACACCGGGCAATCCCTGGAACATGGCTGACAAACTGCTCCTGAATCCACACGTCGATGGATTCTTTTATTGGCTCATCAAGGGAAATTCTCACTACGGGCGATTCACCGAGGTGGAGCGACCCGGGCGAATTCAGCATACCTGGATGTCGCGAAGCACCCTGGGAGAAGAGACGACGGTTACCGTGACTTTCAAGAAACAGGGAGAAGATACCGTGATGACTCTCGTGCATTCCGGGATTCCCGATACGGATGCCGGAAGAGGACACGAGAAAGGTTGGAATTACTTCCTAGACATTTTCCCTGAGCAGTTTGGAAAGGTCTCACCAAAGGAGAAGTAGTTGATGAACACTTGCAACGGTACAACTACGAAAGCCAGCGGTTATGCGCCTGTCAGCGGTCTGATTTCAGAGAAAAGACTGCAAGAAAGTGGCTCCTGATCCAAACTACTGGCCTGCTGAAACCGGCTATCACACCGGTGAAACCAGATAGAGCTGAGAAGCTGGCATCGACGCCAAATTCTGTTCAACAACCAAGCGGCAGAATGACCCTGCACCGAGCGGTGCATTCGCTGGGTTCCGGAATGGTCTCTCTTTGCAGATAATTTCCCATCCTTCGCGCACACTAAAAGAGATCAGCGAAAGGATCGTCCCGATGTCCGACTCTCATGAAACAAACCCCGAAGCCATCCCAGCCGTCGCCCGTTGTTGTCAGGCGATGCAAACGGCCTTCCGCGCCGTCAAGGCAGCCTACGAGGTGAATGGAGACGAGTCCGAGCTCGAATGCCAGGATCGCGCAGCGGAAGCCGCGCAGAGAGCCTACTGCCAGGCCATGCCGCCCTTATCAGGTTGCGAAAACATCCGCAACTTCATCGCCTGCGTATGTATGGTCCGCCGCCGTTTTGCAAGCGAAGAATGAGGATGACAGAATTGGTCTGCGCGAATGTATTCGGCCTTGATTGGAGTAGCGAGCTCCTGGCCTGAATGGAATGCGCTGCGCCCTCGTCCTTTTTAGTAACGCTGCCTTTTTAAGGCATTTTCCGGTTACAGGTTTTCGGGGGCGCCGGGATCGACCGTTGTGCCATCTCATGTTTCGCCAGCAAACCTGGCAGGAATCTCAAACTCAGATCAGTCGTCGTCGTTGGACTGCAGATGTGGGAATCGCGTCAGCGATTTCCAAGCCTGGCGCTCGTGCCAGGCGTCATGTGCAGGCCATCAGGCTGCGATTACTTGTGGTGCTGTTGGCGGGCGATAAGCCTCTCCTTTGAACAAAACCGCCCAGGCCATGCGCGCCATCTTGTTGGCTAATGCCACTGTCGCCACCTGCTTGCGCTTGCGTGATGTGAGATTGAGGAGCCACGTACTCAGGCCTGAAGATTGCTTGGTTTTCTGCAGTAGAACAGTGTGCGCCCCTTGCACGAAGAGTTTGCGCAGGTATTTGTTTCCTCGTCTGCTAGTACCGGTGAGCTTTTGCTTGCCTCCGGTGGAGTGCTCGCCGGGCACCACTCCGAGCCAGGCAGAGAATCCGCGGCCCTTCTTGAAGGCTGCCCCGTTGCCAATCGCTGCGACTGTGGCGGTAGCAGTGATCGGACCGATTCCGGGGATCGCTACAAGGCGCCTGCACTGTTCAAGTTCGCCGCAGATGCGCCCGATCAGCTTGTCGGTTTCGCCGATCTGCCCGTGCAGATATTGCATTTCCAGCCGCAGTTGGGTCAGAAGTACTCGCAATGCGCCGGACAGCTTGTTGTCGGCATCTTCTAGAATGCCGGGTAAAGACTGCTCAATATGATTTCGTCCTTTGCGGATGGTGATGCCGCGCTCGAGCAGCAATCCGCGAATCTGGTTTATCACTGCCGTGCGACGCACAACCCACCGCTCGCGCACCCGGTGCAGCGTCTGCAGATCGAGCTGATCGTCGGTCTTGATCGGAACAAAGCGCATCGTGGGGCGGGTTACAGCCTCGGCACACGCTTCGGCATCGATGTAATCGTTCTTGTTCGTCTTCACGTACGGCTTCACATACTGGGCCGGCATCAGGCGCGCATCATGCCCTTGTTCGCGCAGAGCACGACCCAGAAAATGAGATCCTCCGCAGGCCTCCATGCCGATCAGGCACTCACGAAGGTTCGCGGTAAAGCGCAGCAGCTGAGTCCGCGAGCCCTTCTTGCGAACCACAACTTCGCCCCGTGCGTTGACGCCTACAAAGTGAAACACTGTCTTCCCTAAATCGATACCAATGATGCGGATCTCCATGGAACACCTCCTGTGCTTACCTCTACACCCGCGGGGAGCTTAGGCGGCGGACCATGCCAGTAGTTACTCCTTAAGCAATAAACGACACCGTCATTTGCGCAGGAAAAAGCTGCCCGGCATCGAAGGTTCTCTGACGGGCGCATTTTTTTGTCTTTTTGGGGCGGGCGGCTGAAATCACGATCGAGTAACCGCCGCCGGGACCCTCTGGCCGGGATCTGGACTCGTCGCGCACGTTGTCTGACCATCGCCAATTAGTTGACATTCAACGTGAATGTCGTCGCCTCTGTCGTCTTCGCTGAATCGCTCCCGACCCCGGTTACTGTAAACGTGTAAGTCCCAGCCGTCGTGCCGGGATTCTTCGGAGGAGTCCCACCACCGCCACTCCCGTTGCCACCTCCTCCACCGCCGCATGAGGCAATCCCAAAGATGCAGGACACTGCTACTAGAATAGTCAGGGTAGAAATCCAATTGCGTCGAAATCTTGGCACACATATCAGGATCAGGAGTGCAAGGGCGAAACCACCAGCTTCTTCACCATGATTCCTTTGTTTGGCCCCGCCAGGTAATCTTAGTGCGCCATTGGCTGCTGTCGTGTTAACCGTAAATGTTGCCGTACCTCTTGTGGCAGTGGCACTCAAAGTGACTGTCGGGTTGCCAGTGCAGGTTGGTAGGTCGGTGGCTCCAGAGGGGGACGTCGTCAGGGAGCAGGAAAGCGTTACGGCGCCGGAATAACCGCTCGACGAACTGACCGTTACCGTTGAAATACTTGACGAACCTGGTGCCGCGGTGGCGGAACTCGCTGCCAGCGAATATGCGGAACTTGCCGAACTGGCGGAGCCATTCGCGACGAACACATTGCCACTCGATGAAGAAGACACAGCCGCTAATAGCTGCCGCGTGACTCCGTCTGACAGCAAATAATCAACTGCAATTCCGGTCTGTGTCTGATTCGGATGCAGACATGGATTACCGCTGTAGGTCAGGGAAAAGTCAAGGAAGTTCATTCCTGAGGAATCCGGGGTCATGGTGCCGGCAAATGAGCACCCTTGGCTTGAGCCCGAGAAACTCCCATTCGAGGTTATGGTGACTGAAGCCGCGATGTCCCCAAAAAGAAATCCGTTCCATGTTCCAATGAGGTTTGCCAACGATGCAGACGTCGCAAAGTTATACTGCGAAGTTGGTAAAGCGGAAGCCGTGAACGTTGTTGTGCCTACACCGGAGTCCATGACGGTGCCGCTGATGCTTGTGCCGCTTACGTAGGTGGCAGACACGGTACCCGTGTAAATTGAGCCCGTGTAGTAATAATCAGTGATCGGGGCCGAAAAGCTTCCATTTGCGGAACTGCCAGTACCTGTGATCATGCCAGAGATAGTGAACACATTGGCGCTCTTAGTTCCATAGAGCGCATAGACCTTGTTATTGGGGAGAAGCAGCGCTTCGAATGTCTCGCCGATGGAATCAGTGCCGAAGTATGCGCCTGGTGCTGGACCAGGATTGGAACCTCCCGAACCCGTGATGGTTAGGGTGAAGGTACTTTGGGCGGTGATGGTGGCTGTCAAGGAGTCCTGCGCGGTCACTGTGATGGTGTAAATTCCCGGAGGTGGATCGGAACTAGAGCTGCTCCCGCAGTCGGAGGCATTGGTATCGAAGGTAAGCTGGGTGGTCACGGCGGCTGTGCCGGTGACGGCAATCGACCCGCCCCCGCTGCTGAGCTGGTTGCCGAACTGGTAGCAAAGGTTGCCGAGCGCCGAGTTATTGGAGGTGTTGAAGTTGAGATCCACGGTGCCGGTGTATCCACCGGAGGGCGTGACCGTGATGGTCGACGTGCCTGAACTGCCGCGGGAGACAGTGATATTCGTGGCGGCCAAGGCAAAGGTGCCCTTGCCTGAGCTGGCACCGCCCACGGTGATCGAAATTGAGCCGGTGGAAGCTGCATGGGTGGAGTCGCCGGCGTACTGGGCAACGATGGTGTGGACTCCGGCTGTGGCAAAGTTGGCGGTGTAGGTGGCGGTGCCGTTGGAGGCGAGTGCGACGGTCTGGGTAGAGCCTCCCGTGAGGGTTCCCGCGGTGCTCAACGTTTGATCGATGGAGAGGGTGAGGTTGCCGGTGGGTGTGGAGGTTCCGCTGTCCGATGCGACGGTGAAGGTGACGGTGTCGTTGGTGCTGGTGTTCGGTGTCAAACTTGCAGCGCTGACGGAGGTGCTGGTTCCGATGAGGGTGGTAGTTGCCGTGGGCCACACGGTGACGAGGGCGCTGAGGTTGAGCGAGCCAAGGCCGGTGACTTGATCGTAGCCTGTGGTGGTGACATAGCTGCTGGAGGAGGCGCTGCTGCAGTAGTTGGCGCCCGCGCTGGACGGGCACTCGTTGTTGGTGCCGGGGCCGGTGCCTGCGGGGATGTCGTTAAAGACTGCGGCATAGGTTGCAGGCGTCGCGGCAAGCGAGTAGAGCTCAGGGTTCAGCAAGCCCTGCCCGGTGACATAGCCCTTCACCTGGTTGAGGACCGCGACCATGCCGGCAAAGACCGGGGTGGAGAAGCTGGTGCCTCCGGCGACGGTCAGTGAGCTGTCGGAAGTGCCGCCGCGAAAGCCAGCCCCGCAGCTGCCGGTCTGGATCGGCGACACGGTGAGGTTCCAGTCGCTTGTATCGCTGGTGCAAAAGAGGTATCCGGGCAGGTCAGGAGACGCGTAGAACGAGACGTCGGGGACAAGACGAGCCGTATTCTTGGGGTTGGTCTCGCCTGTCGCCGTGAAGTAGGAAGTCTGCCAGCTTGGCTGTGTTGTGTAGAGCGTGCTGGCGCCTCCACCGGTGGAGCTGAGTCCCGCGCCCGAGGAGATTGCCGCGGCATCGTCGTTCCAGGCGACCTCAGGGATGTACTTGAGGAGAGAGACAATCTCGTCGCTGGAGCCTTTCGACTGCCAATACTGGGTGCCCGAGGCGTCGTTGGCGGAGGTGATTTCCGTTCCGCCCACACCGGTGACGTATTGGCTGCTGGCCGGGTAGCTCACCGCGAGTTGTTCCTGGGTGGTGAGAGGAGGGAGTCCGTTCTGAGTGGTCGGCGGAGCCTGATAGCAGGCGGAAGAGCCGGAGTCGCCCGAGGCAGCGACGATTGTCTGTCCCTGCGTGGCGGCCTGGGCGAAGACAGTGTCGAGCGCGGTTGCGCTGCCAGCGGTGAGTTCGGGTTCGCAGGCGCCATAGCTGACAGAGATGATGTTGCCGAGCTTCTCATCCACAGCGTATTGGATGGAGTCGAAGACGCCGTAGCTGGTGCTGCTTCCGGTGTAGACGAAGAAGATGTTCGCGCCCGGAGCAATGCTGCCTGTCCACTCGAGATCCAGATCGGACTCGCCTTGATCGCCTGAAAAGGCCTGAGGCGAACCTGAGCCCGGCACGAGCACCTGCGTCGGATCTTTTACGGGAAGGCCCGCTGCGCTTTCGAACTTCTCGATATCGCTGTTGACCACGGAAGACTGGCCAACAACGACGATCGATTGGCCGGCACCCGTATTGCCGGCGCTGGCCAGGGTGTTGATGCCGTAGGCGACTTTGATGTCACCTGGGGAAAAGAAGACACTGCCGGAGACACTGGACGTGAACGCCGGGTTCGCGCGTCCGCTGAGCGATGCGACGTGCATCGGTCGGGGGCGGAAATCATCCAGGTTTCGGACGGCGAGCACTACCGGCGCGAGCGCCGAGGGGATGGTTAGCTCTGTCGATGGTGCAAAATGCTTCTCGCCACCGATGGTATAGAAGTGCATCTGGGTTTGAAAGACCTGTTCCACTTGCCCCGCCGTGCCCGAGAAGCGAATCAGGTTCTTGCTGCGCGCGACCGAGTCGACAGAGAAGCCTTGCTGTTCGAGCCAGGTCTGGACCTTGCCTAGGTCCGACTGGGCCATGCCGAAGCGGGCCGCGAACTGCTCGGGAGTGAGCCACTGGTGGTACAGCGGCGAGGAGGGGTTTTGTTGGGCAGCAATCAGGGCCTCGAGATCAGCCTGCTGTGCGGCGGAGCGATTGAAGACGATGCTGATCCCTCTTAGCTCGGTGTGGGCGGACATGCGGCCGGCATCGTATTGCGCCTGCGCCAAGGGATGGAGTGATTCCTTGAGAGTGGCGACTGTAGAACTGGAGACCTCGGCCTGAATGCGGGGCTCCGTCGCCGCCAGGGTTGTTGCCGTGGCTGGGCCGTTTGCCGCAGCCGGCTGGGGAGCTTGGACAGCATCAGGGCTCTGCGCAATCGCCACGCTCGAAAGCAGTAGTAGTACGCACCAAGGAATGCGACCAAAGGACACGTCACACCTCCGCTTTACGCAGAAAGCCGCTTCGCGCTTTCTTCCCGTACTAGAGCCTGCAGCCCGGCGCTCGGAGTTGCTCAATTCTTGACACTCATTGTGTCGGAGTCAACTGCCTTCTTCCCCGTTATGCCTTCAAGACCTGCAAGGATACCGCGATAATCATTTTTGTCGGCTTGGAATGCAAAGCCGCCCTTCTTGCCGGCGTTATCCCAGGTCAGGCCAACGAAATGCTTCTTTGACTTTGACAGCGCCATCAACGCGCCGAGTCCCAATGTCAAAACCCCGATTCCGATCGCGGCGCCGACCCTGCGATGAACATCCTGTCCGTAGCTGATCTCCGTCACGGCAGAGGCTGGAATCAAAACGATGTCTCTGCCATCCTTCGCGACGCGAATATTTGTTCCTTCGATGTAGAGCTTCACGGTGGTTCCGGCCTTTACATCTTGGATCGAACCGCCGTCATACCCGATCTTGTATCCGTTGTCTCCTGCGAGCGCGGAGACTGGAAAGAGAATGCACAACAGAAGCGCAAGGAATTTGTTCATGGGGCCCTTTCGTCGAACATCCGTTCACTTGATTTGAATGGTGACGGATGATCATACTGCCGGGTCACCGAGGTGTCTATGACACTTCTGGCCAAGTCATGTATCCGAGTGAGTCTTGGACTTTATAAAGTAATAACTCTCCAACCCGCGGGGTCGTATTCGATGAGCAACTAGCCCAACGAACTCAGTCCGCGAATGGGCGGTGTTGCGAGGGCAAGGACCTGGTCACTGCTGATCCTCTAATGTTTGAGGAATTGACGGCTTAAATTTCCGTCCCGTCCCACGCGGGGAATCTTGTGTTGCGATAAACGTGAGACACTGCTCGGCACACTTCGATAAGTTTGCGAAGGTAGTCATCTTCGCTTTCTGGAGGGAAATCTCCAATCATTGCCCATGCGGACTGACCTAAAACCTGATCGAAGTGCTCTCCATGCATTTCAGCGAGATCCATTTGCAAGTTGCTTACCCAAATCGGGTATTCGTGCTTGCAACGCAGAATTACCGCATTTGTTTTGCCCCCGCATGCTGAGGCCATATCCTTTTTTGCTCGGTACATCAGGTACGAAATTTGGAGCAGCCGCGCCCGCGTCGAAGCCGGTCCTCCAAACAACGCGCGATAGAGCGGATCGGTGACAACAGAACCCGCTCCGACCGCAACATATCCACGGCAATCATCTAGCGCGGTCTTGCGAACCATAGTATTTGGAGGTTCGCAGAAATAAAGTTCGATTCCCCCGCCATTTCTTCCTCCAGGGAATTGAGGTCTATCGACGTGTATTCCCAAAATCAATTGAACCGGAGGAGCACCGTGGGGATGCTGGCTCACCCATCGCGCCATAGTAGCTCTTACATTTATCTCGGCGTCAAATAGATTTTGCGGATCATCTTGCTCAAGTTCGCCGATGATGTCCGGTATTAACGTATTCGCAGCGTTCCCATCTTCAGTTGCATTCGCGATCACGAACGAGCAAGTCTGTGACATCTCCGTGTGCACCTTTACTCCAATAGAGGTCGCACCATCGGACATCACGACACGCGTATCCGCTGCTACTATTAGGCCATCAGAGCAGAGAGCGCCAATCGCAATCGTCATTCGCATCGGCCCTTTCTTTCGCAGCACGTGCGGAGACGGGTGAGGTTCAATGCACGGCCAAAGCGCCATTGGATACCTCCTCCGTACCCTTCGTCACGTGGATAATCTTGGTCTGGCTCAAATGATCGGCTGCTTCAATTGTCGCTGTAGGATTACCCTCGATCCGTACTTTACCGACAGGTAAAACACGGATGGGCCACCATCCACCCAGTACCCCACTGAATACCGAGCTCATATGCCCCAAGTCTGCACCCAATGTGCAAAAGCATGCCAAGGCGCGGTCGGTCCTGTGAAGCGCGTCATTTGTCCCATAAGGATCAGGAAGGCGCTACCCCATATCGTCGCGCGGTGTATCCGTCTCGTTGACCACAGGTCATAAACTGCCAGCAAGACGAGAAAGACATACGTCGCAGCGTAGGCTGATTGGACGGATTCGAATCACGTCCGTCACATCAAGTTCGTGGGAATCAGAACCGACAAGGCGCCGCGAAAGATCACCCGGGAGTCGCCACAAAAACGTGCTGATTCCCCAAGCAGGATCGAGGGAGCGTGAAAAGGGCAGTCCCCGGAACAATTACGGAGGACTGCCCTTCGATAGCGAGAAAACCCGCCCGACGCTGATACTAGCGTCTGAGAGAAATCGAACAATCAACTAAAAGTTGTATGGCACTTTCGAGCACGTGGAGTATCCGCGATTTCGAAGTCTGGTCTTGACTTCACGCCGCGTGCGTGGCTGAAGTGACGCTATAGCGCCCGAAGTGGGCCACGCACTCAACAACAATCGCGTAGTTGGGTTCGTCGCGGTCGGCCTGATTCTCCAGCCGCGAAAGCATGGTGCTGTACTCTTCCTGATCGTCGCCGCTGAGGTTGAGGGTTTCGAGTCGGGCGACGAATTCATCGACGAGGGCGTGGAGATCGGTCGCAGTAGCCATGCAATCATCTTCGCGCGAACGCGATAGCCCGATTTGTGGAAGAAATGGCCGAAACCGGAAAACTGAATCAACCTCGGCAACTCATCTGGCCTTCAGCTTCCGATATTGCTCCTCGGTCAGTTCCAGCCACACTCCTCCACGACCGGCTGCAATTGCGTGATCCATCGCCTGTCGGGTTTCGAGGTTGGAGAATGCGGCCCCATGCTCCGCGAGCAGGATGATCTTGTCAGGGCTCCTGAAGTTGAGTTTCTTCGGAAGCGGGGTCTTCAGGTCCGCTTCGAGGAACTGGCAGAACCATCCGCGCCTGAGAAAGAAACTCATATAGACGCGATGGCTTCCCCCGCAGGCCTCACATCTTCTCTCGCCCGGATAATGCGGCTCTGGCAGGCAAATGCCGCATATCGCGCAGATTCGCCCGCCCTCCCGCATGCGAACCGTGGAAGCCCGTTCTCCGCTCATGACAGGGGATTATAGGCGAATGAAAGGCGAAAATTTGCACCGCATTCAGCGACTCTAATCGGGGCCGCTTTTCAGCGCCCAAGGATGTTTTGTCAGGAATGTGGCTTCCGAGGCGGCCCTTGGCGATCACCCCAACGGGAGGCCGCTTACAACGTTCTTGGGAGAGATCGCCGCCCGGCCACTTCCATAAGATCGCAGTGGAGAATCCGATTCAAAGTGGGCAGCGAGGTTCAGAGCATTCTCAGAGCTGCGAGGGTCGTGGCACTGAAGGACACTATTGACGAACTCAAGCGCGAACGGAGGCGCTTGCTTGGTGCGGTTACTACGGCACCGCTCGGCCCCGAGTCACACGCCACGGTGGATGCCCTTCTCCGCGCCATCCAGGACAGGCTGCGCATCGACTTGGACAAATTGTTCGAGCTTGAGAATGGGCTCGACTGAAAGATCGATCTTGCATTCTGATGCTTCGCTTGCTGATCTCAATTACATGAAAAACCGAAGGATGATGGGTCGAGTCGCCTCGTGACTCACCGTAACGGCAGGGTCACCCGCAAGAACGAAGGCGCAGGCGCCACGGACGCTCGATTGTGCCATATACTGGGGCCATGGGCCGGATAAGATCGCTTCATCAGCTTCGCCGAGTAAAGCGATAACTCGTTAATCATCAGCAGGCTGCGATTGAAATTCCATAGGCTCACCGCATCCGCGGCAACCGCCCGCGGCTTCCTTCTTGCCTCCTAATCGAAACCACCTCGGATAAGCACACAGCTCATCCTCAAGCTTCTTGCTCGCGGCGGTTCCGATGTAGGCTAGCGACGACCCGTCAGTTAATCTTTGATCAAGTGTGAGAATGGAGCACTCAGAGCGGGGGTATTAGCGGGGGTATCATCCAGATATAGCATTCAAAATTCACTATAAAATGGCTGACTTTGGTGATTACTTCGAATCCCTCTCCCTCCGCCAATTTGCCTCCATCGCGGTCCGCAGTTCTCCAGACCCATCTTCTTGCGGACCGCAACTCATTGAGAATAAATAAAAGCACTCCAAAATCCGATCATCACTATCAATAACCATCCGCCAGCGATCCATCATATCCGCCATGGGCGTTTGTCAGTATGTATCAAGCGCGGTCGGTTCCAGATCAGCTCAATTTCTGAAGTGTGCCGTTCGGGACCGATGCTCTTTGAGATGCAAGACGCGTGACAGCATCGCTCTGCTTCACCATTTCGTGGACTGCATAGCCTTTCTCCGCAAGTGCGCCGGTTGGGCAAGCCTGGACACATTTGCCGCACCCGGTGCAATTTTTCGCATGGCCCCAATCGTCCCTGAGGTCGCTGACAATGCGTGAGTGGATTCCGCGCGACGCAACCTCCCAAACATTCGCTCCTTCGAGCTCAGCACACACCCGGACGCAACGCGTGCAGAGAATGCAGCGATTGTGATCGAGGACGAAGCGAGGATGCGTCATATCCACGGGAAGGCGAGGGTTGTTATAGGAGTAGCTCGCATGCGTAATGCCGAGCGATTGAGCCAGCGACTGAAGTTCGCAATGGCTGTTCGAAACGCACACCGAGCAAATGTGATTTCGTTCCACCAGCAGTAATTCGACTGCCATCCTGCGGTAGTTCGCAAGTTTCGCCGAGTTTGTCCTGATGGACATTCCCTCCTGAATCGGAGTGGTACACGCCGGCAAAAGGCGGTCGGTGCCAGAAAGTTCAACGAGGCACACACGGCACGCCCCAACCGTGCTAAGACCCTTCAGATAGCAAAGTGTTGGAATATTCTTCCCGTTGGCGCGGGCGGCTTCCAGAATTGTTTGCCCCTCGTGGGCAGCCACTAACTCACCATCGATCCGGACGGAGATCGTTTTACTCGGCAAAGCGGCGCTCCTTTCTCATTCTCGCGTTAGTGGGAATTCACGGGAGTCTTCAAATCGCAGCGAAGGCAGCGGCAGCACTCCTCGAGCACTTCCTGCGAATCGAGACCGGCGACCACTTCCTGCTGTGAGCGGATACGAGAGGCTGCGGGCAATGCGTGCGCAGTATGGCGGCGGCTGGGACTAGGCTCTCCGGGCGCCTGCCGGCTGTACTCGAATTGCGGAAGCAGCCGCTCCCAGCGCTGTTCTCCAATGACATTCCCGCCCATCAAGCGTTCGTCGATCTTGCGCGCCGCCTGTTTGCCGCCGCCCATGGCGTTGGACACGTTGGAGGCGCCGGTGATGACGTCTCCGCCCGCATAGAAACCGGCGCGACTGGTTTCGAGCGAAAGACGGTCCACTCTGATCGTGCCCTCCTCTTTGAGTTCCAGTCCGGAGGCGCGGCAGAAATCCTGATCGAAAGTCTCGCCCACGGCAAGGATCACGTTGTCGCAGTCGAAGCGCAACACCTCATCCGTGGGGATGGGCCGTTTGCGGCCCGATTTGTCGTATTCGCCGAGCCGCGTCTTGACAACCTCGATGGCCTTCACATTTCCGCTGGATCCGCCAAGGATGCGATGGGGCGCAGCGAGAAAGACGAAGCGCACTCCCTCCTCTTCCGCCGCCTGTATCTCCTCATCGATGGCAGGCATGTCGTTGCGTTCGCGACGATAGAGAATGGTCACGCGCGAACCCATGCGCAATGCAGTACGCGCTGAATCGATGGCCGCATTGCCGCCGCCGATCACGGCAACCCGCGATCCGAGCGGCATCTTCTCGCCTTTGGCCACCGACTCGAGAAATGGCAGAGCGGGAAATACGCCCTTCAGCTCGGTTCCGGGAAGGTAGAGCCAGGACTCCTTCCACGTTCCAATGGAGAGGAAGACGGCGTCGAAGCTACTTTCAAGTTCGTTCAGGGGAAGGTCGAATCCAACCCTGGTGTTGAACACCATTGTGACGCCGACTCTCTCGATGAGATCGAGTTCGCTTCGTAGCACGGATTTGGGCAGCCGGTACTCGGGAATGGCGAAACGCAGCATTCCGCCGGCTTCGCTGTGTTCCTCGAAGATGGTGACATCGTGGCCCAGCATGGCCAGATAGAAGGCGGCTGTGAGACCAGTCGGGCCGGAGCCGGCCACGGCGACCTTGCGACCCGTAGGTTCAAGTTTGCGCGCCAAAATCCGTTGCACCATGGGTTCGAATCGTTCGGACTGATAGATCGCGTCCGCAATATAGCGGTGCACCTCACGCATATTCACGACTTCATCGAAGGACTGGCGGCGGCAGCGATTGTCGCAAGGATGCTGGCATACCCTCCCCGTCGTCGCGGGCAAGGGGTTATCCATAATGACGGACTCGAACGCATCCTCGAGTCGGCCTTCCTGATACAGCTCAAGGAAACGTGGAATGTTCATCCGCAACGGGCAGCTGTTTTCACACGGAGACAGAGCTAGTTCCTGGCACACACCGGCGCGGCAGCGACTGGCCAGGATGTGATCCTCGTATTCCTCGCGGAAGTGACGAATGGTGGTGAGCACGGGGTTAGGCGCTGACTGCCCCAAACCGCACAGAGCACATTCGCGCACCATTCGGCCCAGCTCATCGAGAGCAAGCAGGTGCTCCATGGTTCCGTTGCCGGTAGTGATAGCGTTCAGAATGCGCAGCGCCTTGTTCAGCCCTACTCTGCAGGGCACACACTTGCCGCAGGATTCGGAGTGCGTGAACTCGACGAAATAGCGCGCTACATCGACCATGCAATTGTCTTCATCGAGAACAACCATTCCTCCGGAGCCCATGATCGAACCGAGTTGTGCAAGGCTCTCGTAATCCACCGGAGTATCGAACATTTCGACCGGGATGCAACCGCCGGAAGGCCCGCCGGTCTGAACCGCTTTCACGCGCCGCCCCGCCAGTGCACCTTCTCCCGTGTCGTAGATGAATGTTCTGAGCGGCGTTCCCAGGGGCATCTCCACAAGGCCGGTGTTCTGGATTTTTCCCACCAGCGAGATGACCTTGGTCCCCGGACTCTTTACGCTGCCGGTCTCGGCGAACCACGCGGGGCCCCGCGTCACGACTGGCGCAATATTGCACCAGGTTTCAACGTTGTTAATGTTGGTCGGTTTACCCCACAGACCTTTCTGCGCCGGGAACGGAGGTCGCGGCCGGGGCCGTCCGGCGAAATCTTCGAGCGAAGCGATGAGGGCGGTCTCTTCTCCACAAACGAAGGCCCCCGCGCCCTGCACCAGCTGGATATTGAAATTGAATCCGCGGCCGAGGATGTTGTTGCCCAGCAGACCGTATTCACGCGCTTGTTCGATAGCCACGCTCAGGCGGCGGACCGCAAGCGGATACTCCGCCCTGATGTAGATAATGCCCTCGGTCGCACCCATTGTGTAGCCGCCAATGATCATCCCCTCCAGCAGCGAATGAGGATCGCCTTCGATTTCATTGCGGTTCATGTAGGCGCCGGGATCGCCCTCGTCGGCGTTGCAGATGAGATATTTCGTGTCTGCCTTGGCCTTAGCCAGGAACTCCCATTTGTTGCCGGTGAGAAAGCCGGCGCCGCCACGTCCACGGAGCCTGGATGCTTTGATCTGCTCGATTACACTTTCGGGGCGTCCATCGATCAGTACCTTGTACAGTGCCTGATAACCACCGACGGCGACATACTCCTCGATGTCTTCGGGATTGATCAGTCCGCAATCGCGCAGAACAATCTTCTTTTGTCCCTTGAAAAAGGGGATTGCGTTCCAGTGCGCGACATCTGGGTAGCCTTGGCCGTATTTCACGTGCCCTGTAATGTGATCCCATTCCTCGATCTTGCAGTAGATGAGATCGGACGGCATTGACTTTGTGGACAAGCTCTCGAGAATGCGGGCCGCATCGTTGGCATGTACGCGACGCAACATAAGCAGCGGCATTCCTGGAAAGCGAACGCTCACCAAAGGCTCCTGGAAGCAGGAGCCAAAGCAGCCCACGCCGGCTAGCAGCACTTCCTGTCCGTTGCGTTCGATGGCTTCCTTCAGGGCGTGGTAGACTTCTTCCGCGCCGTTGCCCCGGCCGCACGTTCCCATGCCGACGGCGATGCGTGGAGCGTTCGGCAACAGTCTCGCGAGTCCGGACTCCCGCACCGCATTGAACCCGCCTAGATCCAGAATCCGCGGCATCATTTCCTCCCGTGCGTTAGAGCTTTCACTTCCCGCTGAAGCGTGCGCTCGTTCACATGGCTCAGGATATGGTGGTTAACTTCGACCACCGGCGCCAATGCGCACTGGCCGAAACAGGCAACGGTGCGAATGGTGAATCTGCGATCGGCAGTGGTGAGGGCTAGCTGATCGGCGTCGCCGGTCTCGCTCAGATCGCGCTCGCGGAGCCCGAGATCCAGACAGAGTTTTGCCAATAAATCGCGCGAGCCTCTCGTGTGGCAGGCGGTTCCACGGCACACGCAGATCACGTTGTCGCCCTGCGGAAGGAGATTGAACAATGCAAAAAACGTCGCAGCGCTATAGACCCTGGCGGGGGCGATGCCGGTCTCACTAGCGATGTAACGTAACGACTCCATCGATAGGAATTTATGCGCATTGGCGGATTGAACCGCTTCGAGGATCCCCAGCAACGCGCCCGGACACTTCTCGTGCCTGGCAATTGTCTGGTCGATCAACACTCTCTCGTGAGCATCCAAAACCTGAGCGGTCACACTCTGCATCCTTCCTCCTCTCCTGCCTCAGCGCCGCAGGCAGGGCTATGCAAAGACCTCCATGCGCGCACCAATCGCCGATCCCAGGGGACCGGCGGCACAACCTGCGCGACTGCTTCTCAAATGGCCGGATTGAGAAGCAGCGCGAATGGAGGCTTCCTCGGTTTCTGGACTTTATCTCGGGAGAATAAAGAGGAAGAAAGCTGACACTCTTTGCCGCGCCTCGCAGAAGCGGTGATAGAACCGCCGCATTCACGTTCGGCACCATCTGTACGAAATGATCCCCGAGTAACGTCCGCCGGGAACCATGCTACTGCCGGCAAATGTTTGAATGTGCCTAGTGTCACGTTTGATTGTGACGCTGACTGTTTCGACAAACAATCCAATATGAACGATTGGTATCGACGAAACGTGTCGTACTGTGACAATTGCCCCGCGATGACAAGATTCGCGTGCGGGCGGCTCTGCGGCCATGAGGCGGATATTTCATCCGCCGATGCGGTATTCGGAAACGGTCACGCCGCCCGGTGCAAATCGACGACGACTTTGAAATCTCGCCTGTTGCCTGCGCAACCGGAGAGCTTCCCCGAATCCCCGTTTACCGAACCCCAGAGAACAAACGATGTTGGCCGCTCCAAGTCCGCAGGAATATGACCTGCGTAGGGACTCACGCGAACGTCAAGGTAGAGTTGCGGGCCGTCACAGGTATACGAACCAGTGTAGGTGTGAGCAGGATCACCTCCAAGAACTTCTCCATCGCGCAGCACTGCCATTCCGTCACCCTGCACCTCGCCTGCAGTAAAGTGCGTATACCAGAGGCCGTCCATCTTCATGCTTAATACCTCCTCGCCGGGAGAAACCCATTCTGGCGAAACAGCCTACTCCATGCTTTGGAAGGCCTGGCTGTGACTGCAATCACATCACTTTTTTGCGACGAGGACTATACGACCGCCATGAATGTCGTGGCCCTTATTCTGGCTGCGCCGTGCTCGCTCCTCCTTGGAGCGGCGTTGCAGATTCTGTTTGCGCGGCTCTGTTCGGCCAGAACGAAGGGGATTCTGGCACTCGTCACTTGTCTTCCGGCAGTGCTCTCCGTGGCCGGCGCCATGCCCCTGGTGCGAGACGGACGGGCAGTGGAGTTCGATCTCTTGCCGTGGGACGGACCGTTGAGGCTGGCGTTTCATGTGGACGCGCTGAGTCTCCTGTTCGCTTTTATGGGAGCGCTGCTGGGCGCGCTGGTGCTGCTCTATTCAATCGCGTACATGGCGCAGGATCGCTCCGCGACACGGTTCTATTCGACCATGCTGATCTTCATCGGCGGCTTTATCGGCCTGGTCTACAGCGCCAATCTCTTTTTCCTCTACTTGTGTTGGGAGGTTATCGGTCTCTGCTCGTTCAGCCTGGTTGGCTTCTGGTACACCAATCGCGAAGCGGTCAATGGCGCCCGCAAAGTTCTGCTGATGACCCACATCGCCGGCTATGGATTGCTGGCAGCGATTCTGATCCTCTATCACCTTACGGGCAGCGCCCTTTGGACTGATCCCGCCGTGGCGCGCAATTTCACGGTCGGAGTCTTTCTGCTGATGCTTGTCGCATTGATCGGTAAGTCCGTGCAGGTGCCACTCCACACTTGGATTCCCGAGGCGATGGCGGCGCCTACACCAGTCAGCTCTCTGTTGCATGCTGCGTGCTACGTAACGGCAGGCGTTTATCTGGCCGCGCGCATGCACAGCTTCGGCGTCTGGCCGGCAAATTGGGGAGCGTCGCTGGTGTGGGTAGGAACGATCACCATGGCCGTGGGCGTGATGTACGCCATGGTGCAAACCGACTTGAAACGCATGCTGGCCTTCTCGACTGTGAGCCAGATCGGCTACATGATGCTGGGCCTGGGCATCGGCACGCCGCTGGCCATCACGGCAGGATTGTTGCATTGTCTCAATCATGGCTTTTTTAAGGGCGGACTGTTTCTGAATGCGGGCGCAGTGCAGCATGCCGCGGGAACGCGCGACATGAATGAACTGGGTGGCCTGGCGCAGCGCATGCCGCGCACTACGCTATGGTGGCTGATCGGCGTGGGCAACATGGCAGGCATTCCGCTGATGAGCGGTTTCGTGAGCAAGTGGATGCTCTATGCGGCGGCGCTGCAGGCGGGCTGGGCCGTTCCCGCCATCGTCGCATGGACGGTAAGCCTGGGAACGGTGTTCCTGTGTGCAAAGGCTACCAGCGCTGTGTTTCTTGGAGACTTGACGGAGAAGACGGAACACGCCCATGAAGCTCCGCCGACCATGCAGTGGGCGATGGGACTGATGGCCGCAGGGAGCATCGTCCTGGGCGTTGCACCGCAACTGGCTGTGAATTATCTGCTCAATCCAGTCCTCGGGGCTCTGTCGCTGGGCGCGGGCGTGCAGATGACGTGGTTCGGATTGTTCGCGGGCGCTGGAAGTTTCTCGACGGTGGGCGGACTGGTGTTGGCACTTGTCTCTTTGGTGCTTGGCGGCGCAATTTATGCGCTCGCCTACTTCGCGCGTGCAACTCCCGTGACGACGGTGGTTGCCGGAGGCGCGGTGCTTGCCGGCGCGGGGAACGGAATCTTTACTGGCGGAGAGCCGTTGTCGGGGCAGGGACGCCTTACTGCCGGCGACTTCTCCGAGATATTTCGGCAGAACTGGCAAACATTTTTCCACTGGTCCAACGTCGACCGAGCTTACCTCGCGATTTGGGATGGATTGCACGAATTATCGCGCGGGTTTGGTGTTGCAATCTCATGGTTCGAGCGCCGCGCAGTGATGTCCATCGTATTGCTGTCAGTTCTGCTGCTTGTGGGTGTTCGCTGGTTTGTGCCAGCAGTCGCGAGTACGGAGACGCTCGCCTGGCCGCGCATATCGCCGCTGATCATCGCGGCATGCGCCGGGGCCGCGGCGGCCTTGATTCTGGCCGCCGCGGCCCAAGGGGCATGGCAACGCCTTGCGCCGGTGATGACCCTGGCCGGCGCCGCTGCAATTGCGGGGTTGGTCGTGGAGGGTCCGTGGCTTCGTCTCGGGCTGCTTGAATTGGCGGCCTTGCTGACAATTCCGCTGGTTTGGCAAAATGCACGAACGCGGTCGGCCAAGTGGCTTTATGTCACGATCGTCGCCTTCTCGGGGCTGGCGCTGGTTGCCGGCGATCTGCTCTCCCAACGCGGCGAAACAGGCTGGACGCGCGCGCTGCTGCTGACCAGCATTTGCGTCAAGTTAGCTGCATTCCCGCTCTTCTTCTGGTTGCTGCGACTGGCGGATGAGATACCGTCGCTGGTCCTCGGCCTGATCATTGCAGTTATTGATATCGCCGCATTCGGCGAACTGTACGTCGCGGCGCAAGCTTCTCCCGGCTTGCTCTCGCCGCAAGGACTCTGGCTTGGGATCGCCGCCACGACGTCGTTGCTAGCCGCGCTTCTCATGCTTTCGCAACGCAATCTCAAGCGCTTGCTGGTTCTTTCCACCATCGAAGATGTCGGCTTTCTTTTTCTAGGACTCGCGTCCGCAAGCGCGCTCGGAACCTCCGGCATGTTAATCGCAGCGGCGACTCATGCTCTTGCCAAAGCGCTATTATTCATCTGCCTCAGTGGTCCTGAGGCGGATGCTGCGCTCGCGGCGGAGCATACAGGTCTGGCCAGCCGCTATCCAGTCAGCGCGTTCGGATTCCTCTTCGGAATGCTTGCCATGTTAGGTGTGCCGCCGACGCTTGGATATATCGGTCGCTGGAGACTCTATGAATCGGCTCTGCGCATCAACCCTGTACTTCTGTACTGCCTCCTGCTTTCTTCGGTCTTCGCGCTGATCGCGTATGTATTGGCTCTGACGCGTGTGTGGTGGGGACCGGCGGCCGATCCGGATTCGGAGTTCCAGAAACCACTTGCCCCGCATCGGTCCATCCAAACTTCCGCTGCCGAAGAGCCTTTCGTATTGCGGGCCGTAATTGTCGCACTCGTGGCGTTGCTCTTGATTGGCGGGTTCTGGCCTGACGCTTTGCAAGCGCTGTCAGGGGGCAGGCTATGAATCTCTGGAGTCGATTGATGTGTTCCTGCCGCCGTCGCAGCCCATGGATCTTCCACATGAACTCGGGCAGTTGCAATGGATGCGATATAGAACTCGTGGCCAGCCTGACGCCCCGTTACGATGCAGAGCAGTTGGGAGTGCGTCTGGAAGGCAGCCCGCGGCACGCGGATATTCTGTGCATCACCGGCCCGGTAACGCGCAATTCCGTGCACGCTATTGAGACCGTCTACGGACAGGTTTGCTCACCGAAAGCTGTCGTGGCCATTGGCTCCTGCCCGGCGACGACGAACGTCTTCATCGATAGTCGTGTCCTCGATGGGCCGCTCGATCGGCATATCCCTGTCGACGTTTTTGTGCCCGGCTGTCCGCCGCGTCCTGATGCCATTTTGCAAGGTATAGCCAAGGCCGCAGAAATCCTTGCAGAGAGAGGCAGCCGTCGGCTCGCCAATCAGGAGAAGCAGCAATGAACCTGACGATTGCACTGGCGCGCCTGCTCATCTTTCCGGGACTTCTGTTCGCGGTGCCCGCTGCGTGGTTCTTTCTCTGGCTGGAGCGGAAGGCGGTCGCGTTGATGCAACAGCGCATCGGACCTCCGTTCATGCAGCCATTTTTCGACTTCGTCAAGCTGCTGGGAAAGACCACGCCAGCCCGAACCGGGGTCAGCGGTCTGCTGATGAAAGCTTGGCCGCTGCTCGCGGTGTCGGCGGCCGCGAGCGCGGTGGGTTTGCTTCCTGTGCTGCCGGCTTCAGGCGGTTTTCAGGGCGATTTGATCCTGTTGTTGGCGCTGATGGAACTCCCCTCAGTCTGCATCATTGCTGCCGGTTTTTCCTCGCGCTCAATCTTCGGCGAAATCGGTTCAGCGCGTGAAGCCGTTCTAACAGTCTCGTATAACGTCGTCTTTCTTCTGGCTGTCGTTTCCATTGCCGTTTCGCAACATACGTTTCGACTGGAGGCGCTGGCGCAGCTTCCAGCATCGCCGCTGCGTTGGTTGGGAGTGTTAGCGATCCTCGTATGCCTGCCCGCTAAACTGCATATCAACCCCTTCTCTCTTCCTAATGCAGAGCAGGAAATCTACTCCGGTCCCATGATCGAGTACGCAGGCCCTGAACTGGCAATGTGGGAACTCTCGCATGGGCTCGAATGGGTCGCCGCTGCGGGCCTGGTGGCAACCCTGGCCGCTCCTCATTTCGCAGCCGGCTGGATTGACGCGCCCCTCTTCGTCGCACTTTCATTCGGCATTGTCTTGTTGTTGTCGGTTCTTGCCGCCGCCACGGCGCGGTTGGCCATTGACACCACAGCGCGCTTTTATTGGCGGTGCGCTCTCATGTTTACGGGGCTGGCAATCGTGTCCACGCTCCTGATGAGGCTTCGCGCGTGAATATCCTTTCCATGCTTTCGAGGAACCTCTGGCGCGGCGTCACCACGCTGCGTTTTCCTGCCCGTCCACCCGTCACGATGGGATTCCGGGGATTGGTTCGGATGAATCCCACGCTCTGCATCGGATGTGCGATCTGCAGATTTCGTTGCACCGCACGGGCCATTACCTTCTCTGCCGGCAAGAACGAATTCACGTGGAGTTATGATCCGGGGCAGTGCACATTCTGCGGCCGCTGCATCGAGGGCTGCAAAGAAAACGCGTTGACGCAGGAAGCCGCTTGTCCGCCCGTGTATCTCTCCATCGGCGACCTCAAGACCTCGTACACCATTCCGCGAAAGCCGCCTGCTCCCAAGTCTCCGGCGGCGGTCCCTCGCGGGTCGGGATCTCAACCAACTACGGGGGTGACGCCGTGATCGTAATCGACAACATTGCAGAGAGCCTTGGGAGCAGAGACGTCCGAATGGACAGTAGCGGCGTACAGTGGTTCGACGTCGGCGACCAGAGTGTGCGTGAAGTGGCCACAGCCATGAAGGCGCGCTGCGCCCGTTTCGTCACGATCACCGCAACCGAATTGCCCGGAAACGAAGGACTCCGTCTCGAGTATCTCTGGGACCTCGACGGTCAGTTACTGGGCTTTTCTTTTCATCTGGAGACGAACTCCGTCGAGAGCATCTTCGACATCTGCGAAGCTACCGACTGGATTGAGCGCGAGATTCATGAAGGCTTCGCTGTCGACTTCATTGGACGCGAGTATGAACCTCTTCTGCTTCGGGAGGGGAACAATCTCGGAGTGAACCTGCGCGAGGAAGGCCGATGAGCTACAAGATTCCCATGGGCCCTTATCATCCGGCATTGGAAGAGCCCTATAAGCTCGACATGATCTGCGACGGCGAGACAGTCAGCGATGCGAAACTGCATATCGGTTTCAATTTCCGAGGCATCGAGCATCTGGCCGAAACCCGCAACTATATTCAAGTGATCGCGCTCATGGAGCGTGTGTGCGGAATCTGTTCGAACATCCACACGCTTACGCTCTGCCAGGCAATGGAAAAGCTGACCGGGGTCGAGCCGCCTCCGCGAGCTCTCTACATTCGCGTTGTCATGGCGGAACTGGAGCGCCTGCATTCCCATGTATTGTGGGCCGGCATCGCCGCCAAACTTATGGGCTTCAAAACCATGTTCATGACTTGTTTCGCTCTGCGCGAGAAAGTCATGGACGTGCTGCAGGCGATTTCAGGAAACCGCGTCAACTATTCGATGAATCGCATTGGCGGAGTCAACCGCGACATTGAAGATCCGCTCGCATTACTTGGGATGGTCGACCTACTGGAGCGCGAGATGATCCGCACGATCATCCCCATTTTTACAACCAGTACGACAGCAACACTGCGCTGCGCCGGAATCGGAATTCTAGCCAATGAAAAGGCTGTCTCCTGCGGGGTTGTCGGGCCCACCGCGAGGGCTTCGGGCGTGGGTCAGGATCTTCGCCGCGCCGCGCCCTATGCGGCCTACTCCGAGATGGAGTTCGACGTACCCGTGGAGAAAGCCGGCGATGTGCGCGCTCGCCTGCTGGTGCGTGCGCTGGAGATCATGGAGAGTTGCCGCATTCTTCGTCAGGCGCTCACCAAAATGCCGCCCGGCGAGTTCAATACAGGAGATGGGAAGATCGTTTTTTCTACCGGAACAGCTATCAGCCGCGTCGAAGCCCCGCGCGGGGAAGTCGTCTACAGTGTCTCGTGGAAGGAAAATTCCCGAAATCCTGCCAGAGTCCATGTGCGTACTCCGACGTTTCAAAACATGCCGGCAATACGCTGGATGGTGATTGGAGCGCGGCTTGCGGATACCCCGCTGATCCAGGCGTCCATTGACCCCTGCTACTCGTGCACTGACAGGTAGCGCCGATGCACAACTTCCGTTGCGCAACCGCGTCGGCGACTCTCGGCGACTCATTGACGTTCATGACCAGGACAGCCACATCGTCGAGAATCACCCTCCTCATCGGCGACCAGCACCACCACGGAACGCGCGCCAACGCGATAGGGTGACCGCAGAACTCGTTGTTCTCCATTCCATTCACAAATCTCGTGAAGCGGATCGAGTGCAGTATCGATCCACCGCCACCAACCTTTTGAGCCTTCTCCTAATACCGGAAGTTCGAAGTCCAGAGATTCCCAATACGCATTGAAAATGATGTGCACAAAGACTTCTTCGTTTCTAAGTTCCCCGCTGACCGCGAAGCTATGCGAAAGAGGTGACCAGTCGGGTTGGTTGAGTTTCACGCCGTGAAAAGCATATTTCGACTCGCGGAGGACCTGGCTCAGGTTCACACGGTGGCGCTCATGTTCCACGTCTCGCGTCACACGGCGCTCGATGAGGAGCTTTACGAACCGGAGAATGTCGGCGTGTTTGGACACCAGCGTCCAGTCGAACCAACTCGCACTATTATCCTGGCAATAGGCATTGTTGTTGCCCTGCTGAGTACGCCGCACCTCATCGCCCATGACAAACATGGGCACTCCCACGGAAAGTATCGTAGCTGTGAAAAGATTCTTTACTTGCCGGTTGCGCAGCTTTTCTATTTCGGGATCGTCCGTCTGGCCTTCGAACCCGCAGTTCCAACTCCGGTTATCGTCGTGGCCGTCGCGGTTCTCCTCGCCATTTTCTTCGTTGTGCTTGCAGTTGTAAGTGACAACATCGTTGAGCGTGAAACCATCGTGGCACGCAACGAAATTGATGCTCTCCTCGGCTTCGCGCTCCTTCCCGCCGTAAATGCTTGGGCTGCCAAGCAGACGGTCTGCAAAACACCCCACTGAATCACGCGAACCGCGGAAGAAGTCGCGAGTATCATCGCGAAAGCGATCGTTCCACTCCTTCCAGCTATCTCCAACGAAGCTGCCGACCTGATAAAGTCCTGCGGCGTCCCAGGCCTCCGCAATCATCTTGGCGCCAGCCAGCGCCGGATCGGACTCGATGTCCCAGAGAACCGGAGGATTCGGCATGACGGCGCCGGACGAGTCGCGGGCAAGGATGGATGCAAGATCGAACCGAAAGCCATCGACGTGCATCTCGGTCACCCAGTAACGAAGGCTATCCACAATCATGCGTCTTGTGACCGGATGGTTCGCATTAAGCGTGTTTCCCGTGCCGCTGAAGTTCGCATAACGTGAACGGTCCTCACACAGGAGGTAGTATGTGGGATTGTCCAGGCCGCGGAAGCACTGTGTAGGCCCGTCATGCCCACCCTCTGCGGTGTGATTGAATACGACATCGACAATGACTTCGATGCCGGCTCGGTGAAGTGCCTTCACCATGTCTCGAAACTCATCTACGGCGGCCAATGGCTCCTGACGCGAACTGTATGCCTGATGCGGTGCAAAAAATGAAACCGGCGAATAACCCCAGTAGTTCGTCTGTCCCGGGGGAGCATCCTGAGGATCGAACTGGAATACGGGAAGCAGCTCGACCGCGGTTATGCCGAGTTGCTGAAGGTACGGGATCTTTTCAATAAGGCCGGCATATGTGCCGCGCTTCGATTTTGATACCCCGGAATTGGGGTGTGCCGTAAAGCCGCGCACATGCATTTCGTAGATAATGGTGCGCGCCCATGGCCGATTGAGTGGGGCGTCTCCTTCCCAGTCATACGCCTGAGGGTCTACAAGCACGCTTTTCATTGCGGTCGCTGCGTTGTCGCCTTCCAGACGGGCCGCCTCACGGCTGTAGGTTCTTGGCACGCTGATTGCCCGACCATAGGGATCGATTAGTAACTTGGAGGGATCGAACCTGAGACCCCGACTGGGGTCAAACTGCCCGAATGCCCGGAATCCGTAAATCTGTCCCTCCTGCAGACCTGGGACGAATACATGCCAATAATGGTACGTGCGGTTTGCTGATGGATCCATCGAGATCACCCGCGAAGGACGGGCGTCGTCCACCCGATCGAAAAGCATGAGCTCGACGGAGGCCGCGCTCCGAGAGAACACTGAAAAGTTAGCTCCGCCATTCAGCAGCGTGGCACCAATCGGAAAACTGCGGCCCATCTTCGGAAGCGGAACAGGCTGGTCCCCTTTGCTTTCTGTTGCAGTGGACATAGTTGCGGGTTCTAAGTGTCGACGCGTGGCGCCGCTCATCATTTTCTTCCGTCGTGATAGACGCAGTCTCGTGGATGAATCGAACTTAGTCAGCAACCTGCAAAGCTTATCTCAAAGCAGAGTCGACTCATCGAAGACTGCCTACGGTCCATGACTTCAATTCTTCTCGTACGGCCACTTCCAACCGGCGATCTCCGGGCTGTCGATCCCGTGCTCGTACGCATGGCGGCGGCATGCGATCTGGCTGTCGCGGAATTCCTCTTTGGCATACACGCCGACACCCTGGAGCTTCGGGATTCGGTCAATCGCGTCGATTGCGAGACTGAACCTGTCCGTCTGGTTGTTAATCGCCAGTTCCATCGGCGTGTTGATGTTCCCCTTTTCTTTGTAGCCGCGTACATGCAGGTTCCGGTGGTTTGTGCGGCGATAGGCGAGACGGTGAATCAACCAGGGATAGCCATGGAAGTTAAAGATGATCGGCTTGTCGACCGTAAACAGAGAATCGAAGTCCGAGTCCGTCAAGCCGTGCGGATGTTCTGAGTTCGGTTGCAGCTTGAACAGATCAACCACATTTATGAATCGAATCTTCAAGTCTGGAAAGTGTTCCCTGAGCAGGACAGTCGCAGCCAGTGCTTCCTGTGTCGGGATGTCGCCGGCCGCAGCGAACACAACATCAGGTTCATTACCGGCGTCATTGCTGGCCCAGTTCCAGATACCGATGCCTTTTGTACAGTGAGTAATCGCGGCATCAATATCCAGGAACTGCAGGTGTCGCTGCTTGTCCGAGACGATAACGTTGATGTAGTTCTCGGAGTGCAGGCAGTGATCCGCTACCGACAACAGACAGTTGACATCGGGTGGCAGATAGATGCGGGTCACAGCCGCACTCTTGTTCAGCACCACATCCAGGAATCCAGGATCCTGGTGCGTAAAGCCATTATGATCCTGACGCCAAACCGTTGACGTAATGAGAAGATTGAGCGAGGCGATCTTACGACGCCAAGATAACTGATTGCAGATGGACAACCATTTGGCATGCTGATTAAACATCGAATCGATGACATGAACGAAAGCCTCATAGGATGAGAAAAACCCGTTGCGCCCAGTTAGCAGATAGCCCTCGAGCATGCCCTCCATCGTATGTTCGCTGAGCATTTCAATCACGCGTCCGTCCGGAGCCAGTTCTGTACCGTTACTGTCCTCGGGGAACGTTTCAGCGATCCAGAACTTCTTCGAAACCTGGTAAATTGCATCGAGTTTGTTGGATGTGTTCTCATCGGGCGCGAACACCCGAAAGCTGTTCATATTCCATTTCATGACATCGCGCAGAAAGTTGCCGAGCGGCGGGACGTTCTCCACCTCAGTGGTCCCCGGATGATCGATCTTGATCGCATAGTCGCGAAAGTCGGGCAAGCGCAGCTTCTTTCTGAGATCTCCATTTGCGTGGGGACTCGCGCTCATACGCCGCGAGCCGGATGGAGCAAAGTCGGCGAGTTCTGATCGGAGCCTTCCCGATTGGTCGAATAGCTCTTCTGGCCTAAGTGAGCGCATCCAGTTCTCAAGAATCCGCAGACGCTTTGGATTGGTCTTGACATCCACCAGCGGAACCTGATGTGCACGCCAGAAGCCTTCAATCCGATTTCCGTCGACTTCCACCGGTGCACCCCAACCTTTTGGCGAACGCAACACCACCATAGGCCAGCGTGGTCGAGTCGCAATTCCGCTTTTTCGGCATTCGTCCTGATGAGTCCTGATCTCCTTCAGGCAACGATCAAGAGTCGCGGCCATCGCCTGGTGCATGCTGTCGTGCTCAGAACCTTCGACGAAATACGGGTTCCAGCCATAGCCGCGCAGCAGATCCTCGAGTTCCTGGTGCGTGATCCGCGCCAGCAAAGTTGGGTTGTTTATCTTGTATCCATTCAAGTGAAGTATGGGTAGCACAGCACCGTCGCGGATCGGATTCAGAAACTTGCTGATATGCCAGGAGGTCGCCAACGGGCCAGTTTCCGCTTCTCCGTCACCCACCACGGCTCCAACGATCAAGTCAGGATTGTCGAACGCGGCTCCGCAGGCGTGCGAAAGGACATATCCCAGCTCTCCACCTTCGTGAATTGAGCCTGGAGTCTCTGGCGTGCAGTGACTGCCGATACCGCCCGGGAAGGAGAACTGCCTAAAGAATTCTCGAAGACCTTTCTCGTCCTGGCTCTTCTCAGGATAGATCTCACTGTACGTTCCCTCCAGATAGATCGGACCTAGCACTCCTGGCGCGCCGTGGCCTGGACCAGCAAGAAAAATCATCTCCACATTCTGCTTTCGTATAAGGCGGCTCAAGTGGGTGTAGATGAAAGCAAGCCCGGGGCTTGATCCCCAATGACCGAGGAGCCGGCTCTTGATATGCTCGGGTTTCAGGGGCTCCCGCAACAACGGATTGGCCTGGAGATAGATCATGCCTAGAGCCAGGTAATTGCACGCGCGCCAGTAAGCTTCGATCTTGTTCAGTTCATCGATGGAGAGCGGAGCTCCCGCGACAGTCGACCGTGCTGTTCCTTCGGCGCTCAGTGGCCCCGTGAATTCCTCAGTTTTCGCGAGCAATGTCATTTGGAGTGTCCTCATTTCTTAATTGGGCGCCTTCGTCTGCGCAGCGTGGATCGAATCGATGTTGAAAAAGCTCCATCCGTTCCGCAAATTTATCGCCTTAGAGCCGGACATCGGCAGGCGAGATCTTGCGTTTGTTCAAGTAAATACGAAGTGCGCGCCGGGCGCGCAATAGTCGCGACTTTGCGGCAGCTACCGTCAAACCGAGAGCATTGGCAGACACCTTAAGCGAACAATTCTCTCGGTAATAATGCTCAAAGATGTCACGGAGGCTGCTGGGTAGCCCGTCGACTGCCTGCAGCACAACGTCATTGATCTGCCTACTGGCACAAAGATGTTCAGGATTCGGCGAAACGTCCGGATATTCCGGCACCTCGATTGTGTTCGATTCGGACGGGACTGAAAAAGACGAGACCTCTGGGCGCACCTTTCTTTTTCGCAACAGCATGAGCGATTTGTTGATTCCTATCCTCGTGACCCAGGTGTAGAATCTGCAGTTCCCGCGAAAGCCATTCAGGTGCCTCCAAGCGTTGAGCATTGTCTCTTGGACAACGTCCTCGGTGTCCTGACGGTTTCGAACAATCCTGAATACTGTCTGTTCGAGCGGTCCTCTGTATCGCTGGAACAGTTCGACGAATGCCTGGTCGTTTCCAGACTTTGCTTCATTAAGCAGGTGGTCCTCGGAGGGCTGCGGCTGACGCGCTCCGGTCTGTCCGAGTCCTCCGATGCTCTCCGCATCTCGAATCGCCCCAGTTGTGCTGCCGATTTGACCATCGAGATATCGGTCACTCACGATCGGAAAGTTCATGGAGCACCTGTCTTCGAAGTTGAACGCCGAGGAACTCGCCATCATTGCACCGTCTCAATCTGAACGATCTTAGAATCGACGCAGGTGTCGGAGGCGATCGATCCAGTCGCGGTCGCCAATCCAAGCCGCGAAGCACGGCGACGCGACAGATAGCGCCGGAATCGAGGCACGCCGAGAATAGTGGCGATCAGTCCGAGAAGGAGCAAGATGCCGAAGCCGGGTGAAGCGCTCATGGTTGAGGAAAGCCATAACCGGAGTTGCCGCGGAAGGATGTGGCCAGCCGCGAGATAGAGAATTGCCCATAGTCCAGAGACGATTGTGTCCAGCAGCACGAAGCGCAGCCTTGAAAACCCGGAGACACCGGCGAGCGCTGCGGCGAGATTGGGCCCTGGAATAAAGCGAGCCACAAACATTGCCAGGCCAGCGCGGCGAGTGAACAGATGACCAATGCGAAAGGATCGCGCATCTACCGACTGCAGGCGCTGCAATGCGCGGCCCGGATGCGACATGCGACTGCGTCCCAAGTCGAACCAGGCGCAATCGACAAAGACACAGGCTGAAACTGCCACTATGAGTGCCAGGGGTGTACTCACGCTTTCGCTGCCAGTGAGTGCACCTATCAAAAGCAACAGGGGAGCACTGGCGATTGGTAATCCTGCCTGTTCGACGATGATGGCGACAGCCAGCACTGCGAGAGGATGGCTAGTCAAGAAATGATCCACATGAATCATCAAACTCTCCTGTTCCATTGCTGCTGGCACTGTTCGGACTGGTTGTGGTGGACTCGGGACGATCCCGTACTTCGGCAGAGACGACCCGGTTGATTGCGCGAACGCGCGCCTCGTTCACGTCTTTCGGCGATCTCTTCAGGAGCAGAGCGCAATCGAGGATGGAATACCGCTCAAGGACGCAGATCACAAATGCCAGACGGTCGAAGTCAGGCAACTCCAGAATCGCGAGAGAGTCCTGCAGGGCTTCTACCCGATACTTGCTTGGCTGCAAATGGAAATCAGGTCCTGCGTCGCCGCAGATATCGATGGGCATGGTGAATTCCGCGCCAAGAACCAGGCGGATCGCAGTGCGGACCACCGTGCGGCGAGCCCAGATAGCAGCCCATCCCTTTGAAACCGTGGTATTAGCAAAGCACTCCCTCACGGCAAGGATGAGACAGCGCTCCGCTTTTTCGACATCGGCGGTAAGATGCAGCGACAAACGAAAGAGATCGGTCATTTCTCTTGCGAATAGGCCTTGGAAATCGCCGATTGTCGCGTACCGATCCTTTCGAATTGATTGGACCCGATTGCTGCGGAACTGGAGCGCACCTTTCATCTCTTCCCCTTCACGCTTGCGCACAGGGCGTGCACAGTCACCCTCTGCTTTGTCGCTTTCGCAACTTACGAGAAGCATCCAGAGTGCCAAACGAGTGCGGCGTGCAAGTTGTTGATTGGATGAAGGAGGTTATCTAAAACCTATCGACATTGTCGAAACTGGCGAAGCACACTCGACACCCAGGTTGCCGAAGCGCATCGAAAGCCAGAACGATCTTAGTCCGATCGGGGAAACAGCCAATCGTGCAAGGAAAGGAGGAGCCGGGCACAAGCAGCCCTGGCTGTTCGTATTCAGCTCGGAGTTAACCCGCCTGATCGACTCAGTGCAATCAGAATCAGTGTGTCCGCTGTGCGTGCCTTACCGACAGCACTCCGAGCACGGCAAAGGCCGATGCAAGGAAGAATTGCGCGATTTCAAAGTGCGAACCGGATTCCGTTGCAACCGTTGCAAACGAAGGAGAATGATTGAACACCTGAATTGAGACAGAGACAACATTCAGATAAAGAACAGTCACAATAAAAAATGCGAAAACCGGACGCCACAGGCCGGCAAGGCGGAACTTACGCCACGCAAGCACGGCGACTCCCGCACAATAGACCGACAGCATGCAGATTCCCTGGATGGGCAACAGGTGAGGGGTTAGAGGCAGGAGGCATGCCAAACTCGCGATCAGGCTACACTCCAAAAAACGGACCACTCGATGACCGCTGAGCATCTCCCTGCGCATTCCACGTAGCACCATTGCGCCGGAACCAATTGCAAGCAAACCGAGTACAACCTGGATCCACCCGTAGACTTTCATGTCTTTCCTCCCGCGCGCGTCTTCTCCCGTGCATCGGCTTGGTTCACGCCTTCTCTCTTCCGCTCATTCCTTTCGCGAGCCGTGAACGTCGCGAAAGTTGTTTCATAACCTGTCGCATAAAGACTCCGCTGACACGGAATCTGGCGCCTTGATCGGCTAGAAGAGCCAACACATCCTCCCCCTCAGCGCTGAGTGCGGTCACACTCCGCAAATCGATGACGAGTTCACGATGGTCACTATCAATCAGAGCTTCCTCGCCGATGTTCTTCAGCTCGTTGGTCCAGGGTGCGACGAGCTTGCCTTCCAAAACTAATTGGCGCTTGGTGCCGTTCTCGATCATGGAAATCTTGAGCATTCCAATCTCCCCTCTATTTAAAGGCAATCGACATGCCAAATGCCTGGAGGAGTATCATGCTTGTTTTCAATGATTTATAATTCCATTCCTGTCGAGAGTCGAAAGTGTCACGACAGGGCGATGGGTGTTTGTTGCTCGACTGTGAGCCTCATCACGGCTTGGTCGGACAGAAATTGGCGATTCGTTGGAGTCGCGCAGGAGATCGTGGATTCAGGCGTAATCGTAGGGATTGATTCCAAGCCTCTTCATCCGGGATATGAGGGTTGTGCGGCTGATCCCCACGCGTGCCGCTGCGCCCTCGGCACCTCCGACTCGGCCTTTGCATTCGGTCAGTACGCGAACGATCTCGTCATGCTGCCTTTTGGAGTGCTCACTCTCCGAGCTCTTGCCCTTCATCGAAGCGACCGTCTCCCTGACGATTCGGGCAATATCGTCTTCCGATTTTGCAGCTGACGCCTGAAGCGTCTGAGCTGAGAAATGCACCGATTCGTCCTTTTTGGACTTGCGAAGCTCGCCAAGCGGAGCCTCAAGCGACTTCCCACGAGTCAGGATGACCGCACGCTCGACAAAGTTCTCCAGTTCGCGGATGTTGCCCGGCCAGTCCCAGGCCGTAAGCCCCTTCATCACGGATACGGGAACCGCTTCGATGCGCTTCTGCATTTGCTTGGCGCACTTCTGTACAAAGTAGCCGACCAGCAGCGGAATATCCTCCCTGCGATCTCTAAGGGGCGGGATGCGGATGGGAAACACGTTCAGGCGGTAATAGAGATCGTTGCGGAACTCCCGGTCGGCGACCATCTTCTCGAGGTCGCGGTTGGTCGCCGCTACAAGCCGTACGTTGACTTTGCGCGTATGCGTGCTGCCCAGGCGCTCGAATTCGCGCTCCTGCAGGACGCGCAATAATTTCGGTTGAATTTCGCTTGGGATATCTCCCACTTCATCCAGGAACAGCGTGCCTTGATCCGCGAGTTCCATGCGCCCGACCTTTTGAGTGATCGCGCCCGTGAACGCCCCCTTTTCATGCCCGAACAGTTCGCTCTCGAGAAGCCCTGTGGGGATGGCGGCGCAGTTCAGTTTCACAAACGTGCGATCCTTGCGCCGGCTGCGCTCGTGGATGGCGCGGGCGATCAGTTCCTTTCCTGTGCCGGTTTCGCCAAGCAAAAGAACCGTGGAATCGCTGGGGGCGACAGTTTCAACCAACTGCAGAACATGCTTTAGCGCTGGGCTGCCCCCGATGATCCGCTCGAAGCCCATCTCGCTGCGAAACTCCTCTTCGAGATAGAGCTTCTCCTCGGCGAGCTTGTTCTTCAGCCGCGTAATCTCCTCATAGGCCAGGGCATTTTCAATAGCGATGGCAATCTGGCCGCCCACCTGGCACAGGAATTGGATCTCGTCGGCATCGTAGGGACGTTCTGCTGTTCGCCCGATTTTCAGAAGTCCTAGAGCGCGGCCGCGGCTCACGAGCGGAATATTGCAAACGGTCTTCTGCTCCGTAAGAAGCGCCAGGTGCGCTCGTGCTTCAGGGCCAAAGTCCTCCGGATTTGATGTATTTGCGATTGATGGCTTGAGAGTCTCGAATGCGGTTCTTTCTGGACTTGCTAAAGTGAAGAGCGTGCCCTCGCTCACGATTCCTGGGCTATCCGGAAAATCAAGCGCATATATTCTGAGTCTTCCCGGTGCCTCGTCGGGCAGCCCTATGACGACGAGATCGCCCAGCGTCAGCTCTCGGATGTGGGCTGAAATAGCGCGTGCGGCCTCTCGGAGGTCCAGGTTTGACGTGATCCTGTTGGTCAAATCCAGGAGCAACTGAAGTCGTTCATTTTGCCGTTGCAGATCCGGTTTTGAGGTCACACTCTCCATCAATCTCATGGAAGCACTCGAAGTGCCAGATCCTGCTGCGCACAAGTTATTGATTTGGCGAAGAGATCAAACTCCACTCTCGCGGATTGTCGAAATTGACGACGGCATTTTCGGCATGTGTATCATGCTGCGGCTGCGCAAGTCAAAGAACCATCGCATGTGCTTGTTTCATTCAACGGGTCAGAGACATTCAGCAACGAGGCGCGTGCCGACCCACTGGTCGGCCACTCGAAAGAATCTCGGTTGGACTCAGTTCCGCGAACTGAAGCGCATCAGCAAATCCCTGACGAAAGGCCCACACCCTTATATGGGTGAAATGATGAGAAAGCCACGCGCCGGCGCATATTCGGAGCCTGGCGCTTTCGCGCGCAGTCATTCCTGATTGCTTTCGCTAACCTAGCCAAAATCCAATGGGAGCAATCTCCATTAGCAGTCGCCCATGCTGTCGAAATCGCATCGACAGTTGCGACTCTCGACAACTTCCATCCCGAGATCGCGTCCGGCACCCACTCAATCTACGGCAATTAGCCTTCGCTTCCGTTTTGGCATTTCACATGCGAATGGTGGAGTGTAGCCGCTGTGTGTTGAGGCGCTTTGGCACGGACCAACGCAGGAATGCAGCTCTGATCTAGTTGGCCAGGGTGCAGAAGACGCCTAACCAAGCCACACGCGCCGCAGTGTTGGCTTCGACCGCAAAAAGCGAATTGTTAACGGAGGTTTGTGAGAGGACATATGAGGACCAATACGGTATCGAATCAACGGCATTTTCGAAGTAGCAGAGGCGCAGCGATCACGGACACGCTGTCATCCAGGTTCACTGACAGAACGATTTCCCTGGCGTGCATTCTCTCTATCGTTCCAGTCCTTGCCCTCGCTGGATGCAACCATAACCAAACGATCAAGCTGCCGGATACCGATGTGTTGGTTGCGAGTCCCGTCCGGCAGGATGTGCCCATTCACAGCGAGTGGGTGGCCAGCACGGATGGATTCGTGAATGCCGAGGTTCGGCCCCAGGTGTCGGGTTACATCGTCTGCCAGGACTACAAGGAAGGCTCGGTGGTTCGCAAGGGCCAGGTCCTCTTCGAGATCGATCCGAGGCCTTTCCAGGCCGGACTCGATCACGCCAATGCGGAACTGGCGCAGGCAGAGGCGCAGTTGGGCAAGAGCACGATCGACGTGGAACGCGACACGCCCCTGGCGGAAAAGAAGGCCATTCCCCGGGAGAAGCTGGATAACGAGATCCAGGCGAAACTCGCTGCCGAGGCTTCGGTCGCAGCCGGCAAGGCTGCGGTGGAGCGGGCTGAACTCGATCTGGGCTGGACCAAGGTCACGTCGCTTGTCGATGGCGTCGCCGGTATTGCGGAGATCCAGATGGGCAACCTTGTCGGCCCGCAAGTGCGGCTCACCTCAGTTTCTCAGGTGGATCCAATCAAGGTCTATTTCCCCGTCAGCGAACAGGAGTACCTGAGGGCCACGCACCTCATCTCCAACGGGCAGCCGATGGAACTGTTCGATAGCGCGCCGGAGTTGATCCTGGCCGATGGCACGGTATACCCGCACAAAGGCAAGATTCTGCTCACCGACCGGCAAGTGGACTCGGGCACAGGCACGATCCGCATGATGGCGGCCTTCCCGAATCCAGGCAACATTCTCCGTCCCGGGCAATACGCGCGAGTGCGGATCCAGACCAGCTTGAAGAAGAACGCGCTGCTGGTGCCGCA
>Ga0074044_10000601_pt1 | contig 34623 bp, 28 predicted proteins | sample BogForMeECP23OM1_FD_94443 | JGI IMG/M metagenome (GOLD analysis project Ga0074044, IMG submission 94443) | Bog forest soil microbial communities from Calvert Island, British Columbia, Canada - Bog Forest MetaG ECP23OM1 | ecosystem: Environmental > Terrestrial > Soil > Wetlands ...
ACGAGAAGGGCATCGTCCATCGCGACCTGAAGCCGGAGAATTTATTTCTGACCAACGACGGCCGGGTAAAGATTCTCGACTTCGGTCTGGCGAAATTGACGCGGCCGGAAGAGCACGATGGCAGCGGAGACGCCCCGACGGTTCAGGTCGCAACCGAAGCAGGCGTGGTCATGGGGACCGCCGGCTATATGTCGCCGGAGCAGGTGCGGGGCAAGCCCGCCGACCACCGCTCGGACATTTTTTCGTTCGGCACGATTCTCTACGAAATGATTTCCGGCAAGCGCGCGTTTCACGGCGAGACGGCGGCCGACACCATGAGCGCCATCCTGAAGGAAGAGACGCCGGAGCTTTCGGAGACGGCGCGCAATGTTCCGCCGGGGATGGAGCGAATCGTGCGGCATTGCCTGGAGAAGCATCCGGCGCAGCGCTTTCAGTCGGCGGGCGATCTGGCTTTCGATCTGGAAGCGCTGACGGAAGTTTCGGCCAGCGGCAGTAAGTCGGGCGCGCAGAAGGCGGTGCAACAGGCTGCGAGCGGTGAGTCGCGAAGGCAGTTAGCCGCCGCTGTGGGCGTGATCGTGCTGGCGGGAGCGATGTTCGGCCTGGGCTTCTGGGTGGGACGAGGCGGCGGCGCTGCGCCTCCGGCCGAGTATCAGCAGATCACCTTCCGCACCGGATCCATCGGCAATGCGCGCTTCACGCCCGACGGCAGCATTGTTTACAGCGCCGCGTGGGACGGCGGCGACAGCCAACTTTACCTCGCGCGCACAGACGACAACGGCTCCCGCGAACTGGGATTCAAGGGCGCTGAACTGCTTTCCATTTCGAAGAGCGGAGAGCTGGCCATCCGGCTCAAAACGGCGTTCTACGGCGGTTTTGCCCGCGTCGGCACGCTGGCTCGCGTCCCATTGAGCGGAGGCACGCCGCGGGAACTGATGGAGAACGTGCAGGACGCAGTGTGGGCGGCAGATGGCGAGAACATGGCTGTGGTGCGCTACATGTTTGACACGCACCATTGGAGGTTGGAGTATCCCGTGGGCCACATGTTGCTCGATACGATCAACTGGATCAGCCATCCGAAGATTTCGCCGGATGGCAAGTGGGTCGCGTTTGCCGACCACGAGACCCCGGGCGGCGACGACGAGGGCTCGGTCGCAGTCATCGACATGCAGGGCCACGAGAAAAAGCTGGCCACCGGATTTGTTTCTCTGGAAGGGGTCGAGTGGTCGCCCACGGGTGATGAGATCTGGTTCACAGCGACCCGCAGTGGCAGCGCCACGAATCTGCGCGGCGTGACTCTCGCCGGCAAAGAGCGGACCATCACCAACGTCCCCGGCGGTATGTGGCTGGAGGACGTGCGCAACGGGGCGACGCTGATGATCACGCACCGCGAGCGGCTCGGGATCCGCGGCATGGCGCCGGGCGGCAAACAAGAAATTGAACTGGGGTGGTTCGGATGGTCGCTGGTGCGCGACATCAGCGGCGACGGCAAAAAGATTCTGTTTGAAGAAGAGGGCGAAGGCGGCGGGCCGAACTATACCGTCTTTCTTCGCGACACCGACGGATCGCCTCCGGTGCGAATTGGCGAGGGTTACGCCAAAGCGATTTCGCCGGACGGCAAATGGGTAATCACCGAGCCCGCAAAGGGCGGTCCCCTGATTCTGGTACCCACCGGGGCGGGCGAGGCGCGGCCGTTGACCCACGACAAGATCAGCTACGGCTCGGTTCGTTACCTGCCCGACGGCAAGCAGTTGCTGGCCAGGGGAATTGAGGCGGGTCACGGCGCGCGGGATTATCTCGTCGACCTGAACAGCGGGGATGCTAAGCCGATCACGCCCGAAGGGATGATCGGCACGGCTCTGTCTCCCGACGGCCGCAGCATCGCCGTGGTTGGCCCCGATGGCAAGCGCGGAATCTGGCCGATTGATGGCAGCGGCTTCCGCCCGATCCCTGGGCTGGACTCGAAATACTTTGTGATCGGCTGGTCGCCCGATGGCGCGTCACTCTATGTAGCGACGAACCAGATGGGGGACAGGGTCATGAAGATTAACCGGGTGAATGTAGCGACGGGGAAGATGGAGTTTTGGAAAGCCTTCGGGGAAGCTCTGCCCGAGGGAGGCGGAGCCGGAGCGCCGTACTTTTCCAGCGACGGCAGCGCCTACGCTTATGACTACGCCCAGACGTTGTCGGAAGCGTACGTAGTGAAGGGATTGAAGTAAGGTCAAGATGCACGTGTAGCCCCGGACGCCCTCGTCCGGGGTTGCGCGCAGCGCGATAGTTGGCACACATCAGCGTCCGCCAAGCCCGACAAGCGAAACCCAACACCTAAGACCTAAAACCCTTCCACCACAACGCCGATATGCACCCACACTCGGAGCTTCGCTCCTCGGGGCGGACGAGGGCGTCCGCCCCTACATGAGCGATTTGGTAGGATCATTCCGGTCAAAACCGACCGGAGGGCCTTTACCTATGATCAGCCGACGCAGTTTCCTCATCGCCAGTGGAGTTACCGCACTTGCTTCAACTCGCGTGTTCGGCGCGAACGACACGATTCACATCGGAGTCATTGGTGCGGGCCAACGGATGGACGGCCTGCTCGACGCCGCGGATAAATCTATTCCGCGTTACGAGATTGTCGCTGTGAGCGACGTGTATGGCCCACGCCGCGATGCCATCCAGAAGCGGTCGCTCGGTCTTGCCTCGACGCACGTCGATTATCGCGAGGTGCTGGAGAAAGATATTGACGCCGTCATCATCGCCTCTCCGGATCACTGGCACGTGCGCATGGCGGTCGACGCGTTGGCCGCAGGCAAGGACGTCTATCTGGAAAAGCCGGTTACCCACACAATCGAGGAAGGCGCGACCCTGACCCATGCGGTGCGGTCGAGCAAGCAGATTCTGCAGTGCGGTATGCAGCAGCGCAGCTGGACGCATTTTCAAGACGCCGTCGATCTGATTCAGGGCGGAAGTCTGGGGCGCGTGGTGCAGGTGCGCACGTATTGGTGGCAGAACTATCACCACGGTGCTCGCTGGCCGAAGCCCATGGACCAGCAATCGCTCGACTGGAAGCAGTGGCTGGGAGCAGCTCCTGACCAGCCTTTCAGCGAAGAAAAGTTTTATCACTGGCGCTGGTTCTGGAACTTTGGCGGGGGAGCTATGACCGATTTATTCACCCACTGGATCGATGTGGTGCACTGGGCGATGAAGGCCGACCAGCCGCGCCTGGCGCAGATGCTGGCTGACAAATTTATTTTCGAGCAGTGGGATTGTCCTGACACCATCCAAGCGATGTTCCGCTATCCAGGTTTTAATAACCAAGGCTTCGACGTGGTCTATGAGGGCATGATGAATTCCTCGGTCGATGGCGGCGGCCTCGATTTCCGTGGGACGGATGCGACGTTGAAGATCGACCGCAACGGTTTCTCCGTGCATCGCGAACAGATTGATGAGGGAGAAGGGAAGAATCCCGCGCTCTACGCCCATAGCGTGCGCGACGGCACCATTAATCACATGGAGAATTTCTTCGAGTGCATCAAGTCGCGGAAAGAGCCGAATGCTCCGGTCGAAACCGGAGTGGCAGCCGCCCGGGCGGGACATATTGCGAACCTGGCCTACCAGCACGGCGGCCAGTGGGCGCCGAAGAGCTGATGCAAGGCTGCGGGAATCTTCGCGTCGAAAAACAAGCCTTGTCATCCTGAGCGCGCGTCCGTTGCGTGCAAAGGACCTGTGTAATCCCCGGCCGGTTGCATAGGTCCTTCGCGGCAAAGAACGCTGCTCAGGATGACACGTCGATTTTCATTTCGTTAATGTCAGCACTACTACGCGGTCGACCTCGTCTTTGCCTTGGGCGCGGAGTTTCAGGACTACGCCGTCGGCGGTTTGGGTCACAGTGACTGGCTCGCCGCCGAGGAGCATTTGCGCGGACGCGATTTTCCCTGCGATCGCCGGCAGCGCCAGCAGCGGCGACGCCCAGTTCAGCACGTGCACATAAATCTTATCGGCCTTCTGCGTGGTGACTCCCCAGTCGCCCGGCGGGACCGGGCCGCCGCGGGTTCCGTAGATCGAGTCCCCATACTTTGAAAGCCATCCGCCGACGGCCTGCAGGCGGGTGACGAATTGCGGATCGATTTCTCCGTTCGGGTAGGGCCCGATGTTCAGTAGCAGGTTCGAGTTGTTGCCGGCGGCGCGGATCAGGCGGCGCTCGAGATCGGGAGCGCTCTTGTAGTTGCTGTCGCCGATGTTGAATCCCCAGGCGCCGTTGAGCGTGTCAGAACTCTCCAGCGGAATATCCTTGCTGATGAATGTCGTATTAAATCCGGCCGTGTTGCTGCCCGGTAAATCGCGCTCGAACGTCTGCACGTCTTCGCCGGGGCGCGGAGTCTGATGATGGTTGGGAATAATCAGCGCAGCGGGTTGCAGCTTGTGAATCAGCGCGTAGGTCTTGTCGAGATGCCAGTCGGCGTCGGGCTTGTCCCACATGCCGTCGAACCAGATGCCGCCGATTGCGCCGTAGTTGGTGAGCAGTTCGGTGAGTTGGCCGTCCATGTAGTTGTCGAGGTAGGCGTTGAAGTCGCCGTGGTCGGGGCGTCCGTTGTTCCAGTTGGTCGCGCCGCGGGGATAGTAGTCAGGATTGTGCCAGTCGAGTTGCGAATAATAAAAAAAGAGCTTGATCCCCTGGCGATGGCATTCCTCGGCAAGCATTTTCAGAGGGTCCTTCTTATAAGGTGTGCGTTGCACGATGTTCCAGTCGGAAACTTTCGAATCGAACATGGCGAAGCCGTCGTGATGGCGCGAGGTGATAGTGACGTACTTCATCCCGGCAGCTTTGGCGAGCGAAACCCAGGTGTGGGCGTCGAATTTTTCGGGATTGAAAAATAGAGGAAGCCGGTTGTATTCATCGACCGTGAGATGGCGCTCGTGAAAAACCCATTCGCCGTCGCCGAGCACGCTGTAAACGCCCCAGTGAATGAACAGTCCGAACTTCATGTCCTGAAAGTCGCGGCGGGCCTGCAGGTTTTCGGGGGTGGGTTGGTAGTCCTGGGCGAGGGCTTGCGTTGCAAGAATTGCGGTCACTGCAATAGCGATAATCAGGGCGCTTCTTACAAGGGTGGATCGATATAGTCTCGGCATGGTTTCGTTTCTCCCCGCGTAGTCTACCGCGAGCGGTTTTTGCACGGTTTACTTGCCAGATCAATATTTGTCTTGATTTATCATGATAGAGGGCTAAAATAGAATCCGTAGGGAGAATTGATTTTCATGCCGGCCCCAAAGACCAAGAAGTTCACGCCTGAGATCGACGCCAAGCTCTACGACGAATTCGTTGCCGTCGCCGAAAAGAATGGGCAAACCAAGCGGCATGTTCTGGAGCAGGCCCTCCGCTTCTATCTGCAGAACGTGGTTCCGTCGCAGCATTTGGTTCGTAACGAGGTGATGGACGCCTTCGAGCGGTCGGTCGATCGCAACCGTGACCTGTTGCAGCGTCTCGCCAGGTAAATGACCGACTACCTGACGGTGGCCGAAGTCTACCGCATGCAGCATCGGTTGATTCAGTTGTTCGGCGGCCTCCACGGCGTGCGCGATATGGGCGCGGTGGAGGCTGCAGTTTTTCGTCCGCAAACCGGCTACTACAATTCGATTGCGGAAGAGGCTGCGGCGCTGATGGAGTCGCTCGGCAACAACCACGCCTTCCTCGACGGCAATAAGCGTATCGCATTTACCGCCGCCGATGTTTTTCTGCGGCGCAACGGTTTTTACATTGAGGTCGAGGCCGTCGATGGACACGCGTTTATCTATGGATCGATGGACCGCGGCGAATTCCGCTTTGCGCGAATTCTGGAGTGGATCCAGCAGCACATCAAGCCGCTGGTGTAGGTCTCCACTCCTCATGGCTCCGGAAAATTTTGCGCACAAATCGAGCCTTCAGCGCGTTCCTGGAATCACAGTGTTAGGAGGGACGATATGACGACGGAGAACGGGCTGGTCCAGGTCGGCAGCCGGTATTCGGTGGAGGAGACCGTGCGCAGGCTGCAGTCGGCTTTTGCCGAAAAGGGGATGCAGGTCTTCGCCGTGATCGATCACAGCGGGGAGGCGGAGAAAGTTGGGCTGAAGATGAGGCCGACCAAGGTCGTGATATTCGGCAGTCCGAAGGGTGGGACTCCGCTGATGGTGGTGGCTCCGAGCTTGGCCATCGATCTGCCGCTGAAGGCTCTGGTGGCGGAGGATGCCGAAGGCAAAGTTTCGGTGACGTACAACAGTCCTGAGTATCTGCAGATCCGGCATGGCGTGCCCGGCGAACTGATCAAGAATCTTGCGGGGGCGGGAGCGGTGATCGGGAAAGCTGTGGAATAATGGCGGCGGCATTCGGTTCGACTTGTTCAGTCGAAAATCCCCACCCTTCGACGGGCTCAGGGCAGGCTTTCTCACACGGAGAATGCGCGAGAAATGGGGCACTCGGGAGAGATTGTGACCGAAAATACAAATCCGAATCGGGCGCGCGACCATCTGGCGAATGAGCGGACGTTCCTGGCCTGGGTGCGGACGGGCATGGCAATCGTCGTCTTCGGATTTGCCATTGGACGGTTTGCCATTGCGATGCGGCAATTGACCGCGATGCAGGGCCATCCAGTCGAGACGGTGGCGATGTCGGTGTGGCTGGGATCGATCGCCATGGTGGCGGGTGTGGCGCTGGTCGTGGCGGGGCTGATGCGGTATCGCAAGACGCGGACGCAGTTGGATGCGGGAACGTTTGAGCCGGCCGGATATGTGATGGATCTGATTACGACTCTGACGGTGCTATTTGGGTTGGCGCTGGCGGCGTATTTGATTTATACGGAGACGAGTTTGGGGTGAGGGCTGCAGCTCCGGGTCTATGGAAGGCTGCACGCGGCGCCAAAGCGCCGCTCTTCCACGGTTGTGCGGCGGCGGGGAAACTGGGCTGAGATTTGTGGCGAGGACGGGACAGCAGGTTCCTCGGCTTCGCTTCGCTCGGAATGACAACATAGAAAAAGATCCGTTCGAAGTGACAAAACTTAAACTCGATGTCGGAATGACAAAACAGAGAAGGGGTTAGCCGCGGAGCGGCAGAAGAATAAAGCCCACGGCGCAAGCCGTGGGTAAGCAGGCGAGAAGGAACCAGCCCCAGCGGGGCGGAAGAGAAAGTTCTCGCCATTGGCGGACCGTTGGTGCGAGAGCAGACAAATCCATGGCAAACGATCAGGAAAAAGAAGCGGCGGCGCGGGCTAGCTTGCAGTATGTGAAAGACGGACAGGTCGTGGGGATCGGAACCGGAACGACTGCCGCGCACTTTATCAAGCTGCTGGGCGAGAAAGTCAAGAACGGGCTGCGGATTCGGGGAATCCCGACCTCGTCGCGGTCAGGAGAACTGGCCCAGAGTCTGGGGATTCCGCTGACTACACTCGATGAATGCCAGGAGATTGCGGTCACGGTCGATGGGGCGGATGAGGTCGACCCGCAGCTGCGATTGATCAAGGGCGGCGGCGGGGCGCTGTTGCGGGAAAAGATTGTGGCTTCGGCTTCGAAGCAACTGGTCATTGTGGCGGACGAAAGCAAGCAGGTGCCGGTGTTGGGGAAATTTCCGCTCCCGGTGGAGGTGATTGGATTTGCTCAGGCGCTGGTGAGGAAACGCATTGCCGCGCTGGGCGCGGAAGTGACGCTGAGGATGGGGGCTGACGGCAATCCTTTTGTGACCGACGAACATCATCATATTCTGGATTGCCACTTTGGCCAGATTCGCGATGCGGACCTGCTGGCCCGGCAGTTGAGCGATATGCCGGGAGTAGTGGAACATGGGTTGTTTATCGGGATGGCCAGCGTGGTGTTGTTTGCCCGTGGTAACGAGATTGTGGAGCGGCGGCGCTAGGGATTGTGGCCAGGAAGGCCCGCCGAGCTCGCTCGGCCTGTCCGGGTCAGAGACCCGGACCCACACGGGAACCGGACTCACACCAGCAGAAACACCAAAGGAGTCAATGGCGGGGGAGGAACAGTCCAAGGAATGGAGCGGGCCGTCACGGCGGCGGGTGCCGCGGTTTGTGGTGCAGGCGCCGCTGGATGTGACGGTGCTGCGGTCGGGCATTCCCGACACCATGCCCGGCCGTTCGGTAAACCTGGGCGAGCGGGGCATCGCGGCCATGATGGCAGGCGAGTTGGTCGCGGGCGAGACGGTTGGAGTCGAGCTTCGGCTGCCGCTAGCGGTCGATCCGCTGCGGGCGCGGGCTCTGGTCCGGTATCAGGACAAGTTACGTTGCGGACTGGAGTTTGTCGGGCTCTCGGCGGAGCAGCGCGCATCGATCCGGGACTGGGCCAAAGATACGAAGGCGCTCGATCCGGACGTCCACCGGAGCGCCGTCTCTGGCATTGCGAGGACGATGGACGCCGCGCCTGGGTCTCTGCCGAACCCGCCGAATCCGAAAGCGGCCATTGCTGAGAAGTCACCGTCTATTGCGGCCCCGCATGCCGGAACCAAATGGGGTCTCAAAGCTCCGGATCCAGCCCTCGAAAAGACTAAGGAGAGAGAAAAAAAGATTGCTGACCGCAGTCGATCCGGCGGAGTTCCGGGCAGAGCGATTTCCGGATCGGCGAAAAAGTGGAGCCGCGTCGCTTGGATCACTTTTGCAGCCGTCGCAGTGCTCGCCATGGCCGCCTTCTGGTGGCGGTGGAATCGCGGTTGGGATGATCTGGAATCAGGACTGAAGACCGAACAGGCAGTTGAGGCCGAGAAGCCGGAGGCTCAAGTCCCGGCAGAATTGATGGAGAAGCTGCTGCTTCACCGCGTGGAGCCGAAGTATCCGCCGGAAGCGCGGCAGGCCGGGCTGGAGGGCGTGATCGCGCTCGATATTGTCGTCGGGCGCGACGGATCGGTGGTGAGAATGCGTCCGCTGAATGGTCCGGAGGTGCTGGCGCGCGCGGCGACGGACGCGCTGCGCTGGTGGAAGTTTGAACCGTATCGGGTGAACGGTGAGCCGGCCGTGGTGGAGACGACCGTCGCGGTGGAGTTTAAGAGGTAGACGGGTGTTAGGTTCTTAGGTCTTAGGTCTCTGGCGTCGTCTTCTTGCTCCGCAGGGCTCGCAGGATGATGGTGGCGCTGACGGCAAAGCAGAGCACAGCTCCCAGGGCAGCGATCAGCATGAAGTTGGCGCGGAGGTGGAAGAGGTCGACAAAGATCGCCGCGACGGCGAACCCCAGTCCCAGCACATTGAGCCCGAGCGGAGCCCGAATTCGACCGCTGAGATCTTTGCGAAGACGCAGTTGCAGCAGGAGCGCGGCCAGTCCAATGGCCGCCACGACAACCAGCGCAAGCGGACTCGAAAATGCCGGACGGCTGGTGTAGATCACCACCAGGGCCAGCGCGAGCAGCAAGAAGCCAGCGGCGAAAATGCTCCAGCGGCGGGGTGCGGGCGGCGAACTGGGAGCAGCGTCAGGCAAGGTCTTCCGTTCCAAGTTATACAGGGCGGAACCATGGGGTTTCAAATGCTGCCGCGTGCGATCTAAGCGCTCTGCGCTCCGCTCTCGTCGGGCAGCCATTTCGCGTGCCGCGGGTCTCCGTTGTTGACGGCGTAAAGGACCAGCTCTACGCGGCTCGACACGCCGAGCTTTTCAAAAATCCGGAAAAGATATTTCTTGATGGTGTGCTCGCTCAGATTCAGTTCGCGGGCGATCTGCCGGTTGCCCAGGCCTTCGGCAACCAGGGCGACGACATGCTCCTCGCGTGGCGTGAGCAGCGGGCTACCGCCCGAGTTGACCACGCGCAGCGACGGAACTTCAGAAATGAGATCGACCAGTTGGTTCAGCTGCTCGGTATTGACCCATATCTGGCCGGCAGCCACGCGCAGCACGCATTTACACAGCAGGCGCATGTTCGAATCAGTGAACGCGAAGATGCCGCGTGCCCCGGAGCGAAACACGCTGACGATCAGTTCGCGATCGGAGGAGGTCACCAGCACTACTTTTGGAACTGTGGGATGCGAGAAATGAAAACGGCGGATGATCAAAATGGTCTCGGCGATGTCGGCCGGCGGACTCAGACACAGAAGCGCGACCCGCGGAGGCTTGGGCGCGACCGCCTTCAGAATGGAGGCAGTATCCAGCGAACACGTCGTGATGTGAAACTCCGCACGACGGCGAAGCGCGCCCGCCAGCAACTGTACCTGCATGCGGTTGGAATCGGCGACCAGAATGCTGATGGCGCCGGAAGTGGAGGTGGCGCGCGCATTCATAAAGACAAGTTGTGCCAAGCAAGAGAAACGTTGTGGAGGTAATTCTAGGAGCTAGGAGGCCGGTGTACAAGCAAACTGCGTACTAAATCTGCACAGCACTTTCAAAATGGGAATCGATATTTCGGTGAAGGGAATCGCTCCCTGAGTACGCCCACCCTGTGCAAAGGTTGGCATCCAGAGATGCGATGCGGCCGGCGCGGATGCGAGGGGAGGCGACTCCGTCCCCAAGAAACGCCGCTGCGTGGGCTGGCCTGACGGACGACGAGAAACCTTTCGACTTCGCATCCCTGTGACATAGCAAACATGCAAGTCTACTTTTGTGGGTATGCCAAAAGGGACCTGTAGCGCGAGCGTCGAATTCGGTCCCGAGAAGGGAATCATTCCCAATCCACTGATTCGATACGACCATTCGTGTGCCGGTCTGTTCTTCAGCGCGCCTGCGGCGATCCACTTTCGGGTACGGAACTTCCCATGTCTTGCTGATTCTTTCCACAAGCTCTAACTTGCGCGTAGGCAGTCACTGCAATAGGAGTGACGCCGGAAACGCATCAAGGCGCAAAACAAAATGCGGTCTTCTTTCATATTCGCACCCATACTCGCAGCCATATTCGCTTCATGCATCGCAATCGCGCTGCTGTTTCTTGAGTGTGGTCCGGCCGCCTTCGCGCAGGAGGAAACGAGAAAGGACCTGAGCGATGGCAAGCAGACTTCCCAGTCCGGTCTAACCGGGGCTGGACTGGGGGGAAGTACTACGGCCGCAAACCCCGGGGGAGCGGATGGCCAGGGAAACCCTTTTCTCGGAGGGGGCCATCCGCTCTACCGGTTACAACGCAGCGATGTGGTGGACGTCAGTTTCACCTTGGCTCCGGAGTTCAACCAGACTCTGACCGTGCAGCCGGACGGTTACGTCGCGTTGAAAGACGCCGGCCTGGTGCGGGCGGAAGGGCAGGATCTGGAAGAGTTCGCCGCTGCCGTGCGTAAGGCATACAGCGGGTATCTGCACGATCCGCCGGTAGCGGTGGCGTTGAAGGATTTCGAGCATCCCTACTTCGTCGTGGGAGGCGAAGTAGGGAAGCCGGGCAAGTACGAACTACGAAGCGATACGACCGTGGCTGAAGCAGTCGAAATTGCGGGAGGGCTGACCCAGAACGCGAAACACTCGCAAGTCGTGCTGTTCCGGAGGGTGAACGACGATCTGGTCGAAGCCCGCCTGCTCAATCTGAAGAAGATGCTGAACCAGAGCCAGCTGAAAGAAGACGCACACTTGCGGCCCGGGGATATGGTTTTCGTTCCACAGAACACGATCTCGAAGATTGCTCGATATCTGACGAAACCCTCCCTGAGCATGTACATGAGCCCCACGCAGTTTTGAAAAATTCTTCATTCATTCAACCCACGCCAACACGCACAACGATCCCATGACAGATGACGGCCTAATTCGGGGCAGCATGCAGACGGCGCCAACCTTGCGGGAATTGGCCATGGTGGTGTTTCGCCGGCGGAAGGTTTTCGTCTGCGTTGCGTCGCTGGTTGTGGCGGCGGCGACCTTCTATCTGCTGGCCGGGCCCAGATACCAGGCGCGAATGAAGCTCCTGGTGCGGCCGGGCAGGGCAGATGCTCCGGTGAGTGCGCAGGAGAACGCACCCTTGGACTTGACGCGGCTGGAGATCACCGAAGAGGAATTGAACTCAGAAGTAGAACTGCTGCGAGGGGATGAAGTCCTGCGCACGGTGGTAGAGCAAACCGGCTTGGGCGGGCGCGACTGGCTTCACTTTCTGCGCATGGGCGAGGGCAAGGCCGAGAGGGTCGAGCGGGCGGCGCGACGCCTGGGAAAGAAGCTGGATGTCGAGACGGTAAAGAAGACCAATCTGATCACCGTTAGCTATTCGTCCGGCGATCCGAGCCTGGCCGCGAAGGTATTGCAGTCGGTGGCGAACGCGTACCTGGAAAAACATGCGGTGGTCCACCGGCCGGGCGGAGAAGTTCACTTCTTTGAACAACAGACGGCTGAGTCTCGCCAGCAGCTGGAGGAGGCGAAACGCAAGCTGCTGGAGTTCACCGGAGGACATCGCGTGGTAGCGGCGGCGGAGGAACGCGACCTGGCACTGCAAAGACTCAGCGAATTGGATGGCACCTACCGGCAGGCGCGCATCGATCTGGCGGAGACGCGCCAGCGAGCCTGGGAGCTGGAGAAGCAGTTGACCGTTCTGCCGGAGCGCACCACGACGCAGGTGCGCACCGCGGATAATCCGGAATTGCTGAAGGCCCTGAAGTCGAGCCTGCTCGATTTGCAGTTGAAGCGAACGCAGTTGCTGACCAAGTTCGAGCCCAACCACCGGTTGGTTCAGGAAGTCGACGAGCAGATTACACAGGCGCAGGCCGCAATCGCGGCGGAGACTACGTCGCCGGTGCGGGACGAGACGACGGACAAGAATCCGCACCATGAGTGGGCCACTTCTGAGTTGCAGAAGGCGCAAGTCCAATGGAAAGGGCTGGAGGCGCGAGCCGCCGCGACCGGCGTAGAGGAGCTGGCGTATCGCACCCTGACTCGGCAGTTGGGCGATGACGCAATCACCCAGGATGATCTATTGAACAGCGAGAAAGCGGCAGAGGAGAACTATCTGCTCTATGTGAAGAAGCAGGAGCAGGCGCGGATGGCGGATGCGTTGGATGAGCGCGGGATCGTGAACGTGGCGATTGCGGAGAGTCCCGTGGCTCCGGCATTGCCGTTGTGGTCCACGTTGTCGGTGATGATCGCTGGGCTGGCGGTGGCTGGCGCAGCCGGCGCAGGAGCGGCCTTTACAGCGGACTATGCAGACCCCTCGTTCCGGACTCCCGACGACGTACTGATGTATCTGAATTCTCCGGTGCTGGCATCGCTTCCGCGCGGTATGCGAGGCAGGCCGGCATGACCCACGGAATGATGAACGCGGGAATTCTTCGGGCTCCTGTTTTTACGAGGGATGCGTCGAATACAAGGCCGCGCGACGACGAGCAAGAAGAGATTACTGGTCGAGAAGCGGGAGTGGGATGGAATCCTGAGAAGTTCGCGCGGGAACAGATTCGCGGGCTGGTTCGGCAACTTTTCTTCTCGGACGCAGTGCGGCCGACGCGGCAGGTTGTGTTCAGCTCATTGGAGGCGGAAACCGATGTGCGCACCATTTGCCGCCGGGTTGGAGAGTGCCTCGCGCCCCAGATCACCGGCCGCGTCGCGGTGGTAGGGGCCTATCCGCGTGTGCTTCAGGATGCGGAGAAGCAAAGCGTGGACGCGACGGACGAGGATCTGAGCACGCTCGGCCAGTTTGCAACCAGGGTGCACGCAAACTTCTGGTTGGTGCCGTATGGAACTAGAGACTCTCGATCGGGTCTCTCCGCTTCGTGGAATTCTTTCCTGAGCGATGTTCGCCGGGAGTTTGAGTATTCGATCGTGCAAGGAATGGTGGCCCACTCGGATGAGGCGATGGAAGTGGCCCAGGCTGCCGACGGAATCATTCTTGTGTTGTCGGCCGAACGCACGCGCCGGGCGACGGCGCGCAGAGTCAAGGAAGCACTCACCGCGGTACACGCCAACATTTTGGGAACGGTGCTGAGCGACCGCGAATTTCCGATTCCTGAGGCAATTTATCGGCGGCTGTAGCACTCGCGCCGGAATGGAAGCGATCTGGTGGAAACCAGCTAAAGTGTCGATTCCTTATCGAAATCCCGCGTCGCCGGAAGCGCATGCCGCGGTACCGGCTCGAATGATTCCTGCGGAGTTGCCCTTTCGCGGCAGGAAACCGCCACAGCCGCTGCGGCAAGTCCGATCGACCACCGGATCGGCTGCCAGCAAACTCGCGGCAATTGGGGTGGATGGGCTCGACCGAACCCGCGCCAGCGGGTTGGCGCTATTGTGGCCCCTTCCGCTCTTGAAGAGGACCGGGCGGCGGTGGGCGCGGGCTACTGCGGCAGACTTCGCGCTGGTGGCGCTGAATTGGCTGCTGCTGGGGGCGCTGCTGGTGCCGCTGCGAACCTTGTTCCCGCAGATACACGTCTTCGCGTATGACTCGGGCGCGCCCGCTTCACTACTCGGGATCGCCCTGCTCCATGCCGCCCTGATCTCGCTGATGGGCTGCGTCGAAGGGCTCTACGACGGCGGCGATCTGCCGCGGCAGGCGCGGGCTCTGGGCAAGTCGGTGCTGTGGGCGACAGGACTGCTGAGCGTCGCTTACGGATTACAGAGCGCGACCTGGGCCACGATTGTCCTCTTCTGCGGCGTGGGAGCTTTGAACTTCGGCGCGCTGTGGGCGTGGCGCTGGCAAAGCGAAAAACGGCAGAAACGGACGGTGCAGGTTGCCCACGACGTGCGCCATGTGCTGATCGTGGGAGCAGGCGCCGGTGGGCGGAGAGTCGCTGCGTATGTGAATGAGCATCGGGGTGCGGGGCGGTCCATCTGCGGATTCCTCGACGATGAGAAGCCGCTCGGCGACGAGGTCATCGGCAGGGTCAGCGATCTGGCGCGTCTGGCGCGAACCGGATTTGTCGACGAAGTGATCCTCGCGGCGCCGCACGACCGAAAGGTCGCCGAACAGGTATTGCGCGAGGCGCAGCGGATGCGCTTGAACGTGGGAATCATTCCCGAGTTATATGGCTGCATGCCGGTCGAGGACGAGATGGAGCACGTCGGCGGGGTGCCGCTCATCTGTCTGCGCTCGGAGCCGCTTCCGGCCGGGCTTGGACTGAAGCGCCTGGTGGATATCGTGGGCGCGGGCCTGGCCTTGCTATCACTGTCACCCTTGCTGGCGGCGATCTCCCTGTTGATCAAGCTGGATTCGCCCGGCCCTGTGTTTTATCGCGCGTTGCGGGCGGGGCGCAAAGGCAGGCCGTTCCGCTGTTGCAAGTTTCGCACCATGGTGAGTGATGCTGACTCCTTGAAAGAACGGCTGCGGAAAAACAACCAGCGAACGGGGCCGTTCTTCAAGATTGCGAATGATCCAAGGATCACGCGCCTCGGGCGTTTTCTGCGGCGCTACAGCCTCGACGAATTTCCGCAGTTCTGGAATGTGTTGCAGGGCGCAATGAGCCTGGTGGGGCCGAGGCCGCATCCGCTGGACGACTTGGCCGGCTACGAGGTCGGGCACCTGGCGCGGCTCGATGTGACGCCGGGAATGACCGGCCTCTGGCAGGTGACGGCGCGGCGCGATCCGTCGTTCGAGCGGGGGATGGAATTGGACCGCGAGTACATCCGCACGTGGAGTCTCGGTGCAGATCTGCGCATCCTGCTGAAAACGTTCCGTGCCGTGCTGCAGGGGAGCGGCGACTAATGATGTCGACGTCGACAGCAGCGGCTCCAGCCAGACAAAGCAGCCGAACGGCTGATTTCGCCGTGCAAGTCGCGACGTTGTTGTTGCGTCCCGCGCACGCGCTGATGGCGGCTCCGACGCTATTGTTCCTGGCTGCGCTGACCGTCATGCTGCTGCGGCATCCGGACGTGTCGTTTTATGAAGTCGATCGAGTGGCGTTCGGCCTTCTGGTCGTGGGAGTGGTGGGGCGGGCGATGGTCCGCCGGCAGCGAATCTTCGTAGAGCGTGCGACCTGGCCCATGCTGGGCCTCACGCTTCTTGCCGTGGCGAGCGCGATCGGCCACCCATTTGACAACGAGACCGGCAGCCTGCTGGCGGCAAAATTCATTGTGCCCTTCACCCTGTTTCATCTCGCCGGGCTGGTATTTCAGGAGGAGAGGCAATTCCGTGTTTTCGAAACTTTCGCGCTGGTTGTGCTGGCCTATCTGAGCTTTACCGCGATCGCGTTTCTCGTCGGCGCGAATTCGTTGATTTTTCCCAGCTTCATTCTTGACGAAAGCCTGGGCTTTCATGCCGACCGGGCACGCGGGCCGCTGCTCCAGGCGGTAGCCAACGGAGTGTCGCTGAACCTGCTGGCCTTGCTGGCATTGCACGCCATTTTGTACCGCACATCGATTTCAAGCAGGACGCGAATCTGTGGCAGAAAATGCGGCGTGCGGGGCTTGCCATCTATTCGCGCGAAGCCCGCCGCCGCATCCGCGGCATGATCCAGGCATTTCGCCCCGATTTGGCTCACGTCCGCAACATCTATCACCACTTGTCCCCGTCGATCCTGTGGGAACTCAAGGCGCAGAACGTTCCTGTGCTCTATCACCTGAACGATTTCAAACTGCTGTGTCCGACCTACAACCTGGTGGATCAGGGTCAATCCTGCGAGAGATGCAAGGGCGGAAGTTTCTGGCACACCCTGCCCTCGGGTTGTTATCCCGGACTGGGGGCCCGGTTCACGCTGACGGCGGAGGCCTATGTTCATCGCTGGCTCGGCACCTACCGCGAGTGCGTGAATCTGTTCCTTGCTCCCAGCCAGTTTGTGCGCGACAAGTTCGTGGAGCACGGATGGGAGCCCCGCAACTTTGAAGTGCTCCAGCATTTTCAACAAATTCACAGCATGCACGAGGAGAACACCAAGAAAGATGCTCCCATGTTGTACTGCGGCCGATTGTCCGCCGAGAAGGGCGTAGACGATCTGCTGCGATCCATGCAGCAGGTTCCGCACTTGCGGCTGATTATTGCGGGCGACGGTCCGCAGCGCGCCGAACTGCAGAAGTTAGCGGTCACGCTAGGCCTCGCCAACGTCGAGTTTACAGGTCAGGTCGGTGCGGCGGAGCGCGATTCGCTGATCGCGCGCTCGCGCTTTACGGTCCTGCCCTCACGCGCCTACGAAACCCTCGGCAAGACCATTCTGGAGTCCTACGCGGAAGGCCGCGCCGTGGTTGCCTCCGACGCTGGATCGCGGCGAGAGCTGGTCCATCCCGGTAAGACTGGCCTTCTTTATCCCACTGGAGACACGAACGCTCTCGCCGCGGCGCTCGAAATGCTTGCTGCCCGTCCCGACCTGGCCGAGCGTATGGGCCGCGCCGGTCGCGAACTTGTGCGCGAGCACCACACGGCGGAGGGACACTACGCGAAGTTGATGCGTCTGTATGCGGGCCTGATCGCCAAGAAACGGCGGGGGAAGAGTCTCCTGATTGAGACGACGGAGGCAGCGCCTTGGCAGGCCTCATCTTCAAAATCTGCGCCGGCAGCGCTGCATCCGCCGGGGAAGCCTATCGCCCTGCCGCACAAGAGTCTCCGCATCGCCTTCATCGGTGGCCGGGGAGTGATCTCGAAGTACAGCGGAATCGAAACCTATTACGAAGAAGTCGGCCAGCGCCTGGCGCAGCTCGGCCACGAGGTCACCATTTATTGCCGAAGCTATTTCACCCCCCAGCTCCCGGAATACAAGGGCATGCGCCTGGTACGCCTGCCCACGATCCGATCGAAGCATTTGGAGACCGTGGTGCACACGCTGCTCAGCACGGCCCACGCGATCACGCAGAAATATGATGTGGTGCACTATCATGCGCTGGGGCCGGCGTTGTTCTCGCTGCTGCCGCGCCTCGCCGGATCGAGGACCGCGGTGACCGTGCAGGGGTTGGACTGGCAGAGAGGGAAGTGGGGCCGGGTTGCGTCGGCCGTGCTGCGAATGGGCGAGCGAGCGTCGGTAAAGCTGCCCAACGCCACCATGGTCGTCTCCCAGACTCTGCAGCGGCGCTATCGCGAAATACACGGCATCGAAGCTTTCTACGTGCCCAACGGCGGAGTGCTGCGGGAAAGGTGCGAACCCCGCAAGCTTCTCGAGTGGGGAATCGAACCTCAAAACTACGCGTTGTTCCTGGGGCGCTTCTCGCCGGAAAAGGGCTGCCATCTGCTGGTGGAGGCGTTCGAGCAACTCGATACCGACGTCAAGCTTGTGATGGCCGGAGCTTCGAGCTATTGCGACAATTACAGCCGCGAGTTGCGAACCCACGCCAGCGACTCGGTCCGCATGCTCGACTGGGTTGCGGGCGACACGCTCGACGAACTGCTGACCAACGCCATGATCTTCGTGCTGCCGTCAGATATGGAAGGTCTGTCCCTGGCCTTGCTGGACGCTATGGGAGCGGGCCTCTGCGTTGTTGCAAGCGACGTTCCGGAGAACCGGGAAGTAGTCGACGGCGCCGGGTTTACTTTCGAGCGCGGAAACGCAACCGATCTCGCCGAGCGCCTCCGCTTTCTGATTGCGAATCCGGCGGTGCGCGAGGCCGTCGGCAAAGCCGCGAAAAATCGAGTGCGGGAACACTACCAATGGCGCCGAATTGCCGTCGATATTGAAAACGCATACTTCGAAATGATGGGGCTGACCGCGGCAGCGCGGCCGCCGAAAAAGCTCAGCGGCAGTGTGAAAGACACCGGAGAGGAAACGAAGCGCCGGGCCGGGTAGAACCTGGCGCCACGCGGCCCCAAGATCAATCAGGCTCAAAGACAGAGATCCTCGCTCCGTTGCTTCCCCGGATGCTGGGCTGTTAGGATGCGTCGGGGTCCTCCCGAAGTGAAGTCCATCCTCAACTACATCGATGGCCAGTTCGTGCGCGGAACGCGGGAGTTCGCCGACGTTAACCCCGCCGACGGCAGCTTGATTGCCCAGGTCAGCGAGGCCGATCAATCCATGGTGGACGCTGCAGTGCGCGCCGCGCGCAAGGCGTTGCGAGGAGATTGGGGAAAGCTGAGCGTTCGCGAGCGCGCGAACCTTCTGCGCCAGGTCGCAGCCGGACTCGAAGCGCGCTTCGATTGCTTCGTCGCGGCCGAAGTGGCCGACACGGGCAAGCCGGTGGCGCTCGCCTCCCGCTTGGATGTTCCGCGAGCCGCCGCCAACTTTCGCGTCTTCGCCGAGTTGATCAGCACCGCCGGTCTCGAAGCGTTTCAGACCGAGACTCCGGACGGAAAGAACGCTCTGAACTACACCGTTCGCAAACCGCTGGGCGTGGTCGGAATCATTACTCCCTGGAACCTGCCGCTGCTTCTTCTCACCTGGAAGGTCGCACCTGCGCTGGCGTGCGGGAATACCGTGGTGGTGAAGCCCTCGGAAGAAACTCCGGCGACAGCGACGCTGTTGGCCGAAGTGATGCACGAGGCCAGCATTCCGGACGGTGTTTACAACGTTGTCCACGGCTTCGGAGCGAATTCGGCGGGAGAATTCCTGACGCAGCATCCGGATGTGAATGCAGTGACGTTCACCGGCGAGTCGCAGACCGGCGCTGCCATCATGAAAACGGTGGCGGCTTCCGTGAAGCCGGTTTCGTTCGAACTAGGCGGCAAGAATGCGGCGATTGTGTTCGCCGACTGCGATTTTGAAGATGCAGTCAACGGCATTGCGGAAGCCGTGTTCCTCAACACCGGTCAGGTTTGTCTCTGCGCCGAACGCGTCTACGTGGAGCGCGCAATCTTTGACCGCTTTGTCGACGCGCTCAAGCGCAAGGCGGAAAGCTTGCACGTCGGATCGCCGCTGGAAAAAACTACGGATCTGGGACCGCTGATTTCTGCCCAGCATCGTGAAAAGGTGCTTTCGTACTATCGTCTGGCGCGCGAGGAAGGTGCGACGGCCTTCATCGGCGGAGGCATCCCTGAATTCGGCAACACGCTCGACCGGGGATTCTACGTGCAGCCGACAATCTATACTGGACTGCCGGAATCGTCGCGCTGCGTGAAAGAAGAAATTTTCGGTCCAGTCTGCCACGTTGCGCCGTTTGATACGGAAGAGGAAGCGATCAGCAAAGGCAACGACACGAAGTACGGCCTGGCGTCTTCGATCTGGACGACGAACCTGAAGCGCGGCCATCGCGTCGCGCAGCAGATGAACGTCGGCATCACGTGGGTGAATTGCTGGTTCCTGCGCGACCTGCGAACTCCCATCGGGGGCGTGGGACTTTCCGGCATCGGGCGCGAAGGCGGAATGCATTCGCTCAATTTCTATTCCGAATTGAACAACATCTGTATCCGGCTGTGATTGCGGACGAGCGTCTGACATGGGCAGAGTGGAAAGCAAAATCGTCGAGGGAAAAGCGAAGCCGCGCGGCAAGTATCCGCACATCAAGCGCGCCGGAGATTTTCTTTTTGTTTCAGGGACGAGTTCGCGCCATGCTGATAATACGATCGCCGGCGCGAAGGTCGACGAATTCGGAAGTGCGACTCTCGATATTCGCGAGCAGACTCGGGCCGTGATCGAGAACCTGCGTGACATTTTGCACGATGCGAACGCAACTCTCAACGATGTGGTCGAAGTGACGACTTATCTTGTGAATATGAACGATTTCGCGGGCTACAACGAAGTGTACGGTGAGTATTTCGGTTACGATGGTCCGGCGCGGACGACGGTCGCGGTGCGCCAGTTGCCGCATCCACAGCTGTTGATCGAGATTCGCGCCGTCGCCTACAAGCCGGAAAAATAGGGGGCACGATGCCATCCATAAGAGACCTGAAAGCGTTCAACTTCCAGCGCTGGATCGAAGACAACCAGGAAAAGTTCAAGCCGCCCGTAGGAAACGCGCAAGTCTGGGAAGACGGCGAGATGATGGTTACCGTGGTCGGAGGGCCGAACCAGCGGCAGGATTTCCACGACGACCCCACGGAGGAATTCTTCTATCAGTTGAAAGGCAACATCGTGCTGCAGCTGATGGAGACTCCGGGCAAGCCTGCCCTCGAGGTTCCGATCAAGGAAGGTGAGATATTTCTATTGCCCAAGCACATGCGTCATTCGCCCCAACGGCCGGCTGGAAGCCTCGGAGTGGTGGTTGAGATGCCGCGCCCCGAGGGCGTCGTCGACGGATTCGAGTGGTACTGCCAGAACTGTCACCAACTGGTGCATCGCGCCGAAGTGAAATTAAGAAGCATAGTGCGCGACCTGCCGCCGCTTTTCGAGAAATTTTACGGCGACGAAAGTCTGCGCAAGTGTAAGCATTGCGGCACCCTCCAACCGGGCAAACAGTAAAGATGCCAGTCATCGCTATGCCAGTTATCGATATTCACAATCATTTCTTTCCGCGCGACTGGCCCGATCTTGCGGCTCGCTACGGTACACCCGATTGGCCGCGGATCAAGCACACTAAGCCAGGCGAAGCCGAGATTTTCGTCGGCGACCGATTCTTCCGAAACATTTATTCCGCATGTTGGGACGCTGAAGTACGCCTCACCGAGATGGATCGGGATGGCGTCGATATGCAGGTTATATCGGCCACGCCGGTTCTCTTCGCGTACGACCGACCCGTGGAGCACGCGCTCGACTGCGCACGTCTGTTCAACCATGCGGCTCTCGAATTGTGTGCTCAAGGCAAAGGCAGGCTCAAGTCATTGTGCCAGGTTCCGTTGCAGGATGTAGACGCCGCGTGCGAAGAGTTGAGTCGGTGCAGGCGCGCCGGGCATCTCGGTGTGCAGATCGGAAATCATGTCGGCGATAAAAATCTGGATGATCCCGGCATCGTCACTTTTCTGCATCATTGTGCCGACGAAGGCGCGGCCGTGCTGGTGCATCCCTGGGACATGCTTGGGCAACAGCGCATGCCGAAATATATGATGCCCTGGACCGTCGCCATGCCGGCGGAAACGCAGCTTGGCATTGTCGCGATGATCCTCGGCGGAGCGTTTGACATGCTTCCGCCGCATCTGCGGATTTGCTTTGCGCACGGCGGCGGGAGCTTCGCGTTTTTGCTGGGCAGACTGGAAAATGCCTGGAAGCATCACCCGGTGGCGCGCGGTGTGTGTGAGTTGCCCCCGAGCCGCTACGTCGACCGATTCTGCGTGGACTCGGCAGTGTTCGACGAACGCGCGCTGCAGTTTCTGGTGGGAACGATGGGAATCGACCATGTGATGCTTGGCTCGGATTATCCGTTTCCGCTGGGTGAACATCGTGTCGGTGAGTTGATTCGTGCGAGTCACTTGGCGCCTTCGGCCAAGGCTCGTCTGCTCGGAGAAAACGCGGTGGAGTTCCTTGGGCTCGAAAGTGTAAAGTCTGCGGCCGATGCGCAGCAGCCCGCGACGGTGGTTCCGGGCGGACAGCTCACGTACAGCTCGTACCTTAAGGTTCCGGAGTTGCTTGATCTGCAGCAGCCGCAATCTATGCCGCAACATCACGACGAGTTGCTCTTCATCATCGTGCACCAGACCTACGAACTGTGGTTCAAGGAACTGCTGCATGATCTGGACGCGGTGGTTGCGAACTTGAAAAAGGCAGCGGCGAATCTGAATTCGCGCGACGACGTCTACGAGGCGGCCCGCTTGCTTCGACGCTGCACCGAAATCACGCGCGTTCTGGTGGAGCAGTTCACGATTCTTGAGACCATGCTACCCACTCACTTCCTGGCCTTCCGCGGCAAGCTGGAGCCGGCCAGCGGATTTCAGTCGGAACAATTTCGCGAGCTGGAATTCCTGTGCGGCCTCAAGGACGAGAAGATGCTGAAGTATCATCGCCCAACGGCGGAGGCCCACGCGCAGTTGGCGCGGCGCCTGCGCGAGCCTTCGCTGCACGATGCGCTCTTCGATGCGCTGCGGGCCATGGGCAAGCTGAAGTTCGCGGACAACGCCACCGAACGCGATCGCTTCGACGCGCGTGCTCGAGCGATTCTTTCTCTCTACCGCGACGAGCGCAGCAACCGCGATTGGATCGACGTGTGCGAGCGCCTCACCGAATTCGACGAACTCGTTGTGAGCTGGAGATTACGTCACATCCAGCTGGTCGAGCGAGTGATCGGCGTGCGCATGGGAACCGGTGGCAGCGCCGGGGCTTCCTACTTGAAACTTACACTGGACAAGAAATTCTTTCCAGAGCTGTGGGAGGCGCGGACGCTGCTGACGGAATAACTGCGGCGGTTCGCCTCCTGATCCGAAAACGGTCCGAGAACGATTCGAGAACGATTCAAGAAACGATCCGAGAACCTTCCGAATGAGTCGCAATCCTCGAACGGTTACGCTGATTGGCGCAGGACTCAACGGGCCGCTCCTGGCCCTGGGCCTGTTGCGCCGCGGCATCAAAGTGGAAATCTACGAGCGGCGTCCGGACATGCGGAGCGTTTCGGCGAGCGCCGGGCGTTCGATCAATCTTGCTTTGTCGACGCGCGGGATTCATGCCCTCTCCCAGGCCGGACTCTGGAGCGGGATGCAGGACATCATCATCCCGATGAAGGGCAGGATGATGCATTCGCTAAATTCCGACCTCACATTCCAGCCTTACGGCAAAGATGAAACGGAGGTTATTTACTCGATTTCCCGCTCCGCGTTGAATATTGCGTTGATGAATGCGGCCGAGGCCCAGGGGGCGACGATCGCTTTCGGGCAGCGCTGCATGGGCATGAATCTGAAGACCGGAATGTTGCAACTGCGCGACGAGTCGACGGGCGCACTTGCACCGCTCGAAACCGAGGTCGTAGTCGGGTGCGATGGTTCAGCGTCGGCAATTCGAAGCGAGATGTTGAAGCTGCCCCGTTTCAATTTCTCGCAGCAGTATCTCGACTACGGTTACAAAGAGCTTACGATTCCGGCCGGCCCGAATGGAGCCCATCGCCTGGAAGCGAACGCATTGCACATCTGGCCGCGCGGCAGCTACATGCTGATAGCGCTCCCCAATATCGATGGAACGTTCGCGTGCATTTTATTTCTTCCATTTGAGGGGTCTAATAGTTTTGCGCAACTCACTACTCATGCCGCGGTACTGGATTTCTTTCGGTCCACATTTCCAGATGCGCTCGCACTAATGCCTGACCTCGGAGAAAACTTCTTTGCCAATCCCACCGGGACGATGGCGACGGTGAAGTGTTCGCCATGGCATGTGGAAGGACGCGCCCTCGTGTTGGGGGATGCAGCCCATTCGATCGTCCCGTTCTTTGGGCAGGGAATCAACTGCGGATTCGAAGACTGTACTTGCCTGCTGGAATTGCTCGATCAGGAAGGTGCAGACGACCCCCGGCCGGGCTGGCAACGGATCTTCGCGAAGTTTGAAGCGGCGCGAAAGATCAATACAGACGCGATTGCAGATATGGCTGTCGAGAACTTTGTGGAGATGCGCGATCGCGTGGCCGATCCCCGATTTCTGTTTCGCAAGAAGGTGGAACTCGCGCTGGAATCAAAATTTCCGCAGCTCTTTGTGCCGAAGTATGCCATGGTGACCTTCCACCGAATCCCCTACGTGACGGCCCTTAAGCGCGGCGCGGTGCAGGACCGGTTGTTGACCGAACTCTGCGCAGGGGTCGAGCGCGTGGAAGATCTCGACTGGCGCAAGGCCGACGAGTTGATTCGTAATGAGCTAACCCCTCTGGAGCTGGCCTCGTGACCGACACTCCGTTTCAGACCGGAGAGGACTTCGCCGGTGCACTCGACGCGCGCGATCCCCTGGCGCATTTTCGCGAGCGCTTCTGGATTCCGAAGACAAAGGCCGGTGAAGAGTGCATTTACTTGTGCGGACACTCCCTCGGGCTGCAGCCGAAAACTGCGAGCGCACATATCGAACAGGAGTTGAAGGAGTGGGCTGCACTCGGCGTGGAAGGGCATTTTCACGCACGCAATCCGTGGATGCCCTATCACCGCTTGCTTACACAGCAGACAGCCGCGCTGGTCGGCGCCGAAACAACGGAAGTTGTCGTCATGAATTCTCTTACCGTGAACCTGCACCTCATGATGGCGTCGTTCTATCGTCCGACTCCGCAGAGAAACAAGATATTGATCGAGGGTGGAGCTTTTCCCTCCGATCAGTATGCAGTGAAGTCGCAAATCACTTTCCATGATCTAAACCCGGCGACGTCCCTGCTAGAGCTGACCCCCCGGGACGGCGAGAGCTGGTTGCGCGATGAAGACATCATCGAGGTGATCGAACGCGAAGGCGCCTCGATCGCCCTGATCTTGCTCGGCGGAGTTAACTATGCGACTGGTCAGCGTTTCGATCTCGCAGAGATCACAAAAGTGGGACACAAGAACGGATGCATCGTCGGATTCGATCTGGCGCATGCAGTCGGCAACGTGCCGTTGCGACTTCACGACTGGGGGCCGGATTTCGCCGTGTGGTGCAGCTACAAATATCTGAATGGCGGTCCTGGCTGTGTCGCCGGGTGTTTTGTGCACCAACGCCACGCACGGGCATTTCAATTGCCGCGCCTTGCCGGTTGGTGGGGACACGATGAAGGAATTCGATTTCAGATGGGGCCTGACTTTCATCCGATGACAGGCGCGGAAGGCTGGCAGTTAAGTAATCCTCCGATTCTCGCTCTGGCCCCGCTCCGCGCCTCGATGGAGATCTTCACCGACGCAGGGCCCGAGCCCTTGCGCGCCAAGAGTTTACTGCTCATCGGGTATATGGAGTTTCTTCTCAAGAAGATGGCTTTACCAAAGTGTTCGATCATCACGCCGCCCCAGCCAGACCGCAGGGGCGCGCAACTTTCCATTCGTATTCCGCGTGGCGGGCGCGCGCTCTGCGATCGTCTCGCGACTGCAGGCGTGATCGGAGACTGGCGCGAGCCGGATACATTTCGAGTCGCAGCCGTGCCGCTATATAACTCATATCGCGATGTTTATCGTTTTGCCCAGCGCTTCGCCGAGAATCCTTCATAGGTCCGGCAAACGCCCAGGAAACGCCCGGCGGTCGTTTTAGCGGTTACCTCGGTAACCGGAGCCCGCCTCCTGATGAAATTACAATTCTGACGTGGGGAATTCTCCGCTCCAGCACCGATGGAAGTGGACACTCGGCGTGTGCGCAGTGGTGTGCGCCCATGCTTTGTTATCGCTGCTCGTGGCGCGCGGATTTGCGTTGACGGCTTTTGGCGATATCCTTCAAAACCTTATCCTGCTATGCGCGACGATCGTGTTCCTGGCGAATGCCAGGACTGCGGCGCCGAAAGCACGTTTGTTTTGGGCGCTGATGGGGCTCGGCCTCGGAATGTGGCTGGTCTCACAGATGATGTGGACTTACGTGGAAGTCATCGTGCGTCACGAAGCGCCCAACCCGTTCGTCGGCGATGTCATCCTCTTCTTGCACATCGTTCCCATGACGGCCGCGGTGGCCATGCAACCGCACGTGCAACGGGATGAACGCACGCTGCGCGCCGGAACGCTGGATTTCGCGCTGCTTCTCACCTGGTGGATGTTCCTCTACCTCTTTGTTGTGATCCCGTGGCAGTACGTGCACCCGCTGGAATCCGTCTACGGCAGAAGTTTCGATCTCCTGTATGTCAGCGAAGAACTCGTACTGGTGGCGGCGCTCATTCTGGTTCGTCGGCGAAGCCGTGGGATGTGGCGAAAAATATACGGGCAATTATTCGCGGCAGCATTGTTGTATTGCGTCGCGTCGCTGGTAGCCAGCGAAGCCATCGACTTGCACCTTTACTACACCGGAAGCTTGTTCGATGTGCCGCTGGTAGCCTCGATGGCGTGGTTTGTCCGCATCGGTTTTCTAACCCGCGAAGCCTCCGCCCCGACCGCGGAGGAGGAAGCGCCGGCGCAGGGTCACGGCATATGGAAGGCACGCCTGGCCATGCTGGCGGTCTTTGTAACTCCGCTCATGGTGGCATGGGCTCAGTTCGCCGGGGACGTTCCGCAAGCCGTGCGCACTTACCGGTTGCTGCTCGTGATCGCGGTCATGATCGTGATGGGGGCTCTAGTGCTTCTGAAACAGCACCTGCTGGACCAGGAACTGCTAAGTCTGCTGGGACTGACGCGGCACAATCTGGATGAAATGTGCCGCATGAAAGACGAAATCGAAAACAAAGAGCAGTCGCTGCGCTGGCACAGTCTCGAGCTGCAGCGCAAGAATCTCGAGCTGCAGGAAATTTCCTTCACCGACTCGCTCACCGGCGTGTGGAACCGGCGTTATCTCGAAGAGATCATCACGGCAGAGGCCGGTCAGGTATTGCGCAACTACCAGCGCGCGCGCGGCGGTGACATCCGCAAAGTCGATCACCGCGATCTGGTTTTCATCATGGTCGATATGGATTTCTTCAAGGAAGTCAACGACCTCCACGGACATCCAGCGGGTGACCGCTTGCTGCAGTTGGTGGCCGAGCGGCTGGCCATCGTCGTGCGCAAATCGGATGTGCTGGTGCGTTGGGGCGGTGAGGAGTTCCTCATCATGAGCCGTTCCACCGATCCCGGCGGAACTCCGGCGTTCTGCAGCCGTATCCTCGAAGTCATCGCCTCCGAGCCTTTCGACCTGGGCCACGGCATCAGCGTGCGCAAGACCTGCTCCGTGGGCTGGGCGGCCTATCCCTGGTGCCGCGGCGCCTTTGAATCGATTTGTGCGGAAGAATCCATCGAGCTGGCCGATACGGCTCTCTATCGCGCCAAGGCCATGGGAAGGAATCTTGGCGTTGGCATCGTGGCCAACGAGACTGCTGCCAGAAATCCCGACAGTGTTCGATTAGTTTCAGTGCAAGACGCCAAGTCTTCGCTGGCCCGCACTATCAGGACCGAGTGCCCTGCGCCGGGCACGGCGATAGAGGAACTCGAAGATACCCATCCCCTCAATAATCCCTCCTCGTGAAATTCCTCTCCGGCAACCGCCGGTAGTGTCATGATTTCGATGTTGCATTTCTCTGCAACCTTTGCGAATCCTTAGCGTTCTTCGCGGCTGAAGGCCGTGATTTTGAAATTAGGACACTCCCCATCCACAGAAGCGCTTGACCTGCTGAAGCGCGTTGACTACATTGAGAAGCCGGCTCTGCAACGAGGCACAACTACCCATGAATGCTAAAACTCCCGCGCGCAAGACAGGCCTTCATCAAAAAGCGCAACTGATGTCGGCATCGGAAATTGAACGCACACTGGTCCGATTGGCCTATGAGATTGTTGAAAAAAATAGTGGGGTCGAGGGCCTGGGTCTCGTTGGAATTCGCCGGCGCGGCGTGCCCATCGCCGAGCGCCTGGGAAAAATCATTGCGCGCATCGAGAGTGCCAAAGTTCCGGTCGGAACGCTCGACATCACTTTTTATCGTGACGATCTCTCCACTCTCGGCCCCAAGCCGGTCGTGCAGGAGAAAGCGATTGGCTTCGAGATTGAAGGCAAGAATATTGTGCTGGTCGACGACGTTCTCTTCACCGGACGCACCACCCGCGCGGCGCTAGACGCGCTGTTTTCACACGGCCGGCCGCAACGCGTGCAGTTGTGCGTGCTGATCGACCGTGGGCATCGCGAGATTCCCGTCGAAGCCACGTTTGTAGGACGCAATGTGCAGACTACGATGAATGAAGTAATCGAGGTGAAGCTCACCGAGATTGACGGCGCGGAAAGAGTTCTGCTGATGGAAAAATAGCGGGCTCCCACATATCCAACGCGCAAGAATAAGGACGGTGGCTCCCGCCACCGTCCTTTATGTTTTCGGAGCAACTGGCAGACTGAATTACGCGATCCGGGTGCACACCGCCTTGGTCTGGGTATAAAGATTGAGCGCCTCGTGCCCCATCTCGCGGCCCCAGCCCGATTGCTTGTAGCCTCCGAACGGCAGCGCTGCGTCGAAGATGTTGTAGCAGTTGATCCAGACCGTGCCAGCGCGAAGTTGCTCGGCCATGCGATGCGCCTTGCCAATATCGCGCGTCCAGACTGCCGCTGCCAGGCCGTACTCGCTATTGTTGGCGCGCGGAATAATTTCATCCGGATCAGTGAACGGCATCGCCGCCACCACCGGTCCGAAGATTTCTTCTTGCACCACCTTCATGTTTTCCCGCGTGTCCACCAGTACGGTCGGCTCGACGAAATATCCGCGGTCGCTGGCTTTGTGCCCGCCCACCACGGCCTTTGCGCCTTCGGAGAATCCTGACTCGAGGTATCCGCAGACGCGTTGTAGTTGTTCTTCGGAAACCAGCGGTCCCATCTGTGTGTCAGGCTCCAGACCTGATCCAACTTTGATTTTCCGGGCGTGTTCGGCGACTCCTTCCACCACCTGATCGAAGACCGCCTTCTCCACATACAGCCGCGAACCGGCGCAACAGCATTGTCCGTGGTTGAAGAAGATCGCGCTGGCAGCCCCTGGGATCGCCGTCTCCAGATCCGCGTCCTTGAATACGACGTTGGGAGACTTGCCACCCAACTCGAGCGAAACTTTCTTCAGGTTGCCGGCCGCCGCATGCACGATCAGTTTGCCGACTTCGGTCGATCCGGTGAAGGCTACTTTGTCGACATCGGGATGAGCGGCGAGTGCGGCGCCTGCTGTCTCCCCATATCCCGGAACAACGTTGACGACGCCATCAGGGAAGCCCGCTTCCATGATCAGTTCGCCCAGACGCAGCGCAGAGAGCGGGGTCTGCTCCGCCGGTTTCAGTACGACCGTGCAGCCCGTAGCCAGCGCCGGACCCAGCTTCCACGCCGCCATGAGCAGCGGAAAATTCCACGGAATGATCTGCCCGACAACTCCGACCGGCTCGCGCAGCGTGTAAGCCAGATACTTCGCGCCCGGCGTGTACGGCACAGAAAGCGGAATCGTGTTGCCTTCGATCTTGGTGGCCCACCCCGCCATGTAGCGGAACAGGTCGGCCGCAAGCGGCACGTCGGCCGCCTTGGCGATGCTCAGCGGCTTACCGTTGTCGAGACTCTCGATGTAGCCGAACTCTTCGGTGTGTTGCTCCAGCAGATCGGCGAGCTTCCAGATCAGGCGTCCGCGCTCGGAAGCTGTCATCTTCCGCCACGGACCGTTGTCAAATGCTTTGCGCGCAGCCTGCACGGCTTGATTGATATCGTCGCGATCACCTTCCGCAACCTGCGCGAGAACCTCACCGGTCGCGGGATTGTATGTCGGAAAAGTCTTGCCGGAAGCGGCATTCACCCACCTGCCGTCGATCAGCATTTTTCGTGGTTTGTCGAGGAACTCCGCGACTCGCGGATGAATTTGTGGGGAGACTGCGATACCCATAGAACCTCCTTGGTCAACGTGGACTGAAGAGAGAAAGATGCCGAATGAAATCGAACGGGGCTATGCTAGCGCTGGGCGAAGACAAATGCAATGGCAGCGCCTGCGCAGCCTGCCATGCCGGGCATGATGTGGGGATACCCCGCCCTCGGCTGTCCAATCGAGCGCAGCTCGACGCTTTATTCGCCGTACGGAACCCAGATGTTCTTGACTTGTGTAGCATGCTCGAGGAACCATCGTCCCTCGCCCTGCTTCGCGTCGAACCAGTCGATGACCCGCCCCTCGTTGCTCCAAACCTGCTTCAGATTTCCAATCGACATAGCCTTCGCCGCTGCGACCATGGCCACATCTCCACAGCACCAGATGGCGTCAACATCATCGTGCTCCGCGAGCGTCTTCAAAAGTTGCGAAGCGTAGCCGGTCACGATGTTGACCGCGCCGCCGGGCAGATCGCTGGTATCGAAAAGCTGGTACAGATCCGCGGTGATGAGCGGATATTTTTCCGACGGAACCGCAATCACCGTATTTCCAACCGAAAGCAGCGGCAACACCAGCGACAGGAAGCCGAGCAGCGGGGCGTCCGCTGGGCAGATCACACCTACCGTGCCGATCGGTTCGTTCATCGCAATCGCAATGTTGCGGAAGGGCGGATTATGCACCGCGCCGTCAAACTTGTCGGCCCACGCCGCATACGAAAAAATGCGCTCGATGCCACGCTCTACTTCCGCCGCAGCCTGTTTCTCCCCGACAGCCGCGGCAAGACGGCGGACGATCTCGTCCCGCCGCCCCGCGAGATTTTCCGCACAATAATAAAGAACCTGGGCGCGATTGTGCGCGGTAGCTTTCGGCCAGGCTTCCGCATTGTGCGCGGCCTCGACGGCGTTGCGAATGTCTTTGCGATTGCCCAGCGGAGCTTCGCCGAGCAGCTTTCCTTCCGACGACCGCACTTCCATGCTGTAACCGGAGTCTGGCCGCGCCTGCTTGCCCCCGATGTAAAGCTTAACCGTGCGGTCAATCGCAGGCGTGCTGATTTCAGAAGAAGCTTTATCGTGTTCATCGGACTCGGGTGCCCCATTTCTCGCGTTCTTTGCGAGAAGCGGGGATTTTTCTGAACTCGGCAACTTCTGAGCATGCTTAAACCACGCAGGCTCCAAATATTCAAGCAACCCTTCGCGTCCGCCTTCGCGCCCGTAGCCGCTCTCGCGATATCCGCCGAAGCCGCACGCGGCATCGAACATGTTCGTGCAATTCACCCAGACGACGCCGGCTTTCAGTTGCGCGGCCACATGCAATGCCACGTTGACGCTTTCGCTCCACACGCACGAGGCCAGGCCGTAGACGGTATTGTTCGCCAGTTCGACCGCTTCTTTCGGAGTCCGGAACGTCATCGCCGCCAGCACCGGACCGAAAATTTCCTGCTGCGCCACGATCGACGTGGGATGCACGTTACTCAACAGCGTCGGCGGATAATAGAGACCACCCTCCGGCAGCGCCACTTGCGGCTGCCAGCAGGTCGCGCCCTCGGCCACGCCCTGCGCAACCATGCGCTCGATACGATCCAGTTGCACTCGCGCGACAATGGCGCCAATGTCGATCGCCTTATCGAGCGGCGCGCCAACTCGCAACGTGCTCATCCGATTCTGAATTTTTGCGATCAAAGTTTCCGCGATGCTCTCCTGCATCAGCAGGCGCGACCCCGCGCAGCAAACTTGTCCCTGGTTGAACCAGATGCCATCGACCAGCCCTTCGACCGCGCTTTCAAGGTCCGCGTCGTCGAAGACGATGAACGGAGATTTGCCGCCAAGTTCGAGCGAGAGACGCTTGTGACTCGCTGCCGTTGCGCTGCGGATGGCGCGCCCAACTTCGGTTGATCCGGTAAAAGCAATCTTGTCCACGTCGGGATGTTTCACTAGAGCTTCGCCAGTCGAGCCACCTCCCGTCACGATGTTGACCACGCCGGCGGGCAGGCCAGCTTCCTGGCAGAGTTCCGCGAACGCGAGCGCGGTGAGCGGAGTGAATTCGGCCGGCTTGAGAACTACGGTGTTTCCCGTCGCCAGCGCCGGAGCAATCTTCCACGCCAGCATAAGTAGAGGAAAATTCCACGGAATAATCTGACCGACAACGCCGCAAGGCTCGTGCTCTGGAAATTCCTGCGCCACCAGTTGCGCCCACCCGGCATGGTGATAGAAGTGCCGCGCCACTAGAGGGATATCAATGTCGCGGCTCTCGCGGATCGGCTTGCCGTTGTCCATGGTTTCGAGAACGGCGAGCAGCCGCGAATGTTTCTGTACCAGCCGCGCCAGCGCATACAAATAACGCGCTCGAGCATGCGGTGAAAGAGTGCGCCACTCCGGCGCAGCCGCGCGTGCAGCGCGCACCGCTGCATCAATGTCGACCGCAGCGCCCTGCCCAACCGACGCCAGCTTTTCCCCGTTCGACGGATCGTGCGTATCGAAATATTCTCCCGCCGCGGGCGGCTGCCACGCGCCGCCGATCAACAGTCCAAAGCGGCGCCCGTGGCGCTCAAGCCACGCTTGCGCCTCCTTGGGATCCTCAGGAGCGGGTCCGTACTCCATCGTGACGAATTTTTCAGCGATGCTCATTCGATTGTCATCCCGAGCAAGCGTTCTCAGCGCGGCGCGGGATCTGGGCAAGCCGCGCGATGCGTCGCGTTCGTTGCGACGCAATACTCGCGCGTTTGGCTCGCTTCCTTATCAACGCGGTGCCACTCCTGTTCCCGCGACTCCCCGCCTACGCAATCGGATGCCGGTACTCCGCCGAATATCTTCCGGTCGCGTGATGCTCCAGTTGCCGCTCAATATCACCCAGCAGCCCGCTCGCCCCAAAGCGAAAAAGCTCCGCGCGCATCCACGAGTCACCCATCTCCTCCTTCATCATGGCGAGCCAGTCCAAAGACTGCTTCGCTGTCCGGATCCCGCCTGCCGGCTTGAAACCGACCGCCATCCCCGTCTGCTGCGCGTATTCGCGAATCGACCGCACCATCACCAGGCTCACCGGCAGCGTCGCGTTGGTAGCCTCTTTTCCCGTGGAGGTCTTGATGAAGTCCGCGCCCGCCATCATGGCCACAACGCTGGCCCGCGCCACGTTCCGCAAAGTCAGCAGATCGCCGGTACCAAGAATAACTTTCATGTGGCAGGCTCCGCATGCCTGCTTGAACGCCGCGACCTCATCATAAAGCGCCTGCCAGCGTCCGCCGAAAACATGAGCGCGCGTAATGACGACGTCGATCTCGTGCGCTCCCGCTTCAAGCGAGCGCCGAATTTCTGCCACGCGCTCGGCCAGGGGAGAAAGCCCAGCCGGAAAACCGGTCGACACGGCCGCAACGTGTATGCCACTGCCTTCCAGCCCGTGCAGCGCGGTCTCGACGAAACTGTGATACACACAGACCGCAGCGACTTTTATGCCGAGCTGTTCAATACCAAGTTTCTGCACAAGATCGTGCTGGATGGGATGACGCGCCTTTGCGCACAACCGAAGAACGCGCTCGTCGGTGTCATCGCCAGAAAGCGTGGTCAGGTCCATGCAGGTGATCGCGCGAAGAAGCCAGGCCGCCTGCCATTCTTTCTTTACGGTTCTGCGTGAGGTCTGCGTCTGGACGCGCCGCTCCACCGCGCTCGAGTTCACGCGAACTTCCTGCACCCAGTTCAGATCGAGGGGAATTCCAGAGTTCGTCTGCAACGACCGGCCCGCGAAAGTGGCGATCGCATTCGCGTCCCGTGCATCGCGGATCGCAAACTCGTCGGCAGACTTGCTCCCCGCCCCGGAATATTTATAATCGCCCGTCATAATCACTCCGCGCAGTTTGCCGCGCCTGGACAACTCCGGACGCGACCAACCCTGAATTGCAATTGTACGGCAGTGAAACGGTGAGCGCGAGTCCGGTTCTGTCAGTGCTCGAACCGCCGACCGGTCGCGAAGAAAAGGTCCAGAATCGTGGGCCGAAGGTTTACAATGACGCACGATTTGGACTCGTGCGCGTTCCATTTCAAACAGATTCTGTCTGCAAAGTACTCCCTCTATGAAAAATCAGGTGGTTTCCGCGAGTGTGCGCAAGAAACTGGAGCAAGCTGCGTCGAAAGTGATGAAGAATGCGCACGCGCCCTACTCGAACTTTCACGTCGGTGCGGCGATCCTGCTCACGAATGGAAAAATGTTCTCCGGCTGTAACGTCGAAAATGCTTCCTATGGCATGAGTAATTGCGCGGAGCGGACCGCGATCTTTTCCGCCGTGGCAGAACTCGGGCCGAAGATTAAAATTGCTGCCGTAGCCGTCACCAATGATCACGGCGTTGCCTGCTCGCCCTGCGGAGCCTGCCGGCAAGTGATCTTCGAGTTCGGACCCGACGCGACAGTATTTTTTCAGGGCGCGAACGGGCCGAAGCAAGCGCACATCACCGAACTTCTTCCGGAAGGATTTCGTCTCAAGTGAGCCCAACCGCCACGGAAACCCAAACATTTCGTGCCATTGACGTCATCCGCAAAAAGCGGGATGGCGTCGAACTTTCGTCCGCCGAAATCGAAAGCCTGGTCAACGCCTACACCGCGGGCGAGATTCCCTACTATCAAGTTTCGGCTTGGCTGATGGCTGTTGTTCTGCGCGGCATGGCCCGCCCCGAGACCGCGGCGCTGACCGACGCCATGCTG
>Ga0074044_10000602_pt1 | contig 34613 bp, 25 predicted proteins | sample BogForMeECP23OM1_FD_94443 | JGI IMG/M metagenome (GOLD analysis project Ga0074044, IMG submission 94443) | Bog forest soil microbial communities from Calvert Island, British Columbia, Canada - Bog Forest MetaG ECP23OM1 | ecosystem: Environmental > Terrestrial > Soil > Wetlands ...
GACGCCGTTGCTGCCGATGGTGGCAGGCAGCGTGACACCATTAATAGTAATGGAGACGGTTTCTCCGCTGGCCGGGAAGAGTGTGCCGTTCCCAACGATGCCGCCCAACAGAACGGAACTGGTGCCGCTGAGAATAGACTGCGAAGGCGTGAGGCCGCTGAAGGAGACAGCGACACCCGCGGTTACCGTCAGCGTGCTCGACCCGACTATGGTTCCTGATGTCGCGCTGATACTCGTAGTTCCCGCGCTCAGCGCACTCGCCAATCCCGTCGAGCTGATAGTTGCCGTCGCCACGCCCGAAGAGGCCCAGAGCACGCTGCTCGTCAGGTTCTGCGTACTCTCATCGCTGAATACTCCCGTAGCCGTAAATTGTTGCGTACTCCCCGTCACAATCGAAGGGTTCGCAGGAGTCACAACAATCGATGCCAGCGTCGGCGCCTGAATGGCGGGAGCCGCGAGACAATGGGCAACGCCCGAGCTGATCTCATTAATCACAGTGATCGAGGCTGCCAACTTCGTTCCGGCATCCAGGGCAATCGCGGAATCGCTGCTGGTAACACCCAATTCCACATCGCTGCAAGCCGCTGCATACAGAATGTTGGGGAACGCGTTATTCCAAGTAACACCCACAGTGGCTGGCGAGCTGGCGAACGCAGTTCTGCCGTGCCGCATCAAGCTTACGTCCGAATCGGGAGCCGCAATGCAGTGCATCGTGCCCGTGGCATACCCGTCGTTATCGACGGTGATCGAGCTTGCGGAAAGCGCGCTGATTACGCTTGTGAAACCGCCTCCGGTGGGGCCCTGAGTTTCCGCGGTGCACGCCGCCGTATAGTTAGTATCCGGGAACGCCGTAGTCCACGGAACCGTCACCGTTGCCGGAAAACCGGAATAGGCCACTCGCGTATGCTGTATATCGCTCGTATCAGAATCGGGAATCGCAATGCAATCTAGCGTGCCTGCTGGAGAGCCGCCGTCCGTCGGATTCACAGTCATCGAACCGGGCGTCCGCAGTGTGATTGTTGGCAATAGGAAGTCGGATGGCGACGTCTCTACCATGCAAACGGCGGTGTAATTGGTATCAGGAAAAGGAGGATTCCACGCAATAGTAATGGGCGCGCCATTGTCCGAATAGTTGGCGTAAATCGCGCGGATATCACTGGCGATCACCGTCAGGGAGGTTGAGCCCGATATACCGCCGAGTGTAGCTGTAATCGTCACAGGCCCGCCGACCGTTTCGCCGCTGGCCAGTCCCAAGCTACCGGTGGTGTTGCTGATCGTCGCGATGTTCGTGTTAGACGACGACCACGTTACAGAGCCCGTCAGATTCTGCGTCGAGCTGTCGCTGTAAGTACCGGTGGCCGTGAACTGCAGAACGCTGCCTTGTTGAACGGATGAATTGGCCGCTGTCACCGAAATCGATTGGAGAGTCGGCGCCGCAGAGGTCACGGCCAAGGCCGTCGAGCCGGACATCGTGCTTGAGGTAGCCGTGGCCGTGATCGTCGAGGTTCCCGTACTAACTCCCGTGGCCAGCCCCACGCCACTTATCGTCGCCACCGCAACTGTCCCCGAACTCCATGTCACGCTACTCGTTAGGTTTTGTGTCGTGCCATCGCTATAGGTTCCGGTTGCCGTGAACTGCTGCGTGCCCCCCGTCACAATCGACGGATTCGCTGGAGTCACGGCAACAGACACCAGGACAGCTGGAGCCTCTGTGCCGGTCAGAGCCACCGTCTGCGGACTCCTAGATGCGCTACTCGTGATGGTCACAGTTCCGGTGGAGGAACCCGTTTGCGTGGGCGAGTAGACCACATCGAATGTAGCGGTTCCTGCTGTAGCTAAAGTCATCGGCAGGGACGGCAGATTTACCAAGCTGAAGGAGTTGCCTGCCGGAGTGATCGAATCGAGAACAAGGGGACCCTGCCCAGTGCTGGTAATCGTAACTGCGGATGGGCTCGAGGTTTCGCCCGCCGGCACAGTGCCCAAATCGATCGCCGCAGTCGAAATTACGATTCCTGGCAGAGATTGCTTGCATTCGCCTACGCTTCCGGCTGCGAAGATGGACTGAATTTCACTGAGAGCGAGTGCGCGGTTGAACGCCTGCACTTCATCGATCACGCCATTCCAGGTGCGGGGAAAACCTTGAACTCTAATGTTTTCCGGTGACGAACCGATGGTCCAGGTATCCGTCGAGTAGGCAATGGTTTTCGTCTCGGCAAGCTGTCCTTCGAGCACGCCGTTCACATAGAGGCTGAAGGTGGTGCCGTCGTACGTGCCCGCCACAAAATAAAACTGCCCGGGCGGAAACGCGTCGGTTGAGGTGATGATATCGGTATTGATGGACCCAAAGACGAAGACGAATTTGTTGTCCGTGGCGCTCCAGGAGAGATACGCAGCGTCATCCGAGTTGTCTATATTCTGTCCAAAAATTGCGTTGCCGTAAGCATCATTGTTTGGCCCGGCGCCATCGGGTTGCACCCACGCCGACAGTGTGAATTGCTGGTTGTTCAGACTCACAGAGGGAGCGATATCGATATAACCGCCCGTGCCAAACGTAAATCCTTGCCCAACTTCTCCTGCAGCGTAGCTAACGGCGTTTGAAGTGGTGGGTGGATTGGTGCCCAGCAAGTCGTTCGTAGTGCCGTCGCCGGTGTACCAGCTAACAAGCCCGGACGGATTCGCTATGCAGCTCGATCCGCTGCTCGGGATCACCGTCAAGCTCGCCGACCCGGAAATGCCGCCGGACGTGGCGGTGATGGTCGAACTGCCACCGGAGAGGCCCAAGGCCAGGCCACTGGCGCCAATACTGGCTGCAGTCGTATTGCTGGAAGCCCACGTCGCTGCGGCGGTAAGATTTTGTGTCGTGCTATTGCTATAGGTTCCGGTTGCGGTCAACTGGAGCGTCTGACCCACGATGACAGAGGGCGCTGTCGGTGCCACGGCGATGGACACCAGCACCGGCACCGCCGTCACGGTCAAGGTCGTTGCGCCAGATATGGTCCCAGAAGTGGCTGTTATGGTCGACGTGCCCGCGCTGACGCCTGTAGCCAGCCCCGCGCCACTGACCGTTGCTACCCCAGCCGTCCCCGAACTCCACGTCACGCTTCCCGTCAGGTTTTGTGTCGAGCTGTCGCTATAGGTTCCGGTCGCCGTAAACTGCTGCGTGAGTCCAGCGGCCACACTCGGATTCACGGGCGTCACCGCGATGGACACCAAGACCGCTGCGGTCACCGTCAATACAGTTGAGCCAGATACGCTTCCGGACGTAGCGCCAATCGTTGAAGTTCCAACGCCAACACCCGCAGCAAGTCCCGTACCTGAAATAGTTCCTACGCCGGTCGTGCCCGAATTCCATATCACGCTTAACGTGAGATTCGCGGTACTCCCGTCGCTGTAGCTTCCAGTCGCCGTGAACTGCTCGCTAGTTCCCTTGGCGATCGAGGGGCTGGCTGGCGTCACGGCAATCGATAGGAGAGTCGGCGCGGTCCCCGAAGTCACCGTCAGCGATGTAGAGCCGCAAGCCCCGCCCGCGCAGGCGGTAATGGTTGTCGCCCCAGCCGTAAGGCCATACGCCGCGCCGCCGTTCGTCCCTCCGTTCGTAATGCTCGCTACGGAGTTATTGGAAGTGGTCCACGTAACAGAATTCAGCGTCTGCATCGCGCCGCCAACAAACGTTCCTGTAGCAACTAATTGTTGAGCGGTCCCCGCCTGAATCGTTAGGTTCGCCGGCGTCACCGCAATTGAAACCAAATTCGCGGGCGTCAGCGAACTGGGTACATAGAGTTCCGCGGTCGCGGTTGCGATGGAAGTCGTCCCAAAAGCGTCGCCCCCGACGACTAGCACATCCCCGTTGTTAAGAAGCGTGGACGTGCTGTAGAAGCGCCCAGTGTTCAGGTCACCCGTATTTGTGGTCGTCCCGCTTACAGGATCATAGATGGATGCACTGTTATAAAGTAAGTCGAGGCTGCTCGAGTTCAGCCCGCCTGCCACCAGCACCGTGCCATTGTTCAGAAGAGTTGCCGCATTGTCGAAGTAGTAGGTCGTCAGGTTCCCCGTGTTCGAAAACATTCCCGTCGCCGGATTGTAAAGCTGGAATTGAGTGGTGGTGCTGGACGTCGGTTCGCCGCCGGAGATCAGCACCATTCCGCTATTCAGCAGCGTCCCGGAACTGAAATAGAAGTAGGTCGGAATGATCAGGCTGCCGGTAGGGCTGAATAATCCGGTCATCGGATTGTACAGCTCGGCGCTCGTCAGTTCTGCGTCGGCGGCTGATTCGCCCCCAGCAATCAGCACTTGTCCGCTGTCGAGGAGGGTCGCAGTAGGAAAGAAGCGCCCGGTGTTCAGGCTACCCGTGCTGCTAAACAAGCCTGTTGCAGGATTGTAGAGTTCGGCGCTCGTCGTTGCCGTGCCGGTTGCATCTTCGCCGCCCGCAACTAAAACTTGGCCGTTCTGGAGCAGCGTAGCGGTGTTGTAAATCCTGGGAACGTTTAGGCTGCCGGTCAGTGTGAACAAGCCCGTTGCGGGATCGTAAATCTCGGCGCTTCCCGAAAGTGTCAAATCACCCCCAACGATGAGCACCTTTCCGTTGTTCAGTAACGCGGCCGTATGAAAGATGCGAGCGACGTTCATACTTCCCGTGAGCGTGAATGTGCCGGTTGTGGGATTGTAAAGCTCCGCGCTTGCCAGCACGTTGCCCGACGCGTCCTCGCCGCCTGTGACCAGCACCTCGCCGTTGTTCAACAATGTAGCCGCGTGAAGCAGGCGGGCAGTGTTGAGACTGCCTGTATAGACAAAGCCGGCAGGCGTCACGGTGACAGTCCCTGTCGCGGTCTCGCCACCGAAGCTGGCTTGGATCGTAGCTGTCCCTAAGGCAACTCCCGTAGCCAAACCGCTAGTGCTGATAGTCACATTCGCCGGACTCGAGGAACTCCAAGTCACGCCGGTGGTGAGAACTTGTTCCGTGCCGTTGCTGTACAGCCCGGTCGCGGTGAACTGCTCCGTTTGTGCCGCGATGATGTACGAAGTTGTCGGCGAAAGGAGAATCTCGAGCAATATAGGCTGAGTAACCGTCAAAGTTGTTGAGGCGCTTATGCTCCCAGCGGCCGCTTTAATCGTCGTGGCACCAACAGCTACTCCTGTCGCTACCCCGCTGTTACTTATCGTTGCGGTAGCGGTGCTCGAGGAACTCCACGTCACGCTGTTCGTCAAGTTCTGAGTGCTTCCGTCCGCATAAGTTCCCGTGGCCGTCAACTGCTCCGCCCCTCCTGCAGCGACCGACGGGTTCAGCGGGGTCAGTGCGATGGAGGTTAGTGCAGAGCTCGCCCCCGTTCCGCCGAAATCGTAGACCACCTCCGGGTTTGTAGGATCGTTCGTTACAATGATCAACTCGCCGGAGTAAGCGCCCAGCGTAGTCGCCGTAAAGGTCACGCCAATTGTGCAGCTTTGGAACGGAACGAGTAGGTTGTTCGTGCAGGTATTTGTGGACGCAAAGCCCGTGCCAGAAACTTCTATGAGCGAAATCGTGAGTGTGTTTCCGCCGTCGTTCGTCAGCGTCACTGTTTGCGGCGCGCTCTGCACTCCGAGCGGCTGCGATCCAAAGTTTCCGATCGTTCCGCTGAACTCCGCTTGCGCCGAGAGCTTTACAGAGCGAATGCGGTTATTGTTGGTGTCCGCAATGAATAGTGTCTCCGTAGGGTCGACCCACAGTGCCGCAGGGTAATTCAGGCCGGCTTCCAGAGCCGGTCCGCCGTCTCCGCTGAATCCCCCCGTTGCGTTTCCCGCCACGGTAGCAATGGTTTGGGTCGTGGCGTCCACCCGGCGGACCACGTTGTTATCCGCAATAAACAGATTCCCTGAGCTATCAAGGGCCAGCGCTTCAACCAGCGTAAGTTGCGCCGATGTTGCGAGTCCCCCGTCACCGCAACCTACACCTGGTGTCCCGCAGGGCGTTCCATTTCCCGCCACCGTGGTGATAATTCCAGACACCGCATCCACGCGCCGCACGCGGTAGTCGAGTCCATCGCTGAGGAAAAGATTGCCAGCACTATCGACGGCCACGCTCAGTTCCCCATTCGAGGTATTAAGGTTTGCCGCAGTCGCCGGGCCACCGTCGCCGCAAGCGGCAGTGGGACTAGCGCAAAGGGTGCCATTGCCGGCCACCGTGGTGATGACCCCCGAGCTTGCGTTCACGCGGCGTACCCTCGCGTCGCCCGAATCGCCGATAAACAGATCGCCGGATGTATCGAAGAAGATGCCCGACGGCGTGTTCAGCCCTGCCGATGTGGCAGGTCCTCCATCCCCGCAGGCTGTCGTGGGATTGGCACAAACCGCGCCTCCCGCAAAACTCGTGATGGTTCCGCTGACCGTGTTGATTCGCCGGATCGTGTTGAGACCGACGTCAGAGAAATACACATTCCCGGACGCATCGGCGGCGACTCCGCCAGTAGCAGGGTTCAAGGTTATCGTCGCATTCAGTGCCAGACCACCGTCGCCGGTCGAACCCGGCTCTCCTGTGCCCGCCGCCGCGGTAATGACCTTCGTTCCTCCGTCGACCCGGCGGATGCGATTGTTCTGTTCGTCTGCGATATACCCGTTTCCCGATGGATCCAAGGTGCCGCCGTTGGGCCCGCCAAGAATGGCAGCCGTATCTGGTCCGCCGTCACCTCCCGAACCACCTCCGGCGATAGTTGTAATGAGGTGCTGCGCGGAATTGTCCACCTTTCGGACATGGTTGGCGCCATATTGTCCAATGTAGATATTCCCAACAGAATCTTCAGCTACGCTAAAAGGGCTGGCCAGTAAAGCGCTGGTTGCGGCCCCGCCATCGCCACTCTCGCCGAAGACTCCGAGCGTGCCTGCAACCGTCGTAAGCGCGAATGTACTACTATTCACGCGGTAGACCGTCGTCCCACCGGTAACAAGAAAATTGCCGGAAGACTCCAAAATCACATAATTCGCGCCGTCAGGTGGCGAGACGATGGTGGTGATGATCTTCGTGGTTGCGTCCACACGGCGAATGCGCGCGCCATCTGCGATGAACAGATTTCCGTTCGCGTCAAGAACGACCCCGCGCGGAGTTTGTAGCTGCGCCTGGGTGGCGAGTCCCCCGTCTCCGCAAACGCCCGTCGCGCCGCACACAGCTCCGGTTCCTGCCACAGTAGTGACGACTCCCGTTACCCCGTCAACGCGGCGGACACGGGCGTCAAAATGATCGGCGATGAACATATTGCCGGCAGTATCGAAGGCCACTGCTTCCGGGCCCCAGAAACTTGCTTGGGTGGCCAGCCCTCCGTCTCCGCACGCCTGGCTGGTCCCGCCCGGACATTGTGCCGCGCTTCCGGCAAAGGTGGTGACAATCCCAGTGTTCGCGTCGATCCGGCGAATGCGGTTATTCGCATAGTCCGCCACGAACAGGTTTTGATTGGCGTCAAGCGTCAAACGAATGGGCTGAAAGAAAACTGCGCTTGTTGCAAGGCCACCGTCGCCGCCAAACCCTGTGAACGTGCTTCCCGCAAAGACGGTGATGACTCCTGCTGGTGAAACCTTGAATATCTGCGAGTTGGCGCCCTGTCCGATGTAGAGATTTCCCAAATTGTCGATGGCTATGCCGGATGGAGTGATGACGTCTGCTAAGGTTGCAGCACCGCTCGGAGTGCCGCCACCCACAACGGTCGTGATCGTGTTCTGCGCCAACAGGAACGGAGAGACATACAACAACGCAACGATGAGGGCGATCGAGCGGAGAAAACGCAAGCTGTCTCCCGTCCAGGACAAGAGCCGCGGGGTAGGACTCGGGGTGGAGTCTATTACGATTTGCATCAATAACAGAATAATTTTTTTTTTCAACTTAGTAATAGAGGTTGGATTTAGACTTGGTCCACCGCTACGCCATTGATTGCCTTCTATAGCAGGTACGTTTCCGTACCAAAATCTTCTTCAGGTACAGCAGGCTGTGGCTCTTCGAAGCGCCGCGAGGGGCAATGAGCTCTGAGCGAATTGCTCAGGGAATCAGAATTCTCAAACGTTTAGAACCGGAATCTGCGCCGCGCAAATGATTGCGTATCCGTTCGTGCGCAAATGACCGCCATACGGGTAGCATCCCGTAACCATCACATCTGCATTCGTTTGCTTCGCCGCTTGGCTCAGCACCTTTGGCGCCTCGCCACTTCCTATGAATACTTCAGAGTGGATGCCCATACGTTGTTGGAGTTCTGCGATTCGCCGAGAGGCGTCGCCGACGAGCGCCTCTTTCCACTCTTGATTGACATTGCTACCGCCGGGACCCCAAAACTCGACCCCGCCCGTGATATGAGCGAGCGTCAGACGGGCACCGAATTCGGCGGCCATTTGGGAGGCCCAGGACACAGCTTGGTCCGTGCGGAGGCCGAAATCGACTGCGCAAAGGACGTTGTCGATCGCGAACGTGTTTAGTGATGATTCTTCGACGTGCGCGCCGGTCCAAACGGGGCATTCCGTCCAGTTCAATACTTTTGCTGTCACAGAGCCCAGAAGAAACCGGTCGAAGGTCGGGCCATGGGACGGCATCATAATCAGGTCGGCTTTTTCCTGCTGAGCGGTCTCAACAATTGCGTGCGCGGGGTCACCTTGGAGTAAGAGGCTGCTAACGGTGAGGCCATCCAGTTCCGGCCGGAGCAAATGTTGCGGATTTTTATCTGTCGTTCGGATGATCTCTGAAAGCAGATCCCAGCGAGCTAGCTCGGGGCCATCATCTGGCACTCCCGCGGCATGGCTCTGCGCGGTCATGACGTGCAGCATCACGATCTCAGAGCGGAAGTGACGAGCCAATGCCGCAGCCTGAAAGATCACAGGCAGCGAAGTATCCGGGAAATCGACCGGCAGAAGAATCTTCTTAATATTTAGCATCGCATACTCTTCGTACAATCAATGTGACACTCCTCATCTTCCTTTCTTTGGACGTTTACTGCCCAGGCTGGGGTGCACGTAATGTCGGTAAACCCCGATTAGGTAATGGTAGGGTCCGCCAGGTACACCGCCCCGCGGAACTTGTCGGAGCGAGAAAGGTCTGCTAGTGCTTTGCAATTGAAACCGGCGAACTTCCTGCTCCCGGCTTTTTCGGCGATGGAATCTGCGCGGCATCCCCAGCCTCCGACGAAGGCCTTGATCAGTTGAAAGGCCACGACCACTCTTTGCATTCGAAAGTTCACGCCTCCATGCCAGCCTTGTCCCGCCGCTTCCATTTCACCTCCGTCCCCGGGAGCGACCCCGGCTCCCACACCGCCATACTAACCCTCGACGAACCCTCAGTGCAGAATCGAACCTCCATACGTGAGAAAGAACACAAGGGCTAGATCCAGGTCATGAGTGTCGTGAAGCCCAAGCCGTAGTAACATCGGTGCGATCCTGGCTTAGCACAGTGAGTATCGAAGCGGGAGCTGTTCCACAAAAAATGACGAGTGACAGGACGAACCCGACCGTTACATTTGTCCGACCCGTCGAACACAGGAGCACGCCATGAAAAGCTTCCTCTTCGGCATCCTGACGATGATCCTTATCCTCGCGGTAGGTCTCCTGTTCGCGCTGCTGGGTTTCGTCAATATGCGCGCAGACAATCCGCCATCCCATCTTGAGGCCGCCATAGCCGGACGCGTCTCGGACGCAAGCGTCGAGCGCGCCGCCCTTAAACTAGCCAATCCCGTAGCCGCCGATGAGGCCAATCTGGCCGCCGGCGCTCGTCTTTATCGCGACCACTGCACGCTTTGCCATGGCGATCCCGCGCGTCCAAAAGCCCCGCTAAGCGATTCCCTCAATCCGCCCGCGCCGCAGTTCATAGATGACAAGGCCGACATGCCGGAGTATCAAAATTTCTACATCCTGCAGCACGGAATCCGTTGGACCGCCATGCCTGGCTGGAAGAACGTTCTGACGGATCAGCAGCTATGGCGACTCGTGACTTTTCTTTCGCATATGAGCGACCTTCCGCCAGCTGCCAAGCAAGTCTTCAGCGAATCATCGCCGCAGACCCCGCCCGCCCCAACCTCACACTAGGCCCCCAGCTAAGAACTTCCAGCGTTCCCAGCGACCCGCCATCCCGTTTGGAATCAGAGCTGAACGTCTGCGCCAGCCCCCGGTCAACCGGCAGGTCGTCGACCGCAAGGGGCCCTCTGTTCTTTCTGACAATAGCCAACGTTTCCTCGATTGCTTAAGAATCGAGGACCAGGATGGGGGATCGGCACCTGAGAGTCGAGAAGGAGAAAGAACCGTATGCCGCAGACTAACAAACTCAAGAATAAGTCTTACAAGTGGGGCCTCGCTGGTTTGATGGTATCCGGGATACTCCTTTCGGCCGTTTTTCCAGCTTTTTCCGATAAAAAGGTAAAGAACGAAACTATCGAAGCAAGCGCCATGGGGACTGGCACCCAAATGGGTCAGGTGATCAGCATTTCCATGGAGATCTACGATTACTCAACACCTGCGGACAAGCAGGCCCTGGTCCAGGCATTTGCGACAGGACAGAACCAGGGTCTCGTCAACGCCCTGACCAAAATGCATGCCGTTGGCCATATCTCCATTACCGGAACGCTGGGCTACGATCTGGCCTTTGTTCGAATGATCCCAACGCCGACGGGCCGCAAAATCCGTTTTGTCACCAACCGCTTATTGAGATTCGGAGAAGTATGGGCGGACACTCAGTCGACGGCATTCAATCTTACGGGTGGGGAGTTTGATCTGGACGACACCGATAAGAAAAAGAGCACCGGCGTATTGTATCCGGCGTGCCAACTCGCCATTGACAAGGATGGCCAGCTTCAGATCGAACTCAATCAAAATGCCTGGAGATTGGTAGACGTGCTCGATTGGAAGGGCACGCCAGGCGTCAACTGAGATGCTTGCGGCCGATAAGCACGTCCAACGATGGATTGGAATTGCCCTCCGGTTTTTTCGAGGGCGTCGATTAGATTTTAACCAAACGGAACTCTGAGTTAAAGTGAGGTGTCCGATGAAAAGCAGGCCGTTCGCAGTGATTGGTAGCAGCTTGATTTTGATGGGGATAGGGCTATTGCTGATGGATGGGAGCATCGCCGCGAACGATAAGAAAACCAAGCCGTCGGTTTGCTCCAATCCTCATCCCGAACAGCTTTGTACTGCGGCAAATACCTGTGGATCGAGCAGCTCTCCCTGCATTCTGGAAATTAGGCGCACGGGCGGCGGATATGATGCGTCTGTGACTCCCAACATTCCGAACTTTCCGAAGGAGCCGGCGGCGATTTGCGTCGCGACTGGCACGAGCGTGACGTGGCGAGGCGAGGGTAAGAACACGGGCATTATGGTCGACTTTGGCGGCTCGTCTCCCTTCGATCCCTCAGGAACGATAATGGGAGGTTCAGACCGCCCGGTCACCGTGGTCACGAAAACGGCTGGATGCTACAAGTACACGGTCGGCGCCTGCAATCCCGGCTCAATCTACGGCATGTGTGGAAATTCGGACTTCGACCTGATTGTCACGAGTGGTAAGTAGAGGTTGTGGAGCGGTTCGCCGGAGGTACACGCTCGCAGGTGATTTAAACAAATGGCTTGGTTTGTTCCGCGAGCTCGTCAATTCCTCAGAGCGAGAGTGAAGATGCGTGCTCCCGCAGGAGAAGCACAGATCTACTTAGAGAGTGCGTTGAAGTGGCCAATTTATGGGAAACAGATTGTCGCGTCCGTGGCTAGTGCTATTAAACGTCATATTTTTGTTGTCGTGCGGAGTGCTCCCCTGCATGGTTGAGGCGCAGCCACAGGATTCGCAGGAGCAGCAGGACCAATCCGTCGCCGATGCCGCCCGCCGCAGCCGCACGCAGAAGAAGGATGCCGCGAAGCAGTCGCGGGTGATTAGCAACGAAGATCTGGACTTGGAATACTTCAAACCCGGCCAAGAAGGTCTCTATCTTGGCGCTCCACCAAAGCTGAAGGCGGGAGACTCCAGTGCGAGTGCAGTTGCCACGGCCGAAGCTGCCGATCAGCCGTCAGCTTCCACTAACAATGAACCTCGACCGAACGAAAAGAATTCGGAAGAGGCAGCTTCCGAGGATGCGGGAATTGCAAAGTTGAAGAAACAGATTGCCGAGGCAGAAGACCATTTGAAATGGCAACAACGCGAGTTTGCGCTCGATCAGGACATGGTTTATTCGAATCCTAACTATACGGACAATCAGACGGGGAAAACCAAGCTCGACTCCGAGCAGCAGAGCATTAATCAAATGCACCAGGAGATCGGAGACCTAAAGGCAAATCTTGCAGCGCTTCAAGAGCGTCGAATGCAAGCTAGTCCGCCTGAGAGTCTACCGTCGCCAGCCCCTCCGCAACTGTAACGTCTACGCACAAATTAGTTTAAGATCGCGCGGTAATCCAACTTATGGTGGCCGACTAAAACAGTCCGCCTTGGAGATTGAGCGCTCCTCATCGCGAATACTTACTAATGCTTGGGGGTTGCGGCAAACAGTTCTGGAGGATCGATCGTGGATTGCCGCCAGAACAGCGGCTCGCCAATTTTGGCTTCCATCCAGCTTTGCAGCAGGACCATGGTTGTGGAGACTTGTCCTCCATCCGGCGTATCAAAGACCACAACCACGCCCGCATTGGTGTTTTGAGACTGTCTGAAATCATTCCAAGCCCGCTGGAAAAGCAATTTCGCGAATTCGCGCTTTTCGTCAGGCATGGTTGAAGTTGCGGGCGAATCGACAGGCTGAACCCAAAAGATCTTAACCGTCGTATTTTTTAGCGGGGCCCAAGTGCCGGGAAACAGTCCGTTCTCTTCGCGCGTCACTTTAAAAATGGCGGCAGCTGCGGTTTCCCCATTAGCGGGTTCGGCGGGGGTGTTCCAGCGGGGATCCATGGCCTCGGCCTGTGAACGGCGGATGTAGCCACGCGATGCTCCGGCAATCTGTATGTGAAACCACTCGCCTTCGGCGTCAATGAACTCGAACTCGTCGTCAGCAGAGGCGGTGAATAAGACCTTGGAAGTATCCGCAGGATGCGCGAGGACTGGCGAGCCGGATTTTTTTACGATGACGAGATTGCGGGGGTGAGCTTGGTTGTGTTGAACTTCCTGCAAACCTTCGAGCACTGATTTAAGCTCGAGCATGTGTTTTTGTTCGTTTTCGCGCTGTAATTTCAGGGCGGCAATATCATTGGACGAAGAGCTAGGAGCTGTGGGTTCAGCCGGCGCTCCTCCATAAGGAGAAGTCCCGCCCCCAGTCGACGAAAATTGCGGCAAAGGGTTTCCTGAAGAATCGATTTTTGGCCGTGGAGCTTGCAAGCTGGATCGCGGAACGTAAATAGAAAGTTTGCCGCCCAATTTTTGACTCAGCCGGTCCAGCAAGTCCAATTCTAGCCTGCCGTTGGAAGGGAGCGCTTGATAGCCTGCTTTCGCAGGATCGGGATCGGCATACCATGCGGTGATTTTCGCCGTGAGTTTAACGACGGTGCTCTGTGGAGTTTCGGGGAAGATCTCCACGGAAAATTGGTAGAAGGCGCGCTCATAGCGGTCCAGCGGTTGCTGTCCCATAGCGACAAATCCATCAACGACGGGGAGTTTTTGACCTGCGTAGGCCTGGGATTCTTTCAGCGCCGCCTCGACATCTTCCTTTGGTTTCGAGAATGTCCGGGCGTAAGGAATCGACTGTGCCCTGGCAGGAGGAGGAGACGAAAGCTGCAGGACCGCTGGCAATGACAGGCAGAGTAAAGAGAGAGTAAGCCGAGATAATTTGCAGTTTTTCACGGAAGGGGTTCCAAGCTGTCCACATGAATCCAACCGTGCTGGCCGTTGTGCAGTTCCACGCCATACCAGTGAGGCGTGATAATCACGACGATTACTTCTGTATATGCGGCAAGAGCCACGATGCTGGCGGCGGAGTGAAAGGGCGCCGCTTTGAGTTCCACTCCCGGAGCTTTTACGCGACGCGCTAGTTCGTGGCGCAAAGCTTTAATTTGCTGTTCCAGGTCCTGAGAAGAAGACTGCGCGGCAGCCAGGAGTGCTTTTTCGTCCTCACGCTGGCGAAGTTCGGTAGTTCTCACCAAGTCCGCGCTCTCGCGGCGGCGAAGGGCTTCGGCGTTTTCCTGCTCGATGGTTTGAATGGCGTGTAGATGATCCTCAATCACTTTCGCTTCGCTGGCCTCCACGGTGCCGTCAGAAATGTGCGCTGTTCGATGGGTCGTCTCGACGTAGATCGCATCGATATGCAGACGAACGCGCTCCGGACCCACGCTGGTCACGATATATCGGACAGCGATGGTGCCTTGGTCCGCGGTTTCCAGAAAGTGGCGAGGCGCAATAGCGTTCTTGAGGATCTTGTAGAAAACTTTGCCGGGCTGATTCCATGGTTCGAACAGTGGAGTGGACTCCACAACGGTTGCACCAGTCAGAACCGGTTGCTTGTCATAAATCCAGGTGCCGTGAATGGTTTGGTCTTCGAGAACTTCCTGCAGCGCCTGCAAAACATCCTCGAGTGTCGCTGAAAACTCCTTCGTAATGCCTGGTCCCAATGGTGGTTCTTTGGGAGGGGAGCCTGCGAACGAAAATAGGGAATTCAAACAAGCGAGCAGCACGAGAACAAAAGTGAGAAAATCGATTTTCATTTGAGGATTGCTGCCACTGCTCCCGAACACTCGCAATCGCATCGCTCTCCCGCTCGGACCCTTTTGCTTTCGAGACAAGGTTGTCTTGCGCGAAACTCCGCTTCACACGGTTTTGTGTACCCGCGTAGCCCGTTAACTTACTACTGCAATTCTCAGAGATGTGTCAAATCGACAGTTCGTTGTCCGACCTCGCGCGTTGCAATCCGGTAGGATGCGACTTTGGCGTGTGCGAACAGGACGGTCCTTTTTCCCTTGGGCGCCTGGAGCCGGGTAGTCACGGAGGACCAAGTTTTCGATCAGCGGCACAGGGGATTCTGGAGAAATGGCTGGGTATCGGAACCATGTGTTGAAAATAAATTAAAATAAAAATAAGAAAACTCTTGCATTCGATTTTTCGCGGGAGTAGGATGCGCGCGGTTCAGGGACTTGAGGACTCGGCCCGCTTTTCTCTTTGATGAGCGGGGCCGCGATTCTCTATGGGCGTTTTGCTAACTGCTCCGGCGCGATTTGTTGACGAGATTTGGATATCCCAAATATCCAACCGGTTGTGTGTATTTACGCCTTCTCCCTCCCACGCTGTGCTCCGCAAAATTTGTTCGTATGGTCCAATAGCACATTGTGAGTTTCATGCTGAGGAGGCAACATGTCCTACTGTGATTCCACTCTACGGAACGTGATAATGCGGTGCCACACATTCTCCGTCCTGATCACGTTTCTGGCTCTCGGCATTTTCCTTACCGATACTCGGCAGGTTCAAGCGCTCCCTCTTCCGGGGGGCCCGGTCCGCGCTCTACCCGCGTTTGCTCGCAAGTATGGGCTGCCTTGCTCTTCGTGTCATCAAGCATGGCCCATGCTGAGCCCGTTCGGCCAAGCGTTCAAGGACAACGGCTATCAGTTGGGCAACGAGCGTGATGCCCCCGTGTACCAGAACCCAGCCTACTGGCCGGTAACATTCCGCATCACGCCAATTTGGCACCGAGAGAACGAAAACCGCGCACCAGTTGATGGTCCGGCCGGCGTGTCTGGCAACCAAGCCAATGTCACGACTGACGGTTTCGATCTGAGCGGTCTCGATTTCCACACTGGAGGCACGCTAGCCAAGAACGTTTCCTTTTATGTCTTGCCCTCTTCCGACCCCACGGCCTCCTTCCACTTCGAAACCGTCATGGCTCGTCTTGACAATCTCGCGCACACCAGCTGGCTCAACATCAAGCTCGGAAAATTCGAACTCGATAACCTTTTGTCCGAAAAGCGTATTCTTACCCTGACCAACGTATCCGGGGTTTACACCAACTATCACTTCCAGCCTGCCACGGAGAATAGTGGAGTCAACCCGGCCTTCTTCCCCTTCGTGTTTGGCATTGGCGACAATCAGCTCGGAATGGAAGTAATGGGACACTCCGCGGATGACCGCACTCGTTACTCAGTTGCCTTGCTCAGTTCCAACGATGGCAACGTGAATTTGCCGACAAGCCGTTCTTATGGAACCTATATAACCGCCAGCCAGGCCTTCCAGGTCGGAGGCCTCGGTCTACAACGCATCGGCGTATTCGACTACATCGGCGAGGCGCCCACTTATTACCAATACACAAATGGCAACAACAGCGGTATACCCGGTAACGCCGCCTTCGGTATACCGGGCACAGGTATCGGCAATAGGTCCTTCTACCGCGCAGGCTTGATCGGCCAGTTCTACATTAAAAAGTATGACCTTACCGCGATGTATTTCCATAGTTCTGACGACAAATATCTGGCAACCGGCACGCCTGCGAATCCCGCCCTCGCAACGGTGCCGCTCGCCGCGGGCGCGCAGAGTGCCATCTGGAATGGCGCGCTGTTTGAAAGCCACTACACACCCAGCCCGCAATTTATCTTGATCCAACGCGTCGAGCTCGTGCGCATGTCGCAACAAGCTCTTCCGATTGTGCCTGGAACTCCCTACACGCCCGGCGTAAGCGTTCCCTCTTTGAGCTTCGGCAACGAGGACGTCTTCACGTTTGGCGGGCGTTATTATCCGTTCATCTCCAGCCGCGCCGGTTTCGCTTTCCACGGAGAATATGCGTTCAGCCATCAAACAGGCACCTCGCCGATAACCGGCCAGAACCTCGATTTCAGCAGCTTACTCTTCGGTTTTGACTTCGCGTTCTAAGGAGGAAGACGATGAGAAGAATGAACGTAGCAAAATGTCTTGCAGGAATCGCCGCCCTCCTGGCCGCGCCGCTGCTCGTTTCGGGGCAGCAGGCTGAATCCCACATCGGAAAAGTCAATGGGCACGCGGACACCGGCAAACAGCTTTATTTCCGGTATTGCTGGGGCTGCCACGGCTTCCGAGGTAACGGCAGCGGCGAGAATTGGATGCCAACGGGCTCTTACCCCGACTCGCCGTACCTGAATATCCAGCCGCGAGATTTCGTGACTGCGACGTTCAAATGCCGCTCGACGCCGACGGGCACATTACCCACGGATCAGGACCTTTACAACTCGCTAGTGCGCGGGCTTATCAATTCCAATATGCCGTCGTGGGTGACACTGACCGATCAAAACCGCGCCGACTTGGTGGCCTACATCAAGTCGTTTTCTGAGAGGTGGAAGACCGATAAGGCTGGTGCGGAGATCAATGTCCCCGCTGAACCGGCGCTCACAGTACAAAGCATCCAGCACGGAAAGGAATTATTCACCAAGCTGGAATGCTGGAAATGCCACGGCCCAGAAGGGCGGGGAGATGGCCCTTCGGCTTCGACTCTCACCGACAGCAATGATCAGCCTATCCGACCCTACAATTTCGCGGCCGGCTCGCGGTTTAAATGCGGCACGACAAACCACGACCTCTACAAGATATTCATGACCGGACTGGACGGGACGCCGATGCCCTCCTTTGCTGACGTTATCAAACCCGATGAGGCATGGGATCTCGTGCACTACTTGCGCACTCTCCAGATCAGCCACAAGAGCCCTGAGCTTGCGCTTTGGGAGGGCACCAAAGAAGGCGCCGAGATCGTTAAAGCTCAGAGAGTTCGGGGAACGCCGACAGGTTCGGGCGTCAATCAATAACCGGCAACGGATCGAAGAGATTACAGGAGGAATGGTCGAATGCGAGGCAGGTGCAAAGATGTACTACTGGCAGTAGTAGTTGTCATCTCGGCGTCAATGATGATCTCTGCTCGGCCCAGCGGCGGGACCGTGAGCGGCAAAATCACTTACGAAGGTACGCCCGCAAAGCAGAAACCCATCGACATGTCCAAGGAGCCTACTTGCGCGAAACAATATACGACTCCTCCCACGACAGAGACGGTGGTGACCGGTCCGAATAATGCTCTCGAGAATGTGGTAGTTTACATTTCCGCGGGAGCACCGGATGAGGCCGCTCCTTCAAAGGCAGCTGTGTTTACGCAGAAGGGTTGCCGCTACTTGCCGCATGTTCTTGCGTTCCAGGTAAATCAGGAACTGAACGTGTTGAATGACGATCAGACGTCTCACAACATCCATCCGCTTGCGAAGATCAACCGCGAATGGAACAAGTCGCAGCCGCCGGGATCGCCTCCGATCGTCGACAAATATGACAAGGCGGAAATGATTGCCGTGAAGTGCAATATCCATCCGTGGATGCACGGCACGTTTGCCGTGTTGAAGAATTCTCACTACGCGATTTCTGGCCAGGACGGGGCCTTTACGCTGCCCAACCTGCCTCCCGGAAAATACACCATCACGGCGTTTCACGAATCTTACGGCGATCAATCGCAAGACGTGACGATTTCCGGAAGCGAAGCGAAAACCGTAAGCTTTACGTTCAAGGCGAAACCCTATTAGCCGGCGGCGTATTGCGCGTTGAATTTGCAAAGAGCGGCACAGAACAGGTCAAAGTTCAGATGAGGTGCGTTCGCGCATAGTCGAGGTGCTATGGGAAAACTTTTTGGAGTCATTCTCGCGATCATTGCGCTTGCTTCTGCCTATCCGATCGTGACCCACATGTATGCACAGCCCGTGGACATTTCTACCCACGGCCACGCCATAGACGAACAGCTCGCCGATACGATGGTTGAAGCCGGGCTTTCGTTCGTGCTGGCACAGCTTCTGTTGGCTTTTTGTGTTTGGAAATTTTCCAACCGGAAGGAAGGCTCCAAGGTCTTCCACTTGTGGGGCGGCGCGAGGTTGATGGTCGTAGGTGCGTTCATCTTAGTCGGCACGGAAGTGCTTGCCTTAGGTGTCTTTGGACAAAAAGCTTGGGCGGAGGTTTATTTCACGTCACCCAAGCCGGACGCACTGCAGATTCAAGCGCAGGCGGGGCAGTTTGCTTTTTATTTTCGGTACCCTGGCCCTGACGGAAAGTTTGGGCCGCTTCATCCCGACAAAATCGATGAAGGAAATCAAAACTATTTCGGCCTGGATCCGGCGAACGACGTGGAGGCTCGCGACGATGTCGTCACCGCCGAGCTCGCGATTCCAGTAAATCGAGAGATTCATCTCCTGATGCATGCCAAAGACGTCGGCCATTCCTTCTATGTCCGCGAACTGAGGATTCAACAGGACTTTGTGCCGGGGCTGGATCTCTCGCTTCACTTCACTGCCACTCAGACCGGGCGTTTCGAGATTCTTTGCACGCAGCTCTGCGGGCTTGGTCATTACAACATGAAGGCGTACCTAAGCGTTTTATCTCAAGAAGATTTTGACAAGTGGATGAAACAGAAAGTGTCAGAGCAATAGCTCCAGCAAGTTGGCGGAAGGTCGCTATGTTTGAATCGGTTCGCAGTTGCTCACGGAGCGAGGTGAACAGTTGGAAGAAGCGCTGAAATCCCAGGCTCACGCGCACGCACCAGCGGAAGGCTTTCTAAGGAAGTATGTCTTTAGTCTCGACCACAAGGTGATTGGCAAACAGTACTACGCGCTCGCATTGGTGGCGGTGTTTGTGGGCATGGTTTTGTCGTGGCTGATGCGTTTCCATCTCGTTTGGCCCAACGCGAAAATTCCAGGGTTAGAGCTCATCGCCAAAACCGGCGCGCCCGGCGGCATCATCACCCCCGAATATTATCTTTCGCTTCTCACCATGCACGGAACACTGATGGTGTTTTTTGTCCTCACCAACGCGCCATTCGCTGGCTTCGGCAACTATTTCCTCCCTATCCAGATTGGCGCGGAGGACATGGCGTTCCCTCGCTTTAATATGATGTCGTTCTGGACGACCTTCATCGCGTTCGTCGTTTTGCTAGCCGCATTCTTCATCCCTGACGGTCCGCCGATTTCCGGCTGGACGGCCTATGCCCCACTCAGCGCGATTGGGAAAGACGCGGGGCCCGGGCTCGGGTGGGGGCAGAATCTCTGGGTCATTTCCATTGCCATTTTTTGCATCGGGCAATTGCTTGGATCGTTGAATTTCATCGCCACCACCCTGGATTTACGCGCCAAGGGAATGACGCTCATGCGCATGCCGATATCCACATGGGCGTGGTTCATCACTTCGTGCATCGGATTGCTTGCGTTCGCCGTGTTGTTGCCTGCCTGCTTGCTTTTGCTCCTCGATCGCATGGCCGGGACGAGTTTCTTCATCCCCTCCGGACTCGTAGTCAGCGATCGATTGCAGAATCATGCCGGCGGCTCGCCCCTTTTGTGGCAGCACCTCTTCTGGTTCTTCGGTCACCCGGAAGTCTACATTGCGATTTTGCCGGCGGTCGGGATTGTGTCGCACGTGCTTACGAACAGCCTGCGCAAGCCGCTATTGAGTGCAAGGGTCATCATCTATTCGATGATGTCCATCGGTTTTCTGAGCTGGATGGTGTGGGGACATCACATGTTTGTGAGCGGCATGAATCCGTTCTCGTCCCTGCTTTTCTCCTTCCCGACGCTTACCATCACCATACCCGCCACAATTATCACTCTCATTTGGCTGGGAAGCTTGTATGGCGCAAACATACAAATCAATACGGCGTCTTTTTTTGCCCTGGGCTTCATCTCCATGTTTGTCAGCGGCGGTGTAAGCGGATTCTTTCTTGCCCAGCCTTCGATTGATATCTACCTGCACGCCACCTACTTTGTCGTCGGCCATTTCCACATGGTGATGGGAGTTGCCGCCATCTTTGCCATTTTCTCTGGAACCTATTTTTGGTTTCCCAAAATGACCGGGCGAATGATGAACGAGACTCTCGGTATGCTGCATTTTTGGATTACTTTCGTGGGCACTTACTGCATTTTCATGCCATTCCACTATCTGGGGCTTGTCGGTAACGTGCGCCGCTACGCGTCTTTCGTGGATGATTTCATGCCTGCATTGATGCCCTTGCACAAATTCATCACCATTGCCGCGCTCACTACCGGAGCGGCGCAATTTATTTTCTTTTTCAACCTGATCCACAGCCGTTTTCGAGGAAAGCAGGCTTCCGCAAACCCTTGGAAGGGAACTTCGCTCGAATGGAGCATTCCATCGCCTCCGCCCTGGAACAATTTCGGTGGAGATCATCCAGTTGTTTATCATGACCCGTATCAATACGGTTTGAAGGGATCCACCGGCGACTTTGTGATGCAGACTTCTCCGGAGCAAATTTTGAACGAATAAGTGTCGCGCCAGCATGTTTCTGAATTGAAGGCTGCTCGGGCAAAAATAGATTCGCGGAAAAAGGGAACTAATGTCATCAACGGCACATTCTCCAATCGCTCTGCCTCGCCCCACGCGCACAGCAAAAGGTTCCGAGAGTGGTATCTGGATCGCATTGTTTGCGATCACGATGTCGTTTGCTGCGTTTACGAGCGCGCTATTCATCCGTCAGGCCTCCACGGATTGGACACATATCGCAGCACCTCCGATCTTGTTCGCCAGCACAGCCGTCCTGCTTCTCAGCAGTCTCCTGATGGAGCTGTCGCGGCGCAAATTCGACGGAAAGCCGACCTCACGAATAAAGGAGGGCGGCAAGGGGCTGATGTTTCTGGCAGCCACGCTAGTTTTCGGCTTTGCCTTTGTGGGTGGGCAGTATTTGGCATGGCGAAAGCTCGCCACTCAAGGGCTTTACCTGGCCACGAATCCTAACAGCTCGTTTTTCTATCTTCTGACGGGAGTGCATGCTCTGCATGTGCTTGGTGGAATCGCGGCTTTGGCCTACCTGATCGCGCAGCTTGCCGCTCGCGGTTCCGTCCGGCGAAACCTGCTGAATGGTGTGGTCGTCTACTGGCACTTCATGGCCGCTCTTTGGCTTTATTTACTCGTCGTCATCTGCGTACGTCTGTAGCCGTAAAGGGGGAAGAAAAACTGTGAGCGAGTCTGGCGTGACGATGCACGGTGCACGCGGTGCTTTGGTGGAAGGATCGCCTTACGGCATTCCTTCCAGAAAACTGACGATGTGGCTGTTCATTATCTCCGATGCGATCACGTTCGGAGCTCTGCTTTTTGGATACGGCTATTTGCGCACAGCGAGCAGCGATTGGCCTGCTCCGTTCCGGTTCAATCCAAGCATATTGAACGTTATGTTCATGACCTTCATTTTGCTCACGAGTAGTCTGACAATGCTTGGAGGTGTCGATGCTGCCAAAGCCGGCGACAAGTCCAAAGCCAGGCGTTTCCTGTGGTCCACAATTTTATTGGGAGTGATCTTTGCCGGGCTTCACATCCGCGAATGGATTGGACTCATCGATCAGGGGGTCAGCCTGTTCCAAAATCCTTGGGGCTCGCCCCTGTTCGGTGCCACGTTCTTCAGCATCACCGGCTTGCACTTGCTTCACGTAACAGGCGGCGTCGTGGCCATTGCGGTTGTTTCCCGCGGTTTCTCTCGGGGCAGCCTAACAGCTGGCCATGTGGAAGCCACGGGCTTGTACTGGCATTTTGTGGATCTGGTGTGGATGTTCGTTGTTCCCTTGGTCTATCTCTTGAACATTGCCCGGTAGCTGCAGCGGATTGCAAAACGAGGGGAAAATGTCAGGTTCAAAAAAATCTGGGAACGTGATTTTGAAATATCTCCCAGTGTATTTTGTCTTGCTCGCCATCGCGGGCCTGGAGATTGTGCTGGCGTATCAGGATTTTTCTCCAGGAGTGCTTCTCACCATCCTGCTCGCCCTGGCGCTATGCGGTGGAGCGCTGGCGGTCATGTACTTTATGCACCTCAACGAAGAGCGCCGCAGCCTTTTTTTGACGTTGATCCCGGCGGTCATTTTCGTTCTAATGATGATGAACATGTTGTGGTCGGATAGCTTTCGCCTGTTGCACATGAGGCCATTCGCGCACTGAAAATCTGGTCCAGGGCGGAGAATGGAAATCGCGCCGGAGGAATATGGCGAGGGCGCCACTCCGGTCTTATGTTGGAGCACGAGCTGTGGCGTTCACTATGACGAAGACTAATCTCAGCCGGCGATGGCTTTTCCGTAGTGTGGCTTTGGTGGCCGCATTGATGATGCCAGCGTTAACATTCGCTCAAAATTGCGCTCTATGTTATTCGCAAGCAGCTGGTGCCGGATCGCACCTGATTCAGGCGCTGCGCAGCGGCATCCTCATCCTTGTTTTCCCGCCTATGCTAATCTGCATCGGGCTCGCGGTCATGGCCTACCGGAAGCGGGATCAGTTCAACGAAGAGTAGTTCGCTCAAGGAAGGTCGAGATCAAGCGCGTATATGTCTGTCACGCCGCGCTCGATCATCACGTACAAGGCGCCTGCCCGGTCCAAACCTGTGAAGTAGCATTGGGTGGCGCTTCCACGCAGCAACTCTCCGAAACCAAATACTCTCTCCACCCTTCGGGATGCCACGCCTCCGCGGAAAATAGATTGTTGCTCGTCGATCTGATCCTGGAAATAGATCGTCGAGCTGTCATGTGCCCAGTGCAACGACTCGAGAAGGCCGCCGGTGGCGACCTGAGTCCATCTGGATTTTTCTACGTCGAAGAGAAGCAACTTGCGTCTGGCATCGTCCACGGCCGCGATAAATTTGCCATCGGGAGACCAGCGCGGCTCCGTCAGGCCCTTCGAGCCTGGTAGCTCTTTCAGGGTTCCGGTCGTAGGTTCGAGTGCATAGAGCGCATATTCTGACTGCGCCTTTTGATTTCGCATGGCCGCCACTATGCGGTAACCGTCAGGCGACCAATCCGCTTCCGAGCCTTCCCATCCTCCGGGAAGAACGGGGTGAAGTGACCCTCCGTCCGGCGAAATGACATAAATGTTTTTTGGCTGGTCTTGGCGCGCACCTGTGAAGAGGATGAGATTAGCGCTGGGAGACCATCGTGCATGGCGACCATGCAGGGGTGCGATCGTAAGCGGAATGCGCGCGTCGCCGTTGATCCGGCTGCGCCAAAGGGAATCATCGGGCCGGTCCGAATAAACGACCATCTCATCGTCGGGCGAAAAGCTCGCCTCCTCAATGGAGGTGTCCAGGCTCAGCGTGGACGTACGCTGCGTTTGGGGGTTGATTTTCTCCAATTCCCGATGCGAGCGAAAACTGAATGCGAATATGCGCGAGCCCATTTGAGCTGGAATGGTGACGTGCAGGGAATCGGGGCCGCTGGTCAAGGCGAATGGCGCGTGGTGCGAACGACGGAACCAGCTCCACGCATTGCGAATGCCCCATAGATTGCAGTCATACTCTTCACACCCGGAGAAGAGAAAATATTTACCATCTGCTGTCCAATTCCCGGCGGATTGGCGCGACGGATGATCCGTCTTTGACAGAATCGCGTGCAGGCCATTGCCATCCGCCGTCATTTCCCAGATCGATTGCGTGCCGAACTCCCCGAGGTCTAGCGTGAACCGGATGCTCCCTCCGTCAGGAGACCAGGCTGGAGTACGTGGATGTCCTTCCACGCGAGCCAATTGCCTGGTTTGGGTGCCGTCGCGATGGACTGAGTATATGTTTTGTCCCTTCACGAATACGATTTGTGTTCCGTCTGGAGACCACGCGGGGTCTGCTCCGGTGGCCTGTCCGAGCCTCCGGGGCTCTCCGCCCTGAACCGGCCACAGCCAGAGGGGCATCTCCTCATCACGGCCAGTAAACTGCCCGATCAAGAACTGCGAGTGATCGGGAGAGATTGCAAAAAGGCGGGTATTTTCGAAGGGCGTAGCTATCTTCTCCGCGTTGCCGCCTTCCACCGAAGTCTGCATCAAGTTCCAGTGGCCATCGTTGCGCTCCAGAAAGAAAATACGAGTCCCGTCGGAGACGATCCCGCCCCATTCATCAATCCGGCCCGCATTGGTGATGCGGGCCATGTGTTGCATGCTGGGATACGGCACCGGGTAAACGATGAAGAAGAGGAGCCACGATCCAAACAGGATGGCAATGGAAAGCAGCATCACGTCGAACCATTTTTGCGTACGTTCTGCTCTTTCACGATTCCAATCTTGCGGCGTAGAGAACCCCTGCGCAATCTCGGGCCGCAAGTGCAGACGCACTTCGATAGATTGATCGCCGTTGTCCAACCGGGACAGACGCCCTTCCTGGACCGACGCGACGGCATCATTGATGATCTGGATAGGGACAAGGAAGCGATAGCCTTGCCGAGGCACAGTTTCAATAAATCGAGGGTTCTCCGCTTCGTCCTGCAACGCCGCCCGGAGTTTTTTCAAGGCCGCGTTTAGGCTGCCGTCGAAATTGACGTGGGTACCTTCCGGCCAGAGGGCCTGCCGGCACTGTTCCCGAGTTACGATCTCACCAGGCTGCTGAAGAAGCAGCGCCAGAATTCGGAAGGGCTGCACCTGCAGTTTGAGGCGTGTACCCTGGCGACTGAGAGCCCCTCTGCCGAGGTCCGCCTCAAAGAGTCCGAATCGCACCCTGCTCCCTGCAGAAATGTCGGCTCCAGGCAAAGCCATACCCCCTGTAAGGTCGGCGGACACTGTAACATAGGGACAAGCAGCCCACCAAGATCTAGTTCATATGACCTTATATCTCCTTCATAAAAGTTGAGTTAATCGGTCATAGTATTTTCAGGAGCAGTTCGTTTGACCAGTTACCAGAGATGAGCTAGACGAAATAACGGTGCACGGGAATCTAATTGCCCGGCGCCACCGCAACTCACCAGTAGGCTGATAGGAGGCCTAGGACTAGAAAATTAGCCCGTAGTCCCAGAACCATCGAAACGCTCGTAGTCGCGAGCCCTGAACCGCACCAAAAAAAGCCTCCTGACGCGGGCGTTTCGATCCAAATAAGCCCCATCCTGATTGCCCCTCCTTGAACTCCGAACCCTCGCTTGGAACAGCCGACTGCTTGGGGAGTGATGTGATCCCTCCGGGTCATGCCCGAGGATCACCCCACCCGCATGAGGGAAGAGGCTAGCCCCAAAAGGTTAATAGTTGTTTGAGAATCGCAATCAGCTTTTAGAAAGGCCGGGCGGTACTCGGACAGTAAAATCTTATCAGCGCGGAAGTTCTGGGTAAGTGTGCATGCCCACAGGGCATCCATTCCTCGCGCAGAGCGCCGTAAAAGGTCTCATCCAGGTCAGTTTCGATTGAATTTCAGGAGTTAGATCAGATAGGAGATCGGATCAGGAATGCGATTGGAAAAAATGTGCATCGCAGCGTTAACAATTGTGTCCGTCCCAGCCATGGCAGGCCCGGGCAGCGGGGTTATCACGGGAAAAGTGACATATTCGGGCACGCCTTTGAAGCCCGACGCGATAAACATGGCCAAGCAGCCCGAATGCGTCAAATTGTATTCCAAGCCGCTAATGACGGAGAAGGTTGTCCCCGGACCGGGGAATACCCTGCAAAATGTCGTGGTGTACATCTCCGCGGGCGAATCAGAGGCTTCTCCCGTGCCGGCGACGCCCGTGAATTTCGACCAGCAGAATTGCCGCTACGCCACGCACGTGCTCGCCTTTCGCGCGGGTCAAGATGTAAGTATTTCCAACAGTGACCCTTTCTCGCACAATATTCACCCGATACCGAAGCTCAACCGCGAGTGGAACAGGATTCAACCTGCCGGCACTCCGCCCTTCTCATATTCTTATGACAAAGAAGAGTTCATTCCCGTAAAGTGCAATATTCACGCTTGGATGCAGGCCTATTTTGTGGTTCTGAAGACTTCACACTTCGCTGTTACTGGACCAGATGGACAATTCAGACTGCCGGAGCTTCCCCCAGGCAAATATACGGTTACGGCCTGGCACGAAACCTACGGGACGCAGAGGCAGGAAATCACCATCTCCGGGAGTGAAACGCGGGCGCTGAATTTCGTATTTCAGGCAACGCCCTAGCAACGATCCCTCGTCTTTCGCCAAAAATCTAGCTGGCTGGAGATCCGACAGTCGATGTTCAACAGCGGTCGTTCCAAGACCGATGGAACGTTGAGTTGTGCCTTGTCGCTCCGTCTCGCCGTCGAGAATTTGCAGGCCTAAATTGAGTCGCCTACTCCCCCGATTCAAGAAACTTATGCTGGCAATCACTTTTTTGACGAATCCGCTTACGACTCTTTGGTGAATCCCTCACGGTTTCTTTATGGGGGTCCTTCTAAGTTGGTCTCAGTGCAGAACGCGCACGAATTGCGCGGCAGAGACCGGGGGGGACCTAAAATGTCAGCCAAAATATTGACACTTTTTCTGGCCGTCTTATTAGCGGTGCCGTGGGCCATTGGTCAATCGACGTTCGGCGGAATCGTAGGTGTTGTAAAGGATCCGAGCCAAGAGGCTGTTGGAGGCGCGCACGTCACGCTCACGAGCCTCGATGACCGGACGCAGCGCAGCACGAGCACGGATGGCAACGGTGAGTTCGAATTCATCAATTTGAAAGCGGGGCACTACGAATTATCGGTGCAAGCGGATGGTTTCGCCGACTACAAAGTGTCCTCGCTGCAACTCGATGCTCGCCAGAGCCTTCGTCTCGATGTTGCGCTAAAGCTGGCAGGGTCGACGCAAACAGTGGAGGTCACGAGCGAAGGCGGGCCCGTGATTAACACGGAAAACGGAACCATCGGTGACACGAAGGATTTCAAGCAGCTGACGAGTCTTCCCGTAAATTATCGCGGGGCTACAACGAGCCCTCTGGCCATGTTGGCCACTGTTCCTGGCGCGCAACAAGACGCCAACGGCAATGTGTCCGTAGGCGGCGGGCTGCCTTCGCAGGTGCAGTATTCCGTCGACGGGTCTTCAACGGTTAACATCCGGCAGAACGGCGCGCTTGGCAATATGAACCCGTCCTCGGAACTCATCAGCGAATTCAAGGTAACCCAGTTCAATAACAACGCGGAGTTCGCACAAATAGGCGACGTCACGATTTCCACCAAGAGCGGGGGCGATCAATTCCACGGTAGTGCCTTCGAATATTTGCAGAACGATGCGTTTGACGCGGAGGTCTGGAACTCCGGGGATAAGCCGCACAAGGCATACAATACTTTCGGGGGCAGCATCGGCGGACCGCTTGAGCTCCCCAAGCTTCCCAGAGGCAAGACTTTTTTCTTTACCGACTTCGAAGCCAATCGCCGGCGCTTTACCACGGACCTCTTTCTGTTTGTACCCTCGAACGCTATGCGTCAGGGCAACTTTTCGGCGCTATCGACTCCACTGATGGATCCTTTCACCGGCAAGCCTTATCCCGGAAATATAGTCCCGAGCGGCAGCGCTTGTGCCAATTCCCAGGATTGCATCAATCCTGTTGCCATCAGCTTGCTCAACAACTACCTTCCAGCGCCCAACATCAACGTGAGTGCCGCCAATTTTGGCTCGGAAGCCAACTATCTGCAGCAAACCCCGACGCCCAGCAACACGAATGGTTTTGATGTTCGGCTCGACCGCACCATTAATTCGAAACAATCGATGTTCGTGCGGTGGAGCTGGAAAGATATTGACGCGCAATCGCTAACGGATACTGCTCTGGGCACCGTCAACAACTTTCTGCCGCCCGATCAGGACTCCGAGCACAACAACAATTTCCTCGTTTCGCACAACTATCTCATCACCAACAATCTCGTGAACGAAGCACGCTTTGGGCTCTCCTTCTGGCAATTCCAGGTTTATTTTCCAATCGAAGGTGCTGCGGCAATTTCTACTCTCGGATTGACCGGTCTGGACCTCAGCGACCATCCCGACACAGGAGCTTTTCCGATCTTTAATTTCAGCGATGATTCGGGCAACTACTCGCCGATTGGACGCGACAAAGACGGCACGACCAAGTCGCAGACGATACAGTTCGCCGACAATTTGAGCTGGATCAAGGGCCGGCACACCATGAAGTTTGGGGTCGACGTGCGTCACGTGCGTTACCAGGACCTCGAAAGCTTCGGCGGCGCAGACGATTTTGGGGCGTTTACGTTTGACCAGGGAATTTACACGGGCAACGCGTTCGCCAATTTGCTGCTGGGCTTGCCCACGAAAACTTACGTTGCGCAGTCCGGCCCTGACGTGCACGCACATACCGTTCAAACCGGCATCTATGCGCAAGATGAGTTTCGTTGGAATGATCGGCTCACGCTGACGTTCGGTCTGAGGTGGCAGGCGCTTCCGGCGTTCGTGAGCGATCTCGGGAATCTGACGGCGTTCGACGTTCGAAACGGAGGCATCATTATTCCGGTTGGGAACCAACCGCGACCCGGCTTTCTCGCGAGCATCAACAGTTGCAACCCGGCCGATCCAAATAACTCCGGCGATCCTTGCGGGACGCCAACTGCTGCCGACATTGCGCTTGGGTGCGTCCCCGTGCTGGGCGCTGACCCCTCAATGCCGTGTGCTCCCATCGAATACGCCAATCAAGTGGGCTTGGGCCCAGGCCTGCGTCAGTTTTATTGGAAGAATTTTCAGCCGCGGCTGGGCTTCGCATATCGTCCGCTCGGGAACAACAAGACCGTACTGCGCGGGGGTTTCGGCATTTTTACGATGACCAATCTCGGCCAGCTCTCCTTCAACACCACCAACATTGACGTCTCTGTTGTGCGCACCACCGCAAATTCCTTTACCAATGGACAGCCCGCCTATCAGTTTCCAGAAGCGCGGACCGCGGACGATCCCGCAACTATCGCCGGCACGGGCGATTTCTATCAAAACACGCTCACGAATTATCGCGATCCGCAATCCGCGCAGTGGAATCTCACAGTGGAACGCGAACTCGCTCCGGCGATCACTCTTCGAGAAAGCTACCTGGGCATGAGTTCCTACCGTATGAGCCAGACAGTTGATCTAAATCAAGTTGAACCAAGCGCGATTTCTCCAAATCCCAACCTCAAGCCTTATCTCAATTGGGGACGCGTTCTATCGACCACCAATTCGGGCCACGTGAATTACAACGGACTACAATCCGAGCTCAACGCACGCGCGCGCAGCGGCCTTACATTCCAGGCCAGCCACGTGTGGGCCAAGAGCCTCGGAAATATTGGGGGAGATGACCCCACTACGTTCAATCCGGAAATCATCTATGGCACGCCCGTCGCCAATCGTTTCGATCTGGCTGCTAATCGCGGCAACATGGCAGACACGCGCCGAAATCGGTTTCTGCTTTCCGCCGTTTACGATCTGCCCGTGGGCCAGAATCGCAAGTTCTTTTCGCACATGAACCGGGCTGCCGATCTCGCGTTTGGCGGATGGTCCCTCAGCACAGTAAGCCTCTGGGAAACAGGTCCATACCTCACACCCATCACTAGTTCAACCTACGATCCTGGAAATCTGAGTCTCTCCTATCGCGGCGCTTTTCAACGGCCCGATTGCATCGGCAATGGCAATATCGCGAATGCTGCGAGCGGCAGTATGTTTAGCCTCAGCGCCTTCAATCCGATTCCCTCGGGTCCGGTTGGAAACTGCGGAGTCGGCATTCTGGAAGGACCCGGCACGAGCACGATCGCGGCAGGACTTTCGAAGACATTTCAGTTGAACGAGCGAATGCGTCTTCGCTTCGAGGGGACCTTTACCAACCTTCTTAACCATCCGAACTTCGCGCCGCCGCCAACGAATGTGACATCGTCGTCTTTTGGTATCGTCCAGAGCGTGCAGACTGCGGAGAACAGCGGCAACCGCACAGGCCAGTTCGGTCTTAGGTTTGAATTTTAGGGATTTCCATCGGATAAGAATGATCAGAAAAGCTACGAGGCGAAGGTTGTCGAAGAATTTGCGCACATCGTGTTATAAGTTGCTGCGCTCGCGCTCGCGAGCATGTGGTAGACGCGCCGCTAGTAGCGCTGCCGCCGTCCACAAATAAATGGTCATGTTGCTCGCCTCATCGCGCTCGTTTTTTCGAGGTGCGCCATGCGACCAATTCAGAACACGGCAAAAGCTCCCATGCGATGCTTTCGGTATCGGAAATTTCCATCCTCAGGCGAGGCCATTCGATGGAGACTCTCTGACGTACTAAGTAGTGACAATACTGATATTGGATAGGAATATGTTGTCAACTGGCTAGAACATCGACTAGAATCGGCGCAAGCGATTCCCCTGGTAACTTGGGGAACAGGGGACACACTCATTGGCCCATTGCACCATCTTGAATTTGTTGCGACTCCGTCATTTTCCTGCAGTCTGGCTCGTTCGGCGCCGAGGACTGAGGGGAACTTATGAGTGATAAAGCTGTACGCAAAGATAGCCGGCAAAATGTCGCCACGACGGAAAGCATATTGCCGCCCGCGCACGAGAACGACACGACGATTGTGGCCATTGGTGCTTCCGCTGGGGGCATCGAAGCTCTTACGGATCTGATGAATCACCTCCCATCCGACACGGGGATGGCGTTCGTGCTCGTGCAACATCTTGACCCCAAACATCACAGCATTCTTACGGAGTTGCTCGCCAGGAAGACGGCGATGACGGTAACGGAAGTCTCGGAGGGCATTGCTGTAAGGCCGAATCACGTCTATGTCATCCCCCCAAACGCCATGATGTCTATTTCCGGCCAAACCTTGCACCTCGGTCCCCGCGAAGAATCACGCGGCATGCACATGTCCGTTGATCACTTCATGCGCGCGCTCGCGGAACAAAAGGGAAATCGGGCGATTGGCGTCATCTTGTCGGGCTCGGGCACGGATGGAACTCTGGGAATGGCGGAAATTCAGGCCCACGGTGGGGTAACTTTTGCACAGGACGAAGCCTCCGCCAAGTATGACGGCATGCCGCGGAGCGCGGTCGCCGCTGGCTATGTCGACTATGTTCTTTCGCCCAAAGGAATTGCCAAGGAACTCGCACGGATCGCCAGTCATCCTTATGTCGCTCGCGACACTTTGCCCCAGGCCGCTGAAGCTGTTCCCGCCGCCAGTGCCGGGCTGAGTTCCATTTTCCAGATTTTGCGAAGGGCTACGGGAGTGGACTTCACGCATTATCGGCAAACAACCATTTTGCGTCGTATCCAGAGGCGCATGGTGGTTCACAAAATCGATCAGATGGAAGCTTACGCCAAGTTTGTACAGGGCCATCCCGTGGAAGTTAAAGCGCTCTACCAGGACATGCTCATCAACGTTACGAGTTTCTTCCGCAGTCCCCGCGTTTTCGAGGCGCTGAAATCCTCAGTGTTCCCCGCGATCCAGAAGAGCCTGTCACGGGAGCGGGGCATCCGCGTTTGGACTCCCGGATGCGCCTCCGGTGAGGAAACCTATTCCGTTGCCATCGCGCTCCTTGAATTCCTAGGAGACAAAGCATCTCAAATTCCAATTCAGTTTTTCGGAACGGATGTCAGCGATCTGAGCGTGACCAAGGCGCGCAATGGCCTTTATCCGGAGAATATCCAAAGCGACGTATCCCCGGAGCGGCTTCGGAGATTTTTCACCAAGGGAGAAAACGGCTACAGGGTCAGCAAGATGATCCGCGATATGTGCATCTTCGCACAGCACAATGTCGTGAACGATCCTCCTTTTTCCCGGATGGACCTCATTTGCTGCAGGAATCTGCTCATCTATCTTGAACCCATCCTTCAAAATAAGGCTATTTCTCTCTTTCACTATGCGCTGCGTCCCACTGGATTTCTGGTCCTGGGCAGCTCCGAAGGGCTCGGTGCAACAACCGGCTTGTTCGCGGTGGAAGACCGCACTCAAAAGATCTTTTCGAGAAGGGGCGGGGGCGCGCACCAGAGCGGCGCTCTTGCACTCGAAGCGCAGGCGGACCGAAGAGAATATGGGCCAATCCGGATTTCCGTAAAGCGCCCTGAATCCCTCTGGAACTATGCGGAAGCGCAGAAGGAATTCGACCGGCGGCTTCTGGCCCAATACGCCCCCGCTACCGTTTTCGTGAACGAGGAAATGGAGATCCTCCACACTCGCGGAAATGTTAATCGCTATCTGAAGCTCGCGCCCGGCCGGGCCAGCTTGAGCCTTATGAAGATGGCTCGCGAAGGGCTCCTCGTCGAACTGCGCAACGCTATCAGCCGAGCCAAGAAGGATAATGCCGTAGTTGAAAAGCGAAATCTGCGAATCAAGAATGGAAACGGAAATGGCGAGAAGCCGGAGGCCGCCGAGGCAACGCGGTTGGTAAACTTCGATGTAATTCCGGTCACGATGACCAATACGAAAGAGCTCTGCTTCATGATTGTGTTCCAAGAAGCGTCCATCGAGCCGACACGGGACACTGCTTCTCGCCGGGCCCGGGCCGGCGAAGGATCAAAATCGGCCACCAAGCGAACGGCGAAGCTGGAACAGGAGTTGGCTGCTACGAAAGAATACCTTCAATCCGTCATCGAGACTCAGGAAGCCACGAATGAGGAGTTGCAGTCCGCGAACGAGGAAATTCTCTCCAGTAATGAGGAATTGCAGAGCACGAACGAAGAAATGGAAACGGCCAAGGAAGAGCTGCAGTCCGCCAACGAGGAACTGACCACCGTTAACGACGAGCTTCGCAGCCGCAATATGGACGTCACACAAATCAACAATGATTTGATCAACTTGCTCTCCAGCATCGATATCGCGGTGATCATGATCGGCAGCGATCTCACCATCCGACGCTTCACTCCCAAGGCCCAGAAATTTCTTGGCCTTATCGCTGGAGACATCGGCCGCCCCCTTTCGAACATTAATCCCTCGATCGAAATTGCCGATTTGCAGTCGATGGTGATTCAGGTTGTCTCGGATTTTCACCCCCTCGAGAGAGAGCTGACGGATCGAGCGGGAATTTACTACCAGTTCAAAATTCTTCCTTATCGGACGCTTGAAAATAAAATTGAAGGAGTGGTGATCACAATCGTGGATATCGCTCCTGACAAAGCTGTTGGCAAGAACTAAGGTCCTTATCGCGAACCCCTTCCCGCGCGCTCTTTTCTCTACCTAACCATAGCCTTCCACCATGTTATATTAGCTTTACATTGTGTTAACTTACTGACTATAATGCCGCAGTGGGCGTTCCCAGGTTCCAGGCGTTCCGCATCTTAAGGCGGAAGGGAAAGCATGCAAGATCGACGAGCGCTCACGAATAGATTTGCAGTGATCAAGGCGCACTGTCTCGCGCCATTCCGGACCTCAAACGCTGTGCACCGGGAGTCTGCTGCGCGGAGAGATCCTACACGCGGAGCGGAGCGGCAGGTTCTCTTGAAGTACGGACATATTTTGGAGGGTGCGTTTGGCTAGCATCGGCCGTGGAGAAGGAACCAGCACTGAATCCTTAGGCGCGGTTGCGGCCGGCAAACTCCGCGAGCCACTGACTGGAACTCTGAGCTCTCTCACCAGTCTTCTGCGCCATTCCACAATAGGAGTCGCCCTTTTCGATGGGAATTTACAATGCAGGGCGATCAACGGGGCCTTGCGCAGAATGATCAGTGTCTCCCCAAAAAGGCACATTGGCAAACAGTTGCATCAGGTATTTCCAGGCGGAGCTCCCAAGCTCGGACCTGCCTTCCGGCGTGTGTGGACTACAGGCAATTCTTTATCGAATCTTGAGTTGACGGCCCAATTGCCCGCTGGCACGGATACTCGTCGCTGGCTGATGAATTTCTACCCCATCTCCGACGAGTCCGGACAAGTACGGCTCGTAGCCACTACCCTTTGCGAGGTCACCAAGGGACGCAGCGTGGAATTGAAGCTGTCTCGTCTCAGGGATAAATTCCAATCCCATGCTCTGCGTCAGCCCCATCTTCTCGAAGAGGATTTTTCCGAGATATCGGCGCAAACCTTCGAGCTGGTGAATCGCACTGTTGCGCTCCTCAAGAGTTCTTTGTCTTTGCGTTTCTATACCTCCGAGAC
>Ga0074044_10000603_pt1 | contig 34474 bp, 34 predicted proteins | sample BogForMeECP23OM1_FD_94443 | JGI IMG/M metagenome (GOLD analysis project Ga0074044, IMG submission 94443) | Bog forest soil microbial communities from Calvert Island, British Columbia, Canada - Bog Forest MetaG ECP23OM1 | ecosystem: Environmental > Terrestrial > Soil > Wetlands ...
CGGGTCTGCGACACTACGATCGTCATCCAGAACGACAAGCTGCTCGAGCTCGTTCCCCGCATGCCCCTCGACTCGGCGTTCAAGCTCGCCGACGCGGTCCTGATGACCGCGATCAAGGGGATCATCGAGATCGTCACCCGGCCGGGACTCGTGAACCTAGACTACGCCGACATCCTGACCGTCATGAAGGACGGCGGGGTCGCCCTGATCGGGCTTGGCGAGAGCGAGAGCGCGACCGACCGAGTCACCGAGGCCGTCACCGAGGCGCTAACCTCACCGCTGCTCGGCTCAGTGGAGCTCAAGGACGCGACCGGAGCCCTCGTGCGAGTGATCGGCGGCCCGACCATGACCGTCAGCGAGGCCGAGAAGGCCGCATCCCTAGTCGGCGGAAAGATCTCGAAGCGCGCCCGCATCATTTGGGGCTGCTCGGTCGAGAACTCCCCCGAGATGGAGAATACGATCAAGGTCCTCCTGATCATCACGGGAGTCCGCGCGACCAGCCTCCTGGGCCAGAAGGGGGGCTACGCCTCCGGTGAATCCGAGGAAGTCATCGACCTCGTCCGGTAGGGCCCGCGCGACGCGAGCCCGCTACCTCGGCGTCGAGGTGGTGGCCCAACCCCTTCCTTCGCCTTCCCTTCCCGGTTGGGAGGGGCTCCTCCGGATCGCGCTCGAACGCTCCGGGGGCCCGAGCGTCCGCTTCCGTATCATCCGTTCCGACCGTCGTCGGGCGATCGTGGAGATCAGCCACACGGACCTCACCCGGGCCCGGACCGCCTGGGGCGCAACCGCGGAGAACGGCTCCGCTGGCCCCCTGGCCACGCGCCGTACGTGGGGAACGCTCGTCGGGGCGAAGGCCTGGCTGAAGGACGCTGGCCCGGAAGACCGGCCGGCTCGGCCGGTCTCTCGGCTCACACGATAGAGATCGAGAACGTCGCCAGCGACAGCGTGAACGTCTGGGGCGAGATCATCAGGGTCACGGTCCCCAGCGGGCCGCCGAACGTGTAGGGGCCGTTGCACGCGGCCGCGGGACCCGAGCAGGAAAGGGTCCCCCAGGCCGGCGACACCGTGTTGAAGTACCCCATCCACGCGGCCGCGTAGGGGGTGGTCACCGTCAGCGTCACCGGCCCGGAGAGCGAGAACCCACCGCCGGGAAGAACGATCGGCTGGATGGAAACGATCCGAAGCGCCATGACCGTGGTGGCGGCACCGGTGATCGAAGCGACCGGGCCTTGGAACTCGGGGACGATGATCGACAGCGCACCGTGCGCGTAGGTCATCGGTGGCGGGTCGACCATCACGGGAACCCCGCCCGACTCGGCATACACGACGGCCCCCGAATCGAAGGCGACGTTCACGTTCGGCGCATAGGAATTCACAAGATGCACCACGAACGACGCTCCCAGGACCCCCGACTTCGCGTACGGGACGGAGAGGGCCGAGAAGAACGGGCAGGTCGAGAGCGCGACGTTCTGGTTGTGGGTCGTCCAGCACGTGGCGTTCCCCGTGCACGTTCCCGCGCCGGTTCCGTTGTGGTAGAAATGCACCGAGTTGTTGATGTACTCTGTGACGCCGCCCGACCCCGTCTCCGAGAACCCGGTGAGGTTGTCGGTCGACGACAGGTTCCCGTACGGGCAGAGCGAGGACGAGGGCGAGGTCGCGTTGAACCCGTTGAGATAGAGACGGAACACTTGGCTGCCCGTGTCGCTGGGCACGGAGAAGGTATCCTGGGTACCGTAGACGACGATCTTGATCGGTCCGCTTCCCGTGGACGTGACCGTCACGGTATCGTGGTTTCCGTAAACGTAGACGATGATCGGCGAGCTTCCGACGGTGCTGATGGCGAGCGTGTTGGAGCTCCCCACGAGCGAGACGGTGGTCTTTCCGCTCCCGACCCCGGTCATCGAGATCGTGTTGCCGGTGCCGATGAACTGGTAGTAGTCCCCGCCGCTCCCCGTGCCGGTGACGGTGATCGTGGAGGAGTTGGTCGTCACGTTCACGGCCACGGTCCCCGACCCCGTCTCTGCGATCGTGAACGCCTTCGAGTCCCCCGTGAAGTTCCAGATCGCCTGGCAATTCCCCGTATCCGAGAATCCGGTGGACGTGGGCGCGGGGCAGATCGCGCCCCCTAGGTTCTTGTTGACGCCGCCCAGAGGGGCCCCGGTCGGCGGGTTGTAGACCTGAGGGCCGCTGACGGTGAAGGAGAGGCCCTCGGAGGCTCCCGTGGTCCCGGGGCCGATCGTGGCGCCGTCCGGTCCCTGGAACGGGGGCTCCCCGGAGGAACCGAGAGAGATCGGTTGGGTGATCTGAGCGCCCACTGCGTCGGCGCTTACGGCGTTGCTGAGGAGCGTGGACAGCCGGCCAACCTGGTCCTGCACCAAGAGGCCGTGGTTCAGGTCGTTCGAGGACATCTGGCCCGGCAGGGTGGTGGTGAGATAGTTCCCGATGAACGTCACGACCAGGAGCAGTCCGAAGAGCGTGGCTATCGCGGAGACCTGGGCCCGGCGACCGCGCCTTCGCCAGGCACGCCGCGCGACCCGGGAATGCCGCGCCGTGGATGGGCGCGGACGGCTGACCCGGGGTCCGGGGTGCGCCCCCTCCCGACGCGCGACCCGAACGCGACGGGCGGCGTGGAGCGTGGAGCGAGGAATCCGAACGGGGTGCACGGCCTACTCCGGAGGGTGTAACTAGCCTAGGATTCGGTATTTAGTCCTTGGCTCGCTTTCGGCAGGGATCCCGACCGTGTTCTCCCTCGGCCGGGCGGTCCGGCCCGGTTCAACAGAACCGGCGGCATTGTTCGCTCCGGAGAAACGTCGCCCCGCGCCCGTTCGCAGCCCCTGGGCCGAACGGCCGCGAACCTTATCTCGCACCCACCCTCGCTCTTCGGGGTAAGGCGGGTGTCGTCGGAATCCGTCCCGGCCCGGAGAATCGAACGCGCCGTACTGGCGACGGACGACAAGACGGGACTTCCCTATTTCGCGCGGGGTCTGACCGAGCTGAAGGTCGAGCTCTGGGCGACCCGCGGGACCGGACAGAATCTTTCGGCCGCGGGTGTGCCCGTTCGCTCGATCGAGGAGCTGACCGGAGTCGCGGCCTGGTTCGACGGCCGCGTGAAGACGCTGCATCCCGCGGTCTTCGGGGGGATCCTCGCTCCGAGGTCGCCGGCGGGGCTGGCCGAGCTCGCCGACCGGCGGCTCCTCGCGTTCGACCTCGTGGTCGTCAACTTCTATCCGTTCGAGCGGCACCTTAGGGATGCACCGGGGGCGACCGACCGGGAGGAGTTCATCGACATCGGCGGGGTCGCGCTGGCCCGGGCCGCGGCGAAGAACCACCGGTTCGTGACCGTCGTCACCGATCCGGAGCAATATGGTCCCCTCCTAGAGGAGATCCGGCGTCTCTCGGGTTGGGTGTCGCCCGAGACGCGGAGACGGCTCGCCGTCCGTGCGTTCGAACGGTGCACCGAGTACGACGCCGCTATCGTTCGCGGCCTGGCAGAGCCCGGAGGCGCTCCCGACGGGTTTCCCGAACGGGTCGCGCTCCGCCGGGACCCTCTCGCGCTGCGGTACGGGGAGAACCCTCACCAGCGCGCGGCGACCTACCGACCGGTGGACCCCGACGGCGCGGGTTTCGCCCCGATCCCCCTCTCTGTTGTGAAAGGGGCCTCGCTCTCGTACACGAACCTCCTCGACCTCGACACGGCCCTGTCGATCGTCGCAGAGTTCTCGCAGCCGGCCGCGGCGATCGTGAAGCACGCGACGCCGTGCGGCGTCGCGCTCGGCCCGACGATCCACGCGGCGCTCGAGCAGGCGATTGCGACCGACCCCGTCGCGCGGTACGGATGCGCGATCGCGCTGAACCGGCCCGTGAGCGCGACCGTCCCGCAGGCCTTGAAAGGGGTGTTCGTCGACCTGCTCGCCGCACCGGAGATCGACCCGGCCGCTCTCGAGACCCTGGGACAGCGACCCAAGCTCAAGCTCGTCCGGCTCGATCCGTCGGACGTCGCCCGGAGCCGATGGGAGGCGAAGAGCGCCCTCGGCCGGGTGCTGTTCCAGGAGGCCGACCGCCGAGAGCTCGTCCCCTCCGAACTGAAGAGGGTCACGGGAACAACCCCTGTCGACGCGGAGGAATTGGCGTCACTCGAGTTCGCCTGGCGGGTCGTGCGCCACGCGAAGTCGAACGCGATCGCCATCGCGGCCGGTCGCTCGACCGTCGGGATCGGCTCCGGCCAACCCACCCGCGTCAAGGCGGTCGAGCTCGCCTGCGAGGTCGCTGGCGGGCGCGCGCGGGGTGCCGTTCTCGCGTCGGACGCGTTCTTCCCGTTCCCCGACGGAGTCGAAGCGGCCGGGCGCGCCGGGGTACGGGTGATCGTGCAACCGGGCGGCAGCGTCCGAGACCCGGAAGTGATCGCGACGGCCGAGCGCTACGGGATGTCGATGTACTTCACCGGCTGGCGGGTGTTCCGCCACTAGCGGCGGAGCCCGCGGCGAAGTACTTCCGCAGTATCACACGGAACGCGACCGGGTCGATCGGCCCGATCTCGCGTCCTTTCTCCATCCCCGACTCGACGAAGAGGTACGTCGGGATCGCGTGGATGCCGTAGGAACGGGTGACGGCGGCCGCCTCGTCCACGTTCACCTTCGCGAACTTGATCCGGCCCGCGAGACGGGAGGAAAGCTCCCGCAGCGTCGGCTCGACGACACGACAGGGGGCACACCAGTCCGCGTAGAAGTCGACGACGACGGGGAGACGGGAGCGGATCACCTCCGTTTCGAAGGTCGAATCGTCGACGCGGATCAGTTCCTTCAACTCGGTACCGGTCACGGTGGCGGCCGCATCGAAATCCTGCCCTGCTTTAAGGATGCGTTTCGTCTCGCCGTCGAGGGCGCGTGGGGCCGGGACCGGCGTCGTCTGTATCCGAGCGGCCTTCCCCGCGCCTCGCGACGGCCCTGCTGGCGTGGTTCCGCACTCACCGTCGCCACCTCCCGTGGAGGGGCCCGAAGGACCCGTACCGGATCTGGGTCGCGGAGGTGCTCCTGCAGCAGACCCGCGTCGCTCAGGCGGTTCCTTATTTCGAGCGATTCGTCCGCCGCTTCCCGACCGTCCGCGCGCTGGCGGAGGCGAGCTCGTCCGCGGTGCTCAAGGCGTGGGAGGGGGCAGGGTACTACGCGCGGGCGCGCCACCTGCATGCCGCTGCCCGGCTCCTCGTTCGCACGAACCGCGGCCGAATCCCCCGGACGGTCGAAGCCCTCGAGCGAATTCCCGGGGTCGGTCGTTACACGGCGCGGGCCATCGCGAGCCTCGCCTTCGGAGCTCCGGTGGTTGCCCTCGAAACCAACGGCCTCCGCGTCGCGGCCCGGTGGACCCGGGAGGAGGGAGACCCACGAGCGGCGAAGGTGAGAGAGCGGCTCGAGTCGGCCCTCGCCGCCGCGCTCCCCCATGTCGCCGCCGGAACGTTCAACGAGGCCGTGATGGAGCTGGGGGAGACGGTCTGCCTGCCGGCGGTACCACGGTGCGACGTGTGCCCGGTGGCGTTCGGCTGTCGTGCGTACCGAGAGCTCGACGACCCCTCGAGCCTTCCGAGACGCGAACGAAGATCCCCGAGGCCGCACGTTCGGGGCGCCGTGATCGTCCTGGAGCACCGAGGCCGGTGGCTGGTCCAACGGCGACCACCGAGCGGCCTTCTCGGGGGTCTATGGGAGTTCCCGGGGGGCAAGATCGAGCCGGGAGAGGATGCGGGGGACGCTGCGCGACGGGAGCTCCGCGAGGAGACCGGGGGCAGTGCTCGCGGGCTTTCGGCGGTAGGGGTCGTCCGTCACTCGTACAGCCATTTCACGATCGAACTCCACGTGTTTCGGGGGGCCGTCGGTTCCCGACGCCCCACGACCGGACCGACTCGTCGATGGGTGACGCACGGACAGTTTCGACGCCTTCCGGTGCCCCGTGCGACCGAGAAGATCGTTCGTCTCCTCAGGGAGGGGGGTAGATCTTCCCCGGGTTCAGGATCCCGTCGGGGTCGCACCAGCGCTTCACGGCGAGCATCCAATCGACAGCATCCGACCCGACCTCCTCGGCGAGGTACGGGATCTTGAGAACGCCGATGCCGTGCTCCGCGCTAATCGTCCCCCCGAGAGCGAGGGCGGCCCGGACAACCTTCCCTCGGACGCGTTCGGCGGCCGGGCTGGCGGGGTCAACCGCGAAATTCGGATGCAGGCTACCTTCGCCGAGGTGCCCGTAGAGGAAGAAGCGCGCTCCGCTCTCCCGTCCGATCGCGCGGAGGGCGTCCACGAGCTCGTCGAGCCGGCCCAAGGGCACGGCGACGTCCTCGCGTACGCTCGGTCCCACCTGCTCGTTCAGGGACGTTCCCGCCTGCCCCCGGAGTGTCCAAAGCTCCTCGGGGTTGACCGCGACCGCCGCGCCGTTCACCCCGACGGTCGACAGCAGTTCGCGAACGAGCTCCCGGCGCTCCGCAGCCTGCATCGGGCCGTCCGCCTCGATCTCGAGAAGGAGGAGGGCCTGGCCGGTAGGGCCCAGGGACCGTCGACGCTCCGCCAGGGCGGCCGCGCACGTCCGGTCCACGTACTCGACGGCCGAGAGTCCCGTACCGTGGGCGCGGGCGAGCCGGCTCGCGACCTCGCCGAGCCGTGCGTTGTCCGGGAGCGGGACCACGAGCCCCTCGCACGTGGGGGCGATCGGGGCGAGTCGGACGGTGACCTCGGTCACGATTCCCAGCGTCCCCTCGCTCCCCACGACGAGCGAGAGCAGATCCGGTCCGACCGACCGTTTCAGTGCGAGCGACCCGAGTCGGAGACGCCGGCCGTTTCCAAGAACGACCTCAACCGCGCGGACCCACGCTCGGGTCGGGCCGTACGCGAACGAACGGGGTCCGGAAGCGTTGGTCCCGACGTTGCCTCCGATTGTGGAGCGGGTCCACGACCCCGGGTTCGGCGGAAAGAAGAGACCTCGAGGTCGCAGCGCCCGCTGGAGGTCGAGGTTGACCGTCCCCGGACCCACCCGCGCCCACAGCTCCTCCTCGCGAACCTCGAGGATCGAATTCCAGCCCGAGAGGTCGACCACGACCGAGCGCGCTGAGGGAACCGACCCTCCCTCGAGCGATGTCCCCCCGCCGCGGACGACCAGGGGTACTCGCTCCCGCCGCGCCCATTGGACCAGCGCGACCACGTCATCGGCATCCGCGGGCGCGGCCGCTGCGACGGGCTTTCCGACAAGATGGGAGGCGTCGCGCCCGAGCCGGTCCAGGGTCTCCGCAGCTCGAACGACGCTTCCGCGGACCGCCCGCTCGAGCGACGCGAGAGAGTCCTGCGTCACGGCACCGGCGGGAACGTTACTAGCCCTTACGAGTATGGGGTGTCCCGCACCCCGGGACCGGCTCACGCCGAGCCAGGCACAGTAAGGAGCGTATCGATCGCGTCGATCAGCGCGTGGGTCGCGAACGGCTTGACGAGCGTTCCCTGTGCTCCCGCTCGCTCCGCTTCCGTCGCGAGCCCCTCACCGCCGGAGGGAAGGAGGACGAGCACCGGCAGCGCCGGGTTCTCCCGGGTCACCCCGGCGAGGACTTCGGACCAGCCCGAGGCGGCCGCGCCCACGTCGTAGATCAGGACCCGCGACTCCGGCGGTAGGCGCCCGAGCTCCGAGGGCGACTTCGCCTCCCGGGTCACCGGATGGCGGTAGAGGAGGAGGATGCCGCGCAGAAGGAGGCGGACGTCGTCGTCCGGTCCGCAGATCGCCGCGGGGGCGCGAGGCCGCCGAACTCCCCCCGAGCCGACGCTGGCGAACGTTGCCGCCCCGCCCTTCCCAGCGAACATCGAACCGCGGACCTCCTTCTTGCCGGAGCAGACCCCGGGTAGAATTGCTGGTCGCCGCGGGTAGATGAACCCTTCCCCCTCCGAAGGCCATCCACCATTTTCCGAGGGTCCGGACAACTATATAGTGCGCCTTGCGATACCTAGGTTGGCCTCGGGCACCGGCGGTGACGCCCTCTGGTGGCACCGTCCGCGAGACCAGGCGACGCCCCGTCGGTGCCTTCCCTCTACGGTTCGGGTCGAACGATAGGTTCTTCTTACGTAGAGACCGCGGACGGGGTGATGGTCTCCCTGTTCCGCCGTTCCTCAGACGACCTTGGGCTGTTGCGCAGCACCGTTGAATCCCTCGGCGCGACGAGCGTTCCCGGACTCGCGGCCGCGCTCGCCTGGCGCGAGCGCCGGACCGAACGGGCCCTGGTCGAGGAACTCGCTCGCCCCGGAACGCCGCTGACGTACGACCCGGCTCTGCGGGTCGTGCGCTGGGCGCCCCCGATCGTGGAGGCGCCGGCTCCGGCCCCCCAGCCGGACCTTGCCCCGCCACCGGTCGGCACACCGTACTCTGCGCACACCCTCCACCCCACACTCACGGCCGCCGGGGCGAGACTGACCTGCCCGTCCTGCCACGTTCCTCTGGTGGCGGCCTCGTCCGGGTCTCTGGTCGTCTGCCCGAACTGCGGTCGCCTCGCCACGACGCGATCCCGCGAACCGAGCAATCCGGCGCCCGACCGGGCCACGGAGAGTTCCTCGACCCCGGCGCACGGGCCGGCCCCCCTGGTCGATCGCCGTTCCCAGGAGATGTTCGCCGCCTACGTGACCTCCCGGCCGATCCCCTGCCCCCGATGCCGGACGCCGCTCCGCCACAAGGGCTTGAGCGAGTACGCCTGCCCGTCGTGCGGTGAGACCGTTCGATTCGGGTCCTCGCCTCCGTCGACCGGCTCCGCGCCCTCCCGCTCTACCCCGACCCCCGCCGCGATCCCCCCGGCGGCCCCGCCGGGTCGGGAGAACGTTCCCGCCCCCGTCGCGCCCTCTGGGAATGCGGCCCGGGTAAGTTCGAGCCCCAGCGCGGGGGAGAGCTTCTCTTCCGGCGTAGGGACAGCCGCCATGGCCGCCCTGGCCGAGCCACCGACCGCACCGGCCCCGGTGCCAGCCCCTGGGGCGTCCGAGCTGAGCTCGGTGCGGGGGCGCCTCAGAAGGTCCATCGCCGGACTCGGACACGCTCCCGCCGAACCGACCCCTCGGGCGACCGCTCCGAAAAAATCGACGGTTCCCCGGGCCCGCGCGTCCTGCCGCGTGCCACCACGGTACGGTACCGACCCCTCTGCGTCGGACGACCGCGCGACCGGCTTCGGACCGGCTCGCCCTTAGAAGGGCACGGCGGCCCGAACCTCTCGGACCAGATCGCCCGTCGCGATCGCGGCTGCGATCCGCTCGATGTCCGGCGCCGGAGTCCGGTCCTTCTCCCACGGCCCGACCCGAGACCGGAGCGCCCGAAGGGCGGCCTCGCTTCCGCTGCCGCCCCGTCGGGGGCGACGGAGCTCGAGGGCCTGGCCGGCGACGATCCACTCGATTGCGACCACCCGACGCGTGTTCGCGAGCACACGGAAGAGCTTGGCACCGGCCCACGGGCCCATGCTAACGAAATCCTCCTGGTCGGCGGACGTCGAGAGGCTCGTGGCGCTCGCCGGATGGACGAGCGTAGCGTTCTCGTTCACCAGGGCCGCCGCGACATACTGAGGGACCATGAACCCCGAGCTGAGCCCAGGCTCGGGAGCGAGGAACGGGGGCAACCCTCGGCTCAGCGAGGGGTGGACGAGCCGGACGGTCCGGCGCTCTGAGAAGCCGGCGATGTACTGGGTCGCGAGCGCCAGGGCGTCCAGGGCGAATGCGAGGGGTTGGCCGTGGAAGTTCCCTCCGTTCACGAACTCGTCGCCCTCGAACACGACGGGGTTGTCCGTAACGGCGTCGATCTCCCTCAGCGCCACGCCCTCGGCGAACCCGATCGCCAGACGGACAGCCCCGAGGACCTGCGGGAGGCAACGGAGCGTGTACGGGTCCTGGCCCGTCCACTTCTCGTGGGAGACAGCGAGACCGCTACCGTGGAGCAACGACCGGAGCGCTCGGGCGACTTCACGGTGTTCGGGTGAGTTCCGGATCTCGCCGAGGCGATCGTCCAGCGACTCCGGAGCCCCGAGCAGCGCGTCGAACGAAACGGCGGCCGCGACCGTGGCGGCGTCGAGGAGCTCGCGGGCGTCCGCGACCCCGAGTGCGAGGTACGCCGCCATCAGGGACGTGCCGTTGAGGAGTGCCACCCCCTCCTTCTCAGCGAGGACCAGCGGCTGGATCCCCTCGCTCCGGAGGACGTCCCCGGCCGGCACCACGGTGCGCGTGCGCTCGTCGACGAACGCACCTTCGCCGGTAAGGGCGAGGGCGAGGTGGGCGAGCGGCGCGAGGTCCCCGGACGCGCCCACCGACCCTTGCTCCGGAATCATCGGGACGAGCCCGTGATTGAGGAAGTCGGCCAAGCGCTCCACGACCTCGATCCGGACCCCGGAGAGTCCCCGGGCGAGCGAGTTGAGGCGCAGCAGCATCACGCCCCGCACGAGGTCGGCGGGGAGGGCCGGTCCGGTGCCGCTCGCGTGGCTCCGGATCAGCGATGCCTGGAGTTCCCGCAGCTTCTCGCGCGGGACGGTGCGGTCGGACAGGGCCCCGAAGCCGGTCGAGATCCCGTAAACCGGCCGCCCGGCGTCCACGACCCGTTCGACCGCTTTCCGGCTCGACCGGATCGCCGCGGCGGCCCCGCTCGAGAGCGAGACCCCGCGCCGGCCCCGGACCACCTCGAGGAACTGCTCGAGCGACAGCGACCGGCCGTCGACCGGGAGCGTCTCGGTCATCCGTCGGTCCGCGCGCGACGGGCCGCTCGCGTTCGGGGCCTACGCCGGCACGACGAGCTCGCCGCCGACCTTCTGGAGCGATGGCTGGCGCTTCGTCTTCGCGCCCTTCGTCTGCCAGAAGATCTCCGCAAACTGCTGGACGAGGTTCAGGAGCTCCTGGGCGTCCGCGAGCCCGGTGCCTTGCCTCGTCTTCGACGCCTGCTTCATGATCTTCATCGTGAGCTCGGCGAGGTTAGGGAACTGCTTCGCGTGATCCGCGGTGAAGTAGTCGCCCCAGATGATCCGGATCTCGTGCTTCACGCGTTCCGAGTGGAGCTCCTTGACGGCGGTGTACCGCGCGAGCTTCGAGACGTACGCCGCCCGGTCCTCCGGCTTCGCGTCCATCGCCGGCGCGGCGAGCTCCGCCACCAGCTGGTCCATCCGGATGACGGTGAGCGCCGCGATCTGGGCTTCGTGCGGGTCGTAAATACCGCAGGGGATGTCGCAATGCGCGTAGACCGTCGTGGGGGGTCGGATCGCGTCCTGGGCCCGTAGGACCCCGTCGCGGAATCGAGAGAAGGCCGACATGACGGGCAGTATCCGGGACGATGGATAACGTTGCCGAGGGGAGAGAGCGCGGCCGGGGAGAAGGAGGCCACGGAGACAGGGACGCTGCTGCGCAAATGGCGAAGTCGTCGTGTGGTCGTCGAGGACGAATCGATGCTCCCGGCACTGCGCCCGGGCGACCGGCTCCTGGTGGACCCGACGTACTATCGGGGGCGACGACCCGCCCGCGGGGACGTCGTCGTACTCCGGGACCCGGAGAGGCCCGGACGGCTTCTCGTGAAGCGGGTCGGCGCGACGGAGGGCGAGCCGGATCCGTCCGGGGCCTCGGTCCCGTCCGGTACCGTCTACCTCGTCGGGGACGACCCGGCCCGCAGCCGGGACAGTCGGTCGTTCGGCCCCGTGCCCCTCAACGGCCTCGTCGGGCGCGTCTGGTTCCGTTACGCTCCCGCGGACCGAAGGGGCCCCGTGAACGGGGAACGAGGCTAGGCGACCGGGATGCCGCCTACTCCACGAGCGGTTTCCAGTGGCCGATCCATTCCTTCGCATGCTCGACCTGCGGGCGAACGGTCCGGATCCGGTCGTACGCCTCGTCGAGGGTCAGCTGCGAGAACCGGTGCAGGTACCAGGCGGCACCGAGCGGCCCCCGGCGCACCCCATGGCCGCAGAACACGAGGACCGGGGATCCGCCTGAGCGGGCCTGCTCCATCCGCCGGGCCAGGACCTCCAGGTTCTCGACGATAGGAGCGTCCCGGACGCCGTCGTAGATCGGGACGTGGATCGCTCCCGGCAGCCCTTCGGGAGGCTCTTCCCGAACGCAGAACTTCGTTCCGGTGAACCGGACCGCGTCGTTCCAGCCGCCGACGAAGACGCCCGGGGCGATCTCCGAGGGGCTCGTGAGCTCCCGCTTCGGGGTCCGCTTCGCCGGCTGGTTCGGGGGCGCCATCGCTCGGTCGACCGGTCGCCTAGTCCCGGACTCCCTCGGTCGTGAGCGAGAAGACCGCCTCCCCTTCGGGAAGGTTGGGAGAGTCGATCAGGCGGGCGATCCTGCGCGGAGGCTTCGACTTCCGCAGGTAGATCCGGTACGTGGCCGCGTGTGCGACGATGTTCCCGCCGATCGGGCGGGTCGGGTCGCCGAACAGGATGTCGGGGCGGGCGGAGACCTGGTTGGTGACGACGATCGCCGCGTTGTACATGTCGGCGAAGCGAAGGAGCTCGTGGAGGTGCCGGTTAAGATGCTGCTGGCGGGGCGCCAGCTCGGCCCGTCCCATGTATTCGGAGCGGAAGTGGGAGGTGAGCGAATCGACCACGAGCAGGCGTATCGGCTTCTCGCGCGCGAGCTCCTGGGCCCGTTGGACGAGCAGCATCTGGTGGTTAGAGTTGTACGCACGCGCGACGTGGATCTTCTCGAGCGCGGCGGCCGGGTCCATCCCGACGCCCTTCGCCATGTCGACGATCCGCTCGGGGCGGAATGTCGATTCCGTGTCGATGTAGACGACCTCGCCCAAGAGACCCCCTTGGGCGACCGGGAGCTGGATGTCGACCGCGATCTGGTGGGCGATCTGGGTCTTCCCCGTTCCGAACTCGCCGGAGAACTCGGTGATCGCCTGGGTCTCCACGCCGCCGCCGAGGAGTTCGTCCAGCGCCTTCGCGTTGGTCGTTACCCGACCGAGGCGCTTCCGCCGTTCCAGCACCGTCGACCCGCTCTCGAACCCCCCGACGTCCGCGCGCCGTCGGGCCTCTCCGATGATCTTCTGGGCGATCGCGACCCCGATCTCCGCGGCCTCCGCGACGTCGCCGGGGGAGGCGACCGCGAGCTCCATCAGGTCGGTGTATCCGGACTCGCGGAGCTTCTCGGCGATGGTCGGTCCGACCCCGGGGAGGTCTTCGAGGGCGACCGTCACTCGGGGTTCGGTCGCTGGGCCAGGGGTCTCGGCGGGTCGCGTGGCGGTCTTTGCGGGCACACCGGGTCGACCGGGCCTCGGGGAGATAAGGGTGCGGGGAGAGGTCGCGAAACGCCGGGGGATGCGTCCCTACGCGGTCGCGGCCTTGGGGGCGAACGGTTCCCCCGTCAGTCGCTGATAGACGGTCGTGTAGAGCCGGCTCACCTCGTCCACGAGGAGGGGCGGGAGCGGCGGGATGGGCGGCTCCTCGGTCTTCGCCTCGCGCGCGCGCACGAGACGCTCGTAGTAGCCGCTCTGCCGGTAGTGCTGCCGGACGAACTCCTTCGAGAAGTCGACCTGCCGGCCGCGCTCGTAGGCACCCTTGTCCCAGAACCGGTCCTCGTCGGCGGTCCCGAACGTGTCGACGACCCGCGGGACCCCCTCGGCATCGATCCCGAACTCCTTCTTCCCGTCGACGTGGAGGAGACCGCGCGGGCCGATCTCGGCCTGCATCGCGCGGTCGAGCTTCAGGATCGTCTCCCGGACGGTGTCGAGCTGCGCGCGGTCCAACGCGGCAAGCTCGAGCGCCTCCTCGATCGTGAGCAAACGGTCGACCGGCTCGAGCTTCGTCGTGACCTCGAAGTGAGGCTCGGGGAGCTCCATGCCGTAGGCGAGCGTCCGGTCGGCCCTGAACCCGAGATCGCGCCCTGAGACCTTGCCGGCCTTGACGCGGTCCCACATCGAGCCGGCGAGATAGTAGCGCACGATCAGCTCGAGCGGCACGAGGTAGTCCTTCGGCCGGGGCCCGAGCGTCCGGGGCTTGGGAACGACGCGGACCCGCCGGACCCGCATCGTCGTGGGGCCGCTCAGGCGAAGGAAGTGGTGCGGGATGCTCATCCGGGAGCAGAGGGCGAACCAGTGGGCCGCGGTGCGGGCGAGCGTCTCGCCCTTGAACGGGATCTCGCTCGGGATGTGCTTGTCAAACACCGAGATGTCGTTCGTGAAGCGGAACTCGAGCTCGGTCGGCGAGACCTCGTAGACCTCCTTCACCTTCCCACGGCGAAGGAACTTCGGTTCCGGCGCGGCCGGGGCAGCGGTCGTCTTGGCCATGCCGGCCGAGGAGGACGGGCCCGCTTAAGGTTCGCGGAGGACGGGCCCGAACGCTACAGCGAGCGCGCGTGGATGGAGGTGATCGGGCGGAACCCGCGCTTCGCGTAGAACCGGCCGGCGATCTCGTTCTGCGCCGGGAACTCGGCGGTCACGACGCCGGCGCCCTTCGCCTTCAGCGCCACCGATACCTCGCGCAGGAGGTACTCCCCGACCCCGCGACGCCGGTAGAGCGGCAGGAGGTAGATGTCGAGGATGACGCCCTCGAACTCGGGAGTGTAGAACGGACGCTCGCGGACGAGGGCCCGGACGAACCCGACGACCTTGTTCTTGTCGGCCCCGACCCCTTCGGCCGCGAGCACGACCGCCTTCGGGTCGGCGATCTGCGCGCGAAAGACGGTGCGGCTCTGCTCTTCCGCGTCGTCGCGGACCTTGAGCAACGGGTCGAACTCCTCGTTCAACCGTTTGAGGCGCAAGAGGAGCGGGATGAGCGCGGGGATGTCCGCCACGACCGCGGGTCGGAGGTGGATCGGTGGCGTTCCCCCGTCCGCGCCCGAGGCGCTCGAGGCGTGGGAGCCCGTCTCGTCGGGGGTCATGTCGCCCTCCGACGTCCGATCGAGCCGCGGGGCATCGGTGCGGTCAGGTGCGCACGCGCGAGCGTCCGGACGAGACGGGAAGGGCGCGCCATGATGGTCCGCGCCCGCTCGAGGAACTCGTCGTGTGAGAGCTTCTTCCGCGCGACCCCGAGGCGGACGGTGGCGTCCGCGACCGCAGCCGCGACTTCGGGGAACACTTCGGGCTCTTCCATCGTAGGCAGGATGTGGTGCGCGTTCATTCCCTTTCGCTCCGCCGCCTTCGCGAGCTCGCGCGCCGCGGCGATGACGACCTCGTCCGAGATCGACCGGGCCCGTGCGTCGAGCACGCCCCGGAAGACCGCCGGGAAGATGAGAGAGTTGTTCACCTGGTTCGGGAAGTCGCTGCGGCCCGTCGCGACGATCGCCGCGCCCGCGGCGCGGGCGACGTCCGGCCAGATCTCGGGAACCGGGTTCGCGAGCGCGAAGACGACCGGGTCGCGGTTCATCGCCCGAACGTGGTCGGGTCGGACGGTTCCGGGGATCGGCGTGGACGCCGCGATCAGCACGTCCGCACCCTCGATCGCGTGGGCGAAGTCGCCCGTACGCCCGCCGCCGTTCGTCTTGAGCGCGAGCCGGTACTTCCACGGGTTGCGTACGGAGAGCTCGTCGACGTCGTCCCGTTCGGCGTGCAGGACGCCCTTCTGATCGACCAGGGTCAGCCTATGCGGGTCGTGACCGAGGGTGATCAGGATCCGGGCGGTAACGAGGTTCGCCGCGCCCGCGCCCAGCAGCACGGTGCGCGTCTCCTTGACGGACCGTCGGGTGAGCGTGAGGGCGTTGATCAGGCCCGCGACCGTCGCGGCCGCCGTGCCCAGCTGGTCGTCGTGCCAGACCGGGATCTCGAGCCGCTTCGTGAGCTCCTCGAGGATCGCGAAGCACTTCGGCGAGGCAATGTCCTCCAGGTTGATCCCGCCGAACGCGGGGGAGATCCCCTCAACCGTGTTCATGAACTCGGCCGGGCTCGAGGCCCGGATCGGTATGGGAATCGCGTCGACCCCGCCCAAGAACTTGAACAGGAGCGCCTTCCCCTCCATCACGGGGAGGGCAGCCGCGGGACCGACGTCCCCGAGACCGAGGACCCGTGTCCCGTCGGTCGCGATCGCGACGGTGTTCCAGCGACCGGTCAGTTCGAAGACGAGATCCGGGTCGGCATGGATCGCCCGCGACACCTGGGCTACGCCCGGCGAGTACCAGAGCGAGAAGTCGTGCATCGAGCGGACCGGGACCTTGGGAACGGTCTCGATCTTCCCGCCGTAGAACCGGGACAGTTCGACGGCCCGACGTCCGAGAAGGTCGGTCTGGTCCTCGCGCCGTTTCTCGATTGTTTCTTCGCTCGTGAGGGTCCGGCGCCGGCCAACTCGGTGGGGCGGATGGGGAGCCGCCGCGCTCTCCGCCATCGGTGAAGGTCGGACCGGGGACCGAGCTATTTACTCTTTGGTGAAGTCGACCGGCGTCTTCGGAAATCGCCGGAGGATTCGGCCGCAGGGATGATCTGCCATCGTCGGTTCCGATGCGGCTCCGGATCCCGAAGCGGACCCGCCCCGGGAAGGCTCCTTGTTCGCCGCGCAACATCGTTTCCCACTCTGCAGACAGCGGTTTGAGAGCGACGGTTAAGGACCCCACCTCGCTCGGGGCCGCGCCATGATCGTCCATACCGGTCTGACCGGCGCGTTCCCCCGTACGGAGGAACTCGTCCGCGCCACCCGCGACCTCGACCGCGGCCGGGCGAGCCCGGATTCGGTCGAGGCTCTCTTCCGTACGAGCGAGCTCGAGGTGGTCGCGCTCGAGCGGCGTCTCGGCTTCTCGACCGTCACGGCCGGCTACCTGCGCTGGCCCGACCTCTTCCGCGCGTTCGCCGAGACCTGGGAGGGATTCTCCGTCGGACCCCTCACCCGGTGGTTCGAGACGAACACGTTCTACCGCCAGCCGATCCTCTTCTCCCCGCCGCTTAGGGTCCCCGGGGCGTTCGCAGCGAGGATCCCGGCTCCGCTCAGGGCCGAGCCTGCCTCCGCTCGCATCCTCCTGCCGGGCCCCTACACGTTCGCGGGGCTCCTCGAGAACCGCTCGGGGGAGACCGATTCCGCGCTCGTCCACCGGCTCGGTCGCCTGCTCGCCGACGAGGTGCGCGAGCTCCGCGGGCTCGGGTTCTCGACCTTCCAGTTCACCGAGCCGCTCCTGGTCGTGCGTCCCCCCGACGGCCCTCACGCCGAGGCGGTCGTCGAGGCGTACGGGTCGATCTCCAAGGCGCTCAACGGGGGAACCTCCATCGTCTGGACGTTCGGAAAGGACGCGCTCCCCGCGCTCCGGATCCTCGACCGGCTTCCGGCCTCGGTGGTCGGGATCGACCTCGCCGACACCGACGTCGATCGGCTCCCGGCCGGAGGCCAGGTGCCGGCGCTCGGCCTCGGCGTACTCGACCCCAGGACCACGCTGCCCGAGGACCCGACCGAGGTCGTGCGCGTCGTCCGGGCCGCCGCGGAGCGGCGCGGTGCCAAGACGGTCTGGCTCGGGCCCGGTGCTTCGCTCGACCTCCTGCCCCCGGAGCCTGCGACCCGAAAGCTCGAGGTCCTCTCCAAGGTCCAACGCACGCTCTCGGAAGGAGGAAGGCCGTGACCGAGCGGCTCTTCCCGGCCCAGGAGATCGGAAGTCTGGCGAGGCCCCGCTGGCAGCTCCTCGGGCAGCGCGGCGAGGCGCTCGACGACGGGGCCCGCGCCGAGTTCGAATCGTGGGACCGGCGGCTGAAGTTCGCCGCGGAGCTCCCCGCCGCCCGGGATGCCCTTCTCGCCGGGAAGACGAAGGGACCCGGGGCAGAGGCCGTGCGCGACCTCGCGGCCCTCTTTGCGATCCGGTACCTCGAGTCGGCCGGCCTTGAACGCATCTACGACGGGGAGGCCCGGCGGGTCGAGATGTACGAGCACCCCGTCCGGCAGATGCAGGGATTCCGGTTCCAGGGGCACGTCCGCTCGTTCGACTCGAAGTACTACCTCAAGGCCGCGATCGTCGAGCCGGTTCGCCTCGACAAACCGTTCGACGTCGACGAATTCGACTTCGTCCGCACGCACGCCCACGCCGTCCCGAAGATCCCCGTCACCGGCCCGTACACCCTAGCGGACTGGTCGTTCAACGAGTACTACCTCGCCCGCCAGAAAGGTTGGAAGGGCCGCAGCGCACGTCGCTCGGCGCAGCGAGAGTTCGTGGTCGACCTCGCGAAGAACGCGATCCGCCCGACCCTCCGGGCCCTGATCGACCGTGGCTGCAAGGTCATCCAGATCGACGAGCCGGCCGCGGGCACCCATCCGGACGAGACGGAGCTCGTGGTCGAGGGGTTCAACGCTGCGACCGAGGGACTGGAGGCCGAGTTCTCGATGCACATCTGCTACTCGGAGTACCGCGACCTCCTGCCCGCGCTGCTCGGGGCCAAGCGCTGCACCCAGTGGGCGTGGGAGTTCGCGAACCGCGACTCGGAGGGCCACGATGGCTACGAGGTGCTCCGGGCGCTCAAGGAGTACGGCGACAAGCGCTCGATCGGCCTCGGGGTAGTCGACGTCCATCGTGACCCAGTGGAGGCCCCCAGCGTGGTCGCGGACCGGATCCGCCGCGCGTCCAAGTACCTCGGCGATCCTTCGCGCATCTGGGTGAACCCCGACTGCGGGCTACGGACGCGGAGCCTCGAGGTTGCGTACGCGAAGCTGCGCGCGGTCGTCGAGGGAGCCGCCCTCGCCCGGGCCGAGCTCTCGAAGCCCGGCCGCTAGGGCGGGTTCCGCGACGCGACCGAGAGGACCTCGGCACCCGAGGGTCCGACCAGCACCGTGTGCTCGGCCTGCGCGACGAGTCCCCCCGCCCGTTCGAGGAAGACCGGGTAGGCCTGCAGGGTGCGTCGGGCGCGCTCGAGCGCCTCCCGCTCCTCGTCGGTCTTCGCCCAGCGGGCGGTGAACGGCAACGTGTGGAACCGGCCGAACAGTCCGGTGAGCACACGGTCGCTCGTCGGCGGCGCCCGGCGGAACCGGAGGATGTGGCCGAACGGCCCGTTGTCGATCCGGCCGATCCCGTTGGTGGCGAACGGCTCGATCGCCACGATCTCCCCCTCCACGAACGTTGCGTCCGTCATCCCGGGGACGTTCGGGATGGATTTCCCGGCGTGCAGCACGTACCGGTCGATGGTGTGCCCGGTGAGGTCGACCACGGGCTTCAGCCCGCGGGCCCGGATCGCACCGGCGACCGCCTGGCTCACGTCGTCCACCTCTCCCCCGGGCCGGACCGCGGCGATCCCCGCGGCGAGCGCGTCGTGGACGGCCCGTACGAGGTGGGCGCTCCGGTGCCCGCCCCCGACCTCGACGGTGTCGGCCGTATCCGCGACAGCGCCTTCGATGTGGGCCCCCACGTCGACCTTCAGGAGGTCGCCCTCTACCAGCACCGCCTCGTCGGCGGCGTCCGGGGTGTAGTGGGCCGCCTCGACGTTCCGGGAGAGGTTCGCGGGGAACGCAGGCTGGGCGCCGTGGTCGCGAATGTACGATTCGATCGCCTCGGCGATATCCCGTCGGCGGGCCCCCGGGACCGCCATGCCTATACCGAGCTCTCGGGCGTCCGCGGCGATGCGCGCCGCCTCGCGCCAGCGGTCGAGGTCCGGCGGGTACTGGGTCGCGGGCGTCATCGACGGGCCCTCGTCCGGGGCTCCGGGCCCGTGAGATCCACGAGGGTCGAGGGAACGCCGCTCGGCGGAGGGCCTCCTCCGAGGTAGACCCGGACGTTCGCGCCGAACGCTTCCCGAGCGTCGGCGAGCGTCAAGGCAGGCGGTTGCCCGTGCCGATTCGCGGACGTCGCCACGATCGGACCGGCGCCTCGGGCGAGCTCGCGCGCGACCGGATGGGCCGGGACTCTCAGGCCGAGCGCCCGACCGCCCGTCACGGCGGGGGCCAGCGACCTCCTCGCTCGGGGCGAGGGAGTCACGAGGATCGTGAACGGACCCGGCAGGTGCCGCCGTATCCATCGACGGCCCGAGGGAGAGAGGGCGGCGAGCGGCTCGATCTCTTCCACGGAGCTCACGGCGACCGACAACGGCTGGGCGCCCGAGCGTCCTTTCGCGCGCACGAGCCGGTTGACGGCTGCCCGGGAGGAGGCTCGCGCGGCCAGCCCGAAGACCGTGTCCGTGGGGTAGACGACGAGCGCGCCGGCCCCGAGCGCGCGGACCGCCTCCGCGACCGACCGGCCCATCGACCTAGAAGTACTCCTCGCCGACACGGGAGTACGCGAGGTAATCGTCGGGCTGGAAGTAGAGCGCGAGCTCCCGTGCGGCAGAGTCCGGAGAGTCGGAGGCGTGCACGAGGTTCGGCGTGATCCCGAGCGCGAGGTCGCCCCGAACGGTGCCGGGAGCGGCCAGCTGGGGGTTGGTCGTGCCGATCACCAGACGGGTCACCGAGATCGCCGAGCGCCCCTCGAGGGCGAGCGCGACGATCGGCCCGGAGGTGAGATGCTGGATCAGTGCGGGGTAGAACGGCTTTCCCTGGTGCTCGGCATAGTGCCGTTGTGCGAGCTCCGGCGCCACCCGGAGGGTCTTCGCGGCCACGATCTTAAGCCCCTTTCGCTCGAACCGGCCGACGATCTCCCCCACCACTCCTCGCCGCACGCCGTCGGGCTTCACGAGGACGAGCGTGCGCTCGACGTTCCCCTCTGCCATCGGCTCGACCAGCCTACGGGCACGGTAAAGCTTTCGCGCCGCCCCGAGAGCAGAGCTCTTCCTCCCGACCGGTTCGTCCGAGGCGTGCCGCCCCGGCGAGGGAGCGTCATCGGGCTCGACTTGGCGGGGAGCCCCGGCCGGCGGACCGGATTCTGCCGGCTCGGGCCGGGGCTCGCGACCCGAACCGCTCCGCTGGCGGGCGACGCGGAGATCTTGGACGCGGTGCGTTCCTCCCGGCCGAGCATTGTCGCGATCGACGCACCCCTGAGCCTCCCGGCGGGCCGACTCTCCCTCGACATTCCCGGCCCTCCTCATCTACGGCAGTGCGACCGCGAGCTGCAGAAGCTGGGGATCCGGTTCTTCCCGGTCACCCTCGGCCCGATGCGGATGCTCACCGCCCGGGGGATCTTGCTCGCCCAGCGGTTCCGCGCCGAGGGCTTCACCGTCATCGAGGCGTACCCGGGCGGCGCGCAGGACCTCCTCGGGATCCCGCGGAAGGGAGCGGGCGTGGAGACGTTGCGAAGGGCCCTCGTTCGCTTCGGGTTCCGCGGCGACGTGGAGCGTACGGCGATCACCCACGACGAGCTGGACGCCGTGGTCTGCGCGTACACGGGTCGCGAGCACCTCGCCGGGCGCTCCCTCGTCCTCGGCGACCCCGCGGAGGGCCAGCTCGTCCTGCCCGGGCCGCGCTCGGTCCGCGGGCGTGCCGTGCCCGCACGGCGGAGGTCCGCGTGAGAGAGCCCACATTCCGGACCGCTCCCGCCGTGCGTGGCTTCGAACGAAGCGCCGAGGCGTACGAGCGGGGCCGGCCCGGTTACCCGGCCTCGGTCGCCCGACACCTCGCCCGCGCCCTCCGGCTCGGGCCTCGTCGGACGGTCGTGGAGCTCGGCAGCGGGACGGGGAAGTTCACGCGGACGCTCGTTCCTGTGGGATGCGCGATCGTCGCGGTGGAACCGACCGCCGCCATGCGACGGGTCTTCGAGCGCACGGTTCCCGACATCCCCGTCATCCCCGGGACCGCGGAGGAGATCCCTCTGCCCGACGGCCTCGCCGACGCGGTCGTCGCCGCCCAGGCGTTCCAATGGTTCCGCCCGCGGCCCGCGATGGAGGAGATCGCGCGCGTGCTGCGACCGGGCGGAGGGTTGGGCCTCGTCTGGAACGTCCGGGACGAGTCGGTCGGCTGGATGAAGGCGGTCTCGAGGATCCTCGGCCGCTACAACCGCACCCCACAGGTCCGCGAACGCCGGTGGAAGGCCGCGTTCCGGGCGAAGGGTGCGCCGTTCCCTCCCCCTCGGATGCGCCGCATCTCCCACGTCCAGCGGGCGACCCCCTCGGAGGTCCTCGACCGGTTCCTCTCCGTGAGCTCCATCGCCATCCTTCCCGCGGCGGAACGGCGGAAGGTCGCGACCGAGATCCGGGAGCTCCTCCGGACAGACCCCGTGACCCGGGGCCGGTCGTCCGTCGATCTGCCGTACGACACCGAGGTCTACTGGACCCGCCTCAAGCGCTGAGCGCGGCGACGTCCGGGTCAGCTGGGCCTGGCCTGGACGTCACAGACGTCCGCCCAGGAGCAGCGCCCGCAGCGGCCCGGGCTCGGCGTCGCCCGCCCGTCGTACCTGGCTCGGACCGCGCGGTCGATGGCGAGAAGCTCGGATCGGGCGGTCGCGTTCCAGGCGACCCTAACCTCCCGGTCCGTGTAGCGCAGCACGCCGAACAAGGGCGAGCGGCCTGTCGTTTCCTCCACGAGCAGGCAGTACGCCCACACCTGGACGACGTGCGACGGGAAGGCGCCGCGCGCGGGCGCCGCCCGGTGCTTCAGCTCGATCGGGACGAGCGTCCCGTCGGGCGCGCGACGCAGGATGTCCGGGCGACCCGAGATGCGGTACCGTTCCGAACGGAGGGTCTCCGGCCGGCCGGCGTCGATCGATACCAGGGACCCGAACCGGCGGTCACGGCGCCGGTGCGCGAGCAGTCCGGCGCCGGCCGCGAGGACGACCAGCCCGACGCCGAGTACGGCGAGGGCGAGGAGCGGCGTCACCGCCACAGGAAGACCGCCAGCGCCCCGAGGACCAACAGGGCGCCGATCCCCACCAGGGCCCAGTACGCCGACCCGTGCGCCGAACGACGGAGCTCACCGCCCAGCGTCCGGGCGTGATACCTCTCCCCCGCCACGGAACGACGGCTCGGCGGGGCCGACCCGTACGTCTGCCGGTAGTAGTGCGCGCGCGGGCAGTACGCATACTCAGCGAGCTCGGACGGGGTCGTCCACCGCTCTTCGGAACGCACGCGCGAGAAACGCGTTGCGCCCAGACTTACCGATTCCGTTGGACGCGCACGCGTCCCGGCTCGCGCCTATGCGTCGTCGGCCGAGTCCGGGGCCTTCGCCTTGGGCTTCGGCTTGCGCGGTCTCGGAGCCTTGGCCGCGTCGGCCTTCGCTTCGCCGGTCGCCTTCGCCCGTGCCGGAGCCGCGGGAGCCGGGATCTCCTTGGCAGCGGGAGTCGGTTCCTTGGCGGCGGGGGCGGCCTTCGGCGGGGCGGCGGTCGCGGGGCGGGACTTGGGCGAGGCGGCCGAGGCGCGCACGCTCGCCGAGTGCTCGGCGGCCTTCTTCAGCTCGTACGCCCGGGTCCACTTGAACCGGTGGCCGACCCGGCCCAGCTTCAGCTGCTGCTTGCGGCACGACGAGGTGCAGAAATGGAAGACGGTCCCGTCGCGCTTCACGAACATCGACCCGGTGCCGGGTTCGATCTCACGGGCGCAGAACGAGCACTGGCGCTTGACCACCATGGGGACGTTCCTACCGGACCGAAAGCTTTCGGGCCTCGCGCGCGGTCTCTCGAAGAATCAGGACGTCTCCCAGGCGGATCGGGCCGGCCACGTTCCGGGTGATGATCTTGCCGCGGTCGCGGCCCGCGAGAACGCGCACCTTGACCTGCGTCGCCTCGCCCGCCATCCCGGTGCGGCCTACGAGCTCGACGACCTCGGCCGGCGAGCCCTTCTCTTCCGCCATCGACGATCCCTCGCCCGAACGGGGCTCACTTCTTCAGCGTCGGGAACGCCGCGGCGATCTCGTCGAGCAGGGCCTTCGCCTCACCGGGCTCGACGATCGCAACGCTCGCCGCCGACTTCGAGAGCCCGGCGGCCTGGCCGAGCCTCAATTTCTTCGGGACGTAGACGTACGGGATGCGCTTCTCCTCGCAGAGCATTGGCACGTGGATCAGGATCTCGACCGGGTCGACGTCCTCCGCCATCACGATGAGCTTCGCTTCCGCGCGCTCGCTCGATTTGGTCACTTCGTTCGTGCCGACCCGGATCTTGCCTGTCTCGCTCGCCACCTGAACGAGCTGGAGCACCTTGTCGGCGAGGTCGCTCGGGGTCTCAAACCGTACGTAGATAGGTCGCGCCATGGTTCCTCGCGTCAGCGGAACCCCCGAACGGGAGGTCCTCGGCTCACGGGTAGGCCCCGCCTACGGCCTGCGCTATTTAACGCTAGTAGGGCCGGCGGCGCGGAACGCGGCGCTCGAAAGCTCCGGGTGGTCCGCGAAGTAGCGGCGCGCGGGAGCGATCAGCCGGTCGAGGGATGCGACCACCGCGCCCTTCAGGTCCTGGGGGTGAAGGCGCCCCTCGGCCCATGCGGCGAGGAACGCCGGCTCGTCCGGGAACTCCACCGGCCCGCCGTGCTTCGCGGCCCGGTCGACCGTCAGGCGACCCTCCCACGGGAAGACGATGTAACGGGCGATCTCCACGACCGGGTTCCCCTCGACCTCCTTCACCGGACAGAAGGCGGCGCCGATGCGCGCGGCGATCTCCTCCCGATCCGAGGGGATCGGGGCCCCCGATCCGGGGTCCGATTTCGACATCTTTCCCTCCATCAGCCCGTCGGTCGGGTCCATTCGGCCCCCGCCGCGCAGGGACGAGAGGAGGGGCGTGTGGACCGCGGCCGGGACCGGCCATCCGTAATGGTGGGCCACCTCGCGCGCGAGGACGTGCGCCCGGCGCTGGTCGAGCCCGCCGTAGGCGAGGTCCACAGGGAGCTCGAAGATGTCCGCCGCCTGCATCGAGGGGTAGAACAGCTTCGAGCTGTCGAGGTTCGATTCCTCCTCGCTCCGGCCCATGATCGACATCGCCCGCTTCGTGCGCGCGAGGCTGGTCGCCTTCGCGACCCGGACGACCCGAGCCCAGTACGCGGACGAGCCCGTGAGCTCGTGCGCCCAGCGGAACGAGACGCGCTGGGGGTCGGCGCCGAGGGCCGTGAACGCGGCCTGCATGTACCGGCCGCACGCCTCGATCCGGGCGAGGTCCCCGTCGAGCTTGTCGTTGATCCAGGCGTGCCAGTCGGCGAGGAAGACGGTAACGTGGCACCCCGCGTCGGCGAGGTCCATGATCTTGCGGGCGGTGATGAGATGGGCGATCGTGAGCGAGCCGGACGGCTCGAACCCGATGTACGCTCGGGGTCGCTCGGTCCGCCCGAAGAGCGCCCGGACCTCCTCCGGCGTGAGGACCTCGGCCGTGTGCCGGACTACCCGGTCGACGCGCGCTTCGACGTCCACGTCACTCCTCACCTCCCCCCGTATTTAGGCCGTGGCGCGGCGCCCGGGGCGCTCGCAGGGGCCTTCTCCTGACGGAGACATATATTATGACCTCACGCCGCGCTAGTCCTCTCCTCGGTCCATGGACGGTGCGACGGGGGGAGCGATGGCGGCTCCGGAAGGCTCCTCGTCGGGGGCCGACGATCTCGCCCGGGCCCTCGGGCTTTCCCGCGGCACCGCGCAGCGCCTTGTGGATGCCGGGTACGCGAGCGCTCCCGCCGTCCGTGAACTCTCGACGGAGACCCTCGACCGGCTGGGCGTGACCGCCGAGGAGCGGGACGCCATCCGCCGCAGCTCCCCCACGCCGGACGTGGCCGCCGCGCTCGCCGCTCCGGCAGCCGCCCCGGTGAACGCCGACCAGATCGTCGAGCGTTGGGTCGGGAACGTCCAGCGGGCGGACCGGGGGCGAAAGCGCCGGCTCCCCACGGCCGCGAAAGGTTCCACCGACGTGCTGCGGAAGTGGGTGGACGGCGACGACCGGGCGATGGAGGACTGGATCCGTTCCTCCGACACCGAGCGTCCCGCCCCCGTGGCCCCGGCTCCCCCGATGGCCACCGGAACGGAGGAGGGGGCCCTGCTGCCCCGCACCGCCGAGCCCGGAGGTTTGCCGGCGGTCAGCGAGCGGGAGGAGACGGTCGTCCGATGGCTCACCGGCCTCCTCGACCGCGTGAAATCCGACCAGTTCGACCCTTCCTCGATGATCCAAGAGGTCCAAGACCTCCAGCGGCAGCTCTACGACGAGCGGACGAAGCGCAAGCAGCTCGAGGACCAAGTCGAGCACGTCAAGCGCGGCTCGATCGCCGTCATCAAGTACGTACGGTCGCGGGAAGCGAAGGAGCGGGAGGTCGCAGTCCGGGCCAAGGAGGCGGAGGTCGCCGACCTGAAGCTCCGGCTGAACGCCCTGAACGGTTCTCCCGTGGGACCGGGGGCCGTCCCCGAGGGATCGGTCGGGGACGGTGTCTCGTCTTCGGGCTCGGACCCCGGCTCCGTGGAGCGGGCGATCCGCGATACCGAGCTTCGTCTCCGCAACGAGTTCTCCGACCACGAACACCAGTTCATCGAACGGGAGACAGAGCTCCGCCGCCGGGTCGTCCAGCTGGAAGGCGAGATCCGCAGCCTCTCGAGCGTGGCCCAGCAGGCGGAGGGCCGGGCCGAGCTCGTCGGAAAGCAGGGGAGCCCGATCGCCGAGGACGTGACCCGGCGTCTGGAGGAGCTCACAGTGAAGGAGCGGGACCTGGTCGCCCGGGAGAACGAGCTCCGCGCGAAGTTCGAGGAGATCCGGATCAACGCCGAGGAGGTCGAGCGACGACGCGGCCCGCTCGAGTTCAAGGAACGGGAGCTCGCCGTCTACGACCAGCAACTGCAGACCCGCCGTCAGGCGCTCGACATCGAGGCGCGACGCATTGAGGAGCAGCGCCGGGAGGCCGGGATCGGTGGTGTCGCGAAGACGAGCGAGGCGGTCCGCCTCGACGACATGCGCCACGAGCTCGCCAAGAAGGAGGCCGAGCTGCGCGCGCGCGAGACCCAGCTCCAGGACCAGGTCCGGGAGCTCGAGAAGCTCGCCGGCCGGGCGGCCGAGGCGGAGGCCGACCAGATGCATGCCGACAACGTCGCCGCGGCGGAGTCCCCCAAGATCCGGAGCGGCGTCCGCCGGCTCGACGACCTGCTCTTCGGAGGGTTCGCGGCGGGGACCCAGATCCTGCTCAACGGCCCTGCCCATACCGGAAAGGACGTGCTCGCGCGGCTGTTCTCGACGGAGGGCCTGCGCGTCGGGATCCCCTCGCTCTGGGTGGTCACGGACAAGAGCTACGGCCAGGTGAGGGACGACCTCGCGGCGCTCTACCCCGGCCTCGCGGACGCGGAGAAGAAGGGGATGTTGCGGTTCGTTGACCTCTACTCCCTTTCGGTCGGGTCGTCCGCGCCGGTGCCGGGCGTGCGGTTCCTTTCCTCGACCGGCAAGGCGGTCCTCGACCAGCTCGCTCAGAGCGTGAACGGATTCGGGGAGGAGCTGAAGTCGAAGTTCTCGACGTACCGGCTCATCTTCGAGTCGGTGTCGACCATCACGGCGTACCTCGACACGGCGTCCACGTTCCGGTTCCTCCAGCCGTTCGTGGGACGCCGCAAGCTCGACGGGGCCGTCGGCTACTACGTCCTCGAGAGCGGCATGCACTCGGAGTCTGACCTCGAGACGCTGGAGCACATGGTCGACGGGTCGCTGAACCTGAAGATCGACCAGATGAAGACGTTCCTTTCGGTCCGCGGGATCGGCGAAGCCCAGGCGCGGAGCTGGGTCGGCTACACGTTCACGAAGCGCTCGTTCAACCTCGGCTCGTTCAGCCTCGAGCACATCCGCTGAGCCTGTTCCCCTCCGCCGCCCCGTCCGGAGCGTGGTCCGGCCCCCTGCCAAGAGCTATGTAGAGGGCGCCCGTCGGTCTCTTCGCTAGGCTAGACCGGGGGTTGGGCGTCCCCTTACACACCGAAACCGTCCTTAGCGGGGGTGACAGGCAGGAGCGACGTTCGGAGGAGTCGCGCGTCCCGCGTGGCTTCGCAGAAGCTCTGTTCCGCCGGGCCGCGGGCCCCGCGACGAGCGCTCGGAGGAGCGCCCTAGCGGGTATCCATCACGGGCATCGGGTCAGGTCCTGACGGGAGCAGCCTTACCGTGACCCGTCGACGCTGGCGGGGTGACGGGGCCGAGGAGCGCGCGAGATCTACGGGCGATTCGTCCGGGCGGCAATCCTGCTGGCCTAGCACCCCGCCGGGCCGGTCCGCATTTCTTTCAAGATAGGACGACCCTCCGAAGGAGCAGGGGACCGAGACCCCCCCACCCCCCTGTTTCCAGTGCAACTATTTCCCAGGGCCAGGCCACCCCTCGCTCGTCGGGTCGACCGCATCGCGCTCGATCACGGCCCGGCGCGAGTCGGGGATGGGTTTCTTGGAGTTGGTGCCATAGTCGTAGCAGACGACGACCGTCCGGCCCCGGGCGGTCAGGGTTCCGGTCTTCACGTCGGAGAAGCGGTACAGGAAGGTGAAGCTCGTCCGGCCCGGTGGACGTGCCGGAGCGATCTCTCCCAGCAGCTCGCTTCCGTAGCCTACCGGTGCGAGGTAGCGGCACGACGCTTCGGCGATGATGATGTCGAGAGAGGCTAGGTCGTTCGAGGAGAGTAGGGGAAGGTAGTAGTCGCAGCGGAGAGTCTCCATCATCGGAAAGTACGCGACATGGTTGAGGTGGTTGAGCGCGTCGATATCGTGGTACGGAACGTAGAACCGACGACGAACCCTCCACAACCCTGAACCAGACACGTTCCCATCCCTCATCGACCGACCGCCCCGCTCCCTATTATGGCCTCGAGCGGCTGACGGCCCTGCTCCGCGAGCGCACGCGGGGGGTGGGTGCCATGGCGCCAGGCTCGAGTGGAAGTGGGGGGGTGGGGGTGTCCCCCAACCCGACCGCCACTCCGGGTCCCGGAGAGATGGCCGCGATCGTCGGCCAGATCCGGGAGACGGTCCGACGCCACACGGCGCGGTTCGAGCGGTCGATCCCGCTGATCGCGAGCGAGAACTTGCTCTCGCCCTACGCGAAGGAGCTCATGATCTCGGACTTCCACTCCCGCTACGCCGAAGGTCTGGTAGGCGACCGGTACTACGAGGGGAACGAGCAGGTCGACGAAGTGGAGACCGTCTGTCTCGGCCTCGCCCGCCGCCTGTTCCGGTGCTCGTTCGCGGACGTCCGCCCCATCTCGGGGACGGTCGCGAACCTCGCCGTGCTGAAGGCGCTCACCGAACCGGGCGACCTGGTCGCCACGAGCCGCCTCGCCGACGGGGCGCACATCTCGAGCGCGGCGTTCGGCGCGTTCGGCCTTCGCAACGTCCGTCCGGTCTACTACGCGTGGGATTCGGAGAAGATGACGATCGACGTCCCGCGCACGCGCGAGATCCTGAGGGCCGTCCGTCCGAAGACGTGCCTGTTCGGCCTGTCGCTGTTCCTCTTCCCGCTCCCGATCGACGAGCTCCGGTCGACAATGGAGGAGATCGGCGCCCGCGGCTGGTACGACGGCGCGCACGTGCTCGGCCTCATCGCCGGCGGGCAGTTCCAGGACCCCCTACGAGAGGGGTGCGTCGTGATGAGCGCCTCCACGCACAAGACCCTCCCCGGCCCGCAGCACGGGATCCTTCTCGGCCAGACGGAGGACCCGGAGCTTGTCCACCGTCTCCAGTCGGGGGCGTTCCCCGGCGTCACGAGCAACCACCATCTGAACGCCATGGCGGCCCTCGCGGTGAGCTTGGCCGAGCATCTCGAGTTCGGACAAGAGTACGCCCGACGGACGATCGCCAACGCCCGGGCGCTCGCCCAGGCGTTGCACGACCGGGGGTTTGACGTCCTGGCCGCCGACCTCGGGTTCACGCGGTCGCATACCCTCGCGGTCCGGGTGGACTCGGAGGGGGGCGGGGCTGCCGTCGCGCGCCGCCTCGCGGACGCCGGGATCATCGCGAACAAGAACCTCCTGCCGGGCGACAAGAGCCCGAAGCAGCCCGGCGGCGTCCGCCTGGGCACGCCCGAGGTGACCCGACTCGGGATGGGAGAGGCCGAGATGGTCCGGATCGCCGAGCTGTTCGACGACCTCCTGCACCGCGGGCGGAGCGTCGAGGAGGTGTCGGCCCGGGCCGCCGAGCTGAAGAAGGGGTTCACGACGCTGCGCTACTGCTTCGGGGCGGGCGAATCCGCGTACCGGTACTACGACCTGGTCGGTCGGGACCCGTCCTAGGGGCCCGGTCCGTCGCCCGCGAGCTCCTCGTCCCGCCGGCGGAGCGCCTCGTCGAACGCCTCCGCGTCCAGCGTGACCCTCGGCGCGGACGGTCCGGGGGCGAGGCAAAAGCGCGCCTTCCCGTCGGGCCCGACGCTCGCACCCAGGGTCCCGTCCGTCACGAGGGACGCGAGCCAGTCGGCGAGGTCCGGCGGGGCGGGCGGAGGCTGCCAGGACGACTCGACCTCGGGCAGGTCGACCGGCCCGTGCCGGCGCACGATTTCGACGATCGCGGCCCGGCCTTCGGCGAGGCGCTGGAGCTCGCTCTCGTCCGACGGACCCAGAGCTCGGTGGCGAGCCCGCCGCAGCGCGACCAGCATCACGCCGGCCCCGACCGCGACGATCCCGAGGAGGGCTCCCACGACGCCGTACGGTACGGCCGGGTCGTCGGCCGCGGCTACCGCCGGTACCGTCAGCGGCCCGAGGAGGGCCTGGCCGGCGCCGTCCAGCACCGTGACGGTCCCGCCTTCAGGACCAGGGGCGGAGAAGTTGACCCAGACCCCGGTCGAGCCGTTCGATTCGGGCGTGGCGGTCTCGTTCTCTTCGGAGCTCCCGGAGCCCCACACGTACCGGATCGTCACGTTCGCGCCCGGTGCTGCGTTGCCGAACCGGTCCTCCACCTGCCAGTACGTGGCGTTCGTGCGCGTTCCGCTCACGGCCACCACGGGGTCGTAGAGGCGGAGGTGCTCGGTGTCCGGGTTCGCGAGAATGTGGATTTCGGGGACCGCGGACGGTAGGCCGCTTCCGACGAGCTCGACCGAGAACGGGCCGGCGGCGAGCACGTCGACCGTGAGGGCGAGCGTCCCGTTGACCCAGGCCGCGCCGGGAACCTCGAACGTACCGTTGCCGCCACCGGTCAGGGGGCCCACGGTGGAGGCGTTGACCCAGCCGGCCGGCGCAGTGGACCCCGGGCCCGCGAGGACGACGCTGGCGTCCGTCGAGAACGTCGCCACCGACTGGTCCGAGCCGTCCAGCGCCTCCCAGCTCAGCGGAACGGAGCCGCCGACCACGACCGACGACGCGGGCGGGGTTCCGGTCTCGGTCAGCCGAACGGCCCGTGCCGGCCCCACGGTGAGCGCGAGCGCGGAGCGAACGACGGTGCCGAGGGCATCGCGCGCCGTCAGCGTGAGGGTGACGGAGCCGGTACCGGACGGGACGAACGTGAGCGAGAGCCGGCCGTCGGCGCCCAACTCTCCGCTCTCGAGCGAGGCGTCCTCCGTGGAAGCGTTCCACCAGTACCGTCCGGGAAGGTCACCGCCCGTGATCGTGGAGGAGACCGAAAGGTTCGCCCCGACCGTCGCGTTCGGGGTCTCGAGGTCGAGCGGGGTCGCGGCGAGAGGGGCCACGACCGTGACGACGAACGAGACGGACCGGTTCGTCCCTTCCGAGTCCACGGCCCATGCAGATGCGGTGTACTGCCCGGGCGAAGCGTAGACCGGGTCGAACGTCCAGCTCGGCCCGGGCGCGCTCGTGCACAGCGGGGCACCGGACCCCGGTTCGAGGCACGCCATCTCGAACGGGAGGATCCCCGAACCCGCCGTGGCGATCAACTCGACCGGGAGAGGGGAGAGCGCGTAGCCGGTCGGGGACCCCGGAGTCACCCAGAGCTCGGCGGTAGGGTCGACCGTGACGCTCGGGAACTGGCCGATCGCGGCCGAGAAGCCGTTCGTGACGTTGAACGCCGGCTGCGCGATGCCGGGTCCGGTGTAGGTGAGGTTGGCCACGCACGTGGCCAGGACCGTTCCCGGGCCGTAGGCCGTCGTGCCGCACGGAACCTGGACCGCTGCGAGGCCGAGCCCCGGGTCGAGCCAGGCCCGATAAGCGTAGCCGGCGGCGCCCGCCACCGTCACGTTGGCGGAGACGTTGGAGCCGACGTCCAGTTCGGTACGGTTTAGTTCGGCCTCCGCGAGCGTCGTCGCGACCGCGTCGAGGGCGATCGTTCGCGGAGGGGGCGAGAGGGCCGTTCCGTTGACCGTCGCCTCGGCCTGTACGGTGAGCTTTCCGGCCGCCGCACCGGGGACGGAAACGACGGTCGCCCGGTCACCGACGGGGGCGGTGGAGAGCGCCCAACCGGTGCCGTTGAGCGTCCAGGTGTACGCTGGGTCGAGCGGAGTCGCGGAGCCGTTCCCCTGCCACCCCGATGCCACGAGGGAAGTCGGAGCACCCGGGGCCACGGTGAGGGTCGACCCGGCGGGCGAGAGCGTGACGTCTTCGAGCAGCCAGACGAGAGCCAGGTCCGCCGCACCCGACGTCACGTCGAACGAGAGCGCATAGCCGTCGGGCACGGGCTCCGAGAGCGAAGGGGTGAGCGGGCCGATCGCCGAGGAATAATCCGTGCAAACGGTACCGTTCGGGACGGGAGTGCAGTAGCTGCGCGGCGTCGTGGGCGCGAACGAGAACGCTCCTCCGGCGTCCGTCGTCACCGAACCCGAGAGCGACGCACAGCGGGCGCTCGCCACGACGCCACCGGGTTCGTTGACGACCCAGACGTCCACGAAGTACGAGAACCGGATCGTGGCGCCGCCGGTACCGTTCGGGGGGAGCGGCCCCCCATCGACCTTCAGGGTGCCGTCGTACACGGGCCGCAGGTGCGACCCCGCGCAGGTACCCGAGGTCGCGAAGGCGGTCGGAGGTCTCGACGAGGAGTGCGGGGGAGGACCCCACGATAGGACGAGGGCAACGATCACCACGGCGACCACCGGACCGGGGATCGACCTCGAGAACGAGCCTCCGGCCGGCACCGTCTTCCTTCGGGTCCCGTCCCCAATCGCGGGACACCCTCCAGCGGTCTGCCGGTGCTTAATCGTATCGTGGCGGCCGGCTCCGGTCGAACGGTGCGTGAGCCGGCACGCTCAAGGGAGGGCGTTCCTGCCGGGTCCGTGGTCGCGCGCGTCCGCACGTCGCTCGTGCCTCCGCGGCTCGCATCGCTCCCCCGGGAGCGGCCCCAGCTCGAGTACTCGTCCCGCTCCATCGTGTTCGCCCGAGACGGCCGCCGCCTCGTGAGGACCTGGGGGTCGCCCGAACGGCCGTGGGTCCTCGCGGTCGAGCCCGCGGGCGCCCGGTGGCGCGTGGAGGCTTGGGGCGCGGGTCCGAAGAAGGCCCGGGAGGCCGCCCGCGCGCTGTTCTCCCTGGACGATCCCCTCGAGGAGTTCTACCGCCACACACGCGCCGACCCGGTGCTCCGCGGTACCGAACGTGCGTTCCGCGGGCTGCGGCTTCCCCGCGACGCAAACCTGTACGAGAGTCTCCTCCACGCGATCGTCGGGCAACAGCTTTCGGTCGCCGCCGCGAGCGCGATAAAGAAACGTCTGTTCGAGCGGCTCAGCACTCCGCTCACGGTCGACGGCCTCGAGGTCCCGTGCGTCCCCGCTCCGTCCCGCGTGCTCGAGGCGGAGGAGGGCGAGCTCCGCGCTCTCGGGATGAGCGGGGCGAAGTCCCGGGCGCTCGTGGCCCTGGCGACCTGGGCCTCCGGGAAGCCGCCGAGCGCGAAGGTGCTCCAACGACGGTCGCTTCCGGCAGCGCGGGGCGCGCTCGAACGGCTCCCCGGGGTCGGGCGCTGGACGGCCGAGAACGCGCTCCTGCGAGGAACGGGCCGCCGTGATGTCTTCGTGGCGGGCGACCTCGGGGTCCGGGTCGCTCTCGAGCGGTACGGCGTCCTGCCGCGCTCGGCCCCCGAGGAGGCGGCGCGCGCGTGGGGCGAGCTCCGGTATCCCGGCTGGGGAAGCTACGCGACGCTCTACCTGTGGCGGAAGCTCGTGGCCGAGGCGTTCGAGACCGAGACCGGTTGATCAGGTCGGCCCGGCCGGCCCCGCGAGCGGGAACGCCTCGACCGTCCGATGTACCGCGCCGCCCGGGCCCAGGACGCTCTCCTTCAGGACGAACTCGCTCACCCGAACGGACCGGGGCGGAGGAGGGGAGCCAGGGTCACGCAGGACGTCGAACGCCCTCCGGCGGTCCGTGGGCGAGCGAACCCGGAACCACGTCAGGTGGGGGACGAACTCTTCGCGGGGGGCCTGGACCGTCCCTTCCAAGGCCGAGCGCACCCGTCGGGCGAGCTCCAGCAGCTCTGCTCGGCCCGAGGAGACGCCGACCCATACGACCCGCGGGTCGGACGAGGAGGGGAACGCCCCGATCCCCTCCAGCCGGATATCGAACGGACCGATCCCTCTCCCCACCGGGCGCAGCCTTTCGGCGATCCGCGGCGCCGATTCCGGCGGGATCTCGCCCAGGAATTGGAGGGTGAGGTGCTCGGGGGCCGCACGGCCTACGCTCCTGGGTTCCCCGATCGGCACCTCGACCGCGACGAAGGCGCGCACTTCGTGGCAAGAGGTCCGGGCCCTCTTACGCTGTCAGGGGGCGCGGCAAGGCCTGCCCGCCGGGCCCTCGCCGCCCGGCGCCCCCCGGGCCGGCCGAGGTGTCAGCCGACGCGAAGGGTCCAGACCTGGGCCTCGGCCGGACCGATCCCTTCGGCGCGCAACGCTCGCTTCACGCGGATCGCCCGTCGAGCGTCGGCGACCACGAACAGGGCGAACGCAC
>Ga0074044_10000604_pt1 | contig 34474 bp, 30 predicted proteins | sample BogForMeECP23OM1_FD_94443 | JGI IMG/M metagenome (GOLD analysis project Ga0074044, IMG submission 94443) | Bog forest soil microbial communities from Calvert Island, British Columbia, Canada - Bog Forest MetaG ECP23OM1 | ecosystem: Environmental > Terrestrial > Soil > Wetlands ...
AATCCCGCACCCCCCGCGGGATTCCCACTTTCCCACAGCCGCAACAACAAACTTTCGGTTACATTTCCAATGTCTCGACAACCCCAGCCAGGGTTACATTCTTAAATGGCTCGACAGGTCCTGCCCCATGATGTGCACGTTGACAGTCGCCCCGGGAATTTCTAGGCTAACAAAGCCTGCACCTGATGTTCGGCGCGTGGAATGGGAACCAGACTCATGAACAAGAAAGATAAACCTGAGGCACAAGCACAAAAGCGAATCCGCGTTGGACCGGCAGGCTGGTCCTATGCCGACTGGTCGGGCTACGTCTATCCCGCGCGGCGCAGCAAAGGATTCCATGAAGCGGCGTATCTTTCCGGATTCTTCGACACCATCGAGATCAACACTTCCTTCTACCAGCCCTTGCGCCCGGATCACGCCGCGCTATGGGTCGAGCGCGTCTCCGCGAATCCCGTTTTTATGTTCACTGCTAAACTATGGCAGAAGTTCACCCACGATCCCTCTGCAACACTGGAGGATGAACGAGCCGTGCGCGCAGGCTTTGACGTTCTGCGCCAGGCGGACAAATTGGGTGCGGTGCTCCTGCAGTTCCCTTTTTCCTTTCACTGTACGAAGGAATCCGTCGGCTATTTAACCGCCGTGCTGAAGAGGTTTGCCGACTACCCGCTTGTCGTGGAGTTGCGCCATGCCTCCTGGCAGACCGAGGAAACTCTCACGCTCCTGCGAGAGCTAAACGCCGGTTTTTGCAACATCGACCAGCCCATCATCGGGCGTTCCCTGGAGCCTTCCGCCTCCAGCACTTCGCCGGTCGGCTACGTGCGCCTGCACGGGCGGCGCTACGACACCTGGTTCAGCGACAATCCCGCCGCGCCGGCTCACGAACGCTACAACTATTTGTACTCCGAGGAAGAGCTTGAGCCGTGGGCCGCGCGCATCCGCACCGTCAATCAACACACGCGCAACACCTTCGTGGTCACCAACAATCACTACCAGGGCAAAGCCGTAGTGAACGCTCTACAGCTCATTAGTATTTTGAAGGGCAGCAAGGTGAAGGTGCCGGAGCCGTTGCGGCAGCACTATCCGGAACTGGAAAAAATCGCCAGCGAGATGCCCGCGGAGCCCACGCTATTTTCTCTCGGCGCGCCGGCGGCAAAGAAAGCGAAACGCTCTATTTCTTGAAGAGGTTCTCGAACGCTTGCCGTGCGTCGGGCGGACGTCCAGAGGACTGAGCTTCGGCGGGCACTTGAGACGGCTGCGCGTAAGACGTGGGTGCAGTGTCTTTCTCCACGGTCATGCGGAATTCATAGAGTCCGCACTCGTTCTTGGCATCCTTGGGGGAAATGCGGGCCGGAATGGTCTGTGTGCATTCAAATTGCGCCCCCGAATCGAAGAAACGGCACTGTTTGCAGCAATGCAGCTCGGCATTGCATTTTGGGCATTGGCCCTTGGCGTCGAAGCCCGCGACAAGTACCGCGCCGCAATTGGAACAGCGCGCCCGCGTTACCGTACCTACCATCCGCGGCGTCCGCGGCCCTAGATGATCGGTTGCTCCGCGCGGGCCGCCTTGCGGCGGTTTGCGCTCATGCCGGTCCATCTTCTCGTGCTTTTCCTGCTTTTCCGCTTCGCGATAGCCGCGATGGCCGTACTTGCGATCCACAAATGCCTCCGTCCGTCAGCCTCGACGGACTGCCACTTCCAATTCTTACACCACTGGACTAAAACGGTGCTGTTGCCGAGTTGTATCCAATCGGATTGCTCTAGCTAGCCCTGCACACCAGTCTTCCCCGTTGAAGTTATCCTGGGATGCCACAAAGCGAGGGCAGAAGATGGGACCTCTATGTTTGTAATCCTATGGGAGTTTGAAGTCAAGCCGGGAAGCGAGCCCGCGTTTGAAAGAGTCTATGGCCCCCAGGGTGACTGGGTCCGGCTCTTTCGCAGCGACCCTCATTACCGGATAACTCGCCTCCTACGGGATACCTCCCGCCCGGGAATTTACTGCACCATGGACTTCTGGGACTCCGAACTCGCTTACGAAGAATTCAAGAGCATGCAGCGCCCGGCCTACCAGGCACTGGATCAAGCTACGCAGGGTCTCACCCTCCGCGAGCGCCACCTAGGCTCGTTCCTGCAGAGCGAACCTGCAACTCCTTCCCCCTAGCCGAATATCCTTACCAATCCATCGGGCGGCAAGTCCGGCTGAAGAAATGTCTTTGGCGTCCCCCCCTTCCGCAAAACCGCTTCGGCAGCCAGATACCCGCTGCGCACCGCGCTTTCCATAGTTGCGGGCCAACCCGTCGCGGTCCAATCTCCGGCCAGGAACATTCCGCGGATCGAGGTCTCTTGCATTGGACGCCAACGGTCCACACCAGGTTGCGGCGAAAATGTGGCCGCGGCTTCCTTGATGACCGTGGCTTTGGTCAGAACGGCCTCGCGCGCCGCGGGTAGCGCCTGCCGCACCTCCGCCAGGCACAGATCAATGATCTCCTGGCGAGGCGTCTGCAGCAGAGCGTAGGAAGCGCTGATGACTAACTGTAGATACTGCCCTTTTTCTCCAGAAGCCCCATCTGCGGTTCCATGCAACGCGGTCTTATTGAAGATCCACTGTGTGGTGGTTTCCAGTAGCGTAACGAACGGCTCTCGCATCACTTCACGATCGAACCAAAAATGGACTCCCGTGATCGGCGCAACTGGGATTTTGCCTAGATTGGCAAGCGCTGGCTCGAGCCGCTTGATTTCTTCAGTCAGAAGCTCGGCAAGCGCTATATGCGGCAATGCAAGCACATAGGCATCGGCGCTTTCCTGACGCCCCCCATCGAATTCCACGTCGTTCACGGCCCCGCCAGCCAGATGGACCGCGCGCAGCGGAGTGCGTAGGTTCACTTCCCCGCCCCGCCGCTCGATTTCTCCTTTGCAGCCGTCATACAACTGCGCCAGCGGCACCGCGGGAACCCCCATGCGATAGCCGGCGCGATTCGAGAGGAAGCCCTTCCAGAACACATCCACGCCGTAGCGCGCATCGGTGCGGTCAAGCTCCTCGTCCAGTGCGCTCACCAGAACAACCTTCCAGAAGCGCTCCATCGCGCCGCGCGTTTGCTTGCGCCGCCGCAGCCATTCCAGCATCGAAATGCCGCCCGCTTCCTCAAGATCTTTCGGCTTCCCCTTGCTCCGCAGAATGTCCATCATGGTGCGGCCAATGGAATATTTGTCCGCCAGCGTCAGTGGAGCGAAAGTTGCGAACGAACCCAGCATGTGAAACGGCGCGGGCAACAACCCGGCCTGCATTTCACCTGTGCGCCCTTGGGGATCCTGGAACAACAGGCGATCGAAGAATTTGATCTTGTCCGCGGAACCCACGCGCCGGTAAAAATCCTCTAGATTCGTGCAACATCCCAGCGTTACGTGCTGGCAATTGTCCACATGCTCGCCGTCTGGCAACACGTAGGACGTTGCCCGGCCGCCCAGAAATGGCCGCTGCTCGAACAGCCTGACGCGCCAGCCCGCTTCAGCCAGCGCGACGCCCGCCGACAGCCCCGCCAGTCCCCCGCCGATCACGATCACGCTTGGCAAGTATGTTCTCTTCCGTGTGGCGCCCGAAACGCGCCTTGGCAATCAACTTCAGCTTCTCCGCCTTGGAGAGCCGCACACGCTCCCCGAAAACGGCAAAATCCCTCGATTCAATCCGCACCAGCAGGGCGCTGTACGTGTGCACCAGCAGCCACAACGTGCCCCGGCTGTCCTCATCAATCAAGTTGAGCAGCTTTGCACCCTCTTGATACAGCTTCCACGCGCGTTCGGCCTCGAAGCGCAGCAATTCATGCACGCCCAGCGTGGCTTCGTCTCTGCCAAAATCCGCTTGGGCTACACCGTAGCGTGCTAAATCCTCTTCGGGCAAATACACGCGGCCAACCGCGTAATCTTCCCGAAAATCCCGAATGATATTCGTCAGTTGAAACGCCAGGCCAAGTTTCTCCGCAAGCTCCAGCGCCTTTGGATCGCTGAATCCGAAGATATGCGTGCAGGTCAGCCCAACGGTTCCTGCTACGCGGTAGCAATATTCCTCCAGCCGCGCGAATGAGGGATAGGCCTGAATCGTCAAATCCATTTCCGCGCCGGAAATCAGATCATGAAGGTAGCGCGTGGGCATCTTGTACCGCTCAACAGTGTCCACCAACGCAGGCAATATCTCCGCTTCGCCGCGTAATGGTTCTCCCGGCAATGGCTTTACTGCGGTCCCATCAAAAACTTGAGAGTTACCGGTCACGGCCTCGTCCAGCGCCGTTCTCCACCTCGCCAGCCGGCGCTGCTTCTCCGCCAGGTTCGTGCCTCCATCGGACACGTCGTCAATCATGCGCATGAACGCATACAGCGCCACAATTCCATCGCGCTTCGCCTTGGGCAGCAGGAAAAATGCCGGATAAAAGTTGCTGTGCGCCGCCCGCGCAATGGCGTGGCAGTTGGCATACGACGCGGCAATCTTCCGCGAAGTTCCATCCGCAACTGAAAATCGCGCCCCCTTCCGCGGGAAACCTCCGTTGCGGTTCTTGTCCCCGCGATCGAACACCTGTGCCACAATCGCGCGCCCCAGCAACCGCACCTGCTTCCCCTTGCTCACCTTCGGCCGCCGGTTCAGCGTGTCGTAGCCCATCGCTTCAATCGCATCCAGCACCGCCAGCCCACCGCGGCTGAACATTTCCAAATCCACACTCAACTTGCCTTGCACCTTCTTCGACAGTGGCAGCCCTTCTTCAAACAATTCCCTCGTCCGGGCAATCAATTCTTTCATCAGCGACACATATCGCTCGCCGAATTTCTTCCCAACAATGTCGCTTTCGCTGACACCATGCGCCGTGGCCCGATCCAGCGGTATATAGATTCGCCCCTTCTCCAGATCCCGCGAAACATCCTGCCAAAAATTGGCAAGCTGCAGCGCGGTGCAGGTCGCATCCGAAAGCCGCTGCCGGTGGGCATCCCGGTAACCGCATAGATAAAGCACTAACCGACCAACAGGATTTGCCGAATACTGGCAATAATCAAGCACGGCTTCCCAGGTCCCGTAACGCTTCACCACCTGGTCCTGCCGAAACGCCTTCAGCAAATCTGCAAACGGCTGCTTCGGAATGTCCTTGGCCACCACCGTCTCGCGCAGCGCCACAAACACCGGATGAGCAGGCCGCCCCTCATAGCACGCACCGAGCTCCCGTTCCCACCAGTCAAGCAGTTCCAGCGCCCGCTTTTTCGATGGGATTTCGTCGCCCAGATCATCCGCCCAACGGCAATATGCATAAACGTTATAGAAATGCTGGTGGAGTTCCTTCGGCAGCAGCCAGGAAACTACTTTGAAATTCTCGTAGTGGTGCGTCGCCAGCCAGCGCGTATAAGCCTGCGCTGCATCGGCCGTACATCTATTGGCCGGCAGTTTGGCAGCGATCTCGAGTTCGCCGGGACGCAACATCAGCGAAGAACTTCCTCATTCATTTGATCAGAGTGGGCTATTGGTCCCTGCACATGTGATGTCCCAGCTTGTCATTCCGAGCGCAGCGAGGAATCTGCTTTCCCCTTGAGTGAGTAAGACATTACCTATGCAGGTGTCACGAAACCAATCGAAGGTCCAGGTCTCACGAGTCACGAATCACAAGTCACGCAGCTACGGCCTCACGGCCAGCTTGATTTCGCCGCTGCGCGCCTTCATGCGTTCAAACGCCTGCGGCAGCTCGGCCATGCCAATCTCTTCGGTGACAAAATCCTGGGCTGATATATCGCCACGCCGGATCGCTTCCATCGCTTCACGGATAAAGCGCGGCGTGTGATGGAAAGGTGAAATGATCTTGATTTCCGAATAATGGATGGTCGCCGGCGCGATTTCCACCCGCGTGTCCTTGGGGAGCCCGCTGAAGAAATTCACCACCCCGCCGCGCCGCACCATCGCCAGCGCCTGCTGCCAGGTCGCGGGATTACCGGCGGCTTCCACAACGCAATCCGGCCCGCGCTGCTCGTCGGTCAGCGCCTTCACCGCGGCGGCAACGTCGGCAACCTCGGTGACATTGATGGTCGCCACGGCGCCCAGCTTGCGGGCAACCTCCAGCGGAGCTTCCCGCCGGGCCAGCGCAATCACGCGCACGCCGCGACGCGACAACATGCGCACAAACTTCAGTCCGATGGGACCGCAGCCAATCACCGCAGCCGTGTCGCCCGTGCGCACTTCCATCTCATGAATCCCGCGCAGCACACAGGCCAGGGGTTCCACCAGCGCGGCGCTGTGGTCGTCCACCGAGTGCGGCACTTCCAGCATGTTCTCCCGGACGATGCGTCCGGGAATGCGCATGTACTCCGCGTAGGCCCCGTTATTAAAAAGCAGATCCTCGCAAAGATTTTCCTGGCCGCGACGGCATTGGTAGCAGCGGAAGCACGGCGCGGAGTTGGCGGCAATCACGCGCACGCCCAGCCGCCATTTCGCGTCCACGCGCTTCCCCACCGCAACAATCTCGCCGACTACTTCGTGGCCAAACACCGCCGGCGGGCGGATCATTTTCGCGTGGTAGCCGCGTCTCCAGACCTTCAGGTCGGTGCCATCGGTCAGCGCCAGGCGCACGCGTAGAAGCACTTCTTCGGCCGACAATGCGGGCACATCGATTTGCTCGATGCGCAGATCCTCGCTGCCGTACAGCACCGCCGCCGTCATTCTTGACGGCACGAGGATCTTCGTTGGGGCCAACACTTCTTCCACCCCCATCTCAGTCCTTCTTGTGGATGCTGCTCTCATTGGTGCGTGATCAGGACCTTAAGCGACGTTTCTGTGGGCCTTGCCGCCAGTTCCAAGCCCTCTTGGATTCTACCTAGCGGAAACCGGTGCGTCACAATCTCCATCACCGGCAGTTTCTTCTCCAGCACCAGAGCCGCCGCGCTCTCTTGGATGTCCATGGCTGCGCTGTAGCTGCCCAAAATCTCTTTCTCGTCTATCCCTATCGCCGCGGCAGGAAACTCAATTTTCGTGACAGGATCGTTTGCGGCAAACAGAAGAACCCTACCGCCCGGCCGTGCCGCCGCCAGCGCATCGAGGACCACACTTGGATGCGCTACAGCAACAAGGACCGCGTCTGCCCCCCTTCCCACGGTACGAGCTTGCAACTCTTCCACCAGCTTACCACTTATGGGGTCAAAAGACTCCACCGCTCCCAATCGCAAGCTTTTCTCTCTCCGCGTGGCCATGGGGTCACTCGTATAGATGCGCGCCCCCTCATAATTGGCAACCATCAGGAGTTGCAGTCCGATGGGGCCGCACCCGGCGATGAGCACCGTCTCGCCCGCCGTGACGCGCGCCTTCTGCACCGCCTTCACAATGGTATTGATGGGTTCGATGAACGTGGCTTCCTCAAACGTCACATTGTCCGGAAGCGCCACGATTCCCCGCTCCGCCACCCACGGCATCGCCTTCACATACTCGCCAAAACCGCCGCCATTCGGCGTGAACCCCCCGGTCAAGCCAGTCGTTTTGTACTGCTTGCACTGTGAGAAAAGCCGGTTCTTGCAGTAAAAACACGCACCGCAGGGAACGTGATGGAAGCTCATCACGCGATCACCAAGCTTCCACTTGGTCACGCCGCGCCCCAGGGCAACGACGGTTCCTGCCAGCTCATGGCCCAGGATCTGTGGCGGCTCCACGTAGCGCTGAAATATCTTCTTGATGTCCGTGCCGCAGATGCCGCAAGCCGCAACCTTTATAAGCACCTCGCCGTCGCGCACCTCCGGCACCGGCACTTCCTCCACGCGCACCACACCCTTCTCTCTGAATACCCCCGCCTGCATCGTCCTCGGTATCGGCCCCAACGTCCTCACCTGTTCCACCACCGTCCCCGCCCCGCTCACTAGCTGAAAGCCTCCTCAATTTCGTTTCTCATTAGCGTAGGAGGTAGCGCCCCTATATAAGAATCCAAGAATGCGACTAGTTTTTCCGCTGCAGCGCGACTTTGGCGCCCAAAACGGATCAGTTCAGGCACTCTGCTGGGCTTCTTGGCTAGATCCTTCAGGAGGGCGCCTACCTTAAGCTTCCCTTTTGATGTCAAGCACTTCTCAAAGTCGATTGGCAAATCCTCATCGCTACCATCGCTAATCGCTCGGACAACCACTACCGGAATCCCCTCGCCGGTAAAGGCCCGCACAACATGGAAAGACTCCATGTCCACTGCCTGCCCAAAAACCGACAGCCGTGTCTTCTCGTCGTGCGACTCAATGATGTGGTCTGATGTGAGCAATGTGTCGATGACGGCTGCACCCTTTCCTTCCAGTGTCACTGATAAACTCTTCGCGACTGCAATCCCGTTCGCATCCCGCACAGTTCCGACGCGTCGCGGCCTGACAACCGCGAGTGGCTGGCACTCCGCATGGAGGGCACCCGCGAGACCCGAGGAAATTACGGCATCGATTCTCCCATCCTTAAAGCAGCTTGCAGCTTCAAAATCGAAGGTCTTAATTCCAATTCCGGTCAAATAAACAAAGACTTCGTGGGTCCCGATTTCCGCTGCCTTTACCTGGACTCCTTCGCTATAGTGCGCTTCGTTGAACAGGGTTTCTCTGAACCTACGCAGCTTGCGCCACGGCGCAAACTCCGCTTCCACCGCAAATGTCACCAGCACCCTCATCCGATCTTCCTTATTTCTTTGCTTCTTTGCTTCTTTACTTCTTTGCTTTCTTACTTCTTTGCTGCCCTTGCCTAGTTCCCTTCCTTTACTTCCTTCATATCCCTTACTTCCTTTACTTCATCCTCTTCGCCCGCCCAGCCCTCACATATCCATTTGCCTGATACCACCGCACCGCGCGCTCCAACGCCGCTGCCACCGGCCCCGGCTGAAAACCCAATTCCCGCCGCGCCCGTGAAGCATCCACAAACATCTTGTGCCGCGCGATCTTCACGCCTTCCACGGGAATCCCCGGCTCTTTCCCAATCAAACGCGAAAACGCACTCTCCACGTAGGCTGCGCCCAACGCCAACCCGTACGGGATTTTCATTCGCGGTGCCGGCAAACCCGTGATCTTCGCCAGCGTATCCAGCAATTCCTTCAGCGTCAGATTCTCCGCACCCAGCAGATACCGCTCGCCAATCTTGCCTTTCTCCGAAACCAGCAGGTGCCCCGCCGCGCACTCCTCCACGCCCACGAAGTTCAACCCCGTCTCCACGTAACCCGGCATCTTGCCATTCAAAAAATCCCGAATAATCTTTCCCGTCGGCGTGGGCTTCCAATCCCAAGGCCCCACCGGCGTGGTCGGCATCGCCACAATCACCGGCATTCCGTCCTTCGCCGCGTTCAACACTTCCTGCTCGGCCATCCATTTTGAGCGCTTGTAGTGCCCGATCATCTCCTCGAGCTTGGCCTCCGTGAATTCGTTAGGCAATTCCGGCCGGTCCACCGCGATGGTCGCCACGGTGCCGGTGTAAATCAATTGGCCGACGCTGGCACGCTTTGCGGCCGCCAGCAAATTTTTCGTTCCGCCCACGTTTGAATCGTAAATGTCCTTCGGATGCTTCGCCCACAACCGGTAGTCCGCCGCCACGTGAAACACGCGCTGCACGCCGTTCATCGCGCGTTCCAGCGAGGCTGCATCGCGCAGATCCCCGGTCACGTACTCCAGGGACAAATCGCTGATCGCCCGATTGCTGCTGGAAGCACGTATCAGCACGCGAACCGCTTCGCCGCGCGCCACCAACTGACGTGCCACATGGCTGCCCAGAAATCCCGCCGCGCCAGTCACTAATGTTGTCATGGTTTCCGCACGCTTTCCCGCCTCTCGCCCAATCCACCGCCGAATTGCCAAGCCAGCATCTTCCAGGCGTTGCCCGCTTTGCGATTCACTCCCAGCAGGGCTGCCGTCTCAAAGCCGGCTGGGCACGAGCAGGTCTCACACCGCGGGTTCATCCCCCGGCCATAATTCTCCCACAGCGTACTCTCCAACAGCGCTTTGTAGCTCTTCTCGAGGTTGTAGTCCAGCAGAGAGCAGGGGCCCGACCAACCGCCCGGCCCGTATACCGGGCTCCCCCACACGCTGCAATCGAGTTCGCGTTCGCCGCGCAAATATTCCAGGTACACCGGCGACACCAGCAAATTATAAGCACTCAGGGAATCGCTGATCTCCGCGAACCGGCGGTGCATCTCGGCGTGGAATTTAGCGCTGCCGTCACGGCAAACTTTTCCGGGCAGGTACACCGGCGCGAGCATGTAACCGTCCACATGCATGCCATGCAGTTTCGCATACAGCGCCGCCAGATCCCGCACATCGCTGTCCGGATACACCGTCGAGGTCACCACCACAAAAAAGCCCGCATTCTTCGCGGCCTTCACGCCATCCAGCGCTTCCGCAAACTGTCCCGGCTTGCCCGCGCGGGAATCGTGGACGGTTTTCGTGCCATCGAGCTTCACGTTCCAGAAAAAATTGGTCACCGGCGGGATCATGTGCAAGCGCCGCCGTATCAGCGTGCCGTCCGTGTAAAGGAAAAGATGCTTGCCGCAGTCCAGGATCGCGCGCGCCAGCTCCGCAATTTCCGCGTACTCCAGCGGTTCGCCGCCGCAGATGGCCACCACCGGCGTGTCGCACTCCTGCATCGCCGCCAGGCATTGCTCCACGCTGAGTGGCGCCCGGCACGGCGATGCCGCCTGCCCATTTCCGCCATTGGATCCGGCGCGCGCGCCCGCACAGCCGCCCAGAGGGTCCAGCGTCAGCATTATGGCGAATTTTCGCTCGCCGCGTAGTTTGTGCCTCGCGAGATGTTTGGCGGAATCGAAGATCAGCCGGAAGGGATACCGCATTGTTATGCTTAGGAAGCGCCGCGCTCCCGCGCCGCATACAGCCCGCGGCGCAGGCGGAATTCGCCCGGCCGGAATTTAACGGCGCAATATTCCTGCGCGCGGCTGGCCTGGTTGCGATAACGCGCCAGCGCGTACACCGGGAACGAATTCTTGTAGAGGTGATATTTCAAGTAAAAAACGCCCGGGAAGCCCGTGCCGGTGAAATCCTCTTCGCTCCAGGATCCATTGGCATTCTGTTGCTTCACCAGGTACGCGGCAGCGCGCGCGATCGCCGGATCGTCGGGATCCGCGCCCGCGAGCAATCCAATCAATCCCCAAGCGGTCTGCGATGGCGTGCTGTTCCCATGCGCCTTGGTGGAAACGACCTCATAGCTGCGCAGCGATTCGCCAAAGCTCCCATCGGCTTTCTGCACCTGTCGCAACCAGGCAACGGCGCGCACACAATAATTTTGCGCGGTCAGCGACACCGTCTCCAGCGCTCGCAATACGCCGCTCGTGCCATACACATAATTCACGCCCCAGCGCCCAAACCACGATCCATCCCTGCTCTGGTCTTTCGTCAGGAACTGCACGGCCTTCCGGATTACCGGGTGATCGCCCGGCCAGCCAAATCGTCCCAGGCATTCCACCACCCGCGCGGTCACGTCCGCCGTGGAGGGATCGATCATGGCGTTGTGGTCCGCAAACGGTATATTGCACAGGAGCTTCCGGTTGTTGTCGCGATCGAACGCGCCCCAGCCGCCATCGCGGTTCTGCATACTCAGGAGCCACTGGATCCCCCGGCGCATCGCCGCTTCCATGCGCTTCTCGTCCGGGAATTTCACTCGCTGCAGCGCCATCAATACGAACGCGGTGTCATCCACATCGGGGTAGAAATCATTGCGGAACTCAAACGCCCAGCCGCCCGGCTCGGCCTCCTTGTTCTTGATCTGCCAATCGCCCTTGCCCAGCACCTGCTTCGTCAGGATCCAGTCCGCCGCCTTCACCAACGCCGGATGATCCGCGGGCAAGCCCGCTTCTTCCAGAGCCACCATCGCGATACACGTATCCCACACCGGGGATACGCAAGGCTGCAGGCGAATGGTGTCGCCTTCCTCAATCTCAAACCGTGAGAACTCCTTGATCTCCCGCCACGTCAGGGGATCTTCCGGTCCATGCCCCAGCGCCATCAGCGCAAAAACCGAGTTCATCATCGAGGGATAGATGGCCGCGAGCCCCTCGGTTCGCTCCATGTGCTCCAGCATCCATTCCTTGGCTTCCTTGATGGCCTTTTGCCGCAGCGGCTTCCACGGCAGCTTTTCGTACAGCTTCAACCCGCGATCCACCGCGAGAAACACGTTCTTCCAGGAAAGGAACTGCTTGCTCCAGTTGAAGGCCGCCGTTTTCTGTGTGGGATCCTTGAACAGCTCGTCCACCCGCGCGTGCTCCGGCAGGCGAAACTCCGGCCGCACCGATGACAAGATGGCCATCGGAATCACGATCCCGCGCGTCCAAGAAGACATCTCGTAAATATTGAAATAGAACCAGTTCGGCAGCAGCATCAATTCCGGGGGAATCGCCGGCACCAGCTCCCAGCCCACGGCTCCCACCAGCGCCAGATAAAAACGCACGTACGAATTCGTGTGTTCCAGTCCGCCCAGGCGGTGCACGGCCGCGCGCGCCTTGACCATGTGCGGCTCGTCAGGAGAGTCTCCCGCCAGCTTCAGTGCGAAATAGGCCTTGGAGGTGGCGTTGAGTTCCGAGGCTCCGCCAGGATAAATCGGCCAGCCGCCATCGTCCATTTGCTTGCGCCGGACGTAGTTGGCCAGCTTGGCGATGCGCGCCGGATCGGCCTTGTCAAGTACATGGAGGTAGTAGATGTAATCGGATTCGAGGGTGGTATCAGCTTCGAGTTCGCCGTGCCAATACCCTTCCTCAGCTTGAACGGATAGGAGATACTCGGTGCCGCTCTCGACGGCCTTTTCCACTTGCTCCGCCCAAGTCTCTTGCCGCCATGGTGCTGGCGCGGGCGCGACCGGTAATTCCTCCCCCAATCGAACGTACGACCCCATCTCGGCTCCCCCTCAAGCGAAATGCAGCAATCCCCGAACATTCTAAGCTGCAAGCGGCAGCTCAGCTAACTGCCCTATTGCCTTATACTTCCAAAAAGACTACCGTAGAAAATCAACGTTCGGTACGTGCAGTACCTATTATCCCTATCCGGGGAAATTCGGTCAACGAATAAGATGCCGGCGGGCAAACTCTGAGTTGTCGCATAAAGTCACAACTGCACCCCCGGAGCCCCTATCCCTATTCTCTGCGCTCCGCCTCTAACTTCTTGACGCGTTCCGCCAACGCCGGCAGCCGTGCGAACCACCCATACTGCTCCTTGAACTTCTCCAACGGCCGGGCTGGCGTTCCCCAAACCGTCTCCCCACTTCGAACGGTCTTGCCATTCAGAATCCCCGCCTGGCCCCCGGCGATGACGTGATCTTCGAGCGTGCAGTGTTCCCCCATGCCCACCTGTCCGCCGCAGACCACGTGATGCCCCAGCGTGCAGGAACCCGAAATGCCCGTCTGCGCCGCAACCACGGTATGCTCGCCGATCTGGACGTTGTGGCCCACGTGCACCAGATTGTCCAGCTTTACTCCTTCGCCGATCCGCGTGTCATCCAGCGAGCCGCGGTCCACCGTCGTATTCGCGCCAATCTCCACATCCTCGCCAATCTCCACGATCCCCGCCTGCGGGAATTTCCAGTATCGCTCTCCATCGAAGGCATATCCGAATCCATCGGCGCCGATGACAGCCCCCGCGTGAATCTCCGCGCCGCTTCCCACGCGCACGCCGGCATACAGCGTCACGTGCGGATGCAGCCGGCAATTTTCGCCAATCCAGCATCCTGCGCCAATCACGCAGTGCGCCCCGATTTGCGTGCCCTCTCCCACGTGTACATCCTCGCCGATCACCGCATACGGTCCGATGCCCGCGCTCACCGCGACCCGGGCAAGCGGCGCTACAATCGCCGTCGGGTGGATCCCGCTCGCGATCGGCCGCCGCTCCAAAAGAATCGCTGCCGCCTTCGCGAAGGCCACCTTGGGCTGCGCACTGCGTAGCACCGTCTTCCCCGGCAGGGCAATTCACTCCCCCGCCACCACGCAGCCCGCTGCGGAAGCCCCTGCGCGCTCCGCACGCTTTGCCGTCTCCACGTAAATCAGATCATGCGAGCCCGCGCGTTCCGGCGCGGCCACCCCGGTCAACTCCAGCGAGCCGTCACCTTCCACCTTCGCGCCAACGGCCTGCGCCACATCCTTCGCTGTGCTTTTCATCGCCTGCTTCTCCTCTGCACTTGTTTCACCCTGGCGGTTGTTCTGCTCTTCACAAAAAATCATATAAGGGCGGTTCACCCCGCGGCCGGTTTTTCCATCTAGCGTGGACCCACACCCACTGGTCGGGATATTTCCTGATGATCTCCTCGATCACTTCGGTAAAGCGCCTGGTGTTTTCCAAGACGTCGTGCTCGGTATCTCCAATGCGCACCAGTTCTACCGGCGGCTCGAAACGCAAGCGGTACTTCCGCAAATTCTCATCCCAGTATGCGTAGCCGGGCACCACCGCGGCATCCGTATGCAGGGCCACGCGCGCGATCCCGGTCGTCGTGCATGCCGGCGTGCCGAAAAAATCCACGAACGCCCCTTCCTCCGGCATGGTGTTTTGGTCCGCAAGGATTCCGATCGTGCCCGCTTCCTTCAGCACCCTTAGCATCACGCGCGCCGATTCGTTCTTGAAGATCGGCCGGTTCCCTGAAAGCCCGCGGTAGCGGTTCACCAGGCGGTCCAGCGGCTCGTTGTCCAGCGGCCGCGCCATGTAATGCAGCGGGAAACCATACAGCCCATGCGCAAACGAGGAAAGTTCCCAGGCGCCGATGTGGCCCGTAAGGTAAATCACCCCTTTGCCGCGCCTCTGCCCCGCAAGAAAATTTTCGTGTCCATCCAAAACTATGACCTGCTCGATGTTTTCGCGCGTGTACTTCGGGAATCGCGCGAATTCCGCGGCCATCCACCCCAGATTGCGCGTCATCTTGCGCAGCACCCCACGGCGCTGCGCGTCTGTCCAATCGGGAAACGCCAGCCGCAGGTTGAACTCCGCGGTCTTGCGCAATTTGGGCCGCGTCAGAAGCAGCAGGCGGGTTCCCGCTGCCGCGACGCTTCGCGCAAGTGGTCGCGGCAGGATGCCCAGCGTCGTCACCAGGCACCACGCCACCGCATATTGCAGCCATTCCTTCATTAGGGCTGAGTGTCTTCCCGTCCTTTCGCGCCAGTATGACCGACTTCCGCCATTCCAAGATACACTTAGAATCATAGAGCCAGCGAACCGTGACACAAACTGACAACTCCAGCCGTGATGGCGATTCCCTCTCGATGGCAGCTCGCCTCTTCTGGCTTGTCCTCATTATCGCTACGCTTTATCTCTGCTACTTCCACAATCTGGGTGCCATCGGCCTGGTGGGGCCGGACGAACCGCGCTACGCCTGGATTGCCCGTGAAATGCACGAATCGGGCGACTGGGTCACGCCTCGCCTCTATGGCAAGCCCTGGTTTGAAAAGCCAGTCCTTCTTTACTGGGGCGTTGCGCTCAGCTTCAAACTCTTCGGAGTGAGTGACGCTTCGGCGCGTTTCCCCAGCGCCTTCGCTGCGCTACTCGCGACCCTGGCCATGGCGTGGTTGGCCTGGCGTGTCTACGGTGCGTGGACCGCCCGCTGGGTCTTGCTTCTTCTGCCGACGACCGTGGGCATGATTGGCTTTTCCCACGCTGCGGCCACGGACATGCCCTTCGCCGCCGCGCTTGCCATCGCCATGGTTTTAGCCGTCGGCATCCTTGGGCTCGTTCCACCCGTCGGTTTCAAGCTTTACACACCGATTTTCAGTTTGTACACAGACACGTCCGCCTGGCGTCTGGTGAGTCTGTTCTTCTTCGGCTTTTTCCTCGGTCTCGCCACGCTCGCGAAGGGCCCTGCCGCCATCGTTCTCTCCGGCGGCGGTGTATTGTTGTGGGCGGTATTCACCAGGCGTTGGCGTGACGCCTTCCGCTGCCTCCATCCGGTCGCCATCGCCAGCTTCTGTCTCACCGCGCTTCCCTGGTACATCATCTGTTCCCGGCGCAATCCCGATTTCTTCCGCATCTTCATCATCGAGCATAATTTCAAGCGCTACCTCACCCCCGAATTTCAGCACATCCAACCCTTCTGGTATTACGTTCCCGTGCTTCTCATCGCCTTTGCTCCCTGGACTCTGGCTCTAATCTGGTCCACCATCTTTGGAGCATTGCGCCCCTGGCCGAAACGCCGCCCCTCGGACGCCACGCTCCTCGCCTTGTGCTGGGCCGTCTTCTGTCTTGTGTTTTTCTCCATCTCCAAATCCAAGCTCCCCGGCTATATCCTTCCCGCCGTCCCACCCATCGGCCTGCTTCTTTCCAGAGCCTACGTGCGCCTCGTTCCGCAAGGGGGCTGGACGTTTCGCTTGGTGCTACTCACCGGGGCTATCCCAATGGTCCTCGCGCCGCCAGTGCTTTGGTTCTTCCACTTCGGTGCCCATCGATTCACTGTGAATGCGGCCATGGGAACAGGATGGATCCTCCTGCTCTTCGGAATCGCCAATTTCCTCCTCTCCTTTCACAGTCATCCCAAAATTGGCATCCAGGAGGGCACGGCTTCAGCCGTGCCTAATAGCTCGGAGAGTTCAGGGGTTTCAACCCCTGAGGTGCGTTGGTCGGCCCCTCGCAGCATTCATGAGTCAGGCTCTGGAACGAACGCCACACTGCGATCTTTCCCCTTAGCCTCACTCTGCGTGGTTCCCATCTTCGTCCTTATTTTGTTATTCAACCATTTGGCGCCATTCTTTCTACGTTATGACCCCTCTGGGAGAACCATCGCGCAGGAATTGCAAGCGGCGCATATCCCGCCAGCGCAAACCTATGTGATCGCGATGCCGCGCGGCCAGCAATTCAGCCTTAGCTTCTACCTCCACCAGGAAATTCAATCGTGGAATGCAGACCAACCCAAAGAAGGCTACCTGCTGCGCAACTCCAAGGATTGCGGCCACCTCGTTAAACCGCCGTGGTCATGCGCGGCCGATCCGGTCGCACTGGAGAAGAGTGGTTGGTTCGTTTACAAAGTTCAGCGCGAAGGCTCAGTGCGCAACCGGGATGACGGGAGCACTCTTGGGGGCAACAGCCTTCGGGACAGCGGGCTTAACTGGGATGGGCTCGCCGTTCGAAGTGGGCAGCCGCATTAGAAAGAACGTCACCACACGATTCTCATACGTACGCTTCTCGTCATCCGGCAGGTTCACGAAGTTCCCGTGCGCCACAATAGCCATTTCGCGCGGCTCGCTGGCCTTCAAAAACATCTCTCGCGTAATCGCGGCGAGTTCCGGATCATCCGCCGCGCCAATGAACAGGATCGGCACGCCGGACAGGCTCTTCAGCTTGGCGGAAAGCGGCGGGTCATTCTTGTAAGCGTAGTTCAGCCATTCAAAACTCGTCTGCGCGGACTTCACCATCGTCGGGAATCCGCCCACGCCGGTCTTCTCCACGCCGATCTTCACCATTTGTTTTGGGTAGTCGTACACGGAATCGAGCACCAGCGCGCGCACGCGAGGGTCCTTCTCCGCTTCGCGCAGCGCGGCATAAGCGCCCAGATTGTAGCCCCACAAACCGAACCGCGTGGCATCCACGTCATTCCGTGTTGCCAGGGTATCGATGGCGGCGCGCACCTCGTCCGACTCGCGATAGCCGAATGTGGTCAAACCGTCATTCCCGCCGTGGGCTGCAAAATCAAACACGAACGCGTTATATTGATGGTCCTGCAGCGCGGAAACCAAGGTGAGCAATTCGCCCCGGCTGGATAGGTAGCCGTGGCAAAGAATAATCGTCGGCGCCCCCCGCAGCCCGGGGAAGAACCAGCCTTTGCGGCTGCCCAGACCCGCTACCGTAAAGTCCACTTCATCGGGGCGGCCCGGGAAACTCTCCATATTGATCTCTGAGCTCGTTCGCTGCGGCTTCACAATCCAGTAAATCAGCACACCGGAAATGACCGCTGTGGCGACTACGGCAAAAAACACCAGCGCCAGAATCACGGTCAGCAACTTCATGTACCAACGTGTTGGGTACCGCAATTCGTACAGGATCGATATGGGCATTGCGCTTCGGGGCCGGCCTGCTGGACGGCCGCCTCACTTTTCTTTTTCAGCCGTTGCTCAGGCTGTACAGGCTGCGGAAAATGTGTTTTTCTTTAGGAGGCCGGGGCTTCAGCCCCGGCGTAAAGGCCCTGAAACCAATGGGCTTTAGCCCCTGAAGAAAGGCTTTCTCGAATTCTTCCGCAACCCCTACAGCCGCATCCTAGCATGCGCTTTCGCACCCCTCCCTTTTCATCTCTTCCCGATGTGCCCGATTCGTATCACCCCCGCGCCATCGCATTTGGCGGTCCCTGCTCCGAATCGGATATTATGGCTACTGGGCTGGGGGACGCCTTCTGCCCTTTCCATGAACATCGTTGACTTGCGCCAGACGACTGTCCGCCAAATCGAGCCTCTGCTGCTCGAAGAGGCTAGCCATTGGCGCGAAGAACTTCATTGGGACTACCGCAGCGCGGTGGACCTCATCAAGCGCTTCCTGGAGGCCCACGCTCTTTCCGGCTGCGTGGCCTTTGACCACGGCATCGCGGTGGGCTACGCCTTTTACGTGCTGGAGGATCACAAAGGGCTGATTGGCGACCTGTATGTCTCGCCGAATTACGACCAGGAATCCATCGGCCGGCGCCTGCTGGATGAAATGCTATTTTCCATGCGTGCGCTGCCCCAACTGCAGCGCATCGAAGCGCAGCTCATGCCTTTCGGCGGGCCGGTAGAAGACGCGCTGCGCGACCAGGGTTTCCGGCTACACATGCGGCAATTCATGCTCTTCGACCTGCTGAAGAAGACCGAAGGTGCGCCAAGCATCAACTCCGGTTTACGCCTGGATCGCTGGAATGACCGCTACATGGAGTCGTGCGCCAAGCTGATCTACCTGGCTTATGCGAATCACGTGGATGGCGATATCAACGATCAGTACCGCTCGCGGCACGGCGCGCTGAAATTCCTGAAGAACATTATTCTGCTGCCCGGCTGCGGCCAGTTTGTCCCGAACGCTTCGTTCGTACTGCGCCATCCCGGCAGCGAAGATCTGGTGGGCGCGGTACTCACCAGCGAAGTTTCCCCCGGCGTTGGCCACACCACGCAGATTTGCGTCATGCCGGGATTCCAGGGACACGGCCTGGGGCGTCTTCTCATGCTCACCGCGGCGGAAGCCCTGCGCACCCTGAAGTTTACGGAACTCACGCTCACCGTCACCTCGGAGAATCGCACCGCCGTCCATCTCTACGAACGCCTCGGCTTCTCCACCGTCAAATCCTTCACCGCTGGCGTCTGGCCGCGCTGAAGCCGCCAGTTATCAGTAGTCAGTTTTCAGTTTTCAGTTTTCAGTTTTGAGTTTTGAGTTTTGAGTTTTCTGTGATCAGCTATGAGCGACCAGCGATCAGAAACCACTGTGTTGTTCCGCACCGTGGCCTTGTTCACTCCGTGCTCGCTACCCTGCCGTGCGTCATCCCGAGCGGAGCGACCCGATTTTTTCTTCCGCGCCGTAGTTTGGCGCGTCGCGTCGCGTAGGGCTTAGCTTATTTAGAAGCGCTCGCTGTACTGGTTTGCATGCAATTTGGTCCACCCAACACCGCGAGGTGAAAAGGCCCCAATACTGCAGATGCATTTGGATGTCCGCAAATCCATCCCGCCGGAATACTGAAATCGCAGGTAAGATCGAAACTTCTCTCTGGTCCAGGCTGCACTTCAAATTTCCATCCGCGCAGACCATCTTTAACGGACTGACCCAGTAAAGGATGGCCTTTCAAGACATCGACTTGCTTCATCGTGCCATCCTGCCCAACCGCAGCCCGAGCCACAACTGTGCCGCCAATACTAGTTTGCCGGGCAAGTGGAGGATAAAGGATCGGCTCGAAGTGGACGATTTTTAGTTCGGGATGGTCCGCGAAAAGTGCATCTGTTTCAATCGCGCCGGATTGGTACTTTTGCCAAGCCTTCTCAAACTCGTCGCCGGGCAACCACCGGACGTCGAAGTCGCCTTCCGCCGCCGCGGCTTGACCCAATGCATACCCAAAGCTCGCCATCTTCGCCAGCCCCGCAAAGCTCCAGTCCTCCCGGAAGACGTCGGCAGTCTTGTGGTAACGGTTGTCCACGTAGTCCTTGGCTTTCGCCTCACCCCACGCCAGATCGTGGCCCTTGAATTTCCTTCCCTCACTGATGGAGAACGACGGTATCCCCACGCGCGAAAGGCTGAAATGATCGGAGCGGTAGTAGTGTCCCGCCTCCGGATGCGCGTCCGGTCGGATCGCCAGCCCCAATTCTCTCGCAATCTCCTCAACAGTGGGATAGAACGTCGTGCGCTCGGCGCCGCTAACCTCGACCTCTTCGGGAATCCCAATCGGCGCAAGCGCGTCGTAATTCAAATCCAGAATGGGATCCACGGGCAGTTCCAGTGAATGTTTGCCAAGATACTCAGACCCCAGCAACCCCTGCTCCTCCGCCGTCACCGAAGCAAACAGAATCGCGCGTGTCGGTGCGGGCTTCGTGGCGCCCCACGCCCGCGCAATTTCCAGTAAAATCCCGCACCCCGTGCCGTTGTCAACCGCGCCGTGATAAATATTGTCGCCCGGCTTGCTCCTATCAATCCCAAAGTGGTCGTAGTGCGCAGTGTAAAGAACCGCCTCGCCTCCTTTGTCGTAATCGGCTCCCGCGACCATCCCCAGCACATTCCGCGAACTGAACGGCCGCAGCGCGCTCACCACATGCGCCTTCAGGTGCACCGGCAACTCGATGGGCTTAAACTCTCGCGATTGCGCTTGCTGAAACAGTTTGTCCAGGTCGAGTCCCGCCATCCCCACCAGCTTCCGAGCCACTTCCTCCTGAATCCACGAAGCCGCCTCCAGCTTCGGCGTGCCATCCAGTTTCAAATACGACCGCTCCCCGCCCCACGAATTGCGCACCACTTCCCACCCGTAACTCGCCAGGTCCGTGCGATGAATGATCAGCGTCGCCAAAGCGCCCCGCCGCGCCGTTTCCTCATATTTGTAGGTCCAGCGGCCGTTGTACGTCAGCGCCTTCCCCTTGAAAAAACTGGGATCATCGGAAATGGGCTCGTTCACATACAGCAGCGCCACTTTGCCCTTCAAGTCGTAGCCCTTGTAGTCGTCCCACTTTTCTTCCGGCGCGGTGATGCCGTAGCCCACAAACACGATCGGCGCATCGATATTCACAATTTCCGTCTGCGTTTCGTTGCTGGTCACATAGTCGTCCAGATTCCGCAGCACCAGCGGCTCCCCGCTCGCGGGCGCCAGCGCAAAGCTCGTCTCCGGCAAAGTCTTAACGCCAACCAGCGGCACGCTCTGGAAGTACGTGCCATTCTCCCCGGCAGGCTTCAACCCATAGCTCTTGAATTGCGCGGCGATGTAATCGGCGGCAAGGTCTCCCCCCTTTTGCCCCGTGCCGCGGCCTTCCAGCGCGTCGCTCGACAGATATTTCACGTGCTGCCGAATCCTCTGCGCATCGATCTTCGGCCTGTGCGATTTCGCCGCCAGCAAAACGCCGCCGCCAAGCACCGCTGCCGCAACAAAAATGACCAGTTTTCTCATCCGTAGCCCCCGGGCAAAAAGTGCGTGAAAAGCAACTGTAACAAAAAATGTCTGGGAGATGTGCTTCCAGAGAACAAGCAGACTTAGCCTTTGACACCCCAATGGCGCGTCCAATGTCTCAGCGCTTGAAGTGAATGATACGCGCCGGGTGTTGAATAATGAACATTTTGCAGCCTCGCGGAGAACTATACTGAGTCCAAATAGGCCCGATGCGCCATTGACGCAAAGAGTGGATGAGGGAGATCAGGCCATGAGATTATTCCTTTCTTTTCTTTTCCTGCTGCTGCCCCTGCACGTTTTTCCCCAGAATCTCAGCAAGCCGCCCGGCGATAAAGCTGCTGCCGACGCCAAGACTTCTCCGGAAGTCGCGAGGCTGGTGAATCCGGTGAAGCCAACGCCCAACTCTTTGGCTCTAGGAAAAAAAGCCTACACTTCGGACTGCGCCATGTGCCACGGGAAGGACGGCGCAGGTGCTGGCGAGCTGGCCGTGACCATGAATCTGAAGCTTCGCGATTACCGTGACCCAGCATCCCTGAAAGACCTGACCGACGGCGAAATCTATTCCATCGTCGCCAACGGCAAGGGCCAAATGACCGGCGAAGCGGGTCGCATGAAACCCCGCCAAATCTGGGATGTGGTGAACTACATCCGCTCTCTCTCCAAGAAGTAACTCTCCGCTAACCGCGCCCGCTCCTCACCCAGCGTCATTCTCGTACAGCAAGCCTCTGTCGCTCTGGCCTTGCTCTTGCTCCTTATCCTTTAGTTGCTTGCTGGCTCCCGGTTCTGAATGGGGCTTGTCCCCCGAACTGCTGCCGATCATCCGCTTAACGTACTGATTCGCCTAGCGTTATGAGGATCACGGCAGCGGTGCTGCCTGGCCTGCTGCTACAGCTTGGGCCCACCCAGTCGCCGGACCGGGCGAATCTCCACAACCGCTGAGTCTTCTCGCTCAGTGTTGGCCGAAGGAGCTCCTCCCATGAATCCCACCACAAATCGCCGCGGCCCCCAATTGACCATCCCCGAATTGCAGGCCGCCGCCGCGGAAATGCGCGCCATGGATATCGTCAGTATCTACGCTGCAGGCTCCGGTCACCCGGGCGGCACACTTTCCGTGATGGACATCGCCGCCGCTCTTTATTTGAACGTTCTCAATCACGATCCCGCAAATCCCGCCTGGCCCGAGCGCGATCGCGTTTTCTGGTCTGCCGGCCACAAAGCACCCGCGCTCTATGTCGCGTTGGGCAGAGCCGGTTATTTCCCGCTCGACGATGTGGTGCTCTTGCGCCAACTCGGCTCCGGTTTCGAGGGACATCCCAATTGGTTGAAAGTTCCCGGCGTGGAAATCTCCAGCGGTTCTCTCGGACAAGGGCTCGGTGCAGCCGTGGGCAGTGCTCTTGCCGCAAAGCTTCGCGGCCAAGCCCACCGCGTTTACGTCATTATGGGCGATGGCGAACAACAGGAAGGCAGCGTCTGGGAAGCCGTCATGGCCGCCGCGCACCATAAACTCGACAACCTCTGCGCCATTATTGATGTAAACCGCCTGCAGATCGATGGCTGGGTCAAGGACGTGATGAACGTCGAGCCGCTCGCGGAAAAATATGCCGCGTTCGGCTGGAATGTCATTTCCATTGATGGCCACAATTTCGAGCAGATTCTCGATGCCTTCTCGCGTGCCAGCCAAACCACCGGGCGTCCCACCGTCATCCTCGCCCGCACCATCAAGGGCAAAGGCGTTTCCTTCATGGAGAATGAGGCCAGTTGGCACGGCACTCCGCCGAAAAAAGAGCAATTTGAAAAGGCCTTGCCCGAGCTGCTCACTCCTGATTTTCCGCGCGCCCGCGTGGATGCGCTGCTCCAGCGCGCTGCCGCCAACGCCATCGAGGTCGCGCACAAGGCGAAAGATGGCATCCCCAAGTTCGTGCTGGAATATTGGTGGAACGCCCGCGACTCCATGAAGGTCGAGATGGATCCCACGCGCATGGGCTTTGGCCGCGGCTTGGAGCGCGCCGGAGAAGATCCCCGCGTGGTCACCCTGCACGCGGACATTTCCGGTTCCATCCGCATCACCGATTTTGAGAGCAAGCATCCGGAGCGCAACAACCGCGTCTTCAGCGTCGGCATCGCCGAGCAGAACATGATGAGCGTCGCCGCCGGCCTGGCCCGCGAAGGCTTCATCCCCGTCACCGGCACCTACGGCGTCTTCGCTTCCGGCCGCGCCTGGGATCAGATCCGCACCACCATTTGCTACTCCAATCTGAACGTGAAAATCGCCGGAGCTCACGGTGGCATTTCCGTTGGTCCGGATGGCGCCACGCACCAGGCTCTGGAAGAGATCGCGCTGATGAGTATTTTGCCGAACATGCACGTGGTCGTGCCATGCGATTCCGTGGAGACGCAAAAGGCCACCGAGTATTCAATGCTCAAGCTGCAAGGGCCCTGCTACTTGCGCTTCGCCCGCGAAGCCACGCCCATCGTCACAAAACCCGATACACCGTATGAATTCGGCGTCGCCAATGTGATTCGCTACCGCGGCGCACAGCCTAAATTCCTCGATGCCTTTGAGACCTTCTTGGGTCCTGCCTACAAGAACGAACACGAAAACGTCACCATCATTGCCTGCGGCCCCATGGTTCCCGAAGCGATGCGCGCCGCATGGCTCCTGAAAGAGGAGTACGCCATTGAAACCCGCGTTGTGAATGTTCATACCGTAAAGCCGCTGGATGTCCCCACCCTGGTGCGCGCGGCGGAAGAAACCCGCGTGGTGGTCACCGCGGAAGAGCATCAGGTTGGCGGCTTCGGAAATATTGCGGCCGGAGCCATTCTCCAGCAGCGCAAGGATTTTCGGCTCCCGCTGCAACTCGCCATGGTCGGTGTTGCCGATCGTTTCGGCATTTCCGGCAATTCCTGGGAACTCATCCAGTATTTTGGCCTGACCGCGGAACATCTCGCCAAGCGCGTTCTGGACCTACTCGACAAGAAGCTCGCAGCCTCTCCCGCTGCCTCCGCCACCGCTGCTTCCACCGAGGCATCGGCCGTTCACTGTGCTCGCTGTGGCGCCAAGATCTCACCCGCCGAATATGCCAAGGACTCACCCTTGCCTTCCGACGAAATCTGCGCCGAGTGCGAGTACCAATCCCTGGAGCTGTGCGCCGTCTGCCGCATCGAGTGGGCCAAGGTCAGCCACAATTCCCCCTACATCTGCCCGGCCTGCCGCGCCAACTCTGTGCTCCGCTGACATCCGCCCGCGCGCGCTCACTTCCCATCACGCCCTACACCCCCGTGCCAACGCCTTTGCCCCAATCGCTGCCCCCGTGAACTCTATTTCTCCGGTCACGGCGTTAACCAGGAGTAATATTCAACTCTACCGCAACTCCGTGTGCGGCGTTCACCCCAGGGGACTCGAAGATGATTTCCTCCACGAATCAAAAACCAACTACAATCCTGGACACGAACTCTATCACGTGATGTTTGGTGGAAATCCCATGAACGAGACTTCTCGCCGGCTCATTAAGAGGGGGACCAAAGAATGGAATGCGTGGCGGCGTAATCACCCACGCGTTGAGGTAGACCTCAGTGGCGAAAATCTCAGTGGGATTGATGCCCGTGGTGCCGATCTCAGACGCGTGAACTTTGCACAGGCAAAACTGATTGGCGCTAACTTCAGCAAAGCAGACTTGAGTAGGGTAAGACTAGATGGAGCAAATCTGCAGCAGGCAATATTGAACAGCACAAATCTCGAGGAGGCAGTAGTGACTCACGCAGATCTCCGTGGGGCTACCCTCAATGGCGCGCAATTAAAGCGCGCTGTCGTAGCAGGCTCCAATTTGGAGCAAGCTCGGTTGCAGCTAGCCGGACTACATGGGGCAGACCTCAGTGAAGTAAGAGCGAAGCTGGCCGACTTCACATCGGCTGTCATCACGGAGGTGGAACTCAGCGAGGCAGACCTATCGAACGCTCGTCTTCAATCCGCCGACCTCAGCCATTCGACCCTATTAGCAGCAAACTTCACTCAGGCTGATCTTACTTGCGCGAAGCTTATTCGGTGCAATCTCGAGGACTCTGTGTTAAGTAAGGCTAGGTTGCATAAAGCCAGCTTTCGCGATTCCATACTGAATGGAGCAGACCTTAGCGGTGCAGACCTAACTGATGCGGACCTCTCTGGGGTTGACCTGAGGAATGCAAACCTCAGTTATTCGAATCTCTCGAAGACTAACTTGGCTGGAGCGAAGTTGACGAATGCAAATCTTTCCTATGCACAGCTGGTGGAAGCGAACCTGGAAGGGGCGGATATATCAGACTGTGCGATTTATGGAGTCTCTGCGTGGGGCCTGAACCTCCAAGGCACGAGACAGGCGAACCTAGTGATCACCCCTCCCGGACAGTCTACCGTCAGCGTTGACAACCTCGAGATAGCCCAATTCATCTATCTGCTCATGAACAATCGAAAGATCAGAGAAGTAATCGACAACATCACATCCAAGCTCGTTTTAGTGCTAGGCCGCTTTACAGACCCAAGAAAGCGAGTACTCGATTCAATACGCGACGAGTTACGAAGATTAAATTATGTGCCCGTGGTTCTTGATTTCGACAAGCCTACGACAAGGGACCTTACCGAAACGGTATCCATACTGGCGCACGTTGCAAAATTTGTCATCGCCGATATTACGGAAGCGCGCAGCATTCCTCAAGAACTCGAGAGGATCGTACCAAGTCTCCCATCTGTGCCGGTCCAGCCCCTGTTGGAATCGTCGGATAGAGAATATGGAATGTTCGAGCACTTCAAAAAGTATCCGTGGGTGTTGAACATATATCGATATGAGCGCGCAGAAATGCTAATCGCAAATCTGACGGAGCACGTGCTCAAACCGCTCGAGCTAAAGTTGCTGGAGTTAAAGCAGAAATAATCGTGCATCCCGAAAGCGGCCCGACCAGAAGGCGGAATACGCCAAGTTGCAATAGCTATCTGAATTGCCAACTCCTGGTAAGTCCGCAAACCGCACATGTTGCCCTGGGTACCCACATCTCCGGTCAGCGCGCCTACAGGGATCAACACAACTCCGAAGGCAAGTTGGACTCTGACCTGCCTCTCACCGAAATTCCCCAGCCTAAACGAAGCCTCTCCGTTTCTCTGGTGAGAAAAGGACTCCGCGGCCGATATGCCTTCGTCTTTCATCCTGGCGGCAAACGCGGCGGATGCAGTAATGAAAAAACAAGAAGCAAGGTGACGAACTGGCGGCTCAACGAAGCGGCCTCTTCAACGCCTCCGCAATTCCCGCTTCGGCCAGCGGCGCCATGATTCCGTACCCCGCTTTGTTCGGGTGCACGCCATCCGGACTCAGCTCCGGCCCAAGACCCCCTTCGCTGTTGGCCATGCGTGAATAGTAGTTCACATACACGAAACCATTTTTCGCGGCGTACTCCTTGATCCACGCGTTGAGCGCCTTCACCTTGGGCGCAGGCTCCAGTCCCTTGTGCCAGCGGAAGTCGCTCGCCGGCAACACCGAACACAGCACAACGCCAATCTCATTCGCGCGCGCAATTTCGCTCATGGAGGCAAGGTTGCCCTCCGTCTCCTCCAGCGTCATCTTCCCCGTGTTTTCGGCGATGTCATTTGTGCCCGCAAGCAAAACGACTACTTTCGGTTTCAGCTCGATGACGTCCTGGCGAAAGCGCACCAGCATCTGCGGCGTAGTCTGCCCGGAGATGCCGCGGTTGACATACGGCTTGCCCGGAAAAAACGCGGCGCGGTCCGGCGGCGGCGTCGCTCCATGCTGCCCCCAGCCTTCCGTGATGGAATCGCCCATAAACACGACGCGCGCTTCGCCCGGTGCAGGAGCTGGCAGCTCCTGATTCGCATCGCGGTATTTCGCCAGAAAGGCCCAGTCGTTGTAGACGCGTTCCAACTGGGACTTTTGGTAAGGCGTCAGCTTTTCCAGTGCCGCCGCCACGTCCGCTGGAAGTTGCACTTGGGTGGAGGATGGGGATGCCTGCAGCATTTGAATGGTGCCCAACCAGGTTTCCACCAACTTGGGCCAGCCGGTGACTGGCAGCGCGGTGCGCCGCAAGCCGTAGCCATGTCCGCCTGCCGCGTAGATGTGCAGTTCCGCCGGGACCTTGGCATTCTTCAGCGCCTGGAAGTAAACGGTCGCGTTTTCCACGTGCACCGGATCGTCCTCGGCCTGCACGATGAACGATGGCGGCGTTTTATCGCTAACGTGAATGTCGGCATTAGGCGCGAAGTTTTGTTCTTCGAGCGCCAAATAGCCCGGATAGACGATCACGGCGAAGTCCGGCCGGCAACTCACCTGATCTGCGGCATCCACGGGATCATAGAGGCGTTGCTCGAAGTGCGTGCTCAGAGCCGCAGCAAGGTGGGCTCCCGCGGAGAAGCCCAGGACACCAATGCGGTGCGGGTCAATATGCCACTCCGCAGCGTGAGAGCGCACGATGCCCAGCGCGCGCTGGGCATCCTGGAGCGCAGCACTCGATTTAGGATAGGGGCCCGAATCGGGTACGCGGTACTTGAGCAGCACGCACGTGATACCCGCGGAGTTGAGCCACTCGCACACTTCCGTGCCTTCCAGGTCGATGGCCAGGATGCGGTAGCCGCCTCCGGGAAAAACAACAACCGCTGCGCCGGTGTTGTTGCCGGCGGGTGCGTAGAGCGTGAGCGTGGGTGAAGAGACGTTGCCGAGACGAATCAGTGGCTTGCCGGCGATGAGATTGTCTTTGGCGGTCGTCGTGTCGATCTCGGCGGCCGGAATCGCCGGCGCGCCGGGTGCCGCATGCGGCCATAGTGGGAGTGTGGTGTGTCCGGGCGCAGGCTGCCACGCGGGCTGCTGGGCAAACAGGCTGGTAGAGATGCTGGCAACGGCAGCAAGAAGAAACACACGGTAGCGCACGATGAAGTCCTTGGATGTGGAGTTAGCTCCGGTGATCGTAGCACGCTGCATCGATGTCAGGCGGCGCAGATTTCGGCTCTACGCTGAGCAAGGAGTGAAAAGGGCCATCTGCGCCGCAGCGCGATAGCCCGCGCGCCACTCGCGAGCCCGCGCGTGTCACAGGAAGAGTCGGGGGTTTTCAGCTATTCGACGTAGCAGGCGCGGCGCCATCCAATCAGGCCACGTACAGGTACCTAATTAGTACGGGTAGGGACGTCTCGCCAGCGAGCGATGGGAAAAGAGCCCAAGACCAGTGGCTAAGTGACAGATGATAAGCAGCTTAGTGAATTAGAAGGCGCTAAGGCCAGTATCGAACTAGCCCCTAGTACCAAATCTAAGGTACGCCTAAAACGGGCTTTTGCCATAGGACAGGGGTAACTCCCAAATTGAAGCCGATGTTCCATGGGGTTTTCCAGGACTTCCCGGCACAATGAAGTCACGCTGAACAGCAAGGCAAAGCGACGAAATTCTAAAAGAAGAGAAGCCAAAGGAGAAGACGAAGATGCGGAAGAGCCAAAAGGGATTCTCGTTGATTGAACTCCTGATCGTGGTCGCCATCATCCTGATTATCTCGGCCATCGCCATTCCGAGCCTCATCGGCTCGAGGATGGCGGCCAACGAGGCTTCCGCGGTGGCTTCTCTACGCACGATCAACACGGGCGAAGTGACCTATAACAATACGTACCCTGGCACGTTCGCCGCGCTGTCGTCTCTGGGCCCTGACAGCCCCGGTTGCCCGAATCCTAGCGCGGCGAACGCCTGCTTGATCGACAACGTCCTGGCGAACGCAACAACGGCCGCCACGGCGAAGAGCGGGTACATGTTCAACATTAACGCGACTGCCGGAACCTATACTTCCGAGGCCGAACCGGCCAATCAAAATTCCACCGGCACACGCGGCTTCTGCTCCGACCAGGACATGGATCTGTTCTACGTGGCGGTTGGTGGTGGCTTTAGTACCTGCACGACAGCCAACGCCACGCCTCTCTAATACTGAAGTTCGCGGGATTCCCATCTCGTAGAATTCTCCAATGAGCGGGTCTCCAGGCCCGCTCCTTCTCTTGTTAGCAGCCGGCCGAATGTTGCGGCCACTGGCCTCAATCGAAAGTTGACTCGCCCCACTCGCTTCGGTTTTCCGCGCCACCCCTTTTCTAGTTTGCCCGCAGCGACGCAGAGAAGTACCCTTGTTCCTGTCTGGGGCCCCACGCAGCGAAATGAATTGGCAAAACATTAGCGCGCTAAGAGCAACCGCCTCCGTATTCGGCGTTTATGCCGGGCTGCTCGGCATGGAACATGGTTTCTTTGAAACGCTGCAAGGAAATGTCGTGCCAAAAGGCATAAAGATACTTGCCGTGGGTCCGCCTGGACTGCCGTTCCCCTTCGGTCACGAACCCGCCATGACACTTATTCCCAGCTTCCTGGTAACGGGCATCCTGGCGATGATTTTCGGCCTGCTCATTATGATTTGGGCAGCCATGTTTGTTCAGAAGAAGCATGGCGCTGTGGTCCTGATTCTTCTTTCCATCATTCTTCTTCTGGTCGGCGGAGGATTCGGACCTATAACGCTTTTGATTACGGCTTCTATCGCCGCGGCCAGGATTGATAAACCGCTGTTCTGGTGGCGTTCACATCTCCGAGCTAACGTAAGACGCTTGCTTGCAAAGTTATGGCCAGGGTTTCTCATCGCCGCCTTGTTATGGGTGCCCTTTGAATTCACCCTTGGGCAAATCTTTGGTGTGGAGAACGACCCGAAGCCATCTCTCACCAGCATGAATCTTCTTCTGAGTTACCCTCTCCTCGTATTCTTTATACTGACGCTCGTCACTGCATTTGCGCATGAAGTCCACCGAAAGCTCGATCTCAGTCTTACTGGATAACCCATCCTCCGTCCGAAGCGCCGTGGGCGCGCCAGAAGTTAGCCCAGCGCGCCTGCCCTGAGCGGAGTCGAAGGGGGAGCGCTGGGTTCGGTTGGCATGATGATTTCCAGCGCCAGAGGCGCGACACATTCTTTTCGGGTATTGGAATGTCGGCGCGCCGACAATGTTACTTAATGTTATAGTAAACACATGAGTTAGAAAAGCGCGATGATGGTCTGCTTCCTTTACCTCCTTTACTTCCTTTGCTTCCTTTGCCTCCTTCGGATACCCCCCACCCCCCTGTTTTTGCGTATGTACGGGAATAATTGGACTTACAGGCGACCCTCGTGGATGTACGGGAATGATTGGACTTAGCAAGCGAAAGTGCGAAGAAAAGACAAAGGGCGAGGGTGCGCGACGACCCGAAATGGCACAAGAGGAGCGTCCCCTCAGCATAACAGGCCAAGCATAACACATTATTTACCGCTTGTCTACTATTATTTAGTGGGTACTAGTTTCGAAACCGGTACCGGGAAGGGGTGGTGGGGCGGAGAAATTCCCGGCGAGGAAAAGAAAAGCCAAAAACCGCAACCTTTATGAATCGCACCTGAAGGGTGCGGCAGCCGAGTTCGATCTCTTGGTCACCCGCCAGCGATGGAATCGCGTCACGGCATTCGCGACACTAACTCCGCAATCCTTGCCGCGATGATCTGATTCTGACCGGCCAATCGAACGCGGCTGAAGTCGCCTTTCTCTTCATATTCGGAGTCGTCTTTGCATTGCTCCCATCCGTCCATCACATCCTCAAAGACCTTCACTCTCGCCTTCCTTGCTTGCCGTTGTTCCCAATACTCGACAACCGCGTACACGACGAGAACGACCGCCGCGTTCCAACCTGACAAGTGGAGCGCGACGCAGCCGACGATAATCAACCACCACACTCTGAACGAAGGTTTCATCTGTTCCTCGCTCTAATTGAGAATCTGCAAGCATAGACCGGAGACAAGCTCACTGACTCTGTCCGACCTTTCGCGTTGCCCACCACCGCCACAGAACGTCGATTCCCAACACCAGAGCCACGATAGCCATGTAGTCTCGGATTGACGGGAAGGCAATCCCAACCAAAAGGGGAATGGCAACCCAAAGCAGACGGTACATCTTCACAAGCGTGACCAACTGTATCTCCCGTGCAAGGTCACGAGTCTGCGGTCGTTCGTAATGGTAGAGAATGGGTTCGTCGGGACGCAGCACCATTAGCTGCCCCGTGACAGTCTCAGTGTAGAATTTGCGATACCAGTAGCATTCTAGGGCCTCATCGAAATATGGGTGACTGTGCCAGATCGGCTCCTTTTCCGGCTCTCGCTTTAGCACCATTGGTTCCTCATAGCTAAAGTGGCACGACTCCATAACGACCTTGCCGTCATACACCGCAAAAAAGGTGTAGCTTTCGTCAGCATCCTGCGAGGAATCGTGATCATAGTAAAACCACATGACTCGACGAGGGTCTATTCCTTGTCGCACTAGCTCAATGAGTTCGCGCATTGTAGCAAGGAGCGGCCAGTCACCGTCGAGCGTGATTTCGCCCGCATCGGTGACGTAGCGGTCACGCATGAATTCCGGCATCTCTTTGACTTTTGAATCCGTCAGCTTGCAATAAACATCAACGAACGTTGACTCCTGCCCATTCAATTTCAGCGATACGTCCTGCACCACTGAAAGGTCAAGCGAGTAGATTCCCGGAGAAAGCCGCTCGCGTCCAAACGTCTTCATCTTTGGGTTGGTCTTCGATGTCGGTATCGCCTCGGCCATTTTGCCTTTTCCTTCCGTGTAGCCATTAGCTAGTCTCAGCGTCAAACGCCAGAGCTACTTCAGCTTGGCGATGTAGAGCAACTCTTGACAGACAGTTCGGAAGTCATCGGAGAGATTGTCGATGTCTGCGCGGTACGCGTTGAACCTGCGACTGTGCGCTGACTTGTCGCCGATGCCCTTGAGACGTGGAAGTCCTTTCTTCGCATTCCTTCCGAGAACCCATGTCTTCTCGTTCAACGTCGCATCGACCAATGCGCCGAGATAAAAGTAGTCGCCGCTGGTCGGATTCTGAATCTTATGCGTGATGTTGTGTTCTTCAAAGCATTCGATGATAAGAGTCTCGACAAGACGGCGCATCATCACTGCACACCCGTCGTACCAGCCTTTTTCGTAGCACCCGTTGACTTGGTTCGCAACTCGTTCGATGTATCCTGTCGTTCCGAAAATCATTGCGTGCGGGAGAATGAACTCACTTGCAGCACGAATCCCCTCTGAAGGCGCAACGAAACTCTTCGGAGCCGACCCCTTCAGCTTCTTGGCAAGAGCCAACGCGTCTCTAGCGTTCACAGGCATTCAATCACCCGCGTTGGTAAATGTGCTTCGCCATGCTCTTGAATATCGTGTCGATTTGGTCGGAACTCGAATCAGCCGAGATGTGAATCTCTAGGTTGATGTTGATGCCGGGTATCTGTGGAAGGTTCGTCACGTTGGTTGACGTGTTGTTGGGCACAGGTTCGACCCTCTCCGGCTCGATGCGTGCCGGAACAACGGGTCCAGGTTTCTTTTCGACCTTCTTTTCGGGTCGAGCGCGTTCGACCTTCTCATCGGGTTGTTTCGATGCGTCCGCCTCAAGAAGTACGCAGTAGAGCACAGCCATTCGAGCCACGGCTGCTTCTCCCGACCCGGTTTCATGCGAGAACCATCGCTCCGCTTCCTGACGCTGCGAAGCATCAGTTACTGAATCCAAGAGTGTTTGCGGGTAGACTTCCTTCAAGATGTCTTTGCAGACGGCAGGGTAACGCGAATCATCACGCCACAACTTCGCCCTTTCGGTTGTCTTCCCTTCAGCGTCAATAATGCCGAGTGCCCTCAGATACGGAAGCACGTTTGCACGTGCTGACTGCGCTTCCATTCTCAGAACACCAGCAAGATAACTTTGATTCACTGTAGTTGGTATGGTCTGCCTAAACTTCTTCCTCAACGCCCACCAATGAGCGACGGGCAACATCGGATAGCTCTTCTTCTGTTCGGCCATAGCGTCTCCTGTGACCATAGGAACGGTCACTTAACAGGTCAGTCTACACCCAACTGAGTGAACCGCCGCGAACAACAAAACACCCAGTACGTTGGCCCAGGCCTAACTGAGCGCACGCCGTTGGTCAGTTAGGTAGGGGGGGAGGCGTCCAGACCCGGTTAGAATGAGAAGTGGCGAGGGACCCTTCGCGGAGATCGCTCCCCTCGAAGCTCGGGGCAAGCTGGGTAAACGAGTGGCGAGCGGGGGAAGAAAGAGTTTGAGGAGTTTTTGCTTTTCGGAGTGGCCTGTGTGTCGGAGCTGAAGCTCCGACCCCCAACAGGAACCGCGCTTGGTTGCTGACAGATTTAGGCTCGGAAGAGCGTTGGGTGCCGCCCCGAGCTTTTCTCTCAGCTAGTTGTGTATACCAAATGAAAGTTATATACTCATACACTTATCGGTAGTCGCTCGACGGAGCATCTACTCTCCGGATTAGGGGGTCGGACCTTTAGGTCCGACAAAAAGGACCGGCGCACAACCGGCTTTAGCCGCTGAGGACTCTGAATCATGGGAAGACTCCATCACCGCACGGCCATCGGAAGCACTTACTTCGTCACGACAAAGGCGGCTCAGAGTATCGCCGTGTTTCAAGTCCACGAAATCGCTGAGATTGTGATTGCCAAGCTGCTCCACTACAGAATGGCGGGAGCCTATCGGCTGCACGAATTTGTTCTTATGCCCAATCATCTGCACTTGCTGTTGACTCCCACTGACGCCACTTCTTTGGAAAAAGCCATGCAGCTTATCAAGGGTGGAAGCTCTCATGAGATTCACCAGAAACGCGGCAACCGCATGGAGATCTGGCAAGCGGGTTTCCATGAAGCCACCATCCGGGACAGTGCCGATTACCTCTCCAGAGTCCGTTACATTTATCTGAATCCGGTGGCGGCGGGGTTGGTCGCGAGGGCGGAGGATTGGCGCTGGGGATCAGCCAGCGGACAATTTACAGTAGATCCAATTCCTCAGGGGCTGAAGCCCAAGGAAAGCCAAGCATTTAATGTCGGAGCTAAAGCTCCGACCCCCTAACAGAAACTGCGCCGACCCTCAACAGAAACTGCGCCGACCC
>Ga0074044_10000605_pt1 | contig 34461 bp, 27 predicted proteins | sample BogForMeECP23OM1_FD_94443 | JGI IMG/M metagenome (GOLD analysis project Ga0074044, IMG submission 94443) | Bog forest soil microbial communities from Calvert Island, British Columbia, Canada - Bog Forest MetaG ECP23OM1 | ecosystem: Environmental > Terrestrial > Soil > Wetlands ...
ATCAAGCTGGAGAACGTGCAGGTAGCCGATCTCGGACAAGCCAAGAAAATCACCATCGACAAGGACAACACCACCATAGTCGAAGGCAAAGGCAAGCCGGGTGACGTGCAGGGCCGCGTGAAAGAGATTCGCGGCCAGATCGATAAGACCACCAGCGACTACGACCGCGAGAAATTGCAGGAGCGGTTGGCGAAGCTGGTAGGCGGAGTGGCAGTGATCAAAGTAGGAGCCGCGACCGAAACCGAAATGAAAGAAAAGAAGGCGCGCGTGGAAGACGCCATGCACGCAACCCGTGCAGCAGTCGAGGAAGGCATTGTCCCCGGCGGCGGCGTGGCTCTGGCGCGTTGCGTTCAAGCGCTCGACAAACTGAAGCTGGAAGGGGACGAGCAGATCGGTGTAAACATCGTGAAGCGCGCCCTGGTGGAGCCGTTACGCCAAATCGCCGAGAATGCCGGCGAAGAAGGCGCGATCGTCCTGGGCAAGATCAATGATTCCAAGGACCAAAACTATGGCTTCAACGCGCTGACCAGCGAGTATGAAGACCTGGTAAAGGCGGGCGTGCTCGATCCGACGAAGGTGGTGCGCACCGCACTGACCAACGCAGGCTCGATCGCGGCGCTGATGTTGACGACCGAAGCCCTGGTAGCGGAGATCCCGGAGGAGAAGAAGAACGCTCCGATGCCGGGTGGCCACGGCGGCGGCATGGGCGACATGTACTAAGAACAGCCGTCAGCTCTCAGCTGTCAGCCGTCAGTTAGATCAAAGGCCCCGTTCGCGAGAGCGGGGCTTTTTTTGATGGAGAGACGGGCGTCCTCGCCCGTCCCCACACGAGCGTCCTCACACCGGATCAGCTCTCGACTAATCCGCGATAGGTGTTCAGCCATTGTTCGCGGACGGCTTCCCAGGTGTAGTTTCGCGCTTCATGGTGGGCGTTGTGCGCGAGGCGAGCGGCGAGCGCGGGGTCGCGCAACAAACGGATGACATTTGCGGCGAGGGCTTTTTCGTCGCCCACGGGTGAGAGCAATCCGGTGCGCTCGTGCTCGACCAGATAAGGCATGCAATCCGGCGAGGTGGTGACCACGGGAGTGCCCGACGCAAAGGCTTCGATGATCGAAACCGGCATATTGTCGAGCCATGAGGCGTTGATGAAGATGTCAGCCCGCTCGTAATACTTGCCGATTTCCTGATGCGATGCCACGCCGGTAAAGGTGACTCCGGTGAGATTCAAGTCCGCAACCAGCCTGCGGACATCGGCTTCGAGCAGGCCGCCGCCGACCAAATCGAGCTGCGCTTCGGGAAATTCTTTTCTTACTTCGGCAAATGCCCGGACAAGGACATCCACGCTGTAGTAAGCAGAGAAGCCGCGGGTGCAGACCAGGTGCGGGCGCAGCGGAGTGCGCTCACGATAGCGGAACTGCCCGAGATCGACAATGTTAGGCACAACCGATGCTGGCAATCCGAATTCGCGGAAGACCTCGACGAGGTAGCCGGAGGGAACGACAATCTTATCGACACGAGAGAGAACGAACGCGGCCGAGCGGAAGCGCTGGAGGTGGTCGCGGGCTTCGCCACTGTGGTAGTTGATCAGGCTCTTGCAGCCGCGCAGTTTTGCGAAGAACCAGGCGGGCGCGGGCGCGAGCAGGAACGACCAGTAGGATGCGGAAAAGATGTGGGCAACGTCGACGTCTTTGAGGCCGCGCCAGAGATACCAGAAGTAGATGGGCTCGCGCAGAATGGTGCGCAAGCCGGGAATGCGTTCCGCCCAGGCCAAGGCGCGGGGCAACGGCGGATCGACGGCGAGGAAGCTGACGGCGACGGCGGGATCGTGCTGCCAGAGCCGCAGGAGCAAGCCGGCCTGGACGGATTGTCCGCCGACATAACGCAGGCTGGGCGCGACAATGGAAACCTTCACCTTGCTCGTCTGCGGATTGGGCGCCGCGCTCATGCGGTGGGCTTTCGCCGGCCTTTCTTTTCGAGAAGAGTCAGGTAGAGATCTTCGTAGCGGCGGCGCACACGATCAAGGCTGAAGTTTTGTTCCGCGAAGCGGCGGGCGTTGTTGCCTTGACGCTCGCGCAAATGGGCGTCGGGAAGAAGGCTTTGGATCGCATTTGCGAAGTCGTTTTCATTTCCCGCGGCAATGAGCGCTCCGCGCTGATCGTCAACTAACTCGGAGTTGCCGCCGACACGATAGGCGACCACGGGCAAACCAGCGGCCATGGCTTCGAGAATGGCGTTGGATAGGCTCTCGGAGTCGGAGGTGAGGACAGCGACGTCGAGTGCAGCGAGCACGGCGGGCATATCCTGGCGGTCACCGAGAAAAATCGCGGAGGCGCCGAGGCCGAGGCTCGACGCTTCGTTCTCCAGTTGCTGACGCAGCGGGCCATCGCCGATGAGAACAAATTCAGCTTCGGGCATGCGCTGATGGAGCTGTGCGGCGATACGCAGAAATCCAGAGTGGTTCTTATAGCCATGATTCATGCGTGCGACCATGCCGACACGGGCGACACCGGGACGCTTCGGCAGAGCTGCGGGCACTGCGGTGAAAGCCTCGGCCGGCAGAGCGTTTCCGATGAGTGCGATTTTATCGGGCGCAAGGCCGGTGGCGATGAGGCGATCGGCGGCAGCTTGCGAATTGCAGACCACGGCGTCACACCAGCGAAAAGCGGCGGCCTGAGCGCGGAACTGCGCGGGTGTCATCAGGTCTCCGAGTTGGCGATGGCTGCCGATAACGACGGGCACGCGGGCGAAACGGGCGGCGGGGATCAGCGTGAGATTGGCGTAGAAATCGAAGGCGTGGGCGACTTGCACCCGATGATGGCGCAGATGGCGGCTCAGGTTGAGGCGAGAGCGCAGCGACTTCCATCCGAAGAGGCTGCCGCCGAGGGGAAACTGAGGAACGTCTGCGAAATGCTTGGCCAAAGGACCGCGGTGGCTCACGCATCCCAAGTGAAGCTGGAATGCTGGCGCGCCGATATTTTGCGCGAGCACGGTGAACTGGCGCTCCGACCCGCCTGTCTCGAAGGTGTTGATCATCAGAAACAGGCTGATCGGCGGATCGCCGGGACGGATTATGTTTATGCTGGCAGCGTTCGTGGCGCCCACCCGGTCATTCTCCCACCGGGGCAGATGCTAACACGGGAGCGCTCGGCGCTTTTCTCCGGGAGTCGGCAACCACGGGAAGAGAAAACAACCCGGCGGGCTTGACGTACTTCTCGAGGAAGTTGCGATGCCAGAGCTCGAACATCAGCAGACGCCAGAGGCGGCTCGTCATGGTCTTGCCACGGAGCAGGTGATCGTCCATCAACTGGCGCACGCCGCTGGCCTGGAAGTAGCCACGCTCGAGCGTGCGGGGCTCGACCAGGATCATGAGCATGTCTTTGAGTTCGTTGCGCATCCAGTGGACGAGCGGGAGCGTGAATCCCTGCTTCTGGCGATAGAGCACTTCGCGGGGCACGCCGACTCGTTCCGCTAGCCTTCGGAGAATGTATTTTTGCCGATTGCCGCGCAGTTTCCACTGGGACGGCAGGCCGGCGACCCACTCGACGAAGACATGATCGAGGATGGGGACGCGGACCTCGAGGGAATTCAACATGCTCATGCGGTCAACCTTGGTGAGGATGTCGCCGACCATATAGGTTTTGGTGTCGACGTAGAGGAGCTGGTCGACGGGATCTTTAGCGGGCGCCTGAGCAAAGCAACGGCGGAGAACATTGCCGGGATCGTCGCTGCGGTTCAGGATTTGGCGAAAATCGTAGGAGAGGAGCGGAGTATCGCGCTCGAACGCGGGCAGAAAAGAAAGGCCGTCGACGTAGCGCTCCTGCCACGGGAGCGAAACGTTGTAGCTGAATTTGCGGCCCTGCATCCGGTTGGGCAAGCGCGGAAAAATCTGGTTGCGATAAAAACTGCGCGCCCAGCCGGGGATGTGCTCGAAGACCTGGCGATCCGCGTGAATGCGGTAGCGATCGTATCCGGCGAAGATTTCGTCGCCGCCGTCGCCGGAGAGCGCCACCGTCACGTGCTGGCGCGCCATCTGCGACACGTAGTAGGTGGGCAGCATGGAGGAGTCGCCGAAAGGCTCTTCGAGCGAAGCGGTGAGATGCTCGACAGTCTGAACGACGTCGGGCTCAAGGATCATCTCGTGATGATCGGTGCCGAATTTTTTGGCGACGATGCGAGCGTAATGCGCCTCGTTGAAATCGTCTTTCTTGAAACCGATGGAGAAAGTCTTTACCGGGCCGGAACTGGCACGCGCCATCAGGGCCACGATGGTGGAGGAATCGGTGCCTCCGCTGAGAAAGGCGCCGAGAGGCACGTCGGAGATCAAGCGGATTTTGGTCGCCTCAAACAGACGCTCCTCTAACTCTTCCAGACATTCTTCTTCGTTCCTGGGCGAGTGCGTGTTGTATTCGGGGAGATCCCAGTACCTGCGGATTCGGATCTCGCCGTCCTGAAACTCGAGCAGGTGTCCGGCAGGGAGCTTATGAATTCCGGTGAACGCGGTAATGGGATCGGGCACATATCCGTAATAAAGATATTCGAGCAGGCCCTGGGAGTTGACCACGGCGAGTTCGGGAGCGACGGCGAGAATCGCTTTGATTTCGGAAGCGAAATAGAGATTTCCGTTGTGGAACGCATAGTGAAGCGGCTTTTTGCCTAGGCGGTCGCGGGCGAGGGTCAATTTGCGCTTGGTCTTGTCGTAGATGGCGAGCGCGAACATGCCACGCAGTTTCTTGACGCAGTCGGCGCCCATTTCTTCGTAGAGATGAATAATGACTTCGGTATCGGTGTTGGTGTAGAAGCGATGGCCGCGGCTTTCGAGCTCGGGGCGAAGATCGGGGAAATTGTAAATCTCGCCGTTGAAAACGATCCATGCGCTGCGGTCTTCGTTGAAGACGGGCTGATGGCCTCCGGAGAGATCGATGATGCTGAGGCGGCGCATGCCGAGACCAGCGCCGTCGGCGACGTAAAGTCCCTCATCGTCGGGGCCGCGGTACACGATCTGCTCGCACATATGGTGCACGAGAGCTTCGGTGATGTTGCTCTCTCGAGTTGTGCTCACCACGCCAGCGATTCCACACATGGTCTTTTCTATCCTTATTATCCTTTCAAGCTCACGGGGACAGAAATGGATTTCTCGGCCGACAGCGGCACGTCGGCAAGGCGTTTGAAACGATAATCACGGTAGTCGCCGGGATTGCCCTCGCGGCCATCGCAGGCGGCGAGCAGGATGTTAGCCATCTCGCGCGCGGCAACAAAGTGCAGCGTTTCCTTCCTGCCAGCCGCGCCGCCGACCATTGCGGCAAGAAAGCTGCGGAAGCGGTCGCCGATAACGGCGTCTTTCTGGGTCGGGTTCATGCTGTGGCAAAACACTTTGATGAACAGCCAGTCGGGACGTCCGAGCACGCGGACTTGCGCCTGTTTCCAGAGGGACAGCCGGTGCATGGACGGGGGATTGGCTCCGGTGATGGCGCCGTTTTCGAAAGCGGGCCGGGCAGAACTTAAGCTACGCCGGAGATCGGTTACGAGCGGGCCTTGCACGATAAGAGGAAACGTCCTGGGCGCGCGTCCTGCAACCAAGTCGTGCCCCTTGCGGTGCGGTGCTGCCTGATCGAGCGGAAGAGCGCATTCGTAAACGGAATTCGTTTTTCCGATCTGCGCCGGATGCCAGACCCCGCTCGGCATGGTCAAGTCGGCGTAGCAACCGGTCTCGGCCAGAATCTGCATTTCCGAATCGACGCCGCAGAAGCGTCCGGCGGCGGAGTTGGCGAGCGCGAAATTGCCGTGCACAAAAGCGTAGGCGAGGCGAGTGGAACCTGCTTCAACCGCCAGGCAGCGATGGCGGAAGGCCAGCCGGTCGCGGTATTCCGTGAGCAGTCGGCGAGTGTTTTCGGCGGTGTCGGGATGCGAGGTTCCGTGGTGCAGCTGAACCTCAACTTCTCCCCAGCCGGCATGGCAATGCTCGGCGAGCATCTCGAGCAAGCCCTCGTCGTACTGCTCGGCGGGATAGAAGTAGGTGTGGACAAGTGGCCGGCCATCGTGGTCCCGCCAGCCGTCGACGATTTTGGGATATTCGCGCGCCCACCATTCCAGGCGGCGCTCCTGCTCGGAACGAGGGACGCGCTTCTGGCCGTCTTCGGGATCAATGGCCGGTTCGAAATGATCGGCCAAGGCAAAGATCAGGTGCACGGGGCCGCGGGCAGGCGCGGCGAGAGCGCGCCAGGTCGCGGACGGCAGGATCTTTTTTGCATACGCGAGTTGGTTTTCGAGACCCATGTTGAAACCTGGACTGCGCTTACCTCGATGAGCCGCCCCTAAAGGCAGCCGGCTAGTTTCCTCTTGCCGGTTTGCGGCCACGGACGGCGATGGAGATCTCGCCCACGCGCATGTCTTCCATGCCCATCGCTTGATACCATTTGAACACCTGTTCGTAGGTGTGCTTGGACTGATACTTCGGAGAATACCAGTCGAAGGTGTCGAGCATGCGGGCTTCCGGATCTTTCTGGCGGTTCACCGGAAACAGGTGATGAACAATGCCCGCGGCTGGACGACCTACGAGGGGCACACGCTTCAAGCCCTGTTGCAAGTTGTAGAAGAACGGGACCGCAACTTTCAGAATGCGGTGCAGGGTCTCCGGCTTCATCTTGTGGGTATAGCGGCGCCAGACATCGCTGAAGCGGTACCACTTGTTGTATCCGCTGTAAAGCCAGACGGCGAGCAGACCACCTGGCTTTAGAAATTTATCCAGCGCTTTGACGGCGGCTTCGCAATCCGGCGTATGGTGGAGCACACCGATGCTATAGATGACGTCGAAGCTTTCGGGAGCGAAAGGCATGGCGAAGACATCGGCCTGAAAAGCGACAAAGTCCCGGCCGGCAAGATTCCTGGCGGCAACTTCGGCGGCGGCGCTCAAGTCAATGCCGACCACGCGCGCGCCCCAGCGGGTCGCGACTTCGGCGAAGCGTCCCATGCCGCAACCGACGTCCAGGACCAGTTTGCCTTTGAGATCTTCGGGGCAAAGGGCGGTCTTCATGAGGAAATGGCGCTCGGATTCGCGCAGTTCGTCATGGTCGAGCTGCGTCTTCTGATAACGGTGCCACTGAAAACCGAAACTGGCGGTGTATTGTTGGCCCTCCACAAAGCGCGCGATGCCCTGCGCATTGGGATAGACGCGCTTGCAAGCGGGACAGAGAAAGCCCGCGGCCTGGTCGCTTTCAAGTTTCGAGCCGCAACTCAGGCAGCGCAAAATTGCCTGCAAGTCAGCGGACAGGGGAGACTGCACCGGTGGTTCCGCGGTCGGCATAAACCTCCAGGAAGTGACGCGGCTTTTTCGGCGGCGGGAGCGCCGTGCCGGGTTCTTGTTCTTGCTCTTTGATCGTCCACAACAATGTTGACGTAAAGGCCACGGCAAAATAACGGAAGAACTGGTAGGCTTCGGGCGCAAACAGCGCACCCACCACGAAGCCGACCAGCGAACTTTGCAATGCTCCGACGAACAAAACGATGTCGGGATCGAGATTCTTGGTTTGTCGCAGGACTTTTAGATTCTTGAAAGCGCGCCAGAAAAACATGAGGTAGATAATCAGCACGGCGATGCCGCCTTCGGCGCAGACCTGGAGGTAGGTCATGTGCACGTCGTGCCAGATGAGCGACCAGGTGGGGAAGTTGCGAACGCCAATGCCAAGGATGGGATAGGTTTCGATGGCCTCGACGGCGCGCACCATGAGGTACTTGCGATCCTGGTAGGAACCGTAGGCGGATTCCTCGGTCGTGCTGTTGCCCGACAAGGCGGCAAAGCGATCGTAGAGTTTTCCGCCGAAGGCACCCATCACCACGGCGCCGACAAGGAAAGCAGCCACAATCAGGTAAAGGCGCTTTCCCTTGATGGCGAAGAAGTAGAGGGTGACACTTCCGGAGATGATGAGATCGATGAAACCGGCCCGGGACGCGGTCATAAAAATGGTGACCAACATCATCAGCATTCCGAAGAGCCAAAACACTTTGACAAGGGCATTCCTGGCGGTGACCATGAAGGCCAGCGCAAACGGCAGCGATAACACGATGGCGAATGCGAGATCGTTCGGGTTGGAATAGATGCCACCCAACACACTTTCGAGGCGGGGCACGTCGTGGCCCTTGACGACGGCGACGGCACAAGCGACGACCACCGAAAATGCCTGGATAAAGATGATTCTCCGCAAGCGGTCGAAGGTGGTAATCAACAGGAAAACCAGCACCCATGCGATGTAAATCTTGGAAAAATCCATGGTGCGAGTCAAGGCGCCGCCCCTCCACACAGGAGACAGAAATGCTCCAAGGTAGAGAAGGCCGATCATGATCAGGAGGAGTTTCGCCTCCTGGGGCAAATCCTTCAATGTGCGTTTGGTTTTGCCCAGGGCGGTGAACAGACCCCACATGGCCAGGATCGCGGTGATCTTGGCGAGCGGGAAATACTTGAGACCGGGAACCCAGTCTTCCGGGCGGGCGCAATAGACCACGAAGAAAGCGCTGAGCCAGAAGAACGCGTTCTTGGTCGGGTCCGCGGCCCGAAAGGATGTGCGCCTTCCAGAGACTTCCGCCGGTGCTATATTGCCGTTGGCATTATCACTGATAGCCACAAATTCCTCTTCTTCTTTCAAGCTTTCGTTTGGCTCAGCGCCGGCGAGACGCCGGCGCTACACTCTCAGCGAACATTATTCAGCGAACCCACACGGCCTTTCTGCCGGTGACAAAGTTGATGAAGGCGACCATGGCGGCGAAATTGAGGACAACGAAAGTGCGGGCGGGATCGGCAATGCGCGAGAGCGGGCCGATCTTGAGGCCCGCAAGCGCAACCAGGCTGAGCGCGTAAAATGCAAGCTGCGCCACGAGCGCCGCGCGATAGAGCGGCTGGGGCAGGAACATGGAGGCGATCAGAAGCGCCATTAAAGCAAAGGGCACGGCCAATCGCGAGAGCTTGTGGCTCGCGAATTCAAATCGAATCGCGTTTTGCGAGCTCAACAGCCAGGGAGCAAGTTGCAGGAGCTGATAGTTGCCGCTCAGGGTGCGAACCTTGCGGGAAAATTCCCGGCTCTCACCCAGGTCGGGCGAGTCCCAGGCGCGGGCGCGAGCGTCAAAGATAACGCGAAATCCTTTGCGCACGATCTGCATGGGCAAGAGGACGTCGTCGAGGATGGTGCCCTCGGGCAATGGCGACGCGTCGAGCAAGCTGCGGCGGGCGCAATAGATGGCGCCGGTGGCGCCGGCGACCGAACCGGAGGCGGACTCCAGTTCACGAATTTTTTTTTCGATGCGCCAGTACAACCCCATTCCCTTCCCGGTCTCTCCGCTGGCGCGATCGCCCAGCATCAATTCACCACTGGCGGCGCCAACCTCGGAGTCAGCGAAATTCTCGATCAGCAAACGCAGGGCACCGGATTCGATCTGCTGACGGGCATCGGTAAATAGCAGCACTTCCCCGGCCGCCAGTTTGATCCCATCGTTGAGGCCAGCGGCCTTGCCCTGGGATACAGGTTTCAGCAGAGTTCGAACCCTGGTTCGTGCGTCGACTCGCAACCGGGGATCGCGGGCATAATCGGCCAGAATGGCGGGCGTGCGATCGCTGGAACCGTCGGAGACGACGATGACATCGAGCTTCGCCTGGGGATAGTCGAGCGTCAGCAGGTTTTCGAGCTTGCGAGCGATCACGGCTTCCTCATTGCGTACGACCATCACCGCCGAAACCGCCGGCGCAGCGGTGCTCTCGACAAAACCCCGGCGCACTGGCCGCGGTGACCATCGACTGCGCAGCCACAACCACGCGGGATAGCCCAGGTAGGAGTATCCGATGAGCGCAGCCGCAATCCAGAAGACGTATTTCATCTTCATCATTATTGCGCTCATTATTGCGCACCCCTGCCCAATAGGACGGTTTTGACCGTCTGGAACATGATCAGCAGATCCAGACCAATGGAAGCGTTCTTGATGTAGAACAGGTCGTACTGAAGTTTTTCGCGCGCATCTGCGACCGTGCTGCCGTACTTGTATTTGACCTGCGCCCACCCGGTGAGGCCGGGCCGCACCATGTGGCGCACGCCGTAATAGCGGATCTCTTTGGAGAGCATATCGATGAATTCCGGGCGCTCGGGACGCGGGCCGACGAATGCCATATCGCCCTTGAGCACACACCACAACTGGGGAATCTCATCGAGGCGCGAGGCGCGCAGAAACTTGCCGATGCGTGTGACGCGCGGATCGTGATTGCCCGCCCACTGCGGGCCGTTCGCGGCTTCGGCGTCCTGGCGCATGGTGCGGAACTTCCTGATTTTGAACACGTGTCCGTTCTTACCCACTCTGTCCTGGGTATAGAACACGGGACCCTTGGAATCCAGACGGATAGCAAGCATGATGAACGGAAGCGAAGGCAGGGCGAGGATAAGACCGATGAGCGAGATAAGGAAGGAAAGCGCGCGGCGAACCATCATGAATGCGGTGCTGCGGCGAAAGCCCTGGCCATACACCAGCCAACTAGGATACAGATCATCGACCTCGATCTTGCCGGAGATTTTTTCCAGCCAGGAAGTGGCTTCCTCGATCTTGACTCCGTGCAGGCGCAGGTCGAGCAGTTCTTCCATGGGGATGGTACCGCGACGATCGGGCATGGCGACGATGACGCGATGGACTTTTTGTGTGCGGACGATTTCCATGAGGTGGGCAGCGACGGATTCGCGGGTTACCGCGCCTTCCATCTTGCCCGTCCAACTGGCGATCTCGACGCCGGGTTCAGGATTCTGGCGCAGGCCCTGCACCAGGCGCTGGGCGCGGTCGCCGGTACCCAGGACGTAGACGCGCTCGACCAGAAAGGGCAACTGGACGAGCCAACTGAAGCCGATCCGCCATCCGAAGAGGGCGAAGGTGAGGATGAGCAGGCCGATCTCCGAAGAATTTCTTCCCAACAAGTAGCTCGGCCGCACGTAGGCGACGGCCGCCAGAATGAAGGCCAGCAGGCCGGGAACCAGGAGCAAGCGGAAATAAAGCTCGCTTTTGGTATTGAGGCGCGCGCTGTCGTACAGGTCGAGCCAGTGCGAACACAGCAATACCAGCGCCGTGACGGCGAAGAGCTTGAGGTAGCCACCTTCGTAGTTGAGCGCAATGTAGCTGTCTTCGCCGAGCACCAGCCAGGCCCCGAGCAGGAACGAGGTCCAGACGATCAGGGCCTCTCCGATCAGCAGGATCAGAGTGCGAACATTGAAAAGCCGGATCAACTTGCCTCGGTTCCTCTCAGGTTTGGCTGTTCACAGCCTCGCCATAGTAGTACTTCGAACGTGCATGATCTTTGGAGGCTCCGTTCAGCACAACTCCGAGCAGCAGCTTGTCGGGGAATTCTTCGCGGGCACGGCGAGCCAAATCGGAGGGCGTAGCATTGGAGCGCACGACCATGAGGATGCCGTCGCAGCAACCGGCGACCAGCGTGGCATCCGAAACGGGGATTACGGGGGATGTGTCCATAATGATCCAGTCAAACAAGGGCTCGACGCGCTGCAGGAACAGCTTCAGACGGCCGTTGGAGAGCAGTTCAGGGGCGCTGGGAACGGCCCGGCCGGCGGGCAGGAAGAACAGGTTTTCCATGGGCCCGCGTTGCAGGGCGGCGAACTCATCGCATTCGCCCAACAGGTATTCGGCCAATCCGGGCGATTGTGCCGCTCCGAGATGGCGGTGCATGCCGGGGTTGCGCAGATCGGCGTCGATGACGAGGGCGCGGCGCCCGTGCTGCCGCACCATGACCTGGGCGAGATTGGCCGCCACGAAAGACTTCCCTTCCTTGGGAAGCGCGCTGGTTACCAGCAGCCGTTTCAGCGGCATTTTCTCGCGGATCTGGTAGAGACGGTTGCGCAGGGTGCGGAACTCTTCCGCGCCGATGCGACTGTCGTCTTCCTGGAAGAAGAGCATGGTGCGCGGATCCGGATTCCATTCGGTCTGGGGGCAGCGGGCGAGCAGCGATTCGTAATTCAACCCGGAGGCCATGGTTGGCATGGCGACGGCACTCGACCGTTGCGACGAAGGCGGCGAAGGCATATTTTCGCGTCGCTCTTCGGGTTGCGGGAAGGCCGGGGGTTGCTGGAAGACGGGCTCGACGTACGTGCCCGCGGAGGTTACTCTTTCCTGCTCGGCGCGTTTCAAAGCGTCATGGATGCGGCTCATAGTTTCCTTTCCTTGGGGAGATCTTGTTGTTCGGATTGGCGCAGCCGGTCGGCCAGCGTCGCCAAGGTGCGTAGGGCTTCGACCAGATCAAACTTTTCGGATGACGGAGGAGCCGACGCAATCATGGCTGAGGCGGCGTTGCCGTTGGCCAGATCGAAATCGCGGGCGACGGAATCGACGACTTCGACCGAGACCATCTTTGTCTGATCGACAAACGCGCTGACCAGGCAGTGCTCGCAGAGCAGGTTGATGATGCGTGGAATGCCCAGCGCGTAACGGAAAATGGCGACGGTGGCGTCGGATTCGAAGATCGGCTCGCCGTTCGACCCCGCGATGCGGAGACGCTGGTTGATATAGGACTTGGTTTCCTCAAGATTGAACGGATGGGTTTTGGCGCGCAGCGTCAAGCGCTGACGCAACTGGCGTAACTGGGTCTGCTTGAGGCGCTGTTCGAGTTCCGGCTGTCCCACCAGAACGATCTGCAGGAGCTTTTCGGTGAAGGTCTCGAGATTGGTGAGCATGCGGATTTCTTCGAGCACTTCGTCGGAAAGGCTTTGGGCCTCGTCGATGACCAGCACGGCAGTTTCACCGGCGCGATAGCGATCGAGCAGCCAGTTGTAGAGGCGCTGCAGGAGCTGGCTCTTCGACTTGGTATCGCAAGGAATGCCGAAATCGGCCATCATGAAATCGAGGAACTGGGGCACGTCCATGCGCGAGTTGAAGATGAAGGCGGTAGCCACCTGCTGCAGGCGTAGCCACTCCATCAATTTATTGATCAGCGTCGTTTTGCCGGTGCCGACCTCGCCGGTAAGCAACACGAAGCCTTTGCGGCTTTGTATGCCGTAGGTAAGGCAGGCCAGCGCCTCTTCGGTGTGCCGCGTGAGAAACAGGTAACGCGGGTCCGGATTGACGTTGAACGGGTTGGCCCTAAGTCCAAAAAATTCTTTGTACATAACCTTGCGCTAGACCTCGACGTGCTCGTGATCTTTTGGCGGGGCGGCATCTCGCCGGCCCCAGAAACGGCGCCGGGCGTTGCCATTACCGTCGGCGGCCGCATCGTCTTCGTCCTCACCCAGCCAGGGCACGGAAATCAGGAGGGGCAGATCCATGATGGCGGCAGCATCTTTTTCGGTGCGGATGGACTTGTCGCTAAACTCCAGAATAATGGCGATGAGGGCGCCGAGCGCCAGTCCGACACCCATGCCGCCCGCGGCAAGAACCGGGCGGTTGGGGAAACTGGGAGAATCCGGCAGGCCCGCCACGGCCAGAATGTGCATCTGTTCGCCCTCCTGCTGGTTCTCCATGCTGGTGGCCAGTCCGGAAGCGCTTTTCTTGGCCAGCAGATCCTTGTAGAAGGCTTGGGCGTTGTCGTTGTCGCGGGTGAGCAGTTTATATTGCTCCTCGACGCCCGGGCTCATGGCGGTGCGGCTCTGGTAGACGTTGATCTCGTTCTGCAGCCGCTTCTGGTCGATGGTGGCCTGCTCCATCACGCCCTGGTACTGGTGAATCTGCAGACGGAGTTGGCGAATTTCAGGCGGTTCGGAGGCGCTGGCCTTATCGCTGCTGTCGGTGGTACTGGCGGAGGCGGCCGCGGCGTTGACCTCCTTCAGCTTCTTCTCGACCTCGGCGATGTCAGCCTTGGTTTTGATCACGTCGGGGTGATCGTCGGTATAGCGCGCCTGCAGTTGCAGCAATTGCGCCTGCAGCTGGGTCAATGCTTGTTCAAGGGTCTGTGGATTCGTGCTGGACTGTGCACTTTTCCAGGCGGCCGTTTGCTGCGCCAGCATGCTTTCGGTGTAGGCCTTATCCTGTTGGGCGCGGCTCAGGGTCTGGGTGGAGGCATCGAGTTGCGAGTTCAGCGACATCAGAATGCGCATGTTGTTGTCGGAGTCACCGGGCAGCTGACCCATGTATTGCTTCTTGAAGGCAGCGAGCTTGGCATCTTGCTCGTCAACCGTGCGTTTGGCGTCTTCGAGCTGGCGGCCGAGAAACTCGGTGGTGCTCTGAGCGATCCCGGCGCGCTCGCGCAGGTTTTCATCCACGATCAGCGAGGTCATGGCATTACAGATTTTTTGTGCGCGGACTGCGTTGCTGTCGGTGTAGTTGACGGTGAAGCCGGGCACCGGCTCGTCGGTAACCGAGGGCTTCTTTTTCTTGGCGCCAGCAAGTCCCGCCCCGGCCGCAGCGGCGCTCATCGAGGTGATCACCGGCTCGACCTGCATATTTTGCTGGATCTGCTGAATGAGCTTGTCCTCTTCATCAGGTTTGACGAGCCCGAGGCTTTGAATTACGGGGCGCAGCCGGCTGGGGCTCAGAACCTCCTGGCTGAGGGTCTGGACGCGCTGGGTAAAATCGGCAGTGATGACCGGCTGGACGTAGTTGTCGGGCACCTTCTGGCCTTCCACCAGAACCGTGGACTGGGAGGTAAATTTCGGCGGGAAGACATAAGAGACCATGAAGCCCGTCAGGGGGGCAATCAGGGTCGGGATCAAAATCACCTTAAGGCGCCGCCGTAGCATCGCCAGATAATCGTCCATTGTCAGTTCGCGATTCTCACTCATCCTGTTCACCAATCTGGCCGTCCGAGGCGGCCAAGAAATTATTCGATACGAGTCGGAGTGGGGTGCCATTCCACCCCGATGGCGCCGACCTGCCGCTGAGAAATTCTGCCGGGAGGGCCACCAAAGCTGACCTGAGAATTGAAGGCCAACTCGCTGAAGCGATAAGCGGCAAAAAAGTCGTAAGCACGTCCGAAGTGTTTGCGTAAAACGGCCCCGCCGGAACCTTCGTTGTAGCTGGTCGCACCGATGGCGCCAATCGCCACTTGCGGCACCTGAAGTTCGCTGTTATGGGAGTAGGCCAGATCGCCATAGAACACCCAAGTGCGTCCCAGTGGGCGGTTATACGCGAGCCGCGCCGCCTGGGTATCGGCGCCGAGGAAGAAGCCCGATCCTGCCGAAGTAAATTTTTCGTAGCTTGCGACCACCGACCCATGGCCCAACTTGTAGCGCAGCTGAACCCGCGCGCTCAACGTCCAATGCGTGTAGTTGGTACCTAGCAGCCCCACGTCGGTGTACTGCGGACCGGCTGAGGCAATGAGGCTCATCCTTCCGGTGATGGTATGGCTCCAGCGCAGATTGACGACGTGGTTATAAATCTCGCCGCCGGTATCTTGCGGAAATTGAAACAGCTGAAAAGCGTAGACGGCGCCGAGCTGATCGTGACGGGAAAGGAGGTGGCTGTACCCGCCCTCAACTGTGACCTCGTCGCTGTTGATCAGAAGTTCCGGGTTGTCGAAGAAATGAGCGTTGCTGAATGCGCCCACCACGGTGATCGCGGACTTCGGATTGAGGGCTTGAACCACATCGAGAATCGCCGTGTTCGCGAGCCGGGGAATCTCTCCAAGCGCACCGAACTGACCGCTGCCGAAGGACTGGCTGCCGGGCAAAACACCTCCCGCCAGCGAGTTGCCCATGCCGCCGATGGCAAGACCCAACCCCGGGACGGCACCATAGGCGGCGATGGAGAAGGTGCCGTCGGGCAGGTAACTGAAGGCGTCGCGCAGCGTCACCTGGCCAGTTCGCCAGCGCGTCACGGCCTCCAGGCCGGCGGCTTGCAATTGCGTCACGTAGTAAGGATTGTTGTAGAACGCTCCGCCGCCGAGGTACTCGAGAAAGAGATCACTCTTGGGCCAGAATTGCTGGAGATCGAGCGCTCCGATAACGCGGGTGGTATTTGCTAAATCGGTGTTGCCGAACTGGTCGCCCCCGTTCGTGTCCGCCGCTTCGCTCACCTGCAGAGCTGGCGAGATGAAGCTGCGAGTGGCCGTATGCAGATCGAGCCTGGGCTCGTCCAGGCCCGTTACCGGAGGGTTCTCCGGGTTCAGCACGGGCGCGTTCTGCCCGAAGGCCGGCACCGGAGTGGTCCCTGGCTGAGACTGGGAAGTATCCTGGGCGACCGCGCAGATGCTCATTCCAAAAACCAGCAGCGCCAACCTGATTGTTCGCATTTTTGTCATGCTTTTCATCCGTAGATCCCTTACAGGACCGCATTTCCTTTACGGGACAACAATTGTATCCCCCGGCCGCAGTGCATAATTCTGTTCGATCTCTTCACCTTTGACCAGCTTGCGATAGTTCACCGGCAGTTTCTGCTGCTTGCCGTTCTCGGTGCGCAGAACGTAAATGCGTTTAGTGTTGGCAAACTGGTTTAATCCGGCGCTGGACAACGCCTGTAGAACGGTCATGTTGGGCAACATCGGCATGGCCCCGGGATGAAAGACTTCGCCGACCATATAAATCCGCTTGCTGTTGATCTGGGTCACCACCACCGTGACACGCGGGTCAGCGATGTATTTTTTTAGCTTCTCCGCCACCGAGGCGGCCAACTGCTGGGGCGTTAGCCCTGAGGCCTGCACATCGTTGAGCAGGGGAAGAGAGATTTTGCCATCGGGACGCACCGGTAAAGTCGCGGTAAGGTCGGCTTCTCTCCACACGGCTATGTGGAGCACATCCTCGGGGCCAATGACATACCCGAGTCCGGCTTGACTGTCTGGAACGGCATTCGTCGCCTGGTCGGAAGCGGCCTTGTCAGAAGCGGAACTGGCGGCCGGCTGGGCAGGCGCATCCTGCGCCAGCGCGATGCTGCTCATCAAAAATAGTGCCGCCGCCGCTTTCCATGCTGATTTCATATCTTCTCCTCTAAACTCCCTTACTCCTCTCAGACTCTGAGCGCCGTGCTCAGGCCCCATACTCTTCGCATCCGATCTGCTTCAGCTTGTAGAGAAGCGCTTTGTAGCTGATCTGCAACTCCTGCGCGGCCCGGCGCCGGTTCCAGCGGGTGCGAGTCAAGACCTGCAGGATGATTTCCTTCTCGGCTTCGCGCGAGGCGGCGCGCGCCGCTTCTTTAAGAGAAATTTTCTCGCCGTTGCCGCCGCGATCGACGCGCCGCAAAAGCGAGCGCAATCCTCCCATGGCGAGCGTTTCATCACCCAGCGCGACAATGGCTCGAGCGGCGTCTTTCAGTTCGCGAATGTTTCCCGGCCAGTTGTATTCCAGGAAGAAGTTTTGGGTCTCGGGACTGAGGACCGGCACGGCCCGGCAAAAATCACGGGCAGCGGCCGAAAGAAACCAGTCGCGCAGAACGGGGATATCTTCCTTCCGCTGGCGTAATGGCGGCAGCCGCAAACAAACTCCGCTGATTCCATAATAGAGGTCTTCGCGGAACTTGCCGGCCTTGACCTCGGGCTCCAACTCGCGCGACGTTCCGCAGATGAAACGAGGCACCCGGCGTTGCTCTGCCTCGGTCAAACCGATTTGGCGAGCCAGTTCTTTCTGGGCCGCCGCAGTAAGGTCTCCCACTTCCTGAAGATAGACGGTTCCACCTTGCCCGTCGCGAGCCGCCAGAATTTCTTCGCTGGCTTCATTACCCTGACAGACCTCAAACGGCTCCGAGGCGCGGCTGGAAAGAACATGAATGCGCGCCGCCGCTGCCGCCTTGCCGGAACCGTGCTCAGCCACAACCAGCACGGGAACGTCATTCTGCGACAGCTCGCGGATCACGGCTTCCACCGTGCGCATGCCGGCGCTAACACTTTCCAGCCAGACACGAGCGCCGCTGTTCGGCGGTGTTCCGGCAGTTGCCAGGATTTCGGTTCTGTCGAGACCCATACGATTCCGCTTCACTATTTCGCAACCAAGAACAGGAGGGGGGCGTCTTGGACAAACGGCGTATACAGTCTAGAGCACACGCGCTGCCAATCCGGTCAAAATAGTTGCGCGCCACTAAAACAATATATGGCTATATTTCAACGACTTGCGATTGAGAACCTATACAGCGGCTCGGCTTATACGTTACCACATTGCGGATAAATGGGAAATTTATTGCCCACCCCTTAGCTAGTTCTGGGGCATTACTTTCCACCTGCCTTGGGGCTAAAGTCCTAACTGTCTGCAAGTAATAGAAAACTGGTCCCCTCCTTAAAGGGACAACGGGCCGGTGACGACGTGTTGGAGCAAATGGGAAATGGTTTTCCCTTTTCTTGCGGCTCACCGCACTCACGGGTTGCTTGTCCTGGCGTGGAAACGACCCGCCAGAGGTAACCTCCGCTCGCAGCCCGAACTGCTGCTTTCACTTGGCGCGAGGGCCCGCTTTCGCTTATTCTCAGACCCAAGCGCGCTATATGAGTAATTCAGTAGAGGCAGCTCCGCTCCTTTTGGACGAGGGTGGTCGCTTGAGGTCCGGCTTGCCTCGTTGGCAGGAAGTGGCGCTGCTGCTGCTGACTGCCTGGCTTTACGCTTCGATTCTCGCCCGCCTTTTCCTGCAGTGGGTCGGGCCCTCCCACGATCCCAACTTCGAGCACGGAATCTTCGTCCCCCTCTTTGCTTCGTTTGTTCTCTGGCAGGAGCGCAAGAAACTAAAGGCAATTGCCTCCTCTCCATCCTGGGCCGGTTTTCCGCTGGTGGTGCTGAGCCTGCTTATGCTGGTTCTGGGAGTTTTGGGCGCGGAATTGTTTTTCTCGCGAGTATCGCTGCTGATCCTGCTGGCCGGCCTGATCATTCTGTTTCAGGGATGGAGCTTCTTTCGCGCCGTTCTGTTCCCCTGGGCTTTTCTGTTTCTGATGATCCCGATCCCGAACCTGATCATTAACCGGGTCACCTTTCCGCTTCAGTTGCTCGCCACAAGGCTGGCGACAGTACTGTTGGAACTCGTCGGCGTTCCCGTGTTGCGGCAGGGCAACGTGATCGTGCTGGCTTCCATTTCGCTGGATGTCGTCGAAGCATGCAGCGGAATCCGCTCTCTTCTTACCCTGCTCACTCTGGCCATTATCTACGGGTACCTCGTGGAGACTCGGCGGTGGGTGCGGGTGGTGCTGGCAATCTCAGCCCTGCCCATCGCAGTCGTGGCCAACAGCTTTCGCGTTTTTGTCACCGGGTTGCTGGTGCAGTACTGGGATCCCGAAAAAGCCATGGGATTCTTCCATGCTTTTGAGGGATGGCTCATCTTCGTGGTGGCGCTGCTCATGTTCTTCGCTCTGCATCGCCTGATCTGTCTGATCTGTAAGAGCGGCCCGGAAAAGACCGGCCCCGAGACGAGATCCGCATGAATACCGGGTCTCTTCGCTTCGGGATGGTGGCGGCGCTCATGTTGGCCACGGCGATCGTGCTGCAAGCCCATTCCCGCAGCGAGTTTTTTCCGCCGCGCGCGCCTCTGAGTTCCCTGCCCTCGCGGATTGATGGTTGGACGGGAACCGACGACGCCCTCGACCAGCAGACCCTCGACATCCTCGGACCGGGCGAGTTTCTGGTGCGCGATTACGAAAACGCGAGCCAGCCGCAACCTCAGCCCCAACCCCAGCCCCAACCCCCGCCGCGACCTTGGATCAATCTCTACATCGCCTACTTTCCGTCGCAAAAGGCAGGCGATACGATCCATTCCCCGAACCACTGCCTGCCGGGTGCGGGATGGGTTCCGACTTCGCGGGAGGTGGTGCAGATTGCCCGTCCCGACGGCTCTTCGTTCCCCGTCAACCGCTACGTGGTTTCAAAATCGGGAGACCGGCAACTGGTGCTGTACTGGTTTCAGGCGCATGGCCGCGAGGTGGCCAGCGAATACTGGGCCAAGTACTATCTGGTGTCCGATTCGGTTCGCATGAATCGCAGCGACGGCGCGCTCGTGCGCCTGATGACCCCGATGCTCGAGGGCGAATCTGCCGATGCCGCTCAGGCGCGCATCATGGAACTTGGGTCGCAGTTTATTCCGCTGCTCGACAATTACATTCCGCGCTAGCGTTCTGAGTGAGAAATTCATTTTATAAATGAACCGCCTTGAAAGAGCGCGGCTTCAGCCGCGCCGCAATGCGTCCCTCATGATAGGGGCTTCAGCCCCTGCAACTTCACGATGCAATGATTGCTGTGGAACCGCACCGCACTTTCGGATAGGATGGCCGGCATGGGCCAGATTCAACGGGCGCAGCGTATCTATCGTGAGGGCGGGCTGAGAGGCCTCGCCGGCGCCATTTTGCACAAAGCCGGGATGGGGCGGATTTCACCCGGCCCCGTAGCCGAAACCCCGTATCTCGACTGGCTGACGTTTGCGAACGCGGGGATGCTCGATAAGGGGAACATTGATTCGATGGATTACGCCATCCGGAACCTGCCCAGCGCGGCGCCGATGATAGAAATCGGCTCGTTCTGCGGGCTCTCGACGAATGTTCTCACCTACTTGAAAGAGAAGCGAGCCGCCCGGAACCGGCTTATAACGTGCGATCGGTGGCTTTTCGAAGGGGCTGCGAACGGAGAGCCGCTGGGAGACTCGACAACCGTCACGCACGAAGAGTACAGGCGGTTCGTCAAGGAATCATTTTTGCGGAACGTTCGATTATTTAGCCGCTACAATCTGCCCTTCACGGTCGAGTTGTTTTCGGACGAGTTCTTCGAATCGTGGGCTCGCCAGGAAAAACGTCCCGACGTATTTGGCCGCGAGATCGAACTCGGAGGCCCCATCAGCTTTTGCTACATAGACGGGAACCACTCTTACGAATTCGCGCGGCGGGACTTCGAGAACTGCGATCAGTATCTGGAATGCGGCGGCTTCGTTCTTTTCGATGATTCTGCGGACGACTGGGCTTTTGAAGTTCGGCGCGTGATCGATGAAGTGAAGCACACCGGCCGCTACGATCTCATCGCCCGGAACCCGAATTATTTATTTCAGAAGATCAGCTCGCCTTCTACCCCCGAGCGCTTTCCGACTGCAACCCTGGACCAGAAGGCCGCGTGACCGATTTTTCGTAGCTCCACATCCTAAATTCCTCCGCTGTCAGGCACGACCCCTGCCAACAAAGATCTTCTCCTCCGCGCGAACGCCGCGACGGAAAAAGCCGGCCACAATCAGGAGGTTAGAATCGCGATGCTATAATTCGTTGCGCGCGATGGGGAGTGTTAAATGGAACTGTTCGAAAAGATCATGGCCGCGATCGGCGTGGTAAGCTGCGCTCTCTTTATCGTGGGTGCCGCGGTGATCACGATCCGGCACGTCCGTTTCAGAAAAGAAAGGCAAACGATTCGGCAGATCCCCGGCTCTCGACCGTATCGCGCAGACTCGGGCCAACCGGCTGCGCGGCGAATCGCTTCCTAGGATCACCACTGTCCGGCGATCAGTTCACGCTGCTTTCTTCTTTTCCGCCGTCAAGGTTTTCACCATCGCAATGCGCCTGTCGGCATCGCCGTGCCGGTCCACGGCTTCGCGGCTTTGCTCCTCGGTTGCTCGTCCAGAATCAGCGGGCAGAAATGCCCGGATACTACGCGTGAACTCGAATCTCCTCACACTTCCAACCGCAATTCGCCGCGAACGCCTGCGGCAGAAACCGCACCAGGTCCGTCGCCACCAGAGAATTCTCGCCGACAGATTCGCTGGCCAAATCGCCCGCGAGTCCATGAAGATAGACAGCGAGAGCAGTCGCTTCAAGCGCATGCTGCGGATGTTGCGCGATCAGGCCAGCCACCATCCCGGTCAGAATGTCTCCCGTGCCTCCGGTGGCCATGCCCGGATTGCCGGTGGGATTCACCCACACGGTGCCATCGGGCGCTGCGATAAGTGTGCGATGTCCCTTGAGCACGACAATCAACTCATGTTCGCGGGCAAAGTTTCGCGCGACCTCCAGGCGGTTCGCTTGAATTTCGGCAATCGTCAAGCCGGTCAAACGCGCCATTTCTCCCGGGTGCGGGGTGATGACGAGGGTTCGTCCGTGGCCGTTCAGTTTGTCGGCCGCTCCTTCGAAGGCGTTCAGCCCGTCCGCATCCACAACCATCGGCTTGTCTTTGTCTTTGCGCTTGACAATTGCGCGCACGAATTCGGCGGTCTCGGAATTGCGCGAGATGCCTGGGCCGATGGCGAGCGTCTTGCGTTCGAGAAGCGTATCGAAGCCTGATCTTGATTCCAGCGCTCGCAAGGAGATCGTGCCCTCTTCGGTTTCTGGCAGCGGCTCGGTCATGATTTCGGGATGAAAGGCCGCTACGGTTGCGAGCACGGATTTTGGCGTGGCTACTGTCGAAAGACCGGCGCCCGCTCGGAGCGCGGAAAATCCCGCCATCGCCGCAGCACCCGCTTTGCCGAGAGATCCGCCGATGACCAGCACGTGTCCATAGTTGCCTTTGTTGGCGTCACGCGCCCGGGGCGCGAGCAGCGGCGCGAAATCGATGGGAGTGCTCAGATGAAGTCCGAGTTGCGAGACGATGGCCTCCGGCGGTGAACCGATGGGCGCAATCACGGTGAGCCCGCCGGTTAACGACGCGAAAACGTGCGCCGGACGCGGCGCGGTAAAGGTCACGACGGCATCGGCGCGTGCTTCATTAAGCACACCAGCAGGAGAATCAGTCATACGTGCCGACCGTATGGCATCGGCATCGGCGCCGGAAGGAATGTCGACGGCAACAATTGGAGCCGAAGCCGCATTCATCCTGCGGATCGCCGCGGCATAGAGTGGACTGACCGGCGGACGAAAACCTGCGCCAAGGATTGCGTCCACGATCACATCCGCAGCGAAGATCTCCGCCGCATCGGATGAATCGAGGCCACTCGCCTCGCGCACGATCAGGGGCGCAGCTTTCAGTGGCTGAAGCTTCTGCAGCATCTTCTGAAACATCGCCGCCGCATCACCGCGAAGCTCTTCGGGATCCGACAACAGCAGAACGCGCACGGCACGGCCCGCTTCGACGAGCTTGCGCGCCACGACGAATCCATCGCCGCCGTTGTTGCCCTTACCGCAGAGAATGCCGACGCGCTCCGCTTGCGGGTAATCGGAGAGGACGAAACGAGCGACGGCTGAACCGGCATTCTCCATCAAGGTGAGGGAAGGCACGCCGAAGCGCTCCGAAGTGGCGCGATCGATCTCGCGCATTTCCGCCGTGCTCACGATTTTCATGGTTCGGACCCAGCCGTCAGTTCGAGTTCGCGCAGTTGTTGCGGCTCGCCCATGGCGATCAGGAAATCGCCGGCTTCGATGCGATCGTCAGGCGCGGGGTTGAAGTGCATGCCCGCCTCGCGCTTGATGGCGAGGATGATGACGCCGCGGTCCTGGCGGATGCGCGAGCTCTCGATGGTCTTACCGGCGAACGGACTGCGCGGGGTGACCGGTACTTCGCCGATCTCGAGATCCATGCCGAGATGCGTGGTGGCGGTGTCGAGAAAACTGACCACGTGCGGACGCAGGAAGGAATGGGCGATACGCTGTCCGGCAAAAACATAAGGACAGACGACCGAATCGGCGCCCGCGCTGCGCAGGTGTTTCTCGGCCATATCTTCGCTGGCGCGGGCGATGATGCGGAGGCTGGGATTGAGACTGCGGGCGGTGAGCACGATATAAAGATTGGTGGCGTCGGTGGTGGTGGCAGCGACGAGACCGCGCGCGTGCTCGATCCCGGCGTCGCGCAGAGTCTGTTCCTGGGTGGCATCGCCGACGAGCATGAGCCAGTTCTCGCTGGCAAACTTCTGCGCTTTGGCCTCGTCGTTTTCTATGATCACGAATTGAGCGGGGCGGCGCGCCAATTCGCGGGCGGCACTGCGGCCGACGCGTCCGGCGCCACAGATGATGTAGTGACCGGTGAGACGGCCTATGTTGCGCTCCATGCGGCGCCTTCCAAAGAAGCTCTGCAGTTCGAATTCTAACAAAGCCTGGGTGAGGGACCCGATGGCTAGAAACACGAGCGAGACGCCACCCAGGATGATGAAGACGTTGAACACGCGCCCGGCGTGCGACAAGGGATGTACTTCCTGGTATCCGATAGTGGTCAGCGTAGTGATGACCATGTAGAAACCATCGAACCAGGGCCATCCCTCGATGTAGTGAAAGCCGAGCGTGCCGAGGCCGACCACAAAGGCGAGCGCGGCGGCAATGAACTTGAGATTGCGAGAAGTCCTCATCGCTCCATCGTTGGGGCGTTCCGACGTTGCAACGTCCAGTGCCGGGCGGGATGGGCGATCCAGTTTCCCGCGCGACAGGTGAGTATAGCTCTGGCCGCAGTTGAGTGCTGTGACGATCAGTTGTGCTGGGAGAGGGCGGGTTGTTACGATCTCGATGTATGAAACTTTCCGTCATAATGCCGGTATACAACGAACGCGCCACGCTCCGGGAGGTCGTCCTGAAGGTTCTCGCGGTTCCCCTGGAGATCGAGTTGATCTGCGTGGACGACGGCTCGCGGGATGGCTCGCGCGAGATCCTGGCCGAACTGCAGTCTGAGTATCCGCAAATCCGCCCCGTTCTTCAGCCGCACAACATGGGTAAAGGAGCAGCGCTCCGCCGTGGCATTCAGGAAGCCACGGGCGACTACGTTATTATTCAGGACGCCGATCTGGAGTACGATCCGGGGGAGTATCCACGGATGATCGAGCCCTTGATCCAGGGCAAAGCGGACGTAGTATTTGGCTCACGCTTTCTAGGTGGCGCGCCGCATCGCGTGTTGTACTTCTGGCATTCGGTCGGCAATGGGTTTCTCACCCTGCTCTCCAATTGCCTTACCAACATCAATCTTTCCGACATGGAAACCTGCTACAAGGTTTTCCGGCGCGAAGTGATTCAGTCGATCCCGATCGAGGAGAATCGTTTTGGATTCGAGCCCGAGATCACGGTGAAGGTTGCGCGGCGAAACCTGCGCATCTATGAGGTGGGCATCAGTTACTGGGGGCGGACGTACGAAGAGGGCAAGAAGATCGGATGGAAAGACGGCGTTCGAGCCTTGTATTGCCTGTTGAAGTACTCGTTTAAAGAACCCCGGACCAGAGCTGCTGCGCAGGCAGTTCCGGGCCCGGATCGCTCAACCGTTGCGCGATGAATGTGGCGTTGGAGCGGTCTCTTTACTGTTGGCGTGTGTGTTTCTGCCTTACTCGCCCGCTGTGGGAGTTCGAACCGTGGTTGGTCGTTCCTGCACTTTTTCCGCCGCCCGTACCACTAAAGTTGATCGGTGGATTGGGCTTGTCTTTTACCGGCTTCAGCGCGGGTGCCGTCTTCTTTCCCGCAGATCCAGACGGCGCGGTGGTCTTGGCGGTCTGATGCTCAATGGCTTGCAAATTCTTGGCGTTGGCAGCGGAAGCCGATGCCGGGCCCGCCGTCTTGCCCATGGGCACGCTTGGCTTCGATGCCTTTTCGGGGACTGAATGCTTAACCTTGAATGTATTGTCTTGCTGCGCCAGGCCGCTGACGCTAATACCCACGAGTACGACCACAACCGCCAACGAAAATCTCATCTTTTCTTGATCCCCTGCCCGCAATCCCAAGCTCCGGAACTTCGAGACACCTATCTTTAGATGCACGCACCTTGCCATCCAGCGCTCAACTCTCTCCTATGTTAAACCCGCTGCCACGGGAAAGCACTCGCGAAAGTAGACAGAAAGCTAACGAGTTAGTCAGGTGAGCAGGTTCATTGGCAACGTCCGCCATCTTAAGCAGGATGAGAGTGATATGCAATGTTCTGCACGTTGCCGTCTGGTCCCTGTCCGCCAAGCAATCCTCCCAAATGTGACCCGGGTCACCTCAATCTCGGCGTGAACGCTCCTTATCCATTTATTAGCAATAGCTTATAGGCTCTAGCGCTGTTTCTTTTTTTTGCACCGCAGTTCATTCCAAACGAAGGGATTTGGCCCGGCGCGCGCTGGCCAGATGCCGCGCCCAGCTGGGCCTTTCGCAATCTATGGCTTGCGGCAGTCAGGCGCGACACTGGTGTTGTCGGGGCTGAAATAGTTTGGGCAAGGGTGACCCTAAATCCCCCCGTTTGTATTAGTATGCGGGGTCGCCAAAGATGAGGTTCTTTGAACGGTCGTTCCGTGCAACTTCGCTTGGCCATTTCGCTCGTCATTTCGCTCGTTATTGCGGGCAGCTTGTTGCTGCTCGCTGGATGTGGGGGCCTAGCCTCAGGCTCGAGCAGCACAGCCACTGTCGGAACGCTTTCACCCAGTCCCTCGCAAATTACCTTTGGGAACATCAAAGTTGGGTCCAACCAGACCAGCACTGTGACTCTTTCGAACAGCGGCGGGGCCGATCTCACCATCACCCAGGCGACGCTGAGCGGCGCAGGATTTTCGATGAGCAACCTCGCCCTCCCGCTTACGCTGCACGCCGGGAACGCAACTTCGGCGACGATCACGTTCGCGCCCACCGGAAGCGGAAATTTCAGCGGCAGCGTCACGTTTGCTACCACCGCAAGCCAGGTAAACAGCACGGTAGTTGCCTTCTCTGGTGACGGAGTTGCTCCCGGAGCACTCTCTCCCAATCCTTCCAGCCTGGCATTCGGGAGTATTCAGGTGGGAGGCAACAACAGTCAGTCCGAGACGCTGACCAACACGGGCGGCTCCGCCGTAACGATCTCGCAGGCGACGGCGAGCGGGACCGGTTTCTCCGTCAGCGGACTGAATCTGCCGGTGACCCTCGCCGCCAATCAGAGCGTGACTTTCAACGCGACCTTTGCACCATCCAGCGCAGGCGCTGCCAGTGGAACATTGAGCATCGTCTCCGGCGCCTCCAACTCGCAGCTCAACATTCCACTCTCGGGCACAGGCGTGACGCCAGGCGCGCTGACTGCAACTCCGACGAGCGTTGCGTTTAGTAGCGTTCAGGTCGGCAGCCAAGCGAACTTGTCTGAAACGCTGACCAACACCGGCGGATCGACGATCACCATTTCCCAAGCGAATTTGACCGGGGCGGCTTTCTCGGTCAGCGGATTGACCTTGCCTCTCAATCTCACGGCAAATCAAAGCGTGACGTTTGCCGCGACCTTTACGCCGACCAGTGCCGGTGCGGCGAGCGGAAGCCTATCCGTGGTGTCGAACGCATCGAACTCGCCGCTCAATATCGCGCTCTCCGGGACCGGAGCGAACGCGGGGACGTTGGCGGTCTCTCCAACCAGTCTCAGCTTTGGCAACGTGGTCGTCGGGTCGAGTGCGCCGATCAGCGGCAGCCTGAACGCAACCGGCGCGCCGGTCACGGTTACATCAGCAAGTATTAACAGCGGTGAGTTTGTGCTCTCCGGAATTTCGCTGCCGGCAACGATCCCCGCCGGTCAATCCGCCACCTTCACCGTCACTTTCACGCCGGGGGCGAGCGGAGCCGCTTCGGCCTCTTTGCCATTTTCGAGCAATGCATCGAACTCGCCCGCCGTGGAAACGATGACTGGCACGGGAACGGCGCCAACTCAGCACACCGTGGACCTCATCTGGACCGCCTCGGCTGATGCAGTCGGCTACAACATATACCGCAGCACCACGTCCGGTAGTGGATACACGATGATCAACACGTCGCTGGATGGGACACCCGCGTACACCGACAGCACAGTCGCTTCCGGCCAGACTTACTACTACGTAGCCACGGCCGTGAATGCCAGTTCAGAGGAGAGCGGATACTCGAAGCAAGTGCAGGCCGTCATTCCGAATCCGTGAGCGTCGCGCTCAGCACGGCCGGCTAACTTTAGACCAGCAAGCTTTTGACCGGCTAATCCCGCCCAACCAACTCAGGGAATTGTGGCTCGCACTTCGACGGAGAACCTGCTCTCGTTGCCGGCTTGATCCAGAGCGGTCACAACGTATAAATAAGTGCGGCCACTGACTGCCAGGCGATCTTCATAGGGTGGGCCCGGGACTCGGGAGGCGATTTTCACGAATCGCTTGCCGGAGATCGTGCTCCGATACACGTTGTAGCCGACGACCGAGGCTCCCGGGGCGACCGGGGGGGCTTCCCACATGAGCGTAACGGTGTGAGGCAGGCCTTTGTGAAAACATGCGAGGCCCATGCAAAGGACAGCACATACCGTCAGTAAGAGCCGGGATGGGTTGGTTCTCATTGATTGCCTGCCGCTGATTGCCAGCCGTTGATTGCTCGTGTCGCCTTTCGACTATAGTCGTTAGCCCTTTTTGAGGGAATTGGGCCACACCGCAGATGCGGAAGTTGCATTTTCGGGGCAACTGTCGCAAAAAAACTTATCGTCTTGACGGCAGGTTATCAAAGGACAGTTGAATCGTGGAAGATTCAAAAGAATCGCCGACCAGAGTTCCGAGTCCTGCAATCGTGAAGATGCGAAGTCCGTTCTTTGCCTTTTGCGCAAGAAAGAAAATTTCAGCCTAGAATAACAATAGAAATCGAGGGCAGTTCTCTTCTCGGGAACCCTGCTTGGTTCTCGATAAGGCATTGCTTCAGAACGGAGTTGTTCATCTGTGAAAGTCGGCATAGATTTCGGTACGACCCGGATCGTGGCTGCGGCCGTGGACCGCGGTAACTATCCGCTCGTCAACTTCGAGACACCGGACGGGCACGCCCGCGACTGGTTTCCTCCGCTCATAGCCGTGCGTGGAGAAACGCGCGTTTACGGATGGGACGCCTGGTTTGTGCAAGGGCAACCGGGATGGACAATCATTCGCTCTCTGAAACGTTGTCTAAAAGATGCCGGCCCTCGGACCCGAATGGAAATCGGGGACCAGACTTTTGAAGTCAGGCAGCTGTTGCAGGAAATGATGGCGGCTTTGCGGGAGCAACTGCGCGAGCACTCCACTTTGCCCTTGCCCTTGCCGGACGATGGGGACAAGCCCTTGGAAGCAATGCTGGGAGTACCGGCAAATGCGAACAGCAATCAGCGCTTTCTTACCACCGAAGCCGCTCGCGAGGCGGGGTTCGACGTTTTGGGACTGTTGAACGAACCCTCAGCAGCTGCGGTTGAATTTGCCCATCGGGACCTTGTGAACCGCAAGGGCCGTTCCGGGGGTCGGCTCCTGGTTTACGATTTGGGAGGCGGCACTTTCGACGCTTCGCTCATCGAGCTCGGCGACGGCGAGCACTCTATTGTCGCCTCCGACGGCATTCCGACCTTGGGCGGGGACGACTTTGACGAGATTCTGGCAGAGCTTGCGCTGCAGGCCGCCGGAGTCTCCATCAACGAAAGGGACAGCCTCTCCGCGACTGAGTGGTTCGTCCTCTTGGACGAGTGCCGCGAGAAAAAGGAAGCGCTCAGTCCCAACACGCGCAAACTGACCGTCGATCTCGAACGTGTACGGCACAACTGGCGCGAGGTCTCAGTGAGTGCGAGCGCGTTTTACGAACGGTGCAGGCCGCTGATCGAGTCAACACGCCGGGTGGTCGACGATTTGCTGGCGGCGCACCCGGAGAGCCCGATCGATTCCTTATACGTCACGGGCGGGGGTTCGGAGTTGCCGCCGGTCGCGCGCATACTGCGTGAGAGTTATGGCAGACGGGTGCGACGCTCGGCCTACATGCGATCGGCGACGGCCATCGGATTGGCGATCCGGGCCGATACGCAATCCGGCTGCGTCCTGCGCGACCGGTTCATGCGGAATTTCGGATTGTGGCGGGAGGCAGACGAAGGGCGCGGCGTGGTGTTCGATCTTGTGTTTTCTCGCGGCACGGAGTTGCCGGGCCCCAAACAGCCGCCGCTGCGGAGCGTGCGTTCTTACCGTCCGGCCCACAACGTCGGACATTTCCGTTATCTGGAATGCGCACACCTGGCGCAGGACGGCCGGCCCGTAGGAGACATTACCGATTGGGACGACATCCGATTCCCGTTCGATTCGGGCCTGCAGGACCGGGCGGACTTGACTGCCGTGTCGGTGAGGCGAACGCCCACAACGGCGGACTTTGTCGTTGAGGAAACATACACTTGTGACAGCAGCGGCAATCTGGCCGTGGCGATTTCCAATAAGTCCACAGGGTATGAAAAGAGGTTCCGCCTTGGCCGGTGGTCTGTGAAGCAACCGAGGATATTGCCAAACCGCGCAGCAAAGCGTAGCGCCTAGCGCGGTTTCTGAAAAACTAATCGGGGGGGTAGAAAGCACACCTCGGGCGCTAGAGCGCGGACACATTTTCTAGCGGCTTAACGGCACCGCTGAAGACGTGCCCTTCTTCTTTCGCGGCGAAGTTTGAATTTTTCCGCAGCCTCTCTCTGCAGTGCGTCGACAAGAGTATAGTTCGGTGCCGCCGCGGCTTCGCCGGATCAGGCTCGGTGCTCGACTGGTACTACTTAACCCCTTCGGAGCGATCGGCGCAAACATGGGATGCAAACTCCTTGTCGCGCTGCAACTCGAAGTTGCGCATCATTTCATCGAAAGATGTACCGGTGGGCGCACCAGAAGGTTTGAACCGCCAGCCACATTCGGAGCAACCAAAACCCCGAAAACGCGGTTGCTCAATCCATACCAGCTTCCGGCTCATGGCCGCCCCTGTCGCTGCGCCCCAACCAGTACCCGCTTGCTCTCGAGGGACGAAACGTTCTGGTTCGCCATCAACGGCTCCTTTGGCAGCGGTGTGCTGCCTGATTGCAGCAGAGAACCGTCCCCAACGTGGGCGTGGCGGAAGATGCATAAGGAAGATGCATAAGGATGGGCGAAGTTTACATGCGCCAATTTGGATGGTCTGTCGGGCGTCCTACATAATCTGCTTGTGAAAAAGCGTATACGGCAGGAACCAGATGGTGCGGATCGGTCGGCAGGAACCCTCTTACTTTCGTGCAGCGCTGTGGACCGCAGATTGCTTTCGGAATTGTGCAGGACTTCTTTGTTTCTTAAGCCGCTCTAATCGAATCGGACCCAGCGAAGCGTGCGGCCAAAGTGCCCTGCCGCGAAAAAATTAAGATGTGCTTCAACCGCTAATGGAGTTCGCTAGGCTCGGCCCCTGTTCGTGTTGCGGGATGCCGGAGGGAGGAGAGATGGTCAAGGTCCAGGCCAACGAAGCGATCTTCCTGCATTCGAGCTGGCGCGCGGCGAGCACCTATGTCTGGGCGAAGTTTCGGCAGCGGCCCGACGCCTACTGTTATTTCGAACCGCTCAACGAACATCTGTTCACGGCGACGGCGGAAGTTATCGATCGCTTCCGCCCTTGGTCCTTTGCCAATCACCCTGCGCTCGACGCGCCCTATCTGGAGGAGTTTCGTCCCCTGATCGGTTCGGGCGGCGGCATACCAGGCTTTCCCGCCCATCTCACCTTCGGACGATACTGTGCCGCAAGCGATGACTCTTTGCCGGAACTGGAAGCCTATTTGGCCGATTTGGCGACGCTGGCCACGCGGCTCGGCCGGCGTCCGGTCTACGGCTTCGTGCGCACCGATATGAGGGTGGGCTGGTTCCGCGCCCGGATGCCCGGCACGCATATCTTCATCCGCCGCGAGCCGCGCTGCCAGTTTCTGTCGATGTTGTGCCAAGCCGTGCAGGGCAATCCCTATTTCCTGCAACGCGGCGTGGTTATTCTCCGTCGCAATATGCAAGCACGGGCCTTCGCGCCGCTGCTTTCAGCCCTCGAGTTTCCGGCAGTCGAGTTGCCGCCATTGCTGGATTCGTCCAGCCTGCGCGAGGCTTTCCGGAGCAAGCTCGTGGATGAGACAGTTTTGCGTCGGCTTTACTTCATCTTCTATTTCATGTGGCTTCTAGCCAGGCAACTCGGCGAGCCGCAATGCCATCTGGTCATCGACATCGACTGCCTCAGCCTGGACGATTCCTATCGCCGCGAAATCGAAAATCGCCTTGGCGATCTGGTTGGCATGGCAATCTCATTCGCCGACTGCCGGGTCGAGCGCTATGACGAGAATCTCAGTTGGAGCGGTCCCCAATTCGAGGCTCTCGAACGGGATGTCGAAACTCTTACAGGTCTTCGATCCAACGTCCGCCCGACAACATCGCGGCCAATCCACACCTCGATTTGTGCTCCGACGCCGACTTCCTGATGGCCAATTCCACTGCCGCCAACTGCCGTTCGCGGGAGCGCTTCTCTTCTTCGCTTGGACGCTAACGGTAAAACCAATGTAGGGTACCCTACAGAAGCGTCACGTCGGGGGGAACAGTGGACCCTGTATAATTTCGCGAGTAGCGCGAGTAACAGAGTTCCTGTTTCGCAGACCACGAGGGCGAGTTCACTCTCGCGTCTGGAATGGTTTTCGGTTCAAATTTGTGGCACGCAAAGACCTCCAACTCGTGCACTCCGGCGAGCGCACGAACGCCGCCGGGAAGCCCGTCAGCAACCTAATACTTCTATCGACCTCCGATAGCGACTATAGCTCGCTTCGTCCTCATCTCGAATACGTCAACCTGCCAGACCATCTGGTGCTTCACGAGGCGGGTGGAAAGCTGGAATTTGCGTATTTCCCGAACCGAGGTTTGATTTCTCTTGTAGTCGTAATGAAAGATGGAAAAACCGCCGAAGCTGGCATAGTTGGCAATGAGGGCTTTACAGGAACACTGGCGGCTGTTGGCCTGAGCAGGGGCCCAATGCGGGCGGTGGTACAAATCACCGGGGATGGGTTTCGGATAGAGGCCGGAGCTTTGCAAGACATTTTGGAATCCGCTCCACACCTGCAATTGATATTGAGCCGCTATGCGGTAGTTCGGGGTATGCAGGTTGCACAAACGGCCGCGTGTAATCGGCTGCACGATATTAAGCAGCGCCTGGCACGGTGGTTGCTAATGACTCAGGACAGAGTGGATTCGGAGTTGCTGCCCATCACCCACGATTTTCTCGCGACGATGCTAGGGACAGATAGGCCTACCGTGAGCTTGGCAGCCGGTGTTTTGCAGAAGAAGAAGCTCATCGTGTACACCCGTGGCGCAGTGAAGATCGTGAACCGCAAGAAACTGGAAGACTCCGCCTGCGAGTGCTACGGGGTTATCCAACAGTACGATGGAGAGCTTGGCTTGAAATAAGCCGGCAAGTTAAAATTCCTGTTCAATGCCTCGACAGGATCGATCTACTTTCCGATGCTTGGCCGAAATGGCGCCCAAGCCACGGCGGACAACTTGTCGTCCCGCAGCGGCGGTGTAGTTCGGTGGGTGTGGAAGCGAGCGGGCATATACAGTCGCCGACTTCCATAGTCACATTTAATGCGGGGATATCCATAGCGGGCGGTTGAAAAATGACCCAACTTGGTAATTTCGATCATTCCGGCGAAAGAAGATTCAAGCTAAATTGACACACTAGTTGTCGCGGGCAGGGCTTGAGTGGGTGGAATGGGCTACTTTGAACAAAGTAGCCCACTAGCGCCGGGTTCGCTTCTTGACATTCTCAAATCTGTGTCATATCGTAAGCAACAATTTCGGCGAACGGAAGAGAGAGGCAATTAAGCTTCTCGTCCGAGGGGTTTTGTACTCGCCGACTTCCTTCGGAGTACTACGTCTACCACAACATTCAGCAGCGTTCGCGTGCGTGCTGGGGAGCGAATCGTGAAGCGGACCATATTCCGTGTTCTGGCTGCTGCTCTTGGTTGCATGGCCTTCACAGGGATGCTATTTGGAAAGTCTTCTTCCTCTGTGACACTTACCTCTTCGTTGAATCCGTCCACCTATGGGAGTTCCGTGACGTTCACGGCTATGGTGACGCCCTCGGCGGCGACCGGAACCATGACGTTCAAGGACGGAAGCACAACGCTGGGAACGGGCGCGATCAGCGCGGGGAAAGCAACATTCAGCATCTCGACGCTGGCGGGGGGCTCGCATTCGGTCACGGCTTCGTACGGCGGCAACACGAATTACAACGGCAGCACATCCTCGGTGCTAACCCAGACGGTAAACCCAGCCAACACAACAACCACATTAGGTTCGCTTACGAACCCATCGGTATATGGTTCGTCGGTGACCTTCACGGCCGTGGTGACGCCCACGACGGCGACGGGGACAGTGACGTTCACGGATTTGAATAAAGCGACGCTCGGAACGGGCACGATCAGTGCGGGGAAAGCAACATTCAGCATTTCGACGCTGGCAGGGGGCATGCATTCGATCACGGCTTCGTACGGCGGCAATGCGAACTACAACGGCAGCACATCCTTGGCGCTAACCCAGACGGTAGACCCGGCCAACACGACAATCACCCTAGCTTCGTCTGCGAACCCCTCGGCATATGGTTCGTCGGTGACGTTCACGGCCACCGTAACGCCCTTGGCAGCGACGGGGACGGTGACATTCAAGGACGGAAGCACGACGCTGGGAACGGGCGCGATCAGCGGGGGGAAAGCAACATTCAGCATCTCGACGCTTACGGCGGGCTCGCACTCGATCACTGCGGTCTATGGGGGCGGTACCAATTACAACACCAGCACCTCTTCGACGCTGGCGCAGACGGTAAACAAAACGAACACGACACTCACGCTAGCTTCGTCTGCGAACCCGTCGGCATATGGTTCATCGGTGACCTTCACGGCCACGGTGACGCCCACGACGGCGACGGGTACGGTGACGTTCACGGATGGAAGCACGGCGCTGGGAACGGGCGCGATCAGCGGCGGAGCCGCGACTTACAGCGCATCTGCGCTTACG
>Ga0074044_10000606_pt1 | contig 34437 bp, 32 predicted proteins | sample BogForMeECP23OM1_FD_94443 | JGI IMG/M metagenome (GOLD analysis project Ga0074044, IMG submission 94443) | Bog forest soil microbial communities from Calvert Island, British Columbia, Canada - Bog Forest MetaG ECP23OM1 | ecosystem: Environmental > Terrestrial > Soil > Wetlands ...
ACGCCAAGGAAGCGGGGCCGTGGTTCGTTACCGAGGACCCGTTAGTCGACTCGAACCTCACGCAGCTTGAATATAGTAACCTGGGGACCGTGTGCGGTTATGGGCTAACGCTGGCCAGCGGCTGGGGACTCTGCCCCTGCACGGTGGAAGACTACGACTTTTAGTCTTCCGAGTTGAGGGGCGGTAAGGCAGGGCCGAGATAGCTTCGTTGGATAAGACTGTCGCAGCATTTTCTCCTGAAACGGCTGGGGTTTCCCAGCCGTTTTCTTATTCGCTTCCAATGGCAGAAGAAAAACCGCTAGCAAGCATAGAAGGGTTACCTGCAGCCGTAGTCAGCCACGTTGGAAACGAATTGCGCGCGGGCCAGCGGCTGGTTCGTCCTGCCATGATCCCGAAGCCAGTGGGGGTGAGCGCAATAGATCCGCTCATGCACAATGATTCCATCGGGGCGAACGCGTTGGCGCCAATGGCTCGCCAGCCCTGCTAAGCTCATTCCTGCGTGAATCGGAAATACGACGTCATCATTCTCGGAGCCGGCGCGGCCGGCCTGATGTGTGCCATGGAAGCGGGCAAGCGTGGACGGCGTGTCCTGGTGCTTGAACGCGCGGATCGAATCGGCAAGAAGATCCTGATCTCCGGCGGCGGCCGCTGCAATTTCACTAATCTGCACACCAGCCCAGAGAACTTTCTTTCGGCCAACCGACACTTCGCCAAGTCGGCGCTCGCCCGCTATACTCCGGCCGATTTCATAGGCCTCGTCGAGAAGCATCGCATCCCCTACCATGAAAAAAAACTCGGCCAGTTGTTTTGCGACCGAACGGCGAACGGCATCACCGCAATGCTCGAGCAGGAATGCCGCGACGCCGGAGTAGAAATCCGGTGCAACACGAAAGTGAACGAGGTGCGCAACGACGACCAGTTCACCGTGCAAGCCGAGGACGCCAGTTTCGGCGCGCCACGCCTCGTGGTTGCCACCGGAGGTTTGTCCATCGCGAAACTCGGCGCCACCTCTCTAGGTTACGATCTGGCTCGGCAATTCGGCCTGAAGATCGAGCCCCCACGCGCCGCCCTGGTTCCTCTCCTCTTCAGCGAACGGGACCGCAAGCGCTGGTGCGATCTGGCCGGAGTTTCCACCGAGGTAGTTGCTTCCACGCGCAGCGCGAAACAGACGTTCCGCGAGAATATGCTCTTCACTCATCACGGCATCAGCGGGCCCGCGATTCTCCAGATCTCTTCTTACTGGGACGGCAAGGAGCCAATTCACTTCGACCTTGCGCCAGACCGCGACCTCACCGCGGAATTGCGAGCGAGGAGTCCTCGCGACCAATCGAGTTGGAAATTGCTGCTAAGAGAAGCCCTGCCTCGCCGCTTCGCGGATCGCTGGCTCGAAACCTATCCTTTAGCCGGCAACTCCGATCGCGACTTGGCTCACGCCGAGCATCAACTGCATGCATGGGAAGTCAAGCCAGAAGGGACCGAGGGTTACGGAAAAGCGGAAGTCACCGCGGGCGGCGTCGCTACCGTCGAACTTTCCGCCAAGACCATGGAATCCCTGAAAGTGTCCGGCCTTTTTTTCATCGGAGAAGTGGTCGACGTCACCGGCCAACTCGGGGGCTTCAACTTCCAGTGGCTTGGGCGTCCGGATTTTGCGCCGGACAGGCGATGTGAGGATTTCCCGCGAAAAAATGCGGGCACTTGATGCGGCTGTGCTAAATCTCCGCACCTTCCTGCATGAACGGCATACGGGCCAGAATTTCCGCGGCCCGCTCCAGTTGTTTCAGGTCTTCACCGGTGAAGTCTGCGCCCGCGAGCGAAGCATCCAGCCCTTTGCGCGACACTTGCACCACTCCCAGCACATTTCCTCCGGAGCGCGCCACGGGAACGGACATGATCTTCTGAATCGGCATTTGCTCCTGGCTTTGATCTTCTTCCCCGGCTCCCAGCTTGACCGCTTCAAATAGGCTGACATGTTTTACGCGCATAAACGTATTCGACAGAAGTGGAGTCTGAGTCGCTGCAGTCCGGGCTGCAACCGCCGATCCGGTCAGCGGCAGTACACCCGCGGATCGCAGCTCTGGTGGAAAGATAAATCGCAGACTACCCTTTTCTAACCTGAGCAGTGCCACTTCGCTGCGGCGCACACGCAGGGCCTGCGCCAGCTTCAGGCAGACTCGATCCGAACTCGGAGATTCCGAGAGCATGCTCTCCAAGTCGCCGACGCTGGCCTTGGCGGCCTTGGTAGCGAAACCTTGATTGCCGGTCGATGACATAATTGTGGCCTTTAGGCCGTACCCATATCCTGCGGGCACCAGCAACTTTTCGACAAGTTACCGGAGTACTTTTGCTGCTTTCCGGCAACGCAATCTTGGTCCTGTCCAAGCGAGTAACTTTTCTTATGCGGCGGAACGGATTTTTCGATGCCTTGCGGCACAATTCCACAGGCATTCGCGATATAGTTAGATAGATTCTTCTTCGCAACTAGTCGGATAGCGGCTAATCGGAGTACGCGAATGTCGCTTATTCATTACGCAAGACCATTTTTGGAGTTGGGTATCTGTAAGGAGTACTGCATGGCTCGCAAGACAACCGGAAACTCTACCCCCAGTCGCAGCAAGAAAACCGCAGCCTCGATTCAGCCTGCCGCTGTGCAGGTTGCGCCCGAAGTTCCGAAGAATGGGAAGCCGGCCAACCTCGTTCTTGTCGTCCCTGTCAATCTCGAAGAAGAGATTCGCCGCCGCGCCTATGAACTCTACCTGCAGCGCAGAGCGACTGCGGGCGGCGAGAACGGCAACGAGAATCAAGACTGGCTGATTGCGGAGCGCGAAATCCTTTCTCGCCACGGCAGAATGGCACGTCATACGACGGCGTAGATCCGGCCAGGTCCGAGCCTTGAATTCCGGCGAACTCCGAAGATTGCCCACTGGCTCGGTGCGCCGGGCGCGATACGACCCCCGCTCGAACCTGGGTTTGAAATGCCCACGGCGGAGTTACTGCTGTACGGCCTGCACCAGCGCCGGCCTCACCTGTTCGCGCTGAATTTCAGAGGCGTCCCACGCGCCGCCCAGAGCCTTCACCAGGTAGACAGAAGTGGTCATCTGCTGACCGAGCAATTGTGTCGCCAGGCGTTCATTGCTCAGCAGCGTGGATTGCGCGGTAATAACATCGAGGTAAGTTGTAACACCTCCGACATAACGGTCGTTGGCTATGTCCAGCGCGCGGCGCGAGTCGGCGACCGCTGCCTGCTGAGTCTTCATGGCCTGCTCAAGAAACGCGAGACCGGAGAGCCCATCCTCCACCTGCTGAAATGCCACCAGCACCGACTCGCGATAATTGGCGACCGATTCGTCATAGGCCGCGCGGCTGGACGCCAGGTTGGCGCGATTGCGGCCGCCATTAAAAATCGGCTGCAGCAGATCGCCACCCAGCGACCAGAAAGCGCTGGGAGCGGTCACCAGCGTGGCGATGTCGCGGCTTTCCAATCCGCCACTCCCGGCCAATGTAATGTGCGGATAAAACGCTGCCATCGCTAACCCTACCTGCGCATTTTCGAACGCCATCTGGCGCTCGCTGGTAGCAACGTCGGGCCGACGCTCCAGAATCTCAGATGGAACTCCGGTGGGAATCGCCGGAGGTGCGGCATTGAACGGTGCCTCAGCCAGGCTGAAAGCCGACGCGGACTTCCCTACCAGTACGGCGATGGCATGTTCGTATTGCGCCCGCTGCTGCAACACGAGCTGAAGCTGCGTCGCAGTCGAATCCAGCAACGCGGCCTGCTGCGCGACTTCCAGCCCATTCGCGACTCCGCCCTCGTGACGATGGTTGACCAAATCCAATCCTTTTTGCTGGATTTCGACCGACTGCCGTACCACTCCAGCTTCACGATCACTTTCGCGCAGGTTGAAATAGTCGGCGGCGAGTTCGGCGGTCAACACCAGGCGCACATTTTCCAGGTCGGCCGCGCTGCCTTGCAACGAAGCATTGGCCGCCTCCAGATTGCGGCGCACGCGTCCGAATAAATCAAGCTCGTAGCTGACGGAAAACGGGACGGTAAACACGCTCTCGGTGTCAGGCTTGACGGTCTGAGGCGTGCCGCCCTCAAGCGGACGGTTGCCGGAGAAGAGCATGCGCTGCCCGCTGGGATCGGTGCTGAACGTGGGAAAGTACGCCGAGGACGCAATCCGCGCCTGCGCCCGAGCCTGCGAGAGGCGATCCTGCGCCGCTGCCAGCGACTGGTTTGCTTGCAACAGTTGCTGCTCCAGCCGGTCGAGTTCCGCGTCATGAAATATCTGCCACCACGCGCCCTTGGGAATCGCATCCTTCGGAGCAGCCGTTTGCCACGGCCCTTCGCCTTTCCACGTGTCGGGAACTTGCGCGGTGGGGCGCTTATATCCCGGCCCGACGGTGCACGCCACGCCCGCGAGTAATGCCGCAGCGAGCAAAGCGCAACACCCACCACGGAGACGCGGAGACGCGGAGAAGAACGAGGTGGTAACTCTTTTTTTATGAAGCAACGGCGATCCAGTAATGGGCCTACTAAAAAGATCTTCTCCGTGCCTCCGTGCCTCCGTGGTGAGGTTTAGCTTCACGAGCGCGCATCTCCTGCGTTCGGCTTGGCGACGTGCACCTTCTGCCCTTCCTCAAGCGAGTCGGACGGATTGATGATGATCTGATCGCTTACCTCGAGCCCGCCCAGAATTTCGAGCGTAGCGCCGAAGTCGCGCCCAATACTGATCGGGCGCAGATGCACCTTGCCGTCCTTGTCGACGACCGCGACCCGCGGTCCCTCGGCGCGGAACAGCATGGCGTTTACCGGGATCGTAATCCTTGGAACAGAAGTCCCGGTCGCAAAATGCACTTGGCCGAAAGAACCAGGCAGCAGCTTGCCATCTTTGTTAGGAACATCCACTTCCGTGTTCAGCGTGCGCGTCGCGGGATCGATGGCATCGGCGGTGCGAGCTACCGTTCCCAAAAATTTCTGGCCGGGAAACTCCTGGAGCGTAACGTTCGCCTTCATCCCAACCTTGATGTTCGGCGCATACGCCTGCGGCACACTGACGTAAACCCGAAGCGGATCGACGCGTGCGATATCGAACAGCTCTTTGCCAGTCGCTTGCGCGCCGGAATTGATGAGCGCGCCCGGATCGACATTGCGCCGGGTCAGCACGCCGGAAAAAGGAGCGTACACGTTTTTGAAAGACTCGAGTTCTTCGAGGCGACGAACATTCGCGTCCGCTGCTGCCAGGTTGGCTAGGGCCTGCTGGTAGCCGCTCGCTTGCTGGTCGGCTTCCTGCTGCGAAACCGAGTCGGACTTGAGCAGATTCGCCCAGCGGTCAGCGGAGATTTTCGCCAACCCCAGCGCCGCCTTGATCTGTTCGCGGCTGGATCGGGCCTGGGAAAGTTCCTGGTCGATTTCCGGAGTGTCAATCGCCGCCAGCAGCTCACCCTTCTGAATCTTGCTTCCAATGTCCTTGTACCAGCGCAAGAGGTAGCCGTTGGTGCGCGCAAAAATGGGAGATTCCTCAAAGGCCAGCAAATTTCCGGGCAACATCAGTTCGTCATTTCCGGGCTCGGATTCGGGTTGCACCACGGCGACGGTCGGAACCGAAACAGCTTCGGTTTCTTTGGCCAGCGCGTCGCTTTCGCTCTTCTTATTCAGAAAGGTGACTACGCCGGCGGTGATCAGGACAAGCAGCACGGCGCCAATCAGAATCTTCCCCCGGCCCACCGGATTGGGAGCCAGATCGGAAGGCCGATATTCATCCGGGCGCACGGACTCCGTCTCGTTCTGCTCTGTCGTTACGGGCGGCGGTTGTATTGGCATGATTGCGGTCTCCAAAAAAATTCTCTGCTTCTCTACTTCCGCTCCGCCTGCTGCTGTGCCTCGCGGCGGCCATGAATAATCGTAAACACACTTGGCACGAAAAATAATGTGGCGACGGTTGCGAAGAGCAGGCCGCCAATCACGGCGCGGCCCAGCGGTGCGTTCTGCTCTCCGCCCTCTCCGAAGCCCAACGCCATTGGCACCATGCCGATAATCATGGCGAGAGCCGTCATAATGACCGGCCGTATGCGCGTGTGACCCGCTTCGAGCGCCGCTTGCCGCGCGGGCGCTCCCGCATTCATACGGTCGCGGGAAAACGAAACCAGCAGAATCGAATTCGAGGTCGCCACCCCCATGCACATGACCGCGCCCGTCAGCGACGGAACACTGAGCGTCGTCCGCGTAATCAGCAGGAACCAGCAGATTCCCGCCAGCGCTCCCGGCAACGCAGTAATAATGATAAAGGGATCGAGCCACGACTGGAAGTTGACCACGATCAGCAAGTAGACGAGCACAATCGCCCCGATAAGGCCAACGCCCAGGCCGAAGAACGAGGACCGCATCGTCTCCACCTGCCCGCGAACCACAATTTGCGTTCCGCGCGGCAGATGGTCCTGGAATGGTTTGAGCGCCTTCATGATGTCCGACGCGACCCCACCCAGATCGCGCCCCTGCGTGCTGGCATACACATCGATGACCGGCTGCACGTTGTAATGATTGACCACGGCGGGACGCGCCACGGGCGTAAGTTGCGCCAGATTGCCGAGCACCTGCGGAACAGTCTGCGAACTCGCGCCCGTCACCGGCGTGTTCATCAAGTCCTGCAACGATGTCATGCGATACTGCGGCGTCTGGATGGCGATTTGATAACTCACACCGTTCTTTCGATTCAGCCAGAAATTGGGGGCCGTCTGGAAGCTTCCACTTAAGCTGATCAGCACGCTTTGCGCCACATTTTGGGCATTCAGTCCCACCTGATTGATGCGCGTGCGGTCCATGTCGAGGTAGAGAGTGGGCAACCCCAACATCTGTTGCACATGTACGTCGGCGGTGCCGGGAATCTGGCGCAGCCGATTTGCGATTCCCTGCGCGATGTCGTAGTTTCCGCGCATATCGGCGCCCACTACCTGAATATCGACCGGCGCGGGCAATCCAAAATTGAGAATTTGCGACACGATGTCGGCGGGCTGAAAGAAGAACTCCACGCCCGGGAAGCGCGCCGGCAGGACGCGGCGCAACTGGCGCACGTACTGCGCCGTCGCATGATGGTGTTCCGGATTCAGAGAAATCAGGATCTCCGCATCACTCGTCCCAATCACTCCCGAACTGGAGTAGGAAAGATTGATGCCCGAGTAGGGAACGCCGACATTGTCCAGCACCGTCTGCAACTCTTCCGTCGGAATCTCGCTGCGCAGCACGCGCTCCACTTCATCGCACAGACGCGCCGTCTCTTCCACGCGCAGGCCAGGCCGGGCGCGGACGTGCAGCCGAATCAAGCCCGCATCCACCTGCGGGAAAAAGTCCCGCCCCAGAAAGAACACCAGCCCCAGCGATAGAAAACAGAAAGCAGCAAAGCACAACGAGAACAGTTTCCGGTGTTCGAGCGTGGTTTCCAGCAGTTGCCGATAGCTGCCGCGGAATCTCTCAAACCAGCGCTCGAATCCGCGCTGCGATTTTCCCAGAAAGCTTTTCGGCTCGGCGGCACGGTGCTCATGCCCGCGCATGATAAACATCACCATCGTCGGAATCAGGGTTCGCGACAGCAGATACGACGCCAGCATGGCAAAGCTCACCGCTTCCGCCAGGGGCACAAAAAGAAACTTCGCGACTCCGGTCAGAAAGAACATCGGCACAAACACAATGCAGATGCTCAGCGTCGACACGAACGCAGGCACGGCGACCTGTTGCGCACCGTCGAGGATGGCCTTCTTCATCTCCTTGCCCATGGCCAGATTGCGCTCGATGTTTTCGATCTCCACCGTCGCATCGTCCACCAGGATGCCGACGGCGAGCGCCAGTCCTCCGAGAGTCATGATGTTGATGGTTTCGCCGAGCGCGCTCAGCAGAATCACGGAGACGAAAATGGATAAGGGAATCGAGATTGCGATGATCAAGGTCGGACGCCAATCGCCCAGGAAAACCAGGATCATGACGGCGGTAAGACAGGCGGCAATTATGCCCTCCCGCAGGACTCCCTGAATCGACGCGCGCACGAAAAGCGACTGATCGAACAGAGCCTTGATGCTGAGTTGGGGCGCGAGGTCGCGCGGCAGATACTTCGACGGGTCTCGCAACAGCGCCTTTATGCCATCGACGACCGTCAACGTGGAAGAGCCGCCCACCTTATAGATCGACATCAGCGTGCCGCGCACGCCGTCCTGCCGCACGATGTTGGTTTGCACCGCAAATCCGTCGCGCACGTGGGCTACATCGCGCAGGTAAAGCGTAGACGAGTTCGAGGTCTTCACCGGCAGATCGTTGAGTTGGGCGATGGTCTCCGGCGCGCCGTTCATCTCCACGTTGTACTCGGTCGGCCCAATCTTGGTCGTACCCGCCGGCAGAATCAAGTTCTGCGCGGACACCGCATTGACGATGTCGATGGGCGCCAACCCGTAGGCCTGCAGCTTGGCGGAATCCAGGTCCACCTGCACCTGGCGCGGCTTGCCGCCGTATGGCCACGGAGTGGCCGCGCCCTGCACCGTGACCAACTGCGTACGCAGAAAATTGTTCCCCATATCGAACAACTGTTGCTCCGGCAGCGTCTTGCTGCTCAAGCCCAGTTGCACAATTGGCGTCGTGGATGCCGAATAAGTTATGACCAGCGGCGGGGTCGTGCCCGGAGGCAGCCCGCGCAGGATGGTCTGGGACATCGCCGTCACCTGTGTCACGGCCATGGAAATGTTGACGCCAGGCCGGAAGAAGATCTTGATCACGGCTTTTCCGTTCAGCGACTGCGACTCCTGATGCTCGATGTCGTTGACCGTGATCGTGTATCCACGCTCGGCGTTGCTCACGATCCGGTCCGCCATCTCACTCGGCGACATGCCGTCGAAGCTCCACACCACGCTGACCACGGGAATGTTGATTTCGGGAAAAATGTCGACCGGGGTGCGCAGGATGGTGAGGGGCGTAAGAATGATGATGAGCAGTGCCATCACCACAAACGTATAAGGACGGCGAAGCGCTAATGCAACAATCCACATAAGACTGGCGAAAACTGGTAATGCCGAAACCCAATACTAGCGGGAACCGTACTGCCGGCGCTGCGGCCCCCACACCGGCCTGCGCACTAGCAAATTGAGATTCAAAACACTACGTTTCGGATTTAAATTATATTACACTCTAGCCATGGCTCAAAACCATATCCCACACGCCGGCGCCCGGAACAGAAGTAACGGCGCGAGCGGAAGCAACGGAACGAACGGGAAGCGCCCGCCCGGACGCCCTCGCAGTGAGGAATCGCGTCAGTCCATCCTGCGAAGCACGCTGAAACTCCTCAAGCAGGACGGTGGATTCGCCGAGCTGAGCATTGAAGCTGTCGCCGCCGACGCCAATGTGGGCAAGACAACTGTCTATCGTTGGTGGCCGACCAAGGCCGCCCTGGTCGCCGACGCCTTCTCTGCCAGTGCCGACGACGAACTCCGCTTCCCGAATACTGGCTCCGTGCATACTGACATGAGCCTGCAAATGAGGCGCGTGATTCGCATCTTCCGCTCCAAGCGCGGCAAGGTCGTGGCGGCGTTGCTCGCCGGAGGCCAATCGGATCCGGAGTTGATCGAGGCCTTTCGCGACCGATTCCTCTGGCCCAGACGCAAACAGGCCTATCAAACTCTGCAGCGTGGCATCGACCGCGGCGAACTGCCCGTCGGCAGCGACCTCGACCTCATCCTCGACTCGCTCTACGGACCAATCTACATGCGTTTTCTGATCCGGCACGGCAAGCTCGACGAAAACTTCGCCGACGAAATTTGCGGGTTGGTGCTGAAAGGTTTGAAACGCCGGCCTCACGGCAAAAATTAGAGACCGCTGAAACCTGCCGCGACCCGCACCACAACCATGGGAACGACCCCAACCCCTAAGCCGTTTACCTGCTAAAACTTACCGTTTGAGCGCCAAATCCGCCCGGTGCCTGATTGGACTTGCGAGAAGCAACCTCCAAGGTTAGAATTTAAATGCGACCGAAACAGTCGGAATTGAATCCGACTATAAAGGTCGGCATTCGGCCCCATGCTGAAACTAACCAAAAAAGCGGACTACGGCCTCATGGCCATGAAGCATCTGGCCGAGCACGCCGACCGGGGCGCATGCAGCGCCAAGGATGTTGCCGAGGCCTATGGCATCCCGCAGGAAGCGCTGGCAAAGATCCTGCAACGGCTGGCCAAGGTCGGTTTGATACGGTCCCAGCATGGCATGAACGGCGGCTACACGCTGACGCGGGATCCGAAGATGATTTCCGCGTTCGAAGTGATCAAGGCCATCGACGGCCCGCTGTTCATTACGTCGTGCGTCACTGTTCGCGGCGAATGCGGTCAGAGCGGTCGCTGCACGATTCGTGAGCCGCTGCGCAAAGTGAATGAAAGCATCGAGCAGGTGCTGAAGAACATCATGATTTCCGAGATGAAGGAAGAGCCGGAAGTTCTCCAGGTCAAGAAGCTGGAGACCAAAGGGCCGGCAGAGTTGATAACCATTTCGTAGCTTGGATTAAAGAACCAGGTTCGTATCAGGGCATCGCTTTAGCGATGCCACAAGTCGGTAAGTATCAGTGGCCCCTTTAGGGGTTGGGCAATGTGCATTCTTGCCCGCGAGTTTAGGCTTTTCAAGGAGCAAAGCAATCATGAGCACGAATGGAAAAAAGGCGACCCCCAACGCTACGGAACAGCACGCGGCTCCCGCTGGGATCAAGCTGCCCATCTACATGGATAATCACGCGACCACGCCCATGGATCCGCGGGTTCTCGATGAAATGCTGCCCTACTTCATGGAAAAGTTCGGCAACGCCGCCAGCCGCAATCACCCGTTTGGATGGATAGCGGAAGAAGCGGTCGAGTTGTCGCGTGAGCGTATCGCGAAGCTGATCGGCGCGACCCCGAAAGAGATCATCTTCACCTCGGGCGCCACCGAAAGCGACAACCTGGCAATCAAGGGCGTGGCGGAGATGTACCGCGAGAAGGGTAACCACATCATCACTGAGGTTACCGAGCACAAGGCCGTGCTCGACACCTGCAAGCATCTTGAGAAACTCGGCTTTCGCGTGACCTATCTGCCGGTGCAGAAGGATGGGTTGATCGACCTCGACGACCTGAAGCGCGCCATCGACGACAAGACGATTCTGGTCACGATCATGGCGGCCAACAACGAGATTGGCATACTGCAACCGATTGCGGAAATCGGCAAGCTATGCCGGGAACGCGGCGTGGTCTTCCATTCCGACGCGGTACAGGCAATTGGCAAAACTCCGATCGACGTGAACAAGATGAACCTCGATGTCGCGTCCATCACCGGACACAAGCTGTACGGGCCGAAAGGCGCGGGCGCGCTTTATGTGCGCCGCAAGAATCCGCGAGTGCAGTTGGTGGCGCAGATTGACGGCGGCGGGCACGAGCGCGGAATGCGCTCCGGAACACTCAATGTTCCCGGCATCGTCGGCCTCGGCAAGGCGTGCGCCATCGCGCACGAAGAGATGCCGCAGGAATCCTGCAAAATGGCGGGCCTGCGCAACCGGCTCAAAGACAGCATCATGAGCCGCCTTGATGAGGTGTACATCAACGGCTCCATGGAACATCGCCTCCCCGGCAATCTGAACATCAGCTTTGCCTATGTGGAAGGCGAGTCGCTGCTGATGGGCATCAACGATATCGCGGTTTCGAGCGGTTCGGCGTGCACCTCGGCAACGCTTGAGCCATCTTATGTATTGAAGGCGCTCGGTACGGGCGACGATCTGGCGCACAGCTCGATCCGCTTCGGCATCGGGCGCTTCAACACGGAAGCGGAGATCGATTACGTGGCCGACCGCGTGGTTGAAACAGTACTGCGTCTGCGCGAACTGTCGCCGCTCTACGAAATGGCGAAAGAGGGTGTGGACTTGAAGAGTGTGAAGTGGGCGGCGGAAGCGCACTAAGCGGCAGAAGAGCGTTGAGCACGCTTCTGAAGGAGTGGGGTTCGTATCAGGGCATCGCTTCAGCGATGCCGTAAGAGTTTCGAAATGAAAAGCCCCTTTAGGGGCCGGGCATAGAAAAGTTCTCAAGGAGATTGCAGATGTCATATAGCGATAAAGTGATCGATCACTACAACAATCCACGCAACGTGGGCTCAATGGACAAAAAAGATGCCGATGTGGGCACCGGCCTGGTCGGTGCGCCTGAGTGCGGCGACGTGATGAAGCTGCAGATCAAGGTTAACCCGCAGACCAACATCATCGAAGACGCCAAGTTCAAGACCTTCGGCTGCGGCTCGGCGATTGCGTCGTCTTCGCTTGCGACCGAGTGGGTCAAGGGCAAAACGGTTGACCAGGCCCTAGAGATCAAGAACACCGAGATCGTGAAGGAACTGGCCTTGCCGCCGGTGAAAATTCACTGCTCGGTGCTGGCCGAAGATGCGATCCGGGCCGCCATCGGCGACTGGAAAAAGAAGCAGGAAACCGCGAAGCCCGTGGAAGTGCGGGCAGCGCAGTAGAATTGCTACTGGCTACTAGCTTCTAGCCACTAGCGAGCCCGAGACAGTAGAATTGCTACTGGCTACTAGCTTCTAGCGAGCCCGAGACTCGGAACTTCTGGGTTTGGTTGCTAGAAGCCGGTAGCTAGAAGCCAGAAGCGCCCTGCCCCTATGGGAGACACACTCAAAACCGTAGCGCCACCCTCCGCACCCACGGCTCCGGCCAAGGGCATCCAGGTCACCGACAACGCGCTCAAGAAGATTCGCTCAGCCATGGTGAAAGAAAACGTTTCGCCGGAGCAGGGTGGGCTTCGTTTGGGCGTGCAGGGCGGCGGATGCTCGGGCCTGACTTACAACATACGGTTCGATACGCAACCGCGCGAGCGCGACCGTGTGTTTCAGTTCGGAGATGTGCGGGTTTTTGTGGACCCGAAGTCCTTCATCTATCTGCACGGGATGACTCTCGATTACCACGAAACCCTGATGCAGCAGGGGTTCGTGTTCGTGAACCCGAACTCAACCAAGTCCTGCGGCTGCGGGAGTTCTTTCTCGTAGTAGAAGTGTTGCGAGGATGGCGAGGGCGGGCCGTGCGCTCGCCTTAAATTTTGTATGGCAAACATAGAATCCAAGTCGTCGTTGATCATTCCGGGACATGCGCCCGAAGAGGCGACCCCAAGTTGCTGGTCGTGCGGCACCATGCGCGCGGTGCACTTCTGCAGTTCGTGCGGCAAAGTACAGCCGCCGGTCCCGGTGGACTATTTCACCTTCTTTGGATTTCCGCGCAAGCTCAACCTTGACACCTCCGAACTGGAAAAAGAGTTTTACGCGCTGAGTCGCCGGCTGCATCCTGATGTCTTCGGGCAGGCTGACGACAGGGAACGTACCTGGAGCCTGGAACAAAGTTCCATGCTCAACGACGCGTACCGCACGCTGAAAGATCCGATCAAGCGTACTGAATATCTGCTGCGCCTCGAAGGCGTCGAACTCGGAGAGCAATCGAAACAAGCGACCGAAAAGGCTCGCGCAACCGGCGAATTGAAGAAACAGGTAGTGCCTCGCGATCTTTTGGAGGAAGTTTTCGAACTCAACCTGCATCTGGAAGAACTGCGACTCCAGAAAAAAATGCGCGAAGATGATCCCGCTTTACTTGAGGAAATCGGCAAGGCCAAGCTTTCGCTGGAAGAAAAATACGACGCACTCTTCAACGAACTCAAGACCGAGTGGAACAACTGGGACAAATCCCTGGACAGCGGAACCGAAGAGGATCGCCGGAAAATTCTGGCCAAAATGCTGGATGTACTCAACCGCAGAAATTATGTCCGAAACTTGGTACGAGACGTGAACGAGGCAATGGAATAGGAACAATTGGTAATTTGTGATTTGTAATTTCCAATTTGAGAGCAACGCATCGTCGGAAATCCAAATTACAAATTACAAATCAGAAATTACAAATGTCTTCTGATCACATCGTCGGCATCGATCTCGGTACCACGAACTCGCTCGTGGCCTACATGCAGGGAGATTCCCCTGTCGTCATCCCCGGAGAAGACGGATTGAATCTTGTCCCCTCGGTGGTGGCGCTCGACCAGAATAACCAGGCCGTAGTGGGCAACGCCGCGCGCCGGTATCTGATCGAAACGCCGGAACGGGCTGTCTACTCGGTCAAGCGTCTGATGGGGCGCGGCCTCGAGGATATACAGGACGAGCTGAAGCTGTTTCCCTTCCAGTTGGCGGAAGATCTTCAAGCGGGAGAGGTTCTGCGCATCAAGATTGGTGAGCGAACCTACACACCACCTGAGATTTCGGCGCTGGTGTTGCGCCAGCTGAAGCGCAATGCCGAGCGTTTTTTCGGAGCGCCCGTAACCCATGCGGTCATAACTGTCCCCGCATACTTCAATGACGCGCAGCGGCAGGCGACGAAAGATGCCGGCCGCATCGCCGGGCTGAATGTTTTGCGGCTGGTGAACGAACCGACGGCAGCATCGCTCGCTTACGGCCTGGACAAAAAGAAGCACGGCATCGTGGTGGTTTACGATCTCGGCGGCGGCACATTCGACATCTCGATTCTCAAGCTGCACGACGGCATCTTCGAAGTGATTGCCACCAACGGCGATACGCATCTCGGCGGAGACGACATCGACAATCTTCTGATCGCAATCGCGCTCGACGACATTCGCGGCGACCTCGGAATCGATTTCCGGTGCGATTTTCGGAATGATGCTCGGCGCAGCGGAGAAACCGTAGCACGCATCCGCCAGGCCGTGATTGAGGCCAAGATTGCGCTTTCGTCGCAGCCCACGGCGAAGCTTGATGTCGATTTGCCCGGCGGAAAGAAGTATCAGCGAGAGATTTCGCTCGAGGTTTTCGAGCAGATGATTCAGCCGATCATTGACCGCACGGTCGGTCCCTGCAAGCAGGCCCTCAAAGACGCAGGTCTGAAGCCGGAACAAATCGACGAGGTCGTGCTGGTCGGGGGCTCCACGCGCATTCCAAAGGTGCGCCGTTTGGTGCAGGATCTGTTTGGACGCGTGCCGCACACGGATTTAAATCCCGACGAAGTGGTTGCGCTCGGCGCGGCCGTGCAGGCGAATATTCTGGGCGGCGGCTCTGAAATTACGAAAGAGATGCTGTTGCTCGACGTAACCCCCCTGTCTCTGGGAATCGAAGTGGCGGGCGGCGTGACCGATAAAATCATCCTGCGTAATTCGACGGTACCGGCTTCGGCAACGCAGTACTACACGACCCAGGTGGATGGCCAGACCAATGTCGCGATTCACGTGTTGCAAGGCGAACGCGAACTGGCGCGGGATTGCCGGTCGCTGGCACGCTTCGATCTGAAGGGCGTTCCACCCATGCCCGCCGGCATGCCGCGCATTGAAGTGAAGTTTCTGATCGACGCTAACGGCATTCTGCGCGTCTCGGCGCGCGAGCAACGCAGCGGAAAAGAAGCTGAAATCGACGTCCAGCCCAGCTACGGACTCACCGACGAACAGGTCGAGAACATGCTGCTCGAATCGTTCGACTATGCAGAAGAGGATTTCCGGCAGCGGCAGATCATTGAGGCGCGACGCGAAGCAGACACGATCCTGACAGCGCTCGCGAAAGGAAAGAAGAATCCGGCTTGGCAAGAGCTCACAAGCGAGGAACGCAGCCACGTCGAGACGCTGGAGAAAGCTCTTGCCGCGGTGAAGGATGGCGATGGCAATAATGTCGATTATCACGCGATCCGCGCAGCCATTGACGCGCTGAATGAGGCTACGATGCATTTGGCGGAATTAATGATGGATACCGCCGTTTCAACCGCGCTCAAGGGCAAAACCATGGACGACACCGACCTGGCCGAAGGGCCGCAGGCCGGCCATCCGGTGGCGAAGGCAGAATTTAAATGAAGCAGGTTTCAAGGTTTCAACGTGAAACCCAAGCTTGCAACTCCGAAACTTTGAAACATGGGGTCTTACATGTCTGAACAAGAAACGCAGGGAACCGGAACCACCACAATGGATGCTCCCGGTGAAAACACGGTGCAGGTCACCTTTCTTCCCGAAGGCAAGACGGTGACCTTTGAACACGGCAAGCTGCCTTATAAAGACCACGGCAAGGAAGAGTCGCTGCTCGATGTAGCGTTGAACTTCGGCATTCATCTCGATCATGCTTGCGGAGGAAACTGCGCCTGCACCACCTGCCACGTCTGGGTGAAGGAAGGTGCCGACTTGATCTCGGAGATGGAAGATGACGAAGCCGACAAGCTCGACATGGCCGCCGATCTTCAGCTAAACTCGCGCCTTGGATGCCAGACGGTGATCAAGAAGCCGGGCAAAGTGGTCGTGGAAATTCCGGCGTGGAACCGGAATTACATTTCGGAAGAGCATTAGAAAGCCAGATCTTAAGCTTTCCGCTCTTATCTTTCGGCTAAACCGTGATCGGGTTGGTTGAGCGAACGACTAATAATTAAGAGGAGCACTGATTCATGCCAAAAGAACTCACCTGGAGCGATCCTGAAGACATCGGGATTCTGCTCTCTGAAACCTATCCGAAGCTCGACCCGCTCACGGTTCGTTTCACCGACCTGCACAGGTATGTAATCGCGCTTCCCGGCTTCAAGGACGACCCAGCGACCTCGAACGAAGCCAAGCTGGAAGCAATTCAGATGGCGTGGCACGCAGAAGTTCTCGACCGAACCCAGGGATAGGCTCAGCTGTTCCAGCAACACGAAAACTCAGCGCACGCCCACCGTATTGGGAAGCGCATCTTCCACGCTCGCCTCGCGTAAAAACTTCGCCGCCTCTTCGGGTGGTGTGGGATTGATGTAGAAACCGGTTCCCCATTCAAATCCCGCCGTCTTGGTCAATTTGGGCATGAATTCGATATGCCAGTGGTAATACTCGTTGGCCGAATCCTGCGCCGGCGACGTGTGTACGACCAGGTTGTACGGTGGATTATCGAGCACGCGGTCAGCTTTCATCAGCAACTGCTTGAGTGCTTTCGCGAGATTTTCAAACATGTGCGACGACGAGTTCTCGAAGGCAGACTCGTGGGTCTTGGGAAGGATCCAGGTTTCAAAGGGAAACCGCGGAGCATACGGGGCGAGAGTAAGAAAATCTTCGTTCTCCGCCACGACGCGGCTGCCGTTGTCGATGTCCTGCCGGATGGCGTCGCAGAAGACGCAGCGCTCTTTGTAGATGTAATACTGCTTGGCTCCCTGCAGTTCCTCTACCACGTAAATGGGCACAATCGGCAACGCGATCAGCTGCGAGTGCGAGTGCTCGAGCGAGGCGCCGGCTGCCTCTCCGTGGTTCTTGAAAAGCAGAATGTATTTGAATCGCCGATCTTTCTTGAGATCGAGAATACGATCGCGGAAGGCCCACAGAACGTCTTCGATTTTTTTCGCGGGAAGCATGGCCAGGCTTGAATTGTGGTCGGGCGTTTCGATGACCACTTCGTGGGCGCCGATCCCATTCATTTTGTCAAACATTCCCTCGGCCTGCTTATTCAAGTTGCCTTCAATGCCGAGTGCAGGGAACTTGTTCGGAACCACGCGAATCGTCCAACCCGGACTGTCTTTCTGAGGAGGATTGCTGTTGGTGCTGGGGCGATACGCCAGGATCTCCGGCGGGGTCTTGCTCTCATTGCCGTAGCAGAAGGGGCAGAATCCGCCCTTGATCTTCACAGCTTCGCGCACAAAGTCGTTAGGCCGCTTGGCGCGATCCGTGGAAATAATCACCCACCGGCCCACGATGGGGTCTTTTCTTAGTTCAGGCACGTACTAAATCCTTTCAGTAGGAGTCCCCAAACCTACGATTGTACGACACGGAAAACGCATTTTGAAACAACTCGAATGAGGGCCGGCTGTAGCCGCGCTCATAGTATACGGCGACCACGTCGAACCGCCACTGGCACGAAGCGGGCATGTGGCGCAGGAAATCGCGGGCCACCAGCGATAACTCCCTTTGTTTATCGTGATCTACAGCGGCTTCGGCGGGCTTGACGTCACGCGTCGTCCGCGTCTTCACTTCGATAAAACACAAGACGTCCAGCTCCCAGCCGACGAGATCGACTTCGCCGCGATGATGCGGGGAGCGGTAGTTGCGCGCAATGATCGTGTAGCCCCGCCGGCGAAGATAGAAATAAGCGTCCTCCTCGCCGCGTCGGCCGGTACGCTGGTGCGCGGGCAAGTCCTCCTCCGCAAGCGTTCTAGCTGCCAGCCAGTCCAGTGCGTGTACTGTGGCTTGCGTCAAGCGTCCGGCGAACATGGAAAACCCCATTTCACCCTAGCTTGGACCAACCGCGAGTTATGTGATCCTGATCACCGCGCGTCCGGTACAATTCGCCGCTCGCGCTCTTAGTGGTCTCTGGGTTTCGTATCAGGATATCGCTTCAGCGATAGCGTAGTTTTCTTCGAAATCCGATGCCACTTAGGGCTGGGCCTCGACATCAAACTTCTTCCGCATCCCGCTGTGCATCTGAGCAACTGTAGAGACGCGGCAAGTCGCGTCTCTACGACATGAAGCTAACCTCGTCCCCGACGCGGATCGTCCCCGGCGTGAGAATCTGCGCCCGCAATCCTCCGCGGTGCAACAGACCCTTGATCACCGGCTTCCCAGTTATTTTCTCCAAGTAATCGCAAGGCTCGCACAGGCGGATGCCGCGGATGCGCACATCGCCGATGGCAAACTCCCTCCCCACCATGTGATTCAGTGGTACGTTGCGCGTCACGATATTGCGGCGAGCCTCGCCCGGAGCAAGCTCTACGTGATAGTCCCGCCGCAGCGCCTCAATCGCTTCCGCCTCAATCAGCGTGAGTTCGTAATCCGGCTCGGGCTTGTAGAAGGTGCCGAGCTTCAGCGCGTATCGATCCCCCTCAAGCCCCGCGCCCGGAATCGCCGCCGCCTGAGCAACAGATTGCATCGGTCCCTGGGCGGCGGAGGCGATGTGAATTGATTCCACCGTTCCGTTCCACATGGCGCACCTCCGGCGATTACGCGTTCTTCTCAGCTTCAATGATCTAAGCTTCAATGATCTAAGTTTCCATCATCTAAGCTTCAACGATCGCGATCGACTCTTCCAGCGCATCCATGGCAACGTCGGCTTCGTCTTTGCTGACGACCAGCGGCGGCGCAATGCGAATCGTGCTCGGACCGCAGCCTAGAAACAGAATGCCGCGCTCGAACGCCAGCTGCACGATCCGGTCGCGCTCGCTGACGCCATACTCGCGCGTCTTCTGGTCTTTCACGATCTCGACGCCGATCATCAGGCCGCGTCCGCGGACGTCGCCGACGATCTTATGCTTCTTCGGCCAGTCGGCCATGCGCTTCAGCATGTGGTCGCCGACTTCCCGCGAGTTCCTGAGCAGCCCTTCTTTCTCGATCACATCGAGCGTGGCCAGCGCCGCGGCAATGCAGACGGGGTTCCCCCCGAAAGTCGACGCGTGCGAGCCGGGGACCCAGTCCATGATCTCGGCCTTGCTCATGGTGATGCCGAGCGGCATCCCGGAGGCAATGCCCTTCGCGATGCAAACGATGTCGGGATGCACGCCCGTGTGCTCGACCGCAAACCACTTGCCCGTGCGGCCGATGCCAGTCTGCACTTCGTCCAGCACCAGCAGGATCCCGTGCTTGTCGCAGATGCGGCGCAGTTCCTGCATGAAGATCGCTGGAGCGATGACGTATCCGCCTTCGCCCTGGATCGGCTCGACAAAAATGGCCGCGACTTCTTCCGGCGCGAGCGTGGTCTTAAACAGTTTGTCTTCGATGTAGCGTGCGCAGCCGAGCGCGAATTTCTCGGCATCCTGCGGGCCGTCCGCACAGCCGCGATATACATCGGGATAGCGCACGTGCGTAACTCCGGGCACGAGCGGCGAGAAGCGCCGCTTCTGCTGCGGCTTCGAGGCCGTCAGCGAAAGCGCGCCCATGGTCCGTCCGTGGAAAGCCCCGAAGAAGGCGATCATCTGCTGCCGCTTGGTGTGATAGCGCGCCAGCTTCAAAGCGCACTCGATGGCTTCGGCTCCGGAGTTTCCGTAGTAAATCTTGTGCGGCCCCGGCATAGGCGCAATCTTCGACAGCCGTTCGGCCAGCGTCACCATGCCCTCGTAGTAGAAGTCGGTGCCCGACATGTGGATCAGTTCGCCCGCCTGTTTCTGAATGGCCGCAACCACCTCCGGATGGCAATGGCCGGTCGAGGTCACAGCAATCCCAGCGGAAAAATCGAAGAACTCATTTCCATCCACGTCTTCGACCACAATTCCGCGCCCGCGCTTGGCCACCATCGGATACGTGCGCGTGTAGGAAGGTGAAATGTATTTCTCATCGCCCGCGAGAACGCGCTTGGCATTAGGGCCAGGAATCGCAGTCTTGAGCTTGGGGCCGGCGGTCAAAGTCTTGGTGGTCATGGAGTCCTCCAGATCAGTTCTCAGTTCCCGTTTCTCAGTGGTTATTAGGCCGACGTACAAGCAGCGTAGCTGCTTCAGCTAGGAGCTAAAAGCGATTAGCAACGAAGGGATAAGATAATTAGTCGCAGCCAAAGAGATTGGCGCGCACATGCGAAGGCAGAAAAGAAAGGTACCGGCGGGGACAAGCGCTTCCCTCAATCCAGCACGCCCCGGGAAGCGAAATGTAGCCGTTCGAACGCATAGTAGCTACAAACATTATATCCCGGGTTTGATCGCGGCGTAACACCCGGAAGGACAAGCCCAAGAGGTCGCCTTGCCTCACCGCGCAGCTCGGCAAACTGCTAGGTCGAGATCGTCGCCGGCTTTGCCTGTTCTTCGAACACGAACCGATCGCCGAGCAGGAAATTCAACAACGAACAAGCGACGATCGCAACACAATTCGACACGACATAGTTGAACTTCAGTTTGCCCACCAACAGCCGCATCAGCACGAGATTCCCGACAATCGACACCGCGCCGTTACTGGCGTTGAACTTCGCCAGCCTGATCAAGGAGTGAGCCAGTCGTGCAGCCGGCCTATCCGCCCAGGTGAAGCGCTCGTGCCATACGAAGTTGTGGATCACCGCGATCTCAACCGCCAGTCCCGTAGCCAGGAGATAATCCAGCTTCAGCCAGGAGCGGAAAACGGCCAGCGCCGCCAATTGCACGCCGATGCCGATTCCACCCACAGTGTTGAACTTCATCCAGCGGAAAAAGGTCCGATTCGTCTGAGAACAGCGAACCGGCAGCTGAGAACCATCCGCCTTCATCGGATTCTCTCTTCGCGGTAAAGCCGAAACGTATTCTTCAGTGTGGCCACAACCAGCATCAGCAGCATTCCAGCCAATCCAATCGCTCCGCCAATATCAAACAGCCGGTAGCGCCCGTGAATCACCCATGCCCACCGGAACAGGGCAAGGTTGCCAACTATCAGCAAAACGCGCAACTCAGTCGGACCGAAGTGCCACATTGAAAGATGGAACTCACCGAGCGTATATGTCGCCAGATACGATTGGACCGAAAGCAAGAGAAACACAATCAGCAACCCAATCGCAATCGCCGGCCGCATATAGCCGGAAAGAGCCAGCCCGCCCATCATCGCCACCGCACCAATGGAATCGATCATGTGGTCCACATAAAAGCCGTAGCGCGGCCTCTGCTGCTGGCGGACGCGTGCCAAGGTTCCGTCGAGGCTGTCGCCGAACCAGTTCACGGCGAGACAAACAATCGCCGCAAGCAGCATGCGGCGATCGCGGCTCGCGAGCGCATAGCAGACGCCGGTCGCTATTTGGGCGGCAAACCCGAGCAGAGTCAAATGGTCGGAATTCACCCACGCCGGCATGCGCTCGGCCATCCAGATGAGAACCCGCTTCTCGACGGCAGCCAGGAAACTTCCGTGGACGCGCGTCGCCTGCCGGAAATTGGCGCCGCGCGGCGCAGTCAAGACAGGTTCGCTCACACGGGGATTATAGCCTTTGCGCGCGGCGACCCCGCCCGCGTGCGGTCGCGATTTCAACCTAAGCCAATTGCCATTCCCGATTCCAGCCCGCCGATAACTCTCCCACCAACCGCCAGATGCGTTAATCTGCGAAGGATGCGTCTGTTGCGCTTCTTCCGGCCATCACACCAGCACACCGCCTTTTCGGCGACGCTGCTGCTGATGACGACCATCACGCTCTCGCGCGTGATCGGATACGTCCGCGAGGCCTACATCGCCTACGCCTTCGGCGCCGGACAGCAGACCGACGCCTACGTCGCCGCCTTCACCCTGCCCGACTGGCTCAACTACATCGTCGCCGGCGGCACCGCCTCGATCACGTTCATCGCCATCTACACCCGGTTTCTGGCGGAAAAGCGCGAACCGGATGCGCAGAAAACTTTCTCCATCATCATTACCGTAATGACCACGGTGCTGATCGCGGGCACCATCCTGGCCGAGATCTTCACGCCGCAGTTCGCCGCTTGGATGTTCCACGGCTTCACGCCCGAGCAGATGCGGCTCTGCGTTCATCTCACGCGCATCCTGCTCCCGGCGCAGATCTTCTTTTATGTTGGAGGAGTCGTTTCGGCGGTGTTGCTCTCGCACCGTTTGTTCTTGTTGCCGGCATTCGGCCCGCTGATCTACAACGTGTTCATCATCGCCGGTGGAGTCATCGCCGGGCGCCAGATCGGAATCGCCTCCCTTGCCTTCGGCGCCCTCGCCGGCAGCATCGCCGGCCCATTTCTGATCAACGCGCTAGGAGCAGCCAAAATTGGCACCGGATACCGCCCCTCGTTCGATTTGAAGAATCCCGCTTTCCGCCAGTGGGTGCGGCTCTCCATCCCGCTGATGCTGGGCGTTTCGCTCGTTACCGCCGACGACTGGATCCTCCGCTACTTCGCCTCGAGTGGAATCGGCGACATCGCAAGGCTGAACTATGCCAAACGTCTCTTCGCGGTTCCCATCGCAATTCTCGGACAAGCCGTAGGCCAGGCGTCGCTCCCCTTTTTCTCGCGCCTGTTCGGAGAAAAAAAGTTCGAGGAATTCGCCGCCACCGTGAATGCTTCCGTCTATCGCATCACGGCTGCTTCGCTGCTGATCACCGGCTGGATGATGGCCATAGCCCTTCCGCTCATCGATCTCGTCTACCGCCGCGGGCGCTTCACCTTTGCAGATTCCGAATCCACGGCCCTCTACTTTTTCGTGTTTTCACTCTCGCTGGCTTTGTGGTCCTGTCAGGCGCTTTATGCCCGCGCGTTTTACGCCTCTAGCAATACGCTGACTCCGATGATCGCCACCAGCCTCATCACTCTCGTTTCTCTACCCATGTACGCGCTGTTTTTTCGGACGCTGTCGGTCACCGGACTGGCCATCGCCTCCGACCTAGGCATTACTGCCAACGCCTTGGCCATCGCCCTGCTCCTGCATATTCGCGGCATGGTGCCGCTCGGCGGGATGAACTGGAAAGAATTAGGGAAGGCTGCGCTAGTGGGCGCCGTTTCCGGCGGATTGAGTCATGAAGTCATGCGCACCATCTCACTCGATGGCAGCCGCCGCGCCGATCTCCTCGCTCTCGCGCTCGGCTCTCTAACCTGGGCTGCAGCCGTCGCCGCAGGACTCTGGTTGTTGCGTTCGGAATTACCGGCAGACCTCCGCAGAAAAAGATCCGCTCCTTTCCCGGGCGTCGCGGAGAGCGAAGCCGCGGAAACCATGGCGACAGGCAAGGAACCGTGAGCCCGCACGTGTGGGGATGGCACGTGTGGGGACGGGCGCCCTCGCCCGTCCAAGCCGAGCGCAGCTCGGCAACTGCCTATGCTCGCAGCAACTTTGGATTCGCGATGGTCGCCGTTCGTCCTTCGCTAGGCGACCTCTCAGCCCTAAGCAGAGGACAAAACAAACGGGCCCCGGAAAGAGGCCCGTTTCCCAAACATTTTTCCGCCCGCCCGATTAATACGTCAGCGAGCGACAAAGAGCGAACCACGAACAGCGATTCTACGCCCGCGCCGCGAGCGCCGGTTCCGGCGACGCAGTCGAAGGACTCTTCGTCGCTTCTTCCGGCTTCGAGTCGGTCTTTGCTCCCGCTGTTCCCGCTTTGCGGATGTCGATGCCGCCCTTGAAGAAGGCGCCGTCTTCAATCGAAATGCGCGCCGCCACGACGTCGCCGGTCAGTGAACCGTCACTGCGGATATCCACCCGGTCGCTCGCGGTCAAATTGCCCCGCACCTTGCCGAGCACCACGATTTCTCGCGCGCTGATGTTTGCCGCCACCACTCCATTGCGGCCAATCGTTACGCGATTGCCGGAGAGGTTGATCGATCCCTCCACCCGGCCATCGATATACAAAGATTCGGAACCGGTCACTTCACCTTTAATCACCAGCGACTTGCCAATCGTGGCTTGGTCCGAAGTGGTGGTCGTAACCGGGCGCGGCACTGCCGCAGGCTCGCCCGCGCTCATAAGCGGTGCCGTCGTCGCCGCGGTCGTGCTCGGACGCTCCGGCTCAGTTGGCCGGGAGGGTGTCGCAGGTTGATTCGTGGGCTTCCACATTGTCGTCGAAATCCTTTCCTTTAACAGCGGATTCTGAATCAGCGCCGCATTTCATGGGCCAAATCAAATTGTACTCCTCGGTAATCGCCGTGCCCTGTGGAAATCCAGCCTTCTTATTGATTCTCATAGTTCCCCCCGTGGTTCCCCCGGGGACCGCATGATCGGCCCTGCCTCGACCGTGTAAGCCCTTCCCGCCCTGCGGTAATTCCGCGATAGTATGGAGCCGTGGGCACACCCAGTCCGTGTGTCATCCCTGACGAGGAATCCATGACTTCAACCCCGATGGCTTCAACCGCGACCGCCTCCCTCCGGCCCCAGCCCGGAGAATACGCTCCCTACTACGACCGCTACATTTCGTTGGTCCCCGGCAACGACGATCTTGCCGCGCTGACCGCGCTCGAGAACCAGCGCCGCCAGATGCTTCTCCTTCTCTCCGGATGCACCGAGGCCGACGGCGATCTCCGCTACGCGCCTGAGAAGTGGAGCCTGAAGGAAGTGCTTGGCCACATCAACGATACCGAGCGCATCATGAGCTACCGGGCCCTGCGCATTGCGCGCGGCGACCAGACTCCCATCGAAGGCTTCGAGCAGGACGACTACGTCCGCGACGGCCCATTCGCGCGCCGTACATTGGCCGACCTGATCGAAGACTACATAGCCGTGCGCCGAGCCACCGTGTCGTTGTTCCACAATCTGGACGAGGCCGCCTGGGCCCGCCGCGGCGTGGCCAACAAGAACGAGATCAGTGTGCGTGCCCTAGCCTACATCATCGCCGGCCACGAACTGCATCATCGGCGGATCATCGAGGAGAAGTATTTGAAATAGGTCCCAGGTGTCAGGTGTCAGGTCTCAGGAAATGCGCCGGAGCGCACCGAGATGCCCCGAGCCCTAACCCTGAGACCCGAGACCTAGGACCTGAGACCGGATGTCACGCAACCTGCTTGTCGGCCGCCTGACCATGCATCGCGACGGTTTCGGCTTCGTGATCCCCGAAGCCGCGTCGCTCGATGCCAGTCTCAAGGCCCGCCTCGCCGGCGATGTCTTCATTCCTCCGCACGCCATTGGTTCTTCCATGCACGGCGACCGCGTTCTGGTCCAAATCTCAGCCGTCCGCACCGATGGCCGCGCCGAAGGCCGCATCGTCCGCTCCCTGTCGCGTGCGCATCCCACCGTGGTCGGCATCTTCCACTACGGACACCGTCACAACTACGTCAAGCCCATCGACGAAAAAGTAACGCAGGAGATAGTAATCCCGCCAGGAATGGAAATCCCCAACGTAGCGCCGCCGTCCTCGGCGGCTGTCGCGGGGGCGTCTCGCCCCCGCCCGCGAGCGCAAGCCGCCGGCAAGTCCCTCCTGCGCGCCCGCTCCCAATCCAACTCGCGCGACCGCGTCATAGGCGACGAAGCCGCAGTCCACGCTAACAAGCAGGATCTGGAAGGTGTGGTAGTAGACGTGGAAATCACCGACTGGCCAAGCGCCACGCAGCAACCGCGCGGCCGCGTAATCGAGATTCTCGGCGAAGAAGACGACTTCGGAGTCGACGTCGAGATCATGATCCGCAAGTTTCACCTGCCCCACCGCTTCCCCCCCGAAGTGATCGAAGAAGCCCAAGCCCTCGAAACTAGCAACGAGGCCGAAATTCCCGCCGAAGCCGTGCGTCACCGCCGCGACTACCGCAAGTTTCCCATCGTCACCATCGATGGCGAAACCGCGCGCGATTTCGACGACGCCGTCCACGTCCGCCAACTCGAAAACGGCAATTATGAACTCCAAGTCCACATCGCCGACGTCGCCCAATACGTAACCCCCAACTCGCCGCTCGATCAGGAAGCCCGTCTGCGCGGCACCAGCGTCTATTTCCCCGACCGCGCTGTCCCCATGCTGCCGTTAGAGCTCTCGACCGACATTTGCAGCCTGCGCCCCGAGGTCGATCGCCTCGTGCTCTCCTGCACCATGGAAATTGACCACCACGGTGAAATCGTCGGCTATGAAATCAACGAAGGCGTCATCCGCTCCGCTGAAAGAATGACCTACACCGCCGTAAATGCCGTAATCGAAGGAGAAGCCGCCGCGCGCCGCCAATACGCAACTCAAGTCGAACATTTCGAACGCATGCGCGATCTGGCGATGATCCTGAACCGTAAGCGCAGACGCCGAGGGTCGATTGATTTCGATCTCCCCGAACCAGTCATCGAGTTCGACGAACTCGGAATGATGAAGAGCATCACCAGATCGGAGCGCAACATCGCCCATCGCCTCATCGAAGAATTCATGCTCTCGGCGAACGAGTCCGTAGCGCACTATCTCGAAAACAAACGCATCGCCTCGCTGTACCGCATCCACGAGAAACCCGACGCCAAACGCGTCTACGACTTCGAGGTAATCGCCGCCACTTTCGGATACTCGCTAGGAGTGGGCGCGCTCCCGATTCAGCGCGTGCAACTAAAAGCCGACCGTCGCGACGCCCGCGGCACCGGCAAGCGCGTCCGCGAAATCGAAGTCCCCAAGGAAGTCCACATCACCCCGCGCATGTATCAGAAACTCACGGAAAAGATAGCAGGCAAGCCGGAAGAAAGAATCCTGAGTTTCCTCATGCTGCGCTCGCTGAAGCAGGCCCGCTACTCCGAAGAAAATCGCGGACACTTTGCCTTAGCCGCCACCACCTACACCCACTTCACCTCGCCCATCCGCCGCTATCCCGACCTGATCGTGCACCGCATCCTGAAAGAAGTGCTGCGAACCTCGCCCGAAACAATGGATGGAGAAGTACCAGTGGGCTTGTCAGCATCCGCCGCCACTTCCGCCGCACCGCCGTCCGCATCCTTACTGAATTGTCATCCTGAGCGGAGCGGAACGATGAGCGAAGCGAATCGTTTTGCGCAGTCGAAGGACCCCTACCTCCGCAGCGACCGCAGCGTCCAGCCGCCATCCCCCTGGTCCAAACGCCGCGACCGCGACGCGCATCAACAAGCGCTCGCGCCTCTCGGCGGCCCGCTCTCGCTCGAAGAACTCCACAACATCGCCGAAGAATCCAGCCAATCCGAACGCCGTGCCGACGAAGCCGAACGCGGCCTGATGGAATGGAAGAAAATGAAATTCATGGAGCGCCGCATCGGCGAAGACTTCGATGGCCTAATCATCAGCGTGACCAAATTCGGCTTCTTCGTGGAACTCACCGACCTCTTCGTCGAAGGCCTGGTCCCGCTAAACACACTCGCCGACGACCGCTACACCTACCACGAAGACACCCGCCAGATCATCGGCCAGCGCTCGCGCAAAACCTACAGTCTGGGCAACCGCCTGCGCGTGCTGGTGGATCGCATCGATCCGGTAGAGAAGAAAATCCAGTTCGCGATACTCGAAGAGCAGCCCAAGCCGTCAGGAAAAAGACGGCGTAAGTGAAGTTGGTTATGTCCCCGACACTAGCCTCTTGAACAAGAGTTATCGTAAGATCAGCCCGACATTTGGAAGGTGCGATTGAACACACACAAGAGCATTTCGGTGCGTCCTCGTCATCCTCTCTTCTCAAGACAGTATGTCACGGCCCTGCTGTTCGTAGTGTTGTTATTGCCGTTGCGGTTCGCCTGGGCAGGCAAAAGCGATCTCGATAAACAGCTCAAGTCCGACTACTCAGGCAAGACGCTGACGTTGCGCCGCTTCTACTCTGGCGAACATCTTAAGTTTCGTTCGGACGGCCGCCTCCAAGGGGATGCCCCGATCGGTCCCTGGACACTGGATGGGCAAATCGAAGTCGAGGACGTCCATCTGCATCGCACGCAATTGGTGATCAAGGGCAGACGGATTTACCTAAGTTTCGACTCTCAACGCAAATCACAAGACAAGTCGATGACCACTAACAATAACCACGGCAAGCCGTTCAAAGGCCTGGAGAAGACACTTAGTTCCATACAGGTTGAGATCGAGATCGAACTGCCCGACGATAAGCCCGATCCGAAGGATGTCTCGTCGGCGATTCAGGCCGTATTTGTGAGCGGCTCAGAATCCATGTTGGACATAGTACCTAGTTATTGGCGTGCTTACTTCGCCAAGCAGGAAGGCAGACCACAAAGCCCACCCGAGTCGAAGGAACTCGTTTACAACGTGAAGCCGAAGTCCGGCGTTACAGCGCCGCATCCCATCCACACTCCTGACCCAGAGTACTCGCCGGAGGCGCGAAAATTGAAACACCAGGGCACGGTCGTCATGAGCCTGGTTGTCGATGCCTCTGGGGCAGCAAGAGACCTGCAAATCCAACGGCCACTTGGGCTGGGCTTGGACGAGATGGCTGTTGAGGCGGTCAGCGGTTGGAAATTTGACCCCGCGCAGAAAGACGGCAAACCCGTACCAGTCGTGCTCTACGTTGAAGTTAATTTCCATCTCTACTAGGGGGCAACACCTATACCGTTCGACGATCCTGTATAGAATTGAGACGTACAGAGGAGCGAACGACCATGCCAACACCGATCGAACCGAAGCCCAAGCAAGACCCAGCGCAGGCTGCAGAGCACGTCGCAAGTGCCCACAAGATTCTGAAGGAACTGCAGCAGAAAGTCGGAAATCATCCCGAACTCGGCGAGGCCATCACGAAACTGGAAATGGCGCTCAGCACCTTGGCGATAAAGACTGGCGGCTTGTTGTAGCGGCGGGCACGTGCCGCACCTTCGGCCTGCTACAATTTCCCGTCACCACTCTTGGCGCCTGCCTAGGAAGTCAGTTCCATGTCCAGCAGTTTGAAACCCAGCAACCCAACACCAACTCCACGCACGCGCGTAGTGCGCGAACCGCAGCGCGCGGTGTACGACCGCGACGCCGTCAACCAGATCCTCGATGAAGCTTTACGCTGCCACGTCGGCTTCGCAGTTGACGGACAGCCCTACGTCATCCCCATGTCTTACGGACGCGACGGAGACGTGCTCTACATCCACGGCTCGCCCGCCAGTCGCATGCTGCGCCATCTCGAACAGGGCGTCCCCGTCTGCATCACGGTCACACTGGTCGATGGATTGGTGCTCGCCCGCTCCGTCTTCAATCACTCGATGAACTACCGCTCGGTGATAATTCTCGGCACGGCAAAGCTGGTCGATGATCCGGCAGAAAAACTCGCAGCCCTGCGCGCGCTTAGCGAGCACATCCTGCCTCATCGCTGGGACGACTCGCGCCAGCCCAACGAAAAAGAATTGAAGGCAACGTCTGTCCTGCGCCTTCCGATCAATGAATTCTCAGCGAAAGTCCGAGTCGGCCCACCGGTAGACAACGCAGAGGATTACTCGTTCGAGACCTGGGCAGGAGTGATCCCGCTAGAGATGAATTCCGGCGCGCCAATCCGCGACGAAAGCTGCAAGCAGGAGTTGCCCGCCTACCTGAAAAGTTATTCACGCAAGAAAAAATCGTAGCCCGGAAATGCCCACGTAGGGACGGACGCCCCCGGCTGTCCAGCCGGACGAAGTCCGGCACATGCTGCTGAAACACTGTGATTCACGCAGGCTATTTGGGAAGGGCACGACTTCACAGGCTGCAGAAAAACTCGGGTTTTGACTTTGTTTTTGAAGGGGCGCGGCTTCAGCCGCGCCGTAAGAGCCGCAAAATCAATGGCGGCTTTAGCCGCTGAGGTCACACTTCCTGCTCGGGAACCAGTTTTCCGCAGTCTGTTCAGTTGTGCCGTAAGCCCGGGGCGAGCAAAGAACTATTTCTTCACCATGCATTCCCGAAGAATCCCATTGCATTCCCGCCAAGATGCGCCTTCGCTGTGCGGGCTGTGCCGCCCGTCCTCGATAAAACGCATCTCCGCGCCAGCGATCGTTGCGTGCGCTCGTTCCATCTCGCCCGGTTCCGTTCGCGGATCGCCTCTCCCATGCACAAATGTAACCGGCACTTTCATCTGGCTCAGTCGCCCGTCATATAGATCCACGCCCAGCCGCTCACTCTGGGCCGCCAGTCTCAACCAGACACGGCAATTCCGCTGGATCACCTTCCTCCATCGCTCCGCGCCATGATCCGCCACCAGCAACTCTTTTACCTTTTCACTTACCTCCTCCGGATGGGTAGCAAATCGCGTGAAGAAACTGCGCGAGTTCGGCTTGTCGCGATAGAAATGAAATGCTTCCAGAATCAGACGCGCGCACCGCTCGGGCGCCACGAGGCCGATCATCGCGGCAATAACCGCTCCATCGCTGTGTCCCCAGAGAACCGCGCGCTCGATCCCCAGCGCATCCAATACAAGCAGGGTCTCCTCCGCTGCCCGGCGATGAAAGTCCGTCGGCATCTGCCGCGACAATCGCACCGAGCGCCCGTAGCCGGACCGATCCGGAATTACAAAACGGACTTGCTCCCCAAACGCCTCGATCTGCCGGTCGATGGGATAAACCCCATAACCCCACCCACCATGTAAGAACACCATCGGCGGTCCGCTACCTACATCCCGGTAGTGAATCTGAACGGGCCGAACTCCAGCCGCATGCGGCGAGTTTTTCAATTCCACAAACGGCATGGGATTTTACAGGTTTGATTTTATAGGTTTGTATCAGGGCATCGCTTTAGCGATGCCGCAAACCGCACCTTCACAACCGCCCCTTTAGGGGCTGCCGCCGCGGAGCCCTTCCCTAATCGCTTCCATGATCGGAGTAAACAAATCGCCCGCCGCTGTTCGCGTTTTTTTTCTGAGACCTGACACCTTAGACCTGAGACCTGATCTCACGGCAGCAACAACAGCTTCCCCGTAGTCTTCCGTCCTTCAAGGTCCCGGTGCGCCTGCTGCACCTGCGCCAGCGGATACACGTGTTCGATCCGCAACTTGAGTTTGCCGTCAAGAATCATGCCGAAGACCGCTCCGGCACGCTGCTGCAACTCCTGCGCCGTAGCAATGTAATTCCCCAGCGAAGGCCGCGTCAAAAAGATCGATCCCTTCTGTGTAAGCACCAGCGGATCAAGCGGAGCGACCGCCCCGCTCGAGCCTCCGAACAGCACCATCATGCCGCGGGGACGCAGCAGGTTCAGACCCTTGTCGAACGTCGTCTTGCCCACCGAGTCATACACCACATCCACGCCTTTTCCACCGGTCAGCCGTTTCGTCTCCGCCTCAAAATCAGCCTGCGTATAAAGAATGACCTCGTCCGCTCCCGCCGCTCGCGCCAGCTTGGCTTTCTCTTCGGTCGAAACCGTCGCAATCACGCGCACCCCAATGTTGTGCGCCATCTGCACCAGCAGCAACCCAACTCCGCCGGCAGCGGCATGAATCACCGCCGTCTCGCCTTTCTTCAGCGGATAAGTGCTATGAGCAAGGTAGTGCGCCGTCATCCCCTGCAGCATGGCGGCCGCAGCCTCGCGCTCTCCCACTCCCGCCGGAATCTTCACCAGACGGTCGGCCGGCACCGCCGCGTACTCGGCGTAGCTCCCAAGCACTGAGGTGTAAGCCACACGATCGCCGACAGCCACCTCGCGCACCTCGGAACCCACCGCCGAAACCACGCCCGCCGCTTCCTGTCCCAGAACAAACGGCAGCGGCGCCTTGTAACGCCCTTCGCGGTTATAGACGTCGATAAAGTTGACGCCCGCCGCCTGTATCTTCACGACGGCCTCGTTCGATTTCGCTTGCGGAACCGGCAAATCCACCAGTTCCATCACTTCCGGCCCACCTGTTTGCTTAACCTGTATAGCTTTCATATGCGCTTTCGATGAATCCGAACGGCAAAAGACTCGGCGCCGGCAACCCCTCCCCTTCAAACCAGCCTGCAAAAGTCCGATGCCGCTTCCGCTCTTGCATCCCCTGCCAGGCTCGGGTAACATGGCCAACCGGTCCCAAAGTAATGGGGGTCATGTGTCTTCTGTACGTTGACCCAACGAATTTTGCGATAGTACCATCTAACCGGTGATGGAGGTTGCGTCCGGAGCGTTGCGGTAAGTTTTTGAAAATATGAGGGTTTCTTCCAACTCGTATCTCGCGATCATTCTCTCCGCCCCATTGGTGGCGACCCTCGCGTGCCAGAGTGCCCAGAAACCGTCATCTTTCATGCCTCCCGCTCAGGCCCAGGCTCCAGCCGTGATCGCGGCCAACCGCCCGCCTGATCTGCAAAAGCAGAAGCCTGCGGAGCCCCAATCGAAGCCGCGGGTGCCGCAGGCGCTCGAGGTCGATCCCATTGGCGACCTGATCGCCCGCGTCGAAAAAGAATACCAGTCAGGGCAGGACAACTATCGCGCCGGCCACCTCGAAGCCGCGAAACAGAATTTCGACTCCGCCTTCAACCTGCTGCTCGGCAGCGGATTCGATCTCCGCTCCGATCTTCAATCCGACGACCGCCTCGCGCGCGAACTCGACCGCATTCTCGACGGCATCAACGCCCTGGAACTCGCCGCCCTGCAGCAAGGCGATGGCTTTGCCGAGCAAAAGTCGGAACCGGCCCCGATCGACGAGGCCAACGAGCTCACCTTCCCGGTCGACGCCAACATCAAGGCGAAAGCCGAAGCCGAGATCAAATCCACCCCTTCCGACCTGCCGCTGGCCATGACCGACCCGGTCGCTGGCTACATCAATTACTTCTCCAGCCGCGGACGCGGCACCCTCGAGCGCGCTCTGGCGCGCTCCGGACGCTACGAGGACATGATCCGCCGCACCCTGCGTGATGAGGGCGTGCCGCAAGACCTGATTTATCTGGCGCAGGCGGAATCGGGCTTCCATCCGCTGGCGGTTTCCCGTGCCGGCGCGCGCGGCATGTGGCAGTTCATGGGCAGCCGCGCCCAGGGCTACGGACTGGAGCGCAACTGGTGGGTCGATGACCGCCAGGATCCCGAAAAGGCGACCCGGGCCGCCGCTCGCCATTTGAAAGACCTCTACAGCGAGTTCGGAGACTGGTACCTCGCCATGGCCGCCTACAACTCCGGCCCCGGCACCGTCCAGAACGCGGTCAAGCGCACCGGCTACGCCGATTTCTGGGAACTCTACCGCCGCAACGCGCTGCCCCAGGAAACCCGCAACTACGTCCCCATCATCGTGGCCGTCACCATCATGGCCAAGAATCCCGCGCAATACGGACTGGATTCGGTGGTGAAGGAAAAGCCCGTTCCCTACGACACCATCAAGATCGACTACCCCATCGATCTCCGCCTGGCCGCCGAGTGCGTGGATGCCACCGCCTCCGACTTGCTCGACCTGAACCCCAGCCTGCTCCGGCTGACCACCCCGAAATTTCCTGGAAATGAAGGGGATTTCGAGCTCCACGTGCCCGCCGGAACCGCCGCCAGGTTTCAAACCGCGGTCGCCGCCATTCCAGTGGACAAGCGCGTCTCCTGGCGTTATCACAAGGTGCAAGGCGGAGAAACCCTGGCCTCAATCGCCCGCACCTATCACACCACGCCAACCGCCATAGCCGAAGCCAATGACCTGAGTGTTGGTTCGAATGGGGTTTCATCGAATGAAGCGCTCGCGCCCGAAAGCCGTCTGATCATCCCCATCGCCCCCAGCAAACAAACGGATACCAGCACCTACGCGCACTCGACCACGCGCTACCACGTGCGCAAAGGCGATACGGTGGAGTCGGTAGCCCAGAATTTCGGCGTCTCCGCCAAAATGCTGCGCGGATGGAACCACCTCAAAGGCAGCAGCCTGGCCGGAAGAAAGGTCTTGTACGTTCACCTGCCCGTTGCGCCCGGAGCGCGAGAAACGCAGGTAGCCAGCAGAAGTTCAAGCCGAAAGAGTTGTAAAGACGGGGCTTGCCCCGTCTCCGGAGCCAACCGACCGCATCACCCCGCCGGAACCCAAACTGCCGCGGCCAGTCGGTCGTCCAAAGGAACTTCCAGCGCAGCCGTCCATCCTGTCGTGACGCATCACAAGGTCAGGCAAGGCGAAACCCTGTATTCGATCGCCAACTCGTACAACACCACAGTCACCGCCCTGAAGCACGACAACCGGAATCTCGCAGCCCTGCGACCGGGAATGATTCTCGTCATCCGCGATGTCCGCTAAGGGTTAAATTCCCAACCCAAATCTATGCTGTCATCCTGAGCGAAGCGAAGGACCTATG